>SXGT01071905.1_pt1 | contig 34304 bp, 26 predicted proteins | sample 3176221 | NCBI WGS metagenome assembly SXGT01 (sample SAMN11356862, study PRJNA531348) | freshwater metagenome | isolation source: freshwater sample F1-120 | place: China: Fuxian Lake, Yuxi | collected 2017-12-25 | reverse complement strand
GGTCAACTCTTCGCGAATGTGATCATGTCCAAGGCGGCAACAGACACACAGTCGGCTACCGGCGTGGACCAGCCCGACAATACTCACTTGCATTTTGGCTTAGCCCGGTCTTACATCAGAAACCAGTGGGGCTATGCCCCCTCAAGGCGCGAAATGATGCGACTAGGTTGGATCAATCCAATTACTTACCTAAACAATTCGGACTTATCACCAGAAGTTTTACCTCTCTCTCGATCGCCGCAATCCCAAACCGGTACTTTACAAGCCGGCGGACCCAAGTAATACTTGACCCGTGCAGCACGCTCGGTTGGCCGCCTTCTGGACCGATGCCGGAGTACTTGGCACGCTGGCGGTTTTTCCCTACGCACTAGCAATCAACCCCGCAGTAGCGGCCCAGCTGCCGGTGCCGTTGCCAGCGCTGGTTGCGGCGCAAACCGCCCAGACCGGCATTCTGCTGCTGCTCTTGAGCTGGGTTGGCCTGCGCCTTGGGCAACCCCTCGGCCTTAATTCGCCTTTCGCACGCGCCCTGGCCGGCCGCCAAAAACTTCCCGCCACACCCGCTGCATTTGAGCGCAAACACCCCGTAGATGCGCGCCAGCAACTGTGTCCACAAATATCGCGCCGGGTGTCGGCCCCGCGGAGCGCCGCCCTTTATCCCGGCCATTCGGGGGATCAGTTGCTGTCAATGAGCCTGCCGCCCTCGTTTGCTGCATTCGTCGAGCGGAGTCTCGTGACGCGTTTGTGACGCCGTCGAGCGCAGTAGACGTCGGTCGACACCGACAAGGTGGCGGAATTACCCGCTCAAGCGCAGCCGATCGGCAAACGGCAGGACGAGCTTGTACAGCTAGCAGACATCCGGCTGTATAAGCGGAGTAAAGGCAAGGGATAGTCCTTAAAGAGACCTAGATTGAGTTCACTACCTGTGCTCGACGGGCGAGCGCGCACCGGATCGCTTCGACAATGCCTACCGAAAGCGTGACAAACCCATCACGAGCCTGCGCCGCCGGCGGTCAGTCCAATCCCACCGTAGCCAGCATGGGCGCGAGCGCAACGGGTTGGCCGGTTTGGCTGCTCTGCCGGATCGCTTCCATCACGCAAAAGCTCTCGATCCCGTGTTCGAGGTCGGGCTGGTGCCCCTCCCCGCGGATCAGCGCCGAGGTGAAGTGCTCCCCATAGTTCGCGAACTCCCCGTAGTGCATGCCGTGGACCTCGTTGTTGAAGTAGTAGGCTCGCCCGGCGTAGAGAGCATCCTCCCGCACCTCGGTGCCGTCCGGGCGCGTTGCGAAGTAGCGCATGTCGTGGTACTGGGCCATGCTCGTCCCGCCCGACCCGTACAACACGAGCTCGATCGCGTTGCGCGCCGACGGCAGCTCGTGCACGCCATAGTTGCCCATCACGCGGCCCAGCCGTCCGTCCGCGCTCCGCAGGTTGGCGACGTACTGGTCGAACCCCTGCGCCCCGTAGCGTTTCGCCAGCGCCGATCGCGACCCGAAGGCGTGGACTTCCTCGATGTGGCCGAGATACCACCGCACGAGATCGACCGGGTGGCTCATGCCCATGAAGACCCAGTCCGAATCGGTGATTGCCCACGGGCTCTTGTCGTAGAACCAATCCATGCGGTGGGTGTAGTGGGCGTCCGCCATTTCGACTTCCCCCACCTCACCCCTCTCGAACGCGCTCCGCTGGCGCCGGAACGACTCGAAGAACCGGATGCTCTGCCCTACGAGCAGCTTTCGGCCCGTTGACCGTCCCGCCGCGAGCACCCGCCGAGCGTCCGGCATGGTCGTCACAAGGGGCTTGGTGCAGATGACATCCTTGCCGGCCTCGAACGCCGCGCAAATGTGCTCCGCGTGGAGGTGGTCCGGCGTGTAGACAGCCACCACCTGCACATCGGATCGGCGCAGAATCTCCTGGTAGTCGGGCGTGAGGAAAAGGCCCGGCATTTCCGCGCCAGCGGCGTCCAGCTTGTCCTGGCTCAGATCGCACCCGGCGACCGCACGGGCATGCGCCGACCGCCCGAGCGCGGCTAGCAGCGTTCGGCCTTCATGCAGGCCGATCACCCCGATGCCCAGTTGCCCGTCGGCCGCGGGCGGCGTGGCGTACACGGGAGGTCGATCGGTCATTTTGAAGTCCGGATGCTCGCTCATCATGCCTCAGTCCGTGTGGCCGACCCGATGCACCGTCGCCCAAATGCCTCGGTGCTCGTCAAGATTCCGGCTCGCTCTACGCGCGAGGACCGGATCGAGATAGATCGTCGCGATCTCGAATGGTTTCAACGTCACTGTCACACTGCTCCAGACGACCGGCGCGTCCATCCCCGCCGGTGGCGCGCACGGAGAGACCACCAAATCCGACAGGCGATCCCCCCGGACCGTCGCGATACGGGCCGAGCCGACCTCGCCAGCGATTTGGAGCACTGCGGGCGACGCCCCGCCATCAAATTCTACCAAGCGCACGACGGTCGGATGATCGAGTCCGCCGCCGGCATACCAATCGAGATGCTCGCCGGCCTCGGCCGTTTCCCGGAAAATAGCCGTAATCCGAGTCCCCGCGCCGACCAGCCAGATCGGCCCGAAGACGCCGGGGAGATCAGATGAACGACCCGTGTCGGACAATGGCTCCATCCCGCCGACCGGAGCTAGCGCCGGCTTCAGGGAACGATCGCCGCAGATCGGCGGCCGCGTGAACTCCTGGGCGAGCGCCCAGCGTTCGCTGTTGGTCATCCCCTCGTGGGGGACGAGGCGAACGCGGGCATCGAGCCGATCGACGAAATAGCGTTCGTCCCACGGGTCGTACATCGAGAGCACGTTGACGATGCGGTCGTCAAGCCGCTGGAACGCCTGGCTTCCGTCATGGAGGTAGAGCAGGTTCCCGCGCTCTCCCAGAGCGTCGATGAACTGGAGGCCGGTGAACGGGCGATCGACCTCCTCGAACACCTGCGGCGAGGTCATCCAGTCACCGGTCGGGTATTTCCGGAGATGCGTGCCCGTTGGCGCGATCGAGCTCACGCCGTAGGGGTGGTCGTGAACGATTGTCTCGTTTCCGCCGGCGAGGGCGAAACCGGTCCGGAGCGCCGCGCTGACCCGCCCGTCGGGGCGCGGCAAACCGGTGGCCTCGAGGTGCACGTCAACCGCCGTCAGATCGTGTGGAATGCTGACGGTGAGGACGACCTTGGCGCCCGCGCGGCCGGTACGATGGATGCGGATAGACGGTCCCGCAGCGTCATTGAGTCGCTCGATCTCGATCTTCTGGAAGGTCTCCGGAACCCCATCCCGAACCATCGCGATATCGCCGATGCCTACGCAGGAGTCAAGGATGCCGTCTAGCCGTGCCGGGGTGGAAATCTGGCGGATGACGCCCCGCATCCGGTCGATCTCGACCGTCACGTCGGCGCGGCGCAGGAACACGGAGTCCGCCGTCAACACCACGTCCGCCAGATTGGTCTCCAGATCGGCGGGCGACACTACCCGGTAACCGCACGGCGGGAGGTCGCGCACGATTCCGTGCCGCGATCCGACGGTCACGGCGGCGTTGCGCGACCACCCCACCGGATTGAACACCAGCGCCTCTTCGTTGCCGCGAGTCGCGCGGCGCGCGAGAAGGTCGACGGTTCGGGTGACGACGTACGAACTCGTCGCGCCCGATCGTTCGTAGTGCCTGCGGCCGAGGTGACCCATCAACCCCTCGCACTCGTCGTTGTCGTGGTGCTGGGCGATCAGGAGATCCCGCCAGGCTTCCTCGAGCTCCCAGACCGGATAGGCATTCCACTGGGCGTAGGGACGGCCCATGAAGCTGGCCGTCGTGGCGACGGCCTCGGCCGCGAGCAGCGTTTGCTCGCCAGAGCGGCTGAGGCGTCGGAACAGGTCGCCGTTCTTGCCGAGACTCATGCCGTGGAAGACATCCCCCATCGTGTACCGCCGTGTCACGGCATGGGGTCGCGCCACGTCGAGATACTCCGGCAGGGTTGCCGGGATCACCTCGTAATCGGGATTGGCCAGCAGGCTCTTCATCTGCGGCAGCAAGACTTCCGAGCGGCACATCCAGTCCGGCGATGGCATAAGTTCGAGCCACTGCACGATGCCAGCGGCCGGCATCATGCGCGGCGCGGGTCCCTCGAGCAGGCCGGCGAAATCCTCCGGCCACTGATGCAGGTTCAGGGCGTTGCGGGCCGACACCAGCAGCGTCGACCCGTCCTGGCCTTCCCACCAAACGGCGGGGGCATCCTCGACCGGCACGATCGGCGTGTGCCAGGTCCACTGGAAAAAGAGCGATCCGTAAGCGAAACCAGCGCCGACCAGCATCTGGGGGAGCTGGGGGAAGAAGTCGAACTCCTCCTCCCAAAAGGTCCGCGGCCAGACTCCGAGCAGCCGCCGCACGGTCCTCGCTCCGTAGATACGCTGCCGCACGTTCGACTCGCCGCCATGGAACAACCCGTAGGGCTGGCCATAGCTCCCACCGGACACCTCGATAGTGCCCGTGGCAATCGCCGCGCGCAGCTCCTGCAGCGCCTCGGGGGCTTCGACCGCCATCTTCTCGTAGCCGACCGCGTCGAAGTTGACCTGGCCCTTGGTCGAGGTCTCCTTGCAGAAATGCAGCATGTCACGCACGGACGCTGGAAGGACGAAGTAGCCCCAGAGCCACTCCATATCGACCCAGTGCATGTGGTTGCCGAAGGTGTAGTACAGCGGCATCCTGGTTGACTTGTCGCTCATCCCTTCATCGCTCCCCTCGTCAGACCCGATCGGAACTGTACACTATCCCGCCCCTCTTGTAAAGATTCTTAAGCACCAATTCCCGCTAGTCCCCAACCAACCAACGTCTTTTAGGCATAGTCTAAATTTTCAGATTTTTAGCAACATTGACCGGCTTAACAAACTGAAATTGCACAACTTGGATACGCCGGCACTGGCAGCCAACAACGCTCACCGCACCCTGCCAGCGTCTGCACCGCACCCGCCCACGCTCCACCGCATTTGCCATTTGCGCAGCGCGGACTTACAACCCCAAGGTCTGATCAAACTCCAGTACAAGAAACGGTTTTGCTTCCGCATGCGCACCCGCATCAGCCACCAACCTATCATGCCCGGCTTCCGCTGCCAGGTTTGCCGTCTGGTCCAACTCAATTTCGGGGATTGCCTCTACTGCTTCTGAAGCAATCAGCTACTGTGCATTCACCTCCACCGGTGGTGAGCGTGGGGTGCGATTGCCGGTGCCATTGCCAGTGCTGATTGCGGCGCAAACCGCCCAGACCAGCATTCTACGGCTGCTCTTGGGCTGGGTTGGCCCACGCCTTGGGCTACCCCTGAGTCTTGATTCGCCTTCCGCACGCGCCCAGGCCGGTCGCCACATGCTTCCCGCAGTGTCCCGCCGTGCGCTCGCTTACGCAGGCCTGGCCGGCTAAAGCTGCCGGGCTACTGCTCTTGATTCTGGACAGGCTGCTGCAGCCCCTGCTGCTGCCAACCATTCAGCCGCTGCCAACCAGCATTGCACTCTGGAAGCGGATGCTGGCAGCCTGCAACCGATCTTGGTATTGCTCTGCGTCACAAAATATTCGTTCTCGAAGGTAAACATTAGAGTCGGTTAACTGCTTACAAGCAAAATACAACATGAAGATTCAAATTATGCTCTTGGATTGATACCTCATTGGCTAATTACGGAATCATGAATTCTGCTGCGAAGAGACAGACTCTATTGAAGCAAACTGCAAACGACTGCATTCCACATGGTTAACTGTGGATGATCAGCTGGCAGTGAATTTTCTTTCACGACAAGCGTACAACCCTATGCGATCGGACGCACCGTCACAGCTTCACTCGCCATGCACCCTTCTTCACAGATCAAAGCAATCGCACCGCCCGTCAGCGGCCGGTCTTTGTCCTCAATATTAAATAGATGTTGCCCATCAACCCAGCCTTGAATTCGATTTCCCGACACCTGCATTCTTAAGCTGTACGTACTGCCAAACTCCCAACCAAATTCTGATTCAGCCAAAACCGTATTGCCGTCTAACGCCTTGACGAGCTGAGCTTTGCCGCCGGGGGCCAACATCAGACAGTAGTAACGTCGCATCCCTTGTACCCGTGCGCCGACCCCAGCCGACTTCACCATATGCGGAGTGATATCCGAACTAACCTCATAGTCGGTCCACTCCCGTGTCCCTTGCATCAGCAAGCCGATCCCTTCATTTTGTACCAAGCGGAATGCTTCCGGGAAGCACGGATGGTATTCGTCGACCCCGTCGATCCAGGCTCTGCGCCACATTTCGGCAGTTAACTCCCGGCGCTCATTGCGGGAGTTCGCCGGCCGCTTCAAAGTGATGTTTGGAACACCCTCCCAGCCTAAATAATCGAGGTACACTACTCCGTCGGCCGCTTTGACGCTACTGACTTCGATGCCGACTTTGGCTATAGGGCCATCTTCATTTATGTCGAGCTTCCAAACTATTTTCTGGCTACCACCAGGAGCTAGCACAATCTCAGGGCCACGTAGTAGTTTCAATTTGTCCTTTTCGCCATATACATTCAGATAGATGGCGGCCGTCAATGGAGTGGCGTTTTCACAATCAGCTACTACCCTTGCCCGGACAGTCTGCCCTGCATACAGCGTTGGGGAAGCGTGAAGCGCATAGCCCTTCTTCGAGAAATAGTCATAAACTTCTTTTGACGGGGTGAACGTGGGCGTTGCCGCGCGGGCTACACGGCCGGTTGCGATCCGTTCGCAACGGATGGCAAGACTACGATCTCCTTTTGTGCTGTTTCCCACCACATTTTCCAAGGTCGCTGCCCCTTTTGATTCAATACTTTCTTCGATCTGGAAACCTTGAACCGAACCCGGCATTTCAAAATGGAAGCGCGCCCCGTCTTTGGGTGCCAATGGTGCTTCACCCATCATGCCGCGGGCCGTATTAACCACGCCGTAGGCGACTGTCACCGCATCATTGATCGCACTACCCCCGTCGGCCGTAGGCAAATACAGGCGATCTGCTACAGGGCCGCGGAAGTCCGGCCCAGCATCGATTCCGGTTAAGCCATTCTTTATTCCCAACAGACAGCCCAAATTGCCTGAGTTACAGTCGGTGTCCCATCCGGAGGTGTTGACAATCATCAACGATTTTTGGAAATCGTCTTCGCCGTACAATAGCGAGTGAATAATCAGGCCATGATTCGGGATGATATGGCAGTTCCCGCCATATTTGTCATAGCCAGCTTGAAGCCATTCTCGCGCCTTGCGCCAGTCCGATTCGCCCGCATGCCATTCACGGATTTCGGCGATCATTTGATAGATGATCGAATCTTTAGGAATAACCGACATCCCCACGTCAAGCAGTATGTCGGTATTGCTTTCGACAAATGCCTGCGCTTCCATAGCAGCAATCACCTGCGCCCCGTAAATCGCCTCGCCATCATGGCTGACACTCGCCGCGCGGCCTGCCAGACTGGCCGCATATTCCGGGTCGCCTGGGGCAACCATCGCCCACCCATCAATGAAAATTTGCGAACCAATTTGCTCAGCCACAACTTTACTGTTGAGACCAATCGACCCACTGCGTGGAGCTTGAATCCCGTTTTTTAACCGCAAATAAGCGGTGTGTTCAGTCGAGTTGCCCAAGCCACCCCACCACAAAACAGTCCGCTCTTCAATTAAATAGTTGAGCCACGTCTGGCCGATCTGGGCGGCTGACAATTCTCTGCTATAGCCGTAATCAGGCATCGCTTTTAAGAGTCCAAAGGTCCCGCTGATGTCATCGTCTGTGACAATCAGTGGCACATCAAGCTTTTCATGCACATAATAATTGATTTCACCAAGCTGCTGCATGATCATTTCATACGGCCAACCCTCAAACGGCCGGCCTAGGTATACGCCAATTAGCTTTCCTAGTACACCTGCGTAAACGCGTTCAGTGTAGTCTGTTTGAAATGTCATAAGATATTACTTGGTGCAGATAACTTTTCCAGAAATTCTGCTAAATCAACTGCAGGTTTCTGTGTAGCGTGTAAATAACACATGTATCATGGGTACTATACATTTCTACGCCATAACACCCTCTGCGGTAAGCCCCTAATTAAATTGCCGCTGCAAACTCAGGAAGATTGTCAACAGTGGGCGATCACCATCACAGCGGACGCGCTTGTGAGACCACAATCCCTTGTAAAGCAAATGGAAATTCAAGCGCCCATGCGCCTCCACATAATACACGTAATACACTGTAACCCCGCACTTGCCAATTGGAACCTTGCGCTAGCCCCCAAAAAACCAGTGTCTTGGCTTCAGAGACTAGATTTACTCAATTTAGGAATGGGTTTATCAGCCCAAAAAGCAGAAATTGGCAAACTTCTATGCACCGGCACTGTTAGCCCACAAAACTCACCGCACCCAGCCAGCGTCTGAACCACACCCACCCACGCTCCGCCGCATGTGCCATTCGCGCACCGTAGATTTGCAATCCCAAGGTCTGATCGAACTCCAAATCCGGGATCGGCTCTGCATCCGCACCCGCGGGTTGCGTCCAATAATCACGCCCCGCTTCCGCCGCTAGGTTTGCCGTCAGGTCAAACTCTAGTTCAGAGATTGCCTTAAACACTCCTTCCGGAGCAGCCAGCTGGTATCCATTCATCGCCAGCGGTGGTGAGCGCGCTGGTGCGACAGCGGCCGCAATTGTTGGCTCGCCTACGTGCTCCATTATCTTGCGCACCGGCACCGGCCCTGACAACCGGCGCCAAGCAAACGCTTTCGGCCAACATGAACCTGTTCGATTCCGAAAGCAGGATAGCGCTTCAATAGGTCATATCGGCGCGAAACCTACAGCGCGTGCGAGGCTTCGACCAAGACGCCGAGCTTTTTGCGCGTGATCTCAAGCGGAACGTGGCCAAACCCGCACTCGCTGGTGAGAATAATCCGCTCGCGCGGGAAATGCTTTAGCGCCGGCTCAATGTGCTTGCGGATCACGTCGACCGTCTCGATCTCATCGCTGCGCTGATCGATCACACCGAGCGCGAGATCGCCCTTGAAATCCCATAGCGGCCAGAGGGTCATAAGGTCGTAGCTCAGCGTGCAATGCTCCAGCACGACCTCGTCGATTTTGATGCGGCTGAAAGCCGGAACGAGGTCGGTGTATTTGGTGAAGTAGACGCGCTTCCGCCGCGGATTGCCGCCACAGACATGCAGGCCGATGCGCAGGTTACCAGGCAACGCTTCGATAAGCTCGTTTAAGATATCAGCGGCCCATTCGCTCTGGTCCGGCGACTCCGTCCAGACCGGTTCGTCGAACTGGATCTCGGTGCAGCCGGCGGCGATGACTTCGTTCAGCTCCTCGAGCAGCACCGCCGCCCAGGCGCGACAGAGCGCCTGGGCGTCAGGGTAGAGGTCCTTGCGCTCGTTGACGCTGAAACGCGTCAACACGTGCGGCCCGGTGACAGTCTGCTTCACACGGACGCCGGGCGGAGCAAACCTTTTCGCGAGCTTCCAAGCATGCGCCAAATTGAAGCGGGGATTTTTGATCTCGCCAACGACGCGCGCGCATTCGATGCCGAAGCCAGCAGTGCCAAACATCAGCTTTTGCATGTTATCGAAGCTCATGCCGTCCACGCGCTTCTGATAGAAGTAGTACATATTCTCACGGTAGGCCTCGCCATCAGTGATGACGTCGAGGCCGAGATCGACCTGATCCTTGGCGGCCCAGAGGATCATCGCGTCTGTTTCGGCTTGGGTCAGTGTCGGCTTCTTCATCGTATCGGCGGCTTGGGTCGGACGCGGATAGCTACCGACTACGGTGTTTCGGTAGGTCATGATCCCCTAGAGCGGGTGGGGGCCGGCATCGGTGCGGGCCTGGTTGATATGTGCCCGCACGCCTTCGCTAAGCGAGCGCGGTTCGAACTGAATTTCCTCTTCCAACCGGTGGCTATCCTGCCAGTCGATCAGCGGCGTGCCCAGCTTTGATTCGTCGAATGTGATCTCGGCGTCTGGGATCCAGTAGCGCACGGTGGCAGCCAGCTCTTCGCCGGAGGCGCATGCGCCGCCATTGTTGTAGACGAAGTGCGAAAGCCGCGGTTTCAGCGCCAGGCGGATCATCTGCTCGGCGCAATCGTCCTTGTAGATGTAAGTGTCGCGCGATATTGCGGAGAACGGCAGCTGAGTGGGCTTGCCTAGCGCCGGCTGCGTGGCGAAAGCCTCCGCCCAAAGGAGCGACCCGCGCTTCCGCCCATGACCGAATACTATCGCGGGGCGTGTGCAGACGATGCTAATGCCGTGCCGGGCGATATATTTTTGCGCCATGAACTCGTTCAGGATCTTCATCACCCCGTAGGTGAAGAAGTGGCCATCAGGCGAACAGAAGTCGTCCTCCTTCACCGCGCGCTCGCCGTATGCTTTCTGCGACGCGCCATAGACCGTCTCGCTGCTCGCGAAGACGAGTCGCTTCAGCTTATGGCGAGCAGCTGCCTCGAACATGTTGACCATGCCAAGCACGTCAACCTTCACGCCGAGTATCGGGTTCGCCTCGATCTCGGCGCTCATTAGATAGGCAAGATGGATGCAGTGCGTGATGTCGGGGTGTTTTCCGAAGACCGCGGTGATCGCGCGATCGTCGGAGACATCCATCTGCATCACGTCGGCGCCGGCCAGCGTGGCGGCAACCCCCTCGTTCACAGAGACCTCGCCGATGACCACTTGGAATCCACGATCCAAGAGGTTCCGCACGACCGGCCCACCGATGAAACCGGTGCCGCCGGTTACCAAAAATTTCATCGCGCTTCCTCCCCCATGCGCTTGCCCTCGAGCTGCACGCCCCTGCCGAATACCTTCAGTGCTTCGCAAAAGCGAGCGCGAGAATAGCTGCATCGTTCATCTTTTCGCGCAGGACCGTATAAGAAATTCAAGGGCCCATGCTTGTCCACATCGTACACCCTGTCCCCGCGCTTGTCAATTAGCAACCTGCTCTGACCCCCACCCAACCAATGCCAAGGAGCCAGAGACGACACTTACTCAATATTTGCACAACTTCTATGCGCCGGCATTGGCAGTCCAAAACATCAAGTACACACTGCCCGTTTACTGCTCCAAGCGGGCCAGAGCAATTTGTCCAAGTCGGTAATTCACCCGAGCAGACGCGGCGACCACTCAGCGCCCAAACATCGTTCAGCGAGGCAAAATGGCTGGAAGTGTGTCGATCAACGACCTTTTCAACCATTGTTTTGTAGGAAAGGTGGCTCGACGCCGGTGTAACCAAATCGACCAGCGACCAGAATTCTATTTCGTGGCGGCACAGCCAAAGGATTTTCGCCGCAACGGATTGAGTAGTCAACATAATGCCCGCTACATCATAGATCACGTCCTGACAACAGTAATCGTTCAGCCACCTGTTCTCAGCGGTAGCACGTGTGTCAATCCCGTACAGGATACCGGGACGCGCAGTGTGCCCTTCCGCGTCCAGCGCTACTAGTCACGGCTTCAGTGCGCTTAGGCACACTGCCTCCACGTCTGTACCCGTGTCTGGAGGGCCATTCAGCAGAGCACGGCACACCTTAACGACATCCGCCTATCACACCTTGTCGGCACCATGTTCGACCCAACCGGGCTGCGGGAAGCCCACCGTGTGTGGTACAGCGTGCGATTTAAGCAGCGCGCTGCCGGAATCTACTAGGACGCATTTGCGACTGTAGGTGCAAACGCCGCTGCCAAATAACAAATCACCGATAAGGTAGTGACAAATCATCCGCCCTTGATCGCCATGCCGCCATCAATACGCACAATCTCGCCCGTAATGAACGATGACTCGTCCGAGGCAAGGAACAGGATCAGGTTAGCGACCTCCTCCGGCTGGCCGAAGCGCCCAATCGGATGCGCGTCGTTCCAGCTTTTGATGAGTGCGGCGGGGTCAGCCATTTCCTTAAATATTTTCTCGTTCATGGGCGTCATGATCGTTCCCGGCGCGATGGCATTGATGCGAATCTGTTGTGGTGCGTAGTCGATTGCGGCCTGCTGCGTCAGCGAATTGATCGCGCCCTTGCTGGCTGCGTAGCCCGCCCAATCATGGAAGCCGACCAGCGACTGCACAGAACTGGTGTTGATGATCGAGCCTTTGCCGTTCTTGATCATGTGGGGAATAGCATATTTCATGCCGCGCCACACACCCGACAAATTCACATTGAGGACGCGGCTCCAATCTTCTTCGGAGATGTCTGCCACGGAACCGCTGATGGCAATGCCCACATTATTGACCAGCACGTCCAGCTTGCCGTAGCGGTCCACGGCGGCGTTGATTAGCCGCTCAACATCGGCGCTCACGCTCACATCGGTCTTCTGAAAGAAGACCTCGCCGCCGTCCTTGCGGATCAGCTCTGTCGTTTCTTCGCCGACCTTTTCGTTGATGTCGCCGATTGCCACCTTTGCGCCCTCGCGAGCAAGCACTTCAGCGGCAGCCTTGCCGATGCCCATCGCGCCGCCCGTGACTATGGCTACTTTGTTGTCCAGTCGTCCCATATTCATCTCCCCTTGAACTGTGGATCGCGCTTTTCCATGAACGCGCGTATGCCTTCGAGTCCATCCTGTGAGTGAAACAGCCGAAACAGCACCTCCTGCTCCAGCGACAGCGCGGTTGCCAACGACCCATCGAGCCCTTGCCGGATCAGGCGCTTCATTTCGCGCTGGGACAGCGGCGCAACCTTGAGCATGTACCGAGCTTTGGCAATCGCCACGCTGAGCAGTTCACTTGGCGCCGTTACCTCAGCCACGAGACCGAGTTCATAGGCCCGCTCTGCCGAAAGCCGCCGCCCGGAAAGCAGCACATCCGCTGCTACATAGCGGCCCACAGCGCGAGTCAGCTTTTGCGTGCCACCACCACCCGGACACAGGCCGAGCAGCCCTTCTGGCAGTCCAAAGCGGGCGTTGGTGCTGGCGACCAATACGTCACAGGAGAGCGCGATCTCGAAACCGCCGCCAAGCGCGTAGCCATTAATCGCACCGATGACAGGCTTCGGATACTCGTCAATGGTGGTGAACAGTTTGCGCCCGTAGAGCTGATAATCGACAAACTGCGCGAAGTCCTGATCCTTGTACTCACCGATGTCCGCACCCGCAACGAAGGCTTTCTCGCCCGCACCCGTCAGGATCAGTACGCGCACTTGCGCGTCGTCTGCCAGCGCGTGCAGGTAGCCTTCAAGCTGGTTGAGCAGCGGCGTACTGAGCGCGTTCAGCTTCTCGGGGCGGTCCGGGGTCAGGATGGCAATCCCGTCAGCACGCTTTTCCAGCAAGACAAGAGTATTGGTCATACCACCTCCTCGGCGTGAAGCTGGTTGATCTCTGGCTGCGTATAGCCCAGTGACTTCAGCACGTCGTCGGTGTGTTCGCCCACCAGCGGCGGAGCGAGCCGGATCGTGCCGGGCGTCTCGCTGAAACGCATCGGGATGCCGATGACGCGCACCGCGCCCGCGCGCGGGTGGTGCAGGGTCTGGATCAGTTCGTTGTTTTTCACCTGCGGGTCGTCCACCAGATCGTCGAAATCTTGCACCTTTGCGCACCAGATGTCGCGCGTTAGCAGCAGCGCCAGCCAATATTCGGTAGTGTTGGTCCCGATCTTCGTCTGGATAATGGGCTTGATCGTGTCGCGGTCATCGTAGGGGCGGAGTCCTTCGTCGTACTGCTTAAGTTCGGGCAGATCCAGTAGATCCGCAATCACACTGAGTGAGGCCATCGCAATCGCCATGTAGCCGTTTTGGGTCTTGTAGATGCCAAACGGTGCTGACAGCCACGCCGCGCCGACCCCGCTCTTGCTGCGCTCGAAACGCCGAGATTGGTTCAGGAATGCGGCCAACTCTTGGCATTGCAGCGCGATGGCCGTATTGAAGAGGCTCACGTCAATGCGCTGGCCCTGCCCAGTGCGATGCTTGTGGAACAGGCCGACCATCGCCGAGAAAGCCAGGACCAGTGCAGTACTGGCATCAACCATCGACGTCCCCGATGGCGTGGGCGGGTCGTGGTAGCGTCCCCCGTACGCCGTCAGCCCCGACAAGGATTGCAGCAGTAGGTCCTGGCCAGGGCGCGTTGCGTAGGGGCCGTCTGGCCCGTAGCCCGTCCCGGACACATAGACAATGCCGGGATTGACCTTCTTCAAGTCATCGTAGCCCAGGCCCAGCCGATCCAGCACGCCAGGGCGGTAGTTCTCGACTGCCAGATCGCAGGTCGCGGCAAGCTTGAGGATAATTTCCTTGCCGCGCAGGTCTTTGAGATTGACGGCGACGCTCTTCTTGTTGCGGTTCATGGCATAGAAACAGGCGCTTTCCCCGGCCAGTAGTTCGCCCATGATCGCCAGCCCGCGCTCCCACTCGCCGACCTTCGGGCGCTCGATCTTGATTACCTCCGCGCCCATGTCGCCAAGGAACTGCGTGGCCCAGGGACCCATCATCATCTGAGAGAAATCGAGAACCCGGACACCCTCCAAAGCCATCATCGGTTAGCTGCCTCCTGCAGTGGAAATGCTGCGAAAATTCATTAACCTTATCCCCAATCCCCGACCCCCACCGCACTAAGAGGGAATGGGCCAATGCCCGTATGAAAGCCCCTCCCTCTGAGATACCGGAGGAGTTTTTTAGGGGAAGGGCCCTTCTCTATTGCAGCGCGTAGGTTTCATTCGCAACCTGCCGGACGATCCTGCGCTGGATCAAGTCCTGAACGTGTGCATAGACCATGTTTAGTGAACGAAACTCCTGCCGCCGGTCCATGCGTACGCAGGTGTCCGTCCACAGTTGTTCAAGCTTTACCGTCAGCTGGCTTGCCAGAATGCGGATCAGCAGGATTTCCACCGCGTCGATATAGGCGTGCGCCGCGATGAGTAACTTCTCCACTTCGGGCGGGCGCATCGGCATGAAGTGGGTAAAGACCACCTGTGCCACGTTCAGTTCTTTCAGCAGTCGCCCGATCTTGTCCAGGCTGTTCCGGTAGCCCTGCACCGTCAGGTGACTGTGGAATAGCGGCCCTTCAAGCATGGTCACGGCATCGCCAAGGATCAGCGTGCGCGTGGATTCCTCAAACCAGCCGAGTTCAGCCATCAGGTGGCCGGGCAGGCTGTAGGCCCGCAGATTGACCCCACCGCCTAAATTGAACTGCGCGCCCTCGTCAACGAAGAGATCGAGCGGGCGGGCCTCATCGAGAATGCCAAACACCTCGGCGCGCAGTTCGGGCGTGTCCGGCATCAGGTGTGGGAAGGGGCGGGCGAAGTCGTGATAGTGATACTCGTAATCGGCGTGCCAGCGCGCATAGCAGGGATGCGCGGCGAGCAGGCAGCCTGTTTTGTCCTTAAGCTGGGCGTTTGCTCCAATGTGGTCGTGGTGTGAATGGGTGTGCAGGATAAAGCGCAGTTGCGAATCAGCCACGCCCGCCTGCTGCATTGTCTCCACCAACAGCGGAAACATGGACTTGATGCCGCTATCTATCCATACCGCGTACTCAGTTCCCTTCACCAGATAGACGTTAAGGGGTGCCCATTCAGCCAGCATTATCTGCGCCGGATAAATCAGGCCGTTAAATTCGATATCCATTAGTCTCGCTCACGATCTTTTTGTAGAGTTATAAAGCCGCCAAAGTCCCGTAAAACAATCTTCTCAGTCATTCTGACTTGCATGATAGCATAGGTTAAATCCCCCGCCTCGATCTGGAAGTCCAAGAAGCCGTGATGCCGAAGCCGCAGGTAAGACTATCTCAGTGTGTCCAGCGTGTCGCGGAAGAAGTTGTTGGTCAGGCGATTGGTTGCCGGATTAACCGCCGTTCTCCACGTACGATTTGCGCTGCGTTTCGGCACTGCACGGCTAACCGCCGTAGGCGCAGGCGAATTCAGGTTGCTTGCAGCGCACCGACCCCGCGCGACAAGACCCGTTGATTTTAGATCCGTGAACGCCGCTTATATTGGGGGAGTTGACAAGTAGCAGCGCGTAGCTGTTGCGTGAGTAATTGGTGCAGCAAACGTGAGTGGGCAGTACATCACATCGTCCTGCTGGTTTATGTGGTCGAGCACCCGGATCGGGTTCCAGTTCAGGCTGTCAGAGTGGCTCCGTAGGTTCATCTCGAGGATGGTGTCGAGTGCGCTACCTCCCACTGCCTCACTCACCAGCTCCTCAATGCGTCCCGGTAGATCCGCCAGACTCACTTAAACAGTCAGTAAATAGCAGCAACGGTCTATCGCCGCGAATGTACAAGCCATCCAGTGCCCTGTACCCCGCACGCGCCTGCCGATGCAATTACGTCGACTCAGGTGCGCGGCAGTTCACTCAACAGATCAGCGAGATAGACACTGGTCTGCATGACGGCGTCTATTGCCAGAGCCCCCTGATGACCGGCGTAGGTATAGCTCTGGTGGCTGGGCCTGGCACTATCGGCAGAAAGCTGCCGCACAACTTCAGGCGCGGTCCAGGTATCCAGCGGTAGCATGGCGTTGCTCGCGGCAGCAAAACCAGCCTGCAGATGGTCGTTGATCATCGGATCGTACCGCTCGGCCAGCGCGTCCACTGTGATATCGCCAAACTCCCGGAGCGAACGCTTCTTTACAGTCAACGTGGGGGCCGTACTTTATTGTTGAGGTTCGATGCTGGAGATCAGAGGCTGGTAGCCGCGCGGATGATCCCGGATCATGTCCCCAAGCTACAATAAAGGGATCCTCACCCCCCAGCCTCCTCTCCACACGCAGAGAGAGGAAGGCTAGTTTAAAGTGGGCGGTGCATAACACCCCCCTCCCCTCACCACTCGCCCAGACGAGAGGGAGAGCCTCAAGGGACAACGCGGGTGCAAGCATTTCTCCCCTCCCTCCTTGGACAGAAAGGGCCGGAGGTGAAGAAACAAGGTGACCACACTATCTAGACATAGTCATCAGCCAGTGACCGCGCCCATGGTCAGTCCGGCGATGGACTGCAGATTATCAGATAGAAAATAAAAAAGACTGGGGTAAACATTAGGATCGAAACGGCTATCAACCCGCCCCGATCGGTCACACGCTCCCCAACAAAGCTCGACACTCCCATAGGCAACGTGCGCATGGACTTACTGATGGTAAAGACCTAGGCGAACATGACTTCCTGCCAGCTTACAAAAAATACAAAAGTGGCGGTTACTGAAGACTCTCAGCTCCACCTATTCGATCTCAAACGGGATCAGGCCGATGCAGCCGAGCAGCAACCAGACAGCAACCGGCACAGCAAACGTCAGGCAGGCGATGAGCAGCGCCGAGCAGGTGTCAAGTAAGCCCATCTATATGTTCACTTTTGTACCGGATAGCAAATTCAATACCCTTTACACCCGCGTCGTACACTACCCACGCTGTAGGCAAGTACCACTTTGCGCCAACCTCCACCCAACTATTGCCGTTGGCTCAGAGCCCACATTAAGTTACCACTAGGAATGGATTGATCATCCTAACAAACTTAATATACACAACTTCTTTAATACAGCACTAGCTGTGAATACATTCGCAGCACACTGCAAGTGCCTCAACCACATCAATCCACGCTCCGTTGCATGGCTTTGGTGGCGCAGTCCGAGCACTTCGGCCAACGTCACGGGGTCATCCACCATCATGTCCTCCGCAGATAAGGCTAACATCAACCGCATCGTGAGGGAATGTTCGATTGCCCCAAGCCTGATCTTAACCTACTGTCCACGCGCGTGGTCGGCACGCACCACACAAGAATTGAGGAGGACCATAACCGCCATCAGACAGGAGGCGATGGTTTGGTCTGGCGCCTGTTGGGCAGAGAAATTTTCAAGCCTCCGTAGAGCGCGCAGGACAGCGCAACCCTGGGGCTTGCGAGCACATGGTGTGCAGCGACCACGCCGGCTACGCCAACCACGCCGGACTTTGGGTACAGCGATGCCGAATTGATGGCCAGCTCCATGGGCGCCATGGACACCGCGCACGGTGAGCAGAGCTGCGCGACGGACACGACGGTCACCATGTTGCATGCTATTACCATCGCCTGGACTTTGCACGTGAGCAGAAACTCGCTGGTTGCCGTGGCCCACTCGGTGATGAAGTCGGCGTTTCTTTCTCCGTACGGCGCGCTGGCAAAATGGCGACCTATAGCAGGTCAATATGAGATTGCCAATGCAAAGAATTTGTGCGGCGATTGGTCCAGCCTTTGGATCAAACGAGTGACATCCAAGAGACATACCATGCCGGTAAGTGTAAGCTCCAAACAATTTGCGGCAGCTTTGCGAGCATACGTGCGTGGTGTGCAGGGCCGCTTTGGTGCACAACTGGGAGATGTGCTACTGTTTGGATCCCAAGCCCACAATGAGAGGACCGTCGATTCTGACGCCTACGTCATGGTGATCTTGAATCAGCCAACCAAGCAAAATCTAAGCGAAGCGCGGGGTCTGGCTTCTGATAGATGGGTGTCGCACCGAGCACTGCTTTCGATCCGGGCTTTCAGTGCCCGGGGTTGGCAAGAGTTGGAGGCTATAGACAGCCTCTTCTACTACAACGTCACTAGCTACGGCGTGTCACTGCTGCCCACCGCAACCTAGGTCTGCCCTCCCGCTTTCTACTCTGGACTTCGGTGTTCGGCCACGACCGATCTCGGAGGGCGCCTACGGCACAACCATCAGCTACCTCAGCTCTCTTTGGTAATCCAGTGTGAAGTCGCCCAGACCGATCGGTGGGTGTCGAGATCGCGCGTGATCTTCCGCCCTTGCACCAGGCCGAGGTAGAGCGTCGCAATCTCGTGCGGCACCAGTTCGACCGTCACGGCGTTCCAGAGGGGCGGACCAGGAACTGGTGACTCGACTACTTCGAACGGGAGCGTCGTTTCACGTTCGCCCATCAGGTTCGTGCGGAAGGCGGCGGCGATGTGGCCGAGGAAGGCGAGGCGGGTCTGCGCCGGCTGGCCGTTCCACTCCACCAGGCGCACCACATACGGATAGCCGATACCGCGCACTGCATAGTCCTCCAGTTGGGCGCCACTGTCTTTGGTCTCGCGGTAGAAGGCAACCACGGCCACGTTTTCAACATTACACGACAGACCGGCGAAGACTGGCGGCAGATCTCCCCCAAGCTGGTCGCTCGCGGCCGTTGCCAGCGGACGCACGAATGCTTGGGCCATCTTCCAGCGATCTGCATGGGCAAGCGGCCGATGCGGCACGATGCGTACATTGACGTGGAGGCTGCCGACGAAGTACTCCTCGTCCCACGCATCGTACATCTTCAGGATGTGCTGTACGCAGTCGCCGTCGCGCCACATCCCCTGGCTCCCATCGTGGAGGAAGAGCACGCCGCGCTCACCATCGTCGAAGTCGAGCAGCTGCAGGGCGGTGAAGGGGTAATGCACCTTCTCGTACACCTGCAGCGAAGTCATCCGGTCGCCCGTCGGGTACTTGCGCCAGTACTCGCCCTCTGCCTAGACGGGGCTCACACCAAATGGATGATCGTGAATCAACTGGAACACCGGCAGCGCGACGCCGAGCGTCGTGTGGAGCGCAGAGTGCATGCGTGAGTCCGTGCGCGGCAGATCCGTGGCCTAGTACGAGACGTCGACAGCATCCAGATGCGGGACCAGCCGTACCAACATTGTCAACGTCGCGCCTTCCTGTGTGACCCGGCGTATCGTGACCATCGGCTGACGCGTGGCTGGATCCTCAGTGACCTCGACTGCAGCCAGAGCGAAAGTCTCCACCGCTCCAGAGCGAGTCATCCCCAGACAAGCCAGCGGGCAATCTGCGCGCAGGAGATTGTCGGGAAACTCGGTGCTGGAGATCTGGGTGAGCAGGCGGCTGGTGCGGTCGGTCTTTACGCTCAAGGCATCGCGGCGCAGCGTGATGGCCTGGGCAGTTTCTTCGAGGACCACTGTGGGGATAGGGGCGGTGTCCTCGAAGTGCTCTAACAGGACGGAGCCCATGGCCGGCACATCCTCGACGATGCGCAAAACGCCGGTCGTTGAGTCGGTCCCGACGTCGGTGCGCCGCCAGCCGAGCGGATAGAAGACGACGGCCCGCCCCAGGGGGCCGGCCGTGCGCCGGGCCAATAAGCGCATAGAGCGTGTTTGGATGTGGTCGGTGATGGCGAGGCTGCGTTCGTAGGAGCGCAGGCCAATGTGTCCACATAGCCCTTCACATTCGTCGTTGTCGTGGTGTTGCGCCGCCAGCAGCTCGCGCTATGCCTCCTAGAGCTCCCAAGTTGGGTAGACGTCCCACTGGGCGTACGGACGGCGGAAAAACCCGAGCAGTGCCGCCAGCGACTCCGCTGCCAGCGCCGACTGCTCGGACGTGAAGCTCAGGCGGCGGAAGAGGTCGCCATTCTTGCCAATGCTCATGCCGTGGAAGACATCGTCCATCGTGTAGCGACGCGGTTTGCCGATTGCGCGTGCCGCCTCAAGGTATTCGGAGAGCGTAACGAAGTGCACATCGAAGTCCGGATTGTCCATCAGTTTGTGGAGTTGGGGAAGCATGACTTCGGCGCGGCACAACCAGTCTGGCGAGGGCGTCAACTCCAGCCACTGGACGATCCCCCGGCACCGGCCTCTCGCACAAGGTCGAGCTGGCCAGCAGTGCAGCAAAATCTTCCGGCCACTGGTGCAGGTTGAGTTTGTTCCGCGAGGCGGTCAGAATCTGCGTAACGTCCGTCCCCTCCCAACAGATGGCGGGAATCGGCTCTTAGGGGACTTCGGGCGTATGCCAGGTCCACTGGAAATAGAGCGAGGCATAGCGGAAGCCGGTGCGGGCGAGGATCTGGGGCAACTGGAGAAAGAAGTCGAACTCCTCTTCCCAGAAGGTGCTTGGCCGCACGCCAAGCAGGCGCAACGCGGCGCGTGCGCCGTACACCCGTTGGCGCACATTGGACTCGCCGCCGTGAAACAGACCGTAGGGCTGTCCGTAGAAAGAGCTGACGACCTCGATCTGGCCGCGAGCCAGCGCCGCACGCAGTTCCGCCAGCGCCTCGGGCGCCTCGACTGCCATCTTCTCATAGCCGACGCCGTCGAAGTTGAGATTGCCCTTGGCGCCGGTCTCGTTGCAAAAAAGTGCATATCACGCACCGAGCCAGGCAGCACATGTTAGCCCCACAGCCACTCCATATCCACCCAGTGCATATGGTTGCCAAATGTATAGTAAAGCGGAATTTGTGTACCGCTCACCGGGCGGTGCTCCATTCGTTAGTGCTGACAATGCCGCCGTCAAACCGCTGTTCAGCGGTCATAGGTTTCCCCACCTGCCCAAACTGTACGCCGGCCGTCAAGATCCTGCGCTCCGCCGCATGTACCATTTCTGCAGCGCAGATTTACAACCCTAATGTCTGATCAACCTCCATTTCCAGTATCAGCTTTTCATTTATAACGCGGAATGCGTTCAGTGATCATGCCCTCATAACCCCGGTCGGCAGCGGTACCAAACTGCATTGTGCGGATGCTCCAGCAGTCGTCTCTTATGGGGCTGGCTTACTGCTTAAGCCCCTGCATCTGTATGCCTTCGATGAAGTAGCGCTGGGCAAACACAAACAGCAGCACCATCGGGAGCAGCGCCAGAACGGCCATGGAAAGGACCCTGTCATAATATCCCGAGGTTCCCGCGCCGTACAACTGGTTAAAGCTGTTCATCGCCAGGGTGATGGTGTACTGGTCCTGCTGGGTGGTGAAGATCAGTGGGTCCAGGAAGCTGTTCCAAGTCCACCAGAATGTGAAAATGCCCATCGTCGCCAGCGCCGCCTTGCTGAGCGGAAGAATCACTAGGATAAGAATCTGGAAGCGGTTGGCCCCATCTAGGTATGCGGCTTCATCCAGCTCATAGGGGATGGTCATGAAGAACTGGCGCAGCACGAAGATCAGGAAGGCATTTCCAAAGAAAGAGCGAATCCAGAGTGGCGCCATGGTGCCCAGCAAATTCAGATCGCGGAAAAGCAGGTAAGTGGGAAGAGTCAAGATGGTGGAAGGCACCATCATCGTCCCCAGCAGAATCACAAACAAAAGATTCTTGCCTGGAGCGCGGATACGGGCGAAGCCATATGCGACCAGCACACACGAGATGAAGAAACCTAGCGTGTTCATCACCACTAAAAAGCCAGAGTTGACAAAAAAGCGCCAGAAAGGCACCCCAGACAACTTCAGGTTAAGTACTTTGAGATAGCCGCTAAAATTTAGCTTGACGGTCATAGCGCGGGTCAATTCTGCCGGGCGCACGTCATAGGCGGTGACCAGGGCCAAGGCGGGAGCGATGACCGCAATTTCCTGCATATCACCCACGAAGGCCATCGGCTCCAGCGAGCCATCTTGGGTTTCAAAATCTTGCTTGACCCGGTATGATACTGAGCCAATCTGAATGCTGCCCGGCTCCACCAGCCCGGTGAAGGGTGCCGCCGTCAGGGCATCCATGTTCAGCATTGGCATGACCAGAGATTCTGTGGAGTTGGCAAATAGAATCACGACTTCCTGCGGGCTGCCGCCGGCAAACGTGTAGGTGCGGGTGACCATGTTTATTTCACCAAAAAGTTTGACCATCCGTTCCTCAGAAAGCTGGCCTTCTTTAGCCAGGAAGGCAAACTTCTTCACAACCGACTGCGGCAGAAGCGGCTGCCACGCTTCCTTGGACAGGTTGATAAAGCGGGCATCGGCTGGCTCGCCTTGGATCGCATAAGTTGCCAGCTGGGTCTGACCATAGGTCTTGTAATCGATGTCGCCCAGCTTCGTGGCCTGGATCATTTTGCCCTGGACAGCCATCTCCGGCGGGCTCATCACCCACAATTCATCCTCCGGCCCAATCGCAATACCCTTGCGCCCGTCCGGCAGGACCCGAACATCCATAACGACCCCACTGATCGGGACCGTGCTGGTGTCGGCCTGATTGACTACATCGAGCGCGTACTGGAATAATGCACCAGTAAGCTGGTTACTAGGCACCACCAGCAGGTTGCCTTCCACGTTTATGTCGCGGGCCATGGCAACCACTTTATCCACCGTACCATCGGCTTTTTCCCAAGTGCGCTCATTCACCTGGAGCCCTCCGGACAGGTTGGGCTCCGGGTCGCCCAGTTCACTGCGTGGCACTGAGATGAAGTTAGTCAGTTTGGTCGGGTCAACCAGAGTCGTATACCTGCGGACGCCAACTTGAATTACCTCGATCAGCTTGCTCTCACCGGCGGGAGCCAGCATGTACTTGTACAGGGATCTATTAGTTGTTCCGGCGTGGACCGACAGCCATTCGCGGGGCAACCAGATTACGGGGGTGGCGTTCATTTGCCATACAGGCTGTAAACTGCCATTTAACAGCCAGAGTAACGGCAGAATCATGATGATTGAGAAAATTGCAAGTAGGATATATGAGAACAATCTAGTTATGAAATGGTCCCAGAGAAGTGATCCTGGTATTTTTGGTGGTTTTGCGATTTCGCCAGGCAAAGGCGGTGTAACTTGAAAAGGGGAAAGTTCGGTGGTCATTTCCGTTCTCCTTCATAGTAAACCCATGCTTGGCTGGAACGCATTACCAGCAGGGTGACTGCCATAATGAGCATGAAGAGGATCCAGCCTAGGGCCGAAGCTAGGCCCATACGAATTTCCACCCAGCCGGTGTTATACAGGTAATACATTAAGGTCAGAGTAGATTCCCTAGGGCCGCCCTTGGTCATCATATAAGGGACATCAAACATCTGCATGGCCCCTATGATCCCCAAGACTAGGTTGAGAAAGATGGTTGGGCTGAGCATTGGCAGCGTCACATACCAAAATTTGGTCAGGCGCCCAGCCCCATCGATCTGAGCAACTTCATACAGATCGGCCGGAATGCCTTTGATCCCTGCTAGGTAAATCACCATCTGCCCGCCGAAACTTAGCCAGATATTGATCATAATTAGAGTTGGCAGGGCGGATGCCTTTTCGGAGAGCAGCCGAGGCATATCCACGCCGACCAGTGCCAAAAAGCCTGCCAGCGGGCCGCTATCCGGGCGCAGAACGTAAAACCAAGTCAGGGAAATGGCCACGGTCGGGATGACGCTTGGCATAAAGTAAATGGTGCGGAAAAAATTGCTTCCTTTGATCTTCTGAGAAAGCAGCAGGGCTAGACCGAGGGCTGTAAGTGTTACGCCGGGGATGCTGATAACCGCAAAGCGGATGGTTACCCACAGCGAATTGAGGAAGCGTGGATCCCTAAAGGAGGAACTGTAATTCTCCATACCAATCCAAACGGGGTTGGTGCCGACGGTATACCGGGTGAATGACAGATAGAGCGAATTTACCAATGGATAAACCAGAAAAACCGCCAAACCGATCAACCAGGGGGCGATGAACAGGTAGAAGTCGAGAATTTCCCGCCGGGCCAGGGTGCTCGGTTTGCTTGTAACACGCGGCGCTTGCAATTCGTTCACAACATTCTTGACCGGTTCAATTCAGAACCATAGTTGGCTCCGGCAGCATAAGCTCCAACATCACCGACACACTGGCCCTGTTCCCGGTAACCACAAAGACTTCACCGGCAGCTCCTCCCCGATTTTGGCAGTAAAAACTGGGGGGTAACTTAACGATAGCCCCTGCTTGTGAGCGGGGGCTTTCCCCAGCTCACAAGCAGTGCTGCAGGTGGGTTATTGGATCGTGGATTCCTTCAAGCACTTGTCGGCAGCAGCCGCAAGGGCGTCCAGCTCGACCTGAAGGTCGAGCTTGGCGCCTCCATCTTGGAACATTTTACCCATTAGCTTGCTGGCGGGAATATCGACACAGGTAGTATAGAAGGGGGTGCTCATATCATCCAGCTGGTCCTGGAAGGGAGCTTCCTTCATGAAAACATCCCAATAGGGATCTTTAAGTGCCGGCAGGGTGGTGGCAGTTTTTATATCGCCAGTCATCGCTTTGAGGGCGAAAACCTGCTGCCCGGGTTCGGTGGTCAGCCACTTGAGCAGCTGCCATGCCTCTGCGGGATACTTACTCTCGGCATTAATTCCCCACCCCATCCACATGATAGCGCCTTTATGCCCGCCAGGACCGGTGGGCAGCGGAATTGCAGACCACTGCAGGTCGGCAGCTTTGTTGAAGGTATCCTGAAACCAAGGTCCCCAGTAGGAGCCGGCGACAGCCACTTTTCCTTCACTAAAGAGCTTATCGTTGGAAATGCCGCTGGCAGTAAGGAAGGAGGCGCCGGGGGCGACTTTGTACTTATGGATCAGGTCGCTGTACCAGGTCCAAGCGGCCACAGCCTTACTGCTGTTGATGTAGCCAGTGGTTTTACTGCCATCAGCCGATATGGTGTGGGCGCCCCACGAGTACAGGAAGCTCTGATAGCCACGCCACCAACCAGTGTCGCCACCCCAGTAGGGGGTGCTCGTGCCATAAACGGCCACATTGGCAGGATCGAAGTCCGGGCTATTGGCGTTGTTGCCTTTCTTATCCACGGTCAGCTCCCGGGCCATCTTCAGGTATTCGTCATAGGTCCAGCCTTCCTTGGGGACGGTAATACCGGCTTTCTGGAGCAGGCCGGTGTTGACGTAGAAAGCGCTCACGCTGTAGTCTTTTGCGACTGCAACCAGTGTGCCATCGACCACACCGGTCTTGTAGACGCCTTCGAAAAACTGCGTGGCCGGGTCAAATTCATCCTTGGCCATGAGCGGGGCCAGGTCGGCCAAGTAGCCCATCTTGTGTACTAGGGGTAGGTCCGAAGAGTCGAATGCGACGAGGTCCGGAGCCGTGCCACCACCTAGCTGGGTCAGGCGAACAGCACGATCTTCAGGCAGTTTGATAGTCTGCGCCTTGATGCAGGGGTTGGCATCGTTGAAGGCCTTGATAACCTGATCCCAATATTCCTGGCGGTCAGCGGAAGACCAGTCATGCACTTGGATGACAGCACCTTTGCCGGCGCAGGAGGCATCTAGGGGGGGGGCTGTCGCAGTCGGGGGCACTGCGGTGGCAGCCGGAGGAGCTTCGGTTGCGGTTGCTTCCTGCGGCTTGGTGGCGGTCGCTTCTGGTGCTTTGGTGGGCGGCACTGCGGTTGGAGCAACGGCCGCCGCTGGCACTGCGGTGGGCACCGGTGTGGCTGCAGGCGCACAACTGGCCACGAGTGCCATGATGTTGATGGCGACGAACAGAAACCGCGCGGGATTTTGGGGTCGTTTAGACATAATTTTATCTCCTTAGTCATATAATACACGATGACTATCGATTTGTCAAGTCTTTTCTACCACTAGCCACCACCCAAACATTGTCTTGGAATCAGAGACTATTTTTATACGGCGGTTTCAAGTCCCAAGTGCAAAAAGTGCATCATGATGCTACTTAAAGTCACACGCATCAGGTGTAAACAACTGAGCGGGACACTTGAAGCCGAGCGATTTGCGCGGCCGAGTGTTTAGCTTCCAAGCGATGGCGTCCAGTTCTTTTTTAGTGAAGCCGCTCAAGTCGCTGCGCTTGGGCAGGTACTGTCGCAACAGGCAGTTGGTGTTTTCGTTGATGCCGCGTTGCCAGGGGCTATGCGACTCCGCGAAGTACACCTTCATCCCGGTGTCTTCCGTCAATTTCTGGTGTTCTGCCATTTCGCGCCCCTGATCGTACGTCAAGGACAGGCGCTGCTATGCCGCGATCCGGTGGAGCACCTGACCGAAGCCCTTCACGACCGATGCGGCGCTGGCATTGTCCAGCTTGGCCAGCACGGTAAATAGCGTTGCACGCTCCACAAAGGTGCCCACCGCGGAACGGTTGTACGCCCCCTTGATCAGATCGCCCTCCCAGTGTCCCAGCACTACGCGCTCCGCAACCTCTGGCGGCCGATCTTGAATGCGGACCATGTCCGGGATTTTCCCGCGCCGATCTGCGCCGCGCGCCCGCGGACGGCGCTTGGCATGGCCCAAGCGTAGCCAGCCAATGACCTCCGTGCGCAACGCACCCCGCGGCATCGCGTAGATCGCAGTGTAGATGGTTTCGTGGAAAACCTGCAACGAAGGGGCGTCAGGATGCACAGTCGCCAGTGTACCCGCAACCTGCTCAGGCGAGTAGCCCGCTTTTAGATAGTCAACCACGTGATGCCACAATGCGGTTCTTGGGCGCAGGCGCTTCTCAGTCCGCGGCTTGATCCTACAGGCGTGGGCGCGTAGATGAGCCGCTGCCGCGCGGTAGCTACCGGACACCAACGGTCGCCCCCGACTGCGTTGTGTCTTCGGTCGAACCCAATATTTGCGTCGCAGTTCACGGGACAGCGTTGATGCCGAACGCTTCAGCCCCTCCGCGATCTCCGCCAGTTTCATTCCAATCGAAAGTTGTGTTTGGATTAGCGTCCGTTCTTCAATACTCAATTGGTTGTAACTTTTCCCCATGCCACATCTTCCCCCACAAAATATTGTGCTTTGGTTTTGAGCGCGCCGAAAAGGATTGATCGGCCCAACAGGCAGAAACTGCACAACTTCTATAAAACAGCATCTACCAACGCTTCGCCGCATGTGCCATTTCTGCAGCGCAGACTTACAACCCTGATGTCTGATCAACCTCCATTTCCAGGATCAGCTTCTTATTTACACTGCGGAATGCGTTCAGTGATCATGCCCAGCTTCCGCCTTCGGATTTGCCAGCTGGTCAAACCCTAGTGCAGAGATTGCCTCAAACACCTCTTCTGGAGCAGCCAGCTGGTGCCCATTCATCTCCAGCAGTAGTGAGCGCGCTGGTACGATTGGTGGAGTAGTTGTTGGCTTGCCTACATATTCCAGTATCTGCAGCGCAACTTGGTGCGCCGCCCCCCTGTGTGGCCGCCGGTGTTGATAAACTGCGGCGCGCTGCACTTTGCAACTACGGGCTGCGCGCGTCGCCGACATGCCAGCGGGGCTGTTCATAACTAAGGCGCAAGTTGAAATTCCAACAACCGGGTGCGATCCTCGAACACGACACCCACTCCTTCTTGAACGGAAACTCGGATCTGCGGCGCCGGCAAATGAAGACCCACCCAAACTGTGTACCTGCGCGCATTCAGATTCGATACGCTGGTCCGCACGTGACCTACCACCACCTCACCGGGAGACACACCGTCGGCATGTAGACATCGGTAGTTATCACTGCTTCACGACGAGGACTGTTAATTGGTGACGTACTGCCTGATATAGTACGGCCCCAGCCTGTACCGAAGAATCCGTTTGGGTCACCCGTGTGCCCCATCCTCAAGCAAATACATCATCATCTCGTGCAGCAGGAAACGCGCCGATGGCTTATCGTCTAGGTGGCGACTTTGGTCGCCCACCCCACCAAAGAAGTACTGGGTCGAGGCCAACAGGTGTCCTGCGCCGGGCCGAAGTTCGATCAGATACCCCTTCAAGGTAAATAGGAGCGAATCCAGCCGATCAATCACGGGAACAGGCGCGAGGTCAGCTAGCGCCGAAGCATCGAACCCGTGGTCGGCCGCCATGTGATAAAATTGTAAGTTAGTGTGGTTCCGGTGCGGAAAGCGCTTGAGAATAGGATGGTCGTAGAGTAGATTGATCGCTCCGCGCCAGAAGCTGAGCGGCTGCGACGGCAGCCTTCCCCCGTCCGGCTGCAGCAGAATAGCCCGCCCGCCCGCTCGCACGTGCGCTTCGACCGCCTCATCATATACGCCCGCTACAAGGAGGTTGGGCTGGGTACTGCCGGTTGCCCATCGAGGCCAGCGCCCGCCGAACCGCCGTGCCGGATCGTGCGAGAAGACACCAGGCAGGTCCAGGCTCACGTCGGGATAGACCCAGATCGGCCAGCAATTGGCGGCGACACCGTCGAGGGCGGCTTCCAGCGTCCATTCAGCAGGCGTCGTCACACGAGGCAAGGTCAGGTCAAGGCTGGCGATCTCGGCGGACTGGCCTGGCGATGGCCACTCGACAATGGGCACCGTCCCCCTTGCGTCCTCGCGGCCATTCTGCCCCAGCAGCCGCCATGAGATCGCAGGGACGGGCGCTGCTGCCACATGAGCCAGAATGAATCGGACCGAAAGCGTCGCGCCACTGAGGTGGTTATGTAAGTCGCGGGGCGAGGGGCGGTCTCCCCCGGCCGTCCAGCGACGGGACCGGCCTTGATCGAGCAGGAGCACCGAGTCCGCATTGAAGCGCCGGAACTCGTCCGGAGCGAACTTGGGCTGGCCGAAGTCGTCGAACACACCGGACGTCATGATCGGGGTATCGCGCAGCCCGGTCAGAACATATCCTCCCACCTCACGCCGCGTGCGGGTGCGTTCGAGAATAGCTTTGCGTATGACCAGAGATTGTCGAACGGAAATGGACACCAGATCCGCGCCGTCAAACGGAATTCCGGTTGCTGCCATGCGCTCGGTTTGTTCCGGGTACGCCCAGCGGCTCGGGCTCCCCTCGATCCCATACAGATCACGCCACCACGGTCGGCCCTCCGCATCGAGGACATGCGGGTCGCGGTAGGTGTCGGAATCACAGAACTCCCCGAAGATCCATGGCCTCGGACGCCGCCAGTCCCGCCGGAAATGATCGACCAGTGGCGTAAAGTAGTGCAGGTCGCAGTAAAAGTGGTAGTCGACAAAATCGGCGTAGTCGCTGCCAAGCCCGCCGTAGGCTTCGCCAGAGCCGCTGTTGTCGCAGAGCAGCGTGCCACAGGTCGTCAGACGTGCCAGATCGGCCAGTTCCGAGAGCAGGGTGCTGTCGGCCATTTCGGCGTTGAGCTCGCAACCGAGGCTATAGAGAACAATGGACGGGTGCGAGTGCGCCGCGCGCAAGATGTCGCCGTACTCAACGCGGACCTGTTGGCGCAGGTGTTCGGTCGTCCGCGGCCGCCAGAGCGGCAGTTCCAGCCAGAGCAGCATCCCCTCCTCGTCGGCGATTTCGTAGACGCGCGCTGGTGGCACGAACAGGCAGAGTTTTATCAGATTGAATCCCATGAGCCGCACGCGCCGGAACTCGTCACGAATCGACTCGTCGGACGGGGTGGGAGCAAACGTCTCCGGGTCCCACCCCCAGCTCAGGAGGCCACGGATGTGGAAGGGCGCGCCATTGAGCATCAGCCGGTCCCCCTGCGCTTTAAGGACCCGGAACCCGACCCGCCGTACCGTTTCGGCAATGATTGCCCCGCCGCGCTCCAGCATAAATCGAACGGAATAAAGCGCAGGATGTTCCGGGGACCACGGTTCCGGACGGTCCAGCGCCACGTCGAAGGAGACTCCGGTAATTTCAGGCGCTCCGGACGCGACGGTGACGCCTAACACATCCAGCACCTCGACTCGAAGCTGCGTGTCCTCCGCGTCCGCGCTTTCCACATGGGCCGCAATCGTAATGCGGCCCGTGTGCCAGTCGGGCTGCACCGAGTCGATTACAAGGGCGGGTTGACGATGCGCCACCAGCCGGACAGACTGCCACGGTCCGCCAAATGGCATCGCCGTATAAGGTAGGAATCCGCCTAGCACTTCGCGATACGGGTACGTCTGCCCTTCCAGTCCCGGCTTGACGATCCGGAGTTCCAGCTGGTTCGTTTCACCGAAATGCAAGCAGGCGGTCACATCGAATTCGAATGCGGTCCAAAGACCTTCGTGGGACCCGACCATCACGCTATTGACGAGTACCTCGACGAAGTAGCTGACCGCCTCAAATTGCATCCACATCTGCGCCCGGCTCCAAGCGGCAGGCACAATGAAATCGTGCTGGTATATCGCCCGATCCGGTCCATGATCGTATCCCTGAACTTCCCACACGCCCGGCACGCAAACCACGCCCGAGTGCGCGCCGACTGCGATGCGCCACGAGCCATCCAGAGATAGCGACTCGGCCCGCTCGTTCTCACGCATCACGTTCCTCGCGGAAGGCGCGCACCCACCGGTGGGAAGGGTGAGAAGTCGGCGTGCGGCTCCTCTTGATACCAGTACGCCGTCGAGGAGTAATCGAGGGTGAGCTTGTTGGCGTGCCCGTGCTCAATTGTGACCTTAATCGAGCGGTCGAAGAAGATTGGGTCTTCGATGTGATACCGGTACAGCGTTTGTTTGCCGCCCCACGGCCGCTCTTCAGTTCCCTGATACAGGATCAACCCATGATAGGGCGCGTTGTACTCCTGCCGGGGGCAGAACGCCGTATTGAAGTAGTCTTCCGTGCCGGTTCCGTGAATGCCTGGCCACGGCTGCCCGTCTACGAAGATCATGTCGTCACCTTCTCCGTACCAGTCGTTGGCCTGCAGGCTGAAGATGTCCACGTCCACATGGCAGCCGACGTAGTGCCCGGCGCCGGCCGCTTCAAGAATCACGAAATTCGCGTCGCCGGTCGTGTTTGGCGTGGCCCACGCCTGTTGCATAGCTTCGGGGTTGCTCTCCCAGCGAATTGCTGGGACGGCCCAGCCAGGGGTAGGGTTGACACGCCGCCACTGGGCATGAAAGCGCCCTTGGTCATACAGCCGTGTCCCGTCTTGGTAAGCTTCGTAGTCCACGTAAAAGTAGAGATTTAGGGGCTTGTCGGTCTCATTCGTCACCTCCAGCCGAGCGCCATCCTGAAACGGCATCGGGAACCAGCAGTTGAAGCCGCGTCCGTCTTGCGGGCTCATTTGAAGGGGCATCGATACAAAATTGCGCGACATTCCATGCCCGAGGCCGAAGAAATCGCCAATCGGCGCTTCAACACTGGGCGCGGTTTCGCCGTCCCAGAAGGCGCGCAGCACCACCTTTCGAAAGGCATACTCGGCCTCGCAAAATAACGTGCACCACACATGCTTGATGCATCCTGGTCCTTGAAGATGGGCAATGTCGTGGCGTTCGCCTGACGCCAGCTGCCACCAGTCGCGATTGCCGCCCGTGGGGTCGTAGCTCGATACCCGTCCGCGTTTCACCCCGGGCCGCAGCCGTGGCAGCCCCGCCAGTGTTCCCATCCCAATCATGAAAGCCTGCCTTCAGTCACGCGTACCGTATCGGTTGCGTTGCCCTTGAATGTGTTCTGCGCGACGGCGAGGTCGATGTCACCAACGAGCCGAACGGCCGCGACCACGTTGGCTTGCAGCTTATTGCCCGCAATGGTAGAGCTGCTCACCCGCTCCATCTGCACCCCGACCCGATTGTCTTTGATGATATTGCCGCGCACCGTCAAACCATGCAGCGTGTGCGCCGTCATTTCCGGACCGGTATAGGCGTTAACGCCAATTGTATTGCCCTCGATCCGGTTGTCCTCTACCACGATATCGTGCGTCACTTCCCAGCCGGGAAATTGCTTCAGGACTTCGCCGCCGCGTGTCCACAGGCGCACGCCCTCACCATTCAGCCGGATCTTGTTGCGGCGGATGACGAAGCCACGGGCGTGCTCAGCGGCGATGCCCGCCCACCGGCTGAACTCGACCTCGTTATCCTCTATCACATTGTCCCACGAGTAGCCCGTCCAGAATCCATAATTGGAACGGCTGCAGTTGTTGCGCCGGAAAACATTGCCCTGCGAGAACGTGGATTCGATGGCGTTATTCGGGCTAAGACGGCAATCGTTGTCCTCGAACAGATTATTGCTGCACGAGTCGTGCAGGCCGGGGTGTTCATATCCGGCCACGAAAATGCCGTCCCCGCCACAGATGCAGCTATTGCGAACGATCTGATTGCGTGCGGAACCTTTGACCAGCACGATGCCGGCCGCATCTGCTTCGGCCCGAATGGACCCATCGTCGCGCCGGAACAGGCGGTTGCAGAAATCAAAATGATTGTCGGTGAGCACGCAATCACTGCTGGCCGACAGATACGCACCCCACCCGCTGTTGAACGAGGCGTTGACGCGCTTCACGGTCACCTTCTGGCATCCATAGAGCAGCACTCCGTTCAGTTGATGCTGGAAATCGCAGTCGCGCACAGCGGCATGGTTCACGCGATGCAGCAGCAGAGCGCTACCGTAAACCTTTTCAATGGGAAGCCAGAGGTACAGGAACGTATCAATGCCGGGAATTTCCCACGTATCGCGCACCTTGACCGATTCAATGGTCAGGTTCTGGCCGCCGTCGGCGCGAATGCCATGATAGAAGCCAGACATGGCTAGGTTGCGGACCGTGACACCCGAAAGACCGCTTACGGTGATCGCAACGCCTTCGTGTGCTGCGCTGACGAGCAGGGCGCCATTTCCATCCACCACAACATCATCCGCCGCAACTGTCAGGCCCGAGGGAACAATATAGACGCCCGGCGCAAAACTGACGCTTTCGGTAATTGTCATGCCGTCGGTAGGAATCACATTTTCACGCATGGGTTTACCTTCTTTAGACTCCTTGTGCGGATCATCGTGCAGCTGCCCGGCTAATCACCGCGCCAATTTTGGCGCAAGCCGTTTCGGGAGTGCAATAACTTGCCAGTGTCTGGATAAACGGCGACCGGTCGGGATGAGGCGCGTACGGCCAGAAACCCCACACGAAGACCCCATGCTGCCTCGGCTCGGCCCACCTCGGAATTGGCGAGTTGGCCCTTCAACCGTGCGCACCGACTCGCCCAATCTGGGACCTGCAGTATGAAGGTCGACGACGGGACGATCAGGAACTGGCCGAACAGCGCTTCGAACCAGTTCTTGCCGGTCAACAGGAGGTCGCCCTGCTTATCGTGCAGCCCGCCGGCAAGCGCCCGATAGCCATCGGGCAGGGTGTGGACTGGGCATTTACCCACACCTCAATATGAAACAAAAAAATCGCATGGAGCGCATAGCGGTCCACCAGATCGAGGCCTTTCCCTTTCAGCTTACGCCTTCAGACGGGCACACCATCGTTGAGACAAGTCTGCTAGCCTGTGCCCTGCGTCCGGCGTCCGGCTGATGTCCCAGTCCAGCTGATTGCCATGGAACCGTTTGCGCGCCAGCGATTGCATAGACAACGGCGACCCAAATAGGGATACTCCTGACGGGAAATTCAAGCACCCGAGCACGCACTCCGTCAGCATAAGCGCTGACCCCAAAATAGTCAAGCTCCACTTTGCGATTACGACCACCCCACCAATGGCTTATGGCAATAGACCACTCTTGCAAAATATTCGGATGAAGCATTTCTACATAACCGACAGAAATTGCCCAACTTCTACAACCGGCATTACCAGTCCAACCGGCTCACAACTCTCACCGCAGCCTGCCGGCGGCTGGACCACATCCACCCACGCTCCGCCGCATGTGCCATTTACGCTGCGCAGTTTTGCAACCCCAGGGTCTGATCAAACTCCAATTCAGGGTGCAGCACAGCTACTTTTGGGGTTGGCACCGAATTTGCCGTGGCGGGCTGTGGTGCCGACCACGGCACCCGCTAGCCCACCTGCGCCCCTTCTCCCGCCCACACCAGCCGCTCGCCCGCATGCAGCCCACTGCTAAAGTCCCGTCAGCATCTGGCGCAATGCGCATCAGCTCCATGCAAAATCTAACATCAACAACCGGGGCGCAAATCCAAGGCAGCGCCGGGTGTCACCCCCGGATAGCTGCGCCC
>SXGT01347792.1_pt1 | contig 34333 bp, 27 predicted proteins | sample 3176221 | NCBI WGS metagenome assembly SXGT01 (sample SAMN11356862, study PRJNA531348) | freshwater metagenome | isolation source: freshwater sample F1-120 | place: China: Fuxian Lake, Yuxi | collected 2017-12-25 | reverse complement strand
CGAAGATGGGTGGCACTAACTTTCATACACCGGGTCCTCTGCTTCGAACCATCATGGCTATTTCTGAAGGTTTTTCCACATCACCACATCAACAATCATCCGCTTCAAGTCCCGACGCACAGTGAGGAATCCCGTCTTGACTGACTTGCCTTCCCTCGGCTTCGCCTTGAGCTCAGCGTTGAAGTAGGTGCTCGAGTAAACGGTGACCTTCTTGAGGTCATTTACAACCTTCCGGTAAAGGGTGTCATCCTCCTCGGAAACCTTTTCTATGCCTTGGTCCTTCCTGAGAAGGTCCTCACGGCCTTCATCGGTGCCATCAACAAGGTCCAGCTCCGCCTCGAGGTCGGTGAAGTAGTTGAGTTCCAGCTCCTGGTAGCTTGACCGACGGGAAAGATCCTCCTCCTCAGGGGCGAGGCCCTGACCCAGTTCGCTGGAGCGGCTTGAGCTCTTCGATCGGCCCTTTCTCGTCTTCGAGCCGGCCCGGTCCTCATTGGAATCAACATCGTCGATCCCGGTCTCTTCTTCTTCCGGGGGGAAGCGCTGGCGCCAGCTGCGGATGCTCGAGGCCACAAAATCAGCCTCTTCGTCCGAAATCGACTGCAGCAGCCCTGCGAGGACGGGCTCGGAAGCCGTATTGATGTTGATCTTGCCCGTCGAGTAGGTGGTGAAAAGATCCTTGAGGCCGATCGGCTTCGGGACGTCAACGACATAGTCCTCGCCATTCAGGTCCGTGTCGACCGGCAAGTCCTTCATGCCGCGCGTCAGGGCATTGCCTGCGAGTCGGCTCAGGCCATTGCCGCCAAAGTCCGCAAAGCGGCCAAGCGTCTCCTCGAGGAAGGCGATGCGTCGTTTTTCCTCCTCTTTATCCGCAGCGAAGTCGTCCCCCTGGAGGTACTCGGGAACGATGTCGCCAAACTCATCTCGCTTGAGAATAAAACCGTCGCCCGCGGGATAGTCTTCATCACCCGCGAGGCGCGGAAAAGGCCCGTAAAAAATCTCTGGGGTGATATCGCCCGGCCCCTCGCCACCGGGAGAGCAAAGGTTCAAGAGCTCGGTAACAAGGTAAATACGGTTCTGGAAGATACCACTGCGCCGCTCGAGGACATAGTCGACGATTAGCTGAGCCATCAAGCCGGCGTCATAGCGTCGACTGCGTTGATAACGATACCCGTAGCGGTTCTCGTTGATGCTGAACATCATGAGGATCGCTCGCTCGACCATCTTCTTGGTCGCCTCGACCCTCACAAGGTCGGGCGATTCAAACTCGGGGCTCTCGTAATCGCCGTAGGCAACATCTGCCAGCTTGGCAGTGTCCAGGTCCGAGACCCTCGAAATTCCTTCGTCCTTGGGGGCGGTTCCGGAAGTCTTGCCCCGTCGTTCAGCCCGCTTCCTGGCTATATTTTCGCTCACTTTGCCTACCAGGCGGTCGCTAGCCTCCTTGCCGTCCTTGGCGCCAGTGACAGCAGAGGCCAAATCCTCCTCGGAAACGGCAGCATCGCCGTCCGCAACTTCCTCACCACGGACGTGAACATAATCAAAGAGCTGATTCAGGTCGAACATACGTTCGCCGTCGACGATGGAGATTTTGACCGAGATGTCCCCCACCTGCTGCTGATTATCGTTGAAGATGTTCTCATAGAGTGAGTCGTGGACTTTCTTGCCAGCTCCGTCGCTGCCGCCTTTGCCAAGATCGCTGAAGGTGCCGCCGACTCCAGTCTTCGCTCCAGTCTTCGCTCTATCCTTTGCTTTAGGCTCCACCTTGCGATTACCGGCGGGCAGCTCGCCGCTCCCCAGGGCTCCCGCGAGACCCGGAGCTATCTGCCCCTCCATTTCGCCACCCAGATCGTTACGCAAGTCCTCGATCAGGTGAGTGATCACAAACAGGCCTGCGGAGTAGCAAGCAACGAACGATTCGCCCTCGCCGTACCGTGCCTGCGCGATGTTTTCCTCCATCTTGGTTGAAAAGTGGAGTTGATAGATCACGAGGTAAAGAACCACAAACACCACCATCACCACGAGAAGGGCGATGCCTTCCTGGCGGCTCGAGGGAGTGTCCGGAGATTGCTTGAGTGAAAGTCTACGTTCCATTTCAGAGCGGAAGAGACGGGTATTCTCGGGGGCCTATATGCCGTCTACCAGTGAAATGCCGTGCAAGCCTGGGGCCTCATTTTGACCGGGCAGAATATCAAGCCCACAGTTTATCGACCGGATGCCCTGAAGTCCTTGCGCCGCAAACGCTTGATGGCGGAGATTCCCGGGACTGGCGCATCTCTTGGCCCTCCCACCCGGGCCCTGACTCGCCCCCCAGGGCCGGAAATGTTTTTTGGGAACACAGCGCAGTGACTGAATAAAATACACGAAAAGAGCTTCTCGTCCCGTTTACTGGAGCATGCCTGGCCGCTCAAGACCGCCCGAATCCGGGTCAAACCCCTGGTTCACTAGATTCCTCTTGCGAGGGAGAAAGACCTGCGACCTGAGATACAATGTGCCCCCATGCCTGAGCCCTCGAACCACCCGCAGCACCTCCTTCGGCGCTACCTTGTCTCGTTCAGGGTTTCAAAGATTCCACACCGCTTCACGGATGTCCTGATCATCGGAAGCGGAGTGGCAGGGCTCAGCGCCGCACTGGCCGCGTCCGATGACCCGGGGATCGAGGTTCTCCTGGTGGCCAAGGATGCCTTGGAGGAAACCGCGACTATCTACGCGCAGGGCGGAGTGGCGGCGGTAATTGACCCGGAGGCGACCGGTGACTCGCTTTCGAGCCACGTCAAGGACACACTGAGCGCTTCGGACGGACTCGCTGACGAGGAGGCGGTGCAACTCACCGCCACCGAGGGCGTTGTTGAAGTCCAGCGTCTACTCGAGATGGGCGCCAACTTCGACCGGGAGCCGAGCGGCAAAATCCACTTGACCCTCGAGGGCGGCCACTCACATCCACGCATTCTCCATCGCGGTGACACGTCGGGACGCGAGGTCGAACGGGTGCTTCTCGATGCCGTCCTCGAACGTCCGAACATCACCATCCTTGCGCACACTTTTGCGGTGGACCTTGTTACCCGCAGTGGCGAGGTAATGGGCGCCGTGCTGCTCCGCCCCGACAGCGAGCTCGAGTGCGCCTGGGCTCGCCGCGTAGTTCTGGCCACGGGCGGTGCCGGGCGCCTCTACCGCGAGACCACCAACCCGAAAGTCACCACGGGAGATGGAATCGCCATGGCCTTTCGCGCCGGCGCCGCGCTCCAGGACCTCGAGTTCATGCAGTTTCACCCCACGACGCTTTACCTCGCAGGCGCCGACCGCTTCCTGATCACCGAGGCCGTCCGAGGTGAGGGTGGCGTCCTTCGCGACGGCGCCGGCAACACTTTCATGCACCGCTTCCATCCACTCGGCGACCTGGCACCGCGCGATGTCGTGAGCCGAGGAATCGTCACCGTCATGCGCGAGCGGCGCGAAAACAAGGTCTGGCTCGACCTCTCGGCGATCGCCCCGGAAAAAATCCGGGCCAGGTTTCCCCGGATCCTTGAGATCCTGCGCGGCTTCGGGATCGATATCTTGAAGGAGCCAATCCCCGTGCGACCCAGCGCACACTACTCAATCGGCGGAGTGAAGACGGACCTTGAAGGCCGCACGACTGTGCCAGGGCTCTTCGCCGCCGGCGAGGTCTCGTCGACGGGACTCCACGGAGCCAATCGCCTGGCGTCAAACTCTCTCCTCGAAGGCCTCGTGTTCGGTCACAGAGCTGGACGCAGGGCTGCCGCGGAAGCCAGAGGATGCGCGGCACCGGAGCCATTCTCCGTCGAAGGGTCGCCGACGAGCCCAGGCCCGAAGGCCCCGGCACTGGATCTCAACGATCTGACAGTCAGCTTGAAAAGCCTCCTCTGGCTCAAGGTCGGGCTCGAGCGAAACGGCCCCGAGCTCAGCTCCGCCCTCAAGCAGATCGCTTCGTGGGTGCCCTACGTACTCGGAAGCGACTTCCATGAAGTTCCAAGCTGGACCTTACAGAACATGCTTGTCACGGCATACCTGCTCACGATCTCGGCGTTGAGGAGAGAGGAGTCAAGAGGTGTGCACTTCCGAACCGACTTCCCCAGGCGGGACGATGCCCGCTGGCACAAACACCAGACTGTCACACGAGATGACCTCAGGCGGCCCGGGGCATAGGAGCCCCGCAATATAGACAATGCAAGCCGACAACTCCTCGGGATTCGCGAAAAACGAGCGCGCGTTGATCGTCAAGGCCACGATCAAGGGCCGGAGAGAGATCGAGGACCCACTGGCCGAGATCACTCGCCTGGCAGAAACGGCCGGGGCGATTGTCGTTGGTTCCATGGTGCAGAACCTCGCCCGTCCTCACCCGGCGACTTACATTGGAAAAGGCAAGGTCACGGAGTTGGCAAGCCTGTCGCAATCGCTCGATGTCGACGTCGTCATCACGGACAACGACCTGAGTCCAGCCCAGGAGCGCAACCTCGAGAAGCTCACGGAGCGCAAGGTGGTCGATCGCAGCCAGCTCATCATGGACATTTTCAGCCGACGTGCCCGCACACGTCAGGCGAAGCTGCAAGTGGAACTTGCGCAGCTCAAGTACAGCCTTCCTCGCTTGAAACGTCTCTGGACGCACCTCTCCCGCTACGAGGGCGGGATCGGAATGCAAGGCCCCGGAGAAACCCAACTCGAGGAGGACAAGCGGATCGTCCGCACAAGAGTCCAGAAGCTAGAACGAGATCTACGGGACCTTGAAGGACAGAGGGAGGCGTCGTTTCTCCACCGAAGAAACGAATTTGTGATCGCGCTCGTTGGCTACACGAATGCTGGAAAATCGACGCTCCTGAATCGTTTGACAGGCTCGGAAGAGCTGGTCGAGGACAAGCTCTTCGCGACGCTCGACACTCGCGTCCGCCGTTGGCTCGTCGAGGACAACCGGCACGTGCTCGTGAGCGATACGGTCGGTTTCATCCGAGAGCTGCCCCACCACCTGGTCGCGAGCTTCCAAGCCACGCTCACCGAGACACAATACGCCGACCTCCTCTTCCACGTGGTCGACGCCAGCTCGACGGAGGCTCTCCAGCAAATGAAGACGGTGAGGCGGGTGCTTGAGGATCTCGAGTGCCAGGAGAAAGAGACGTGGGTTCTCTTCAACAAGTGGGATGCCATCCCGCCGGATCGCCTCCCCGAAGCCCGCAACCTCTCGGAGCACCTGTTGCCGAGAGAGCGGGCCTTCGAGGTTTCGGCTGTCACAAGCCAGGGCATCCCTGCGATTCGTGAGGCGCTCGTGGACCGCCTTCACGGGAAGGACAGGAATTTGGAGGTGTTGATCCCGCACTCCCGTGGAGAGATTCTCGCTTACATTCGCGAAAATGGACGCCTGCTCTCAACCGAGTACCTCACCGAGGGCGCTCTTGTAAAGGCGGCCATGTCGCCAGCAAGGCTCGGCAAGCTCCGCACTCTCTATCCAGAGGGGTTTCCGCCGGAGCCTCCGGAAGTGGGTTGACACCCGCTGGTAGTTGTTCTGACTCGTTCCGGTCTGCGGACTGGGCCGTTAGAGCACCTTGCCCACCGCCTCCAGCGCCTCGGGCGAGAGATCCTTGGGCACCGTGATCACGACACGTACAAGATGGTCTCCCTTGTCGCTTCGCGTCTCGATTCCCTGACCTCGAAGACGGAGCCAGGAGTCGGAAGAGGTCCCCTTTGGCACTCGCAAGGCGAGCGTGCCGCGCAGCGTGGTGACCTCGACATCACCACCCAGGAGAGCCGTCTTCACCGGCACTTTCACAAGCGAGCGAATGTTGAGCCCATCCCGCGTAAACTCGGGGTGCGAGTCGACATGCACTTCCAGGAGCAGGTCGCCGGCTTGCCCACCATGGGTTCCCGCCTCGCCCTGTCCCGGCAATCGCAGGACTTGGCTGTCGGCAACACCCGGCGGAATCTTCACCGTCAAACGCTTCTCACGGTACACCCTGCCCTTTCCGCCGCAGATACGGCAGCCCTTTTCGGGGCTTTGACCCGACCCGCCGCAGGCGTCACACTCGGAGCTGACGGAGAAAAATCCACCCTGGCCCCGGCCGCGGCGCGACTGATGGCCCGTACCAGCACACTTGGAGCAAACTTGCGGCTTGCCTCCCACGGCACCTGTGCCTTGACAGTCCATGCAGGTCACATGCCCCTCAACCGAAATATCCCGGCTCGTGCCGAGCGCCGCCTCAAGAAAGCTGACGTTGAGCGAGTACCGGGTGTCCGCGCCCCTTTGAGGCTGAACGGCCTGGCGGCGGTAGAAGCGTTGGCCGAAGACGTCGCCGAAGATATCGCCGAAGTGCGAGAAGATGTCCTCATTCGTCTGAAAGCCCTCGAAGCCCATGTCACGCAACCCCTCGTCTCCACGCGCGTCGTAGGTCTCGCGTTTTTCCTTGTTCGAGAGCACCTCGAACGCCTCGGCGGCCTCCTTGAACTTCCGCTCCGCCTCGGGGTTGTTGGGGTTCTTGTCCGGGTGGTACTTGAGGGCAAGCTTTCGGTACGCCTTGCGCAGATCCTCCTCGCTTGCATCCTTCTTTACCCCGAGGATCTTGTAATAGTCCTTGCCAAGTTGGGTGCTCAAGCCAGACCTCCGTCGACTTTCTCTTCTTGCGCTGCAGGCGACGTCTTCGGAACGTGGATCGAGAGCACCCCGGCCTCGTAGCTCGCCCGAATGCCCTCGCTTGAAACCGCCTTGGGGAGCTCAATGCGCCGCTCGAAAAAGCCGTACTTGCACTGGGCTTGATGAACGATCAATTGCCTTGGCTCATAGAAACACTCTCTTTCGCCCCTGATGATCAACTGCCGGCCCTCAACCAAGATGTCGATGTCCTCCTCCACCATGCCGGGAAGCGCCAGGTAAAACTGGTACTCGTCGTCCGACTCAACCACGTCAATCGGGGGCACAAAAGCGATCGGATTTCCGGGAACCGTCTGTCGCAGCCTGTCGAGAAAGGCGCGTAGATGTTGGTCCATCCCGGCCTGGATCCGCTCCAGCTCCTCCCAGGGGTTCCAAGGTTTCAGTTGCATGAAAGCTCCTTGATCCATGGTTGCAAATCGAAAAAGGAATATAAGCTGGCCGTCAAGAGAAGACAAACGGGACGTGGCGCAACCAGGGGCATACGCCAGGCGTCATGAGCCACTATCTATACCTCGCGCTCCCACACATGAGACATTCCGAATGGGCAGAGGAAGACCATCTCAAGCCTGCTGCTCGTTTCTGCTGGTGGGGGAGGCGGACCCTCCCCCACGTCGGCCGCGACACGCGTCCTCCCCCTCCTCGGCGCCTGATGGGCGCCGGGCGCCTCTGGCGCGAGCAGCCGCAACCTTTCGCAGGCTGCAAAAGATCTCATCACTGCCCGCGTGCGGTATGCCTCCCTCGGCCTGCCTGGCGAAGGTATCGGCAACTGGTTAAACTCAGGGCTTCCAACAGCCTACTCAAGTAGTTTTTGAAGGACACACAGCGAATGGAGAAAGTCGTCGTCGTCGGTTCCGGCCCCGCCGGGTTTACCGCAGCCATTTACGCGGGTCGAGCCAACTTGAAGCCGCTCCTCTTCGAGGGTTTCCAGGCGGGCGGAATCCCGGGTGGGCAGCTCATGACCACCACCGAGGTTGAGAACTACCCAGGCTTCCCTCACCCCGGTATCTCGGGCCCCGAGCTCATGGCGCACTTTCGCAAGCAGGCGATCGACTACGGCACCCGATGCGTTGGGGAGGATGTCGTTCACGTCGACATCTCCAAGAAACCCTTCCGCGTAAAGACATCCGAACGGGAAGTCGAGACTCACGCCGTCATTGTCGCAACCGGTGCCAATGCGAAGCGCCTCCATGTACCTGGCGAGGAGAGGCTCTGGACGAAGGGAATCAGCGCCTGTGCAGTGTGCGACGGGGCGCTCCCAATCTTCCGGAACAAGGACCTGGTCGTGATCGGCGGGGGCGACACTGCGGTCGAGGAATCGACCTACCTTACCAAGTTCGCTTCAAGGGTCTATCTTGTGCACCGACGCGATGAGCTGCGGGCAAGCAAGATCATGCAGGAGCGAGCACTCAAACATCCCAAGATCGAGCTCGTGTGGAACAGCGTGCTGGAGGATGCCGAAGGGACCGACAAGGTCACGGGGGCCAGGCTCAGGAACGTGAAGACCGGCCAGGCGCGGTCAATACCTTGCAGCGGAATTTTCTACGCAATCGGCCATGATCCCAACTCGAAGTTCCTCGCTGGCCAGCTCGAACTGGACGAGGTCGGCTACATCAAGGTGAGGCCGGGCCGGACGCTCACGAACGTTGAGGGCGTCTTCGCTTGCGGCGACGTCGTCGACAAAGTCTACCGCCAGGCCGTCAGCGCCGCCGGCACTGGCTGCATGGCTGCCCTCGACTGCGAGAGATGGCTTGCCGAACATGGAGTGGAGTAACCGAGCGCACTGGGCGGCACTCTAGCGGCCCGCCCAATTTGCAAGTTCCGGGACGCTCTTGCCGCTCGAACGTCGGCGATCCGTCGTGAAGACGGCTCGTTCCGAAGCGGCCAAGAGCCTATTTCAGTAGTCGATCCGTAAGGCCCGAGGCCGAGCGAATGCCCGCTCGGCCCTCTCTCGCGGGTACCCCGGGAGCGAGGACGAAGACGTATACGGAGAGTACGAAAAGTCCGAGCCGTGCCGCACAAGGCGTAGAGAGCGGCGGGACAGCATCGCGGGCGTACAGCCGTCCGAAGCCAGGAGCGACTACTGAAATTGGCTCCAACGGTCGGAGCGAGCACAAGACGCGAGACGGAGGGACGCCGCCAGGCGGCCGGTGCGGTGGAGGTCTTCCTCCCCCGCGAGGAGTATGGAGTGACACACCTCCGGCTGCCGTCGTGATGTGGTAAACGCATTCACTCTTCGGGTCCCACGCCCGGCCAATGCGGCGCGTCCGGTGGCAATAGTGAACGTGTCCTGTAAGAACCAGGTCCACCGCCACTCTACTCCAAGTCGCGCCTGGAACAGTGAAGTCACAAATCCACCGAACGCGGGTGTCACTGCGGACAGAGTTGATGCCGAACTTGTGAACCTCAAGGCTGGCTCGCGGCCCTACCGTTGATAGGTCGCCAGCTTCTCGAGGATCCGATCCAGCGTCGGATGGGACTGGTCCTTCTCGGAGAGGATGGGCCTGGCCACGGGCCAGGTGATCGCGAGCCCGGGGTCGTTCCAGATTACGGCGAGTTCGTCCGACGGGTCGTAAAAGTCTGAGCACTTGTACTCGACCTGTGCCATCTCGCTCACGACACAGAAGCCATGCAAAAAACCAGGAGGCACGTATATCTGACGAAAGTTCTCCGCTGACAAAACCACACCCATCCAGCGGCCAAAGGTCGGCGAACCTTTCCGCACATCCACAGCCACATCGTAGATCTCGCCCTCGATCACCCGCACAAGCTTTCCCTGTGGATGACACCGTTGCGCGTGAAGACCCCGCAGAGTTCCAAAGCCAGAGCGAGAATGGTTGTCCTGCACGAATGTCGGCAATCCCACTTCGGCATACTTCCTGGCGTGATACGTCTCAAGGAAAAAGCCTCGTTGGTCGCGATGCACCACGGGCTCGAGAATCTTCGTCCCTTCCAGCTCGCCCGGGATGACTTTCACTGGACGCCTCCTCCCACGCATTTCCTCGCGCCACCGTCTTTGGCATTTACCACCCCGGGGACGCTGTTGGCCTGTCCCAGCACGACAGCCCTGGCTCCTCCGATCGATCCCGTTTGCGGAAACACGCGCGAAAGCCCCGCGCCTCGCAGCGCACGCTGGCAAACCGGTGGAACGCCGGCAAGGCAGAACCCGACGCCGTTTTCCCGGGCATGTCTCAGCCCGGCAACAAGGGCCGTCACGCCGGAGGCATCGACCCCGCCCACGCACGACAGATCCACTATGACCGACTGTCGTGCCTGCGCCAGGAGTCGCAGCGTTTCCTTGAGCTCCGGCATCGACAGGGCATCAATGCGACCCAGGGGCGCAACGGTCGCCATGTCTTGAGCCGGTTCCCGATGAATGCGAATCTGCAACCCGCCCACAGCAGACTCTCGTCGAAAGTCTCCTCTGCGCGGCCAGATCGAGCCACGCGCGCGGGCCTGCCCCAGCACAAATTTGCAAAGCGTCCACAGGCCGTAACATCGTCCCCCTGGCTGCGTCGAACGCTCGAGGATTGCCTGACGCAGATCCTCGGCGGTGCGGCCGGGGAAGTCAGTGAAGCAATGCCCCTCCGCCCCGAGAAAGTGCCCGTCGGAGTTGCCCAGCCGAGCGACATCGCCAGCGTTCCGAACGGCCTTACGGTTCGCGAACACCTCGGTAAAGTTGGAATTTCTTGTCTCCACACCGTCAAACGGAATCTCCTTGATCAGGTCCCCAACGCCGATGAGCCCTGCCCAACGCATCCAGCTCGTGTAGGGATGAGGCGCAATCGCAATGCCGCCCTGGGAATGGATCACCTCGACAGTTCTCCGGGCGCTCATGCCCGGAGGAATCCACTGGTCAATGAAGAGCCCGATCACGTGCCCGTCGCTCGTCGACACCTCTTCCCCCACGATCACCTCGATGTGCCCGTAAACGTCGCCATGATTTTCAGCGTGGCGCTTCGCGTGAAGCGCCCCGTCGATCGTGTCGTGGTCCGTGATCGCAATGACGCTGGCTTCGGAATGGATTGCGTAATAGTTGAGAACGTCCTCCGGCGAGGCAACGCCGTCAGAGTAATTCGTGTGAATATGAAGGTCCGCACGTGAGAACCCTGGAATTCGAATCCTGTCAGTCACCAAGCCGTCACGCTCCATCCTTCGTCAACCCAATCTTTCAGATTCACGCCTGGACTCCCATCTCAGCCAATCCCAGACGTTGACGCTCGTACTTTCCAGCCTGAATCTTCTCAGACCACTCCCGATTCTCTAAATACCAGCGCACAGTGTCCTCGATGCCAGCGTCGAAAGTATGCTGCTGGCTCCAACCCAGCTGGGAGCGAATCTTGCTCGAATCGATGGCGTATCTTCGGTCATGTCCTGGTCGATCCGTGACGAAAGTCTTCAAGTCCAGGTAGCTACCGAGGCCCCTTGTCACCAGCGCGGGGTTCCTCGACGCCGGGAGTCTTCGATCCAGGGCTGAGCAAATGGCATCAACCACCTGCAAGTTGGTGCGCTCGTTGCCGCCTCCAATGTTGTACTTCTCGCCGGGCTCGCCCTTCTCAAGCACGAGCAAGATGCCCGAGCAATGGTCCTCGACGTGGAGCCAGTCCCGCACGTTACCACCGTCGCCGTAGATCGGGAGGTCCTTGCCCTCGACGGCATTCAAAATTGTGAGCGGAATCAGCTTCTCCGGAAACTGAAACGGCCCATAGTTGTTGGAACAATTGGTGATCAGGGTAGGAAGGCCATAGGTGTGCCGATAGGCGCAGACCAGGTGATCGGCGCCAGCCTTTGACGCGGAGTAAGGCGACCGGGGCGAATAGGGCGTTGTCTCGCAGAAGAGGTCCGTATCGCCGAGGGAGCCGTAGACCTCGTCGGTCGAGACCTGGAGAAAGCGGAAACGCCGCTTCGCCTCATCTGCAAGATTCGCCCATTGGCGGCGCGCAGCATCGAGTAGCTCAAAGGTGCCGACCAGGTTGGTCCTGATGAACTCTCCGGGCCCGTCAATGGATCGGTCCACGTGCGTCTCCGCCGCGAAGTTGACGACCGTGTCGGGGCGCCAGTCTCGAAAAAGTGCATCAACCGCCTCGCGATCGGCGATGTCTCCCTGCACGAACGTGAACCGGGAGCTGCTGGAGACCTCGGTCAAATTCAAGAGGCTTCCGGCATAGGTCAGCCTGTCAAAAACTATGACACGTGCGGCTGTCTTCCTCAGCGCGTGACGCACAAAGTTCGAGCCGATAAACCCGGCTCCTCCGGTCACAACATAGGTGGGCCCGCTGATAGTTCCTTGGCTCTGCATGCTCTCCTCCTACCTCACGAAGTATAGTACGACGCATCGCTGGCGGGTACTTCAGGAATATCTCTCAACGCCTGAGGCAAGGACGCGGAATTCCTTGGCTCATCCATGGGGGATTGCCGGAAAGCTTGCCGCCGCGATACCCCTCAATGGTTCCCATCTTTCGGCCGATCGGAAGGGGCGCAGGACAGGAAACCGGTAACATTCGACCAGTTCGAGGCTGAAGGAGTCACGACCTCTGGCATCGTGCAAGGGCGGCGATCGGATCGGAGTGCGATCTTTTCGGATCGTACTCAGGGACCTGTTGGCCTGATGATCGCACGCCCACAAGAGAATCCCAACGCCTGTTTACAGCGCGTGGCCCCCAGGCAAAGCGAGTTGACGTCAGGAAGCCTGGCGCCGAGAGCCGCATCAAGACAGCCCAAATAGCGAGACTGTCGTTGCCTCTGTGATGCGCTCGAGCTCGCCGGGATCGATCCCCTTCGATTTCGCGATAAAGTCGCGGGTGTGCCCGACGTGGGCGGGCTCGTTTCGCTTGCCTCGCACAGGCTGCGGCGCAAGAAACGGACAGTCAGTTTCAAGCAGGAGCTTCTCCACAGGCACCACCTGCAAGGCGGCCTGGAGATTGACCGCCCCTGGATACGTCACGTTGCCTGCAAAACTGACGTGATAACCCAGCGCCAGCGCACGCTCGGCATCGCTGGGGCCGCCCGAGAAACAATGGAAAACTCCAGGCGGCTGGATTCGCTCCTGCTGAAGAAAAGCAAACAAGTCCTCAAGGGCGTCTCGGCAATGGTAGACGACGGGCAGTCCAAGCCGCCGGGCGAGGTCGAGTTGGGCGGCGAGGCTCTCCTTCTGCGCGGCCGGCGCCACATCCTTCCAGTAATAGTCGAGGCCGATCTCGCCCACACCCACGACTCGGTCGGGATTGGCCTTGGCGAGAGTTTCGAGGAGGGCGATATCGCGCAGGAGGTCGACAACTTTTGTGGTCGGGTGCAACCCCACGGTCGCGTAAAAGCCCATGTAACGCTTCGCAAGCTCAAGGGACTTCTCCGAGGTGGCAACGTCAGTACCGATGTTAATCACCCGCACGACACCCGCCTCCCGAGCCCGCAAGACTACCTGGTCTCGGTCCTCGTCGAACTTCTCGTAATAGAGATGCGCGTGGGAGTCAATCATCTTGAGGAACCATCCCTCGCCCCACGCTCCAAACGCCAACCCAGGATGGGCACCGTCCTGTATTCAGCACGCGCGAGGCCGGCCTCCAGCTTGTTGATGAAGGCCGCCGTCTCGGGGCCAGAGCCATCGTGTGGCTCGGTCAGGTAGAGCTCTTCATTCAACCCGACGGGGAACAGGGCCAGCAACGCCGCGTGAAACGAGGGCAGCGCGGCATGGTACTCCAGCGAGAGCCGAAAGATTTCTTTCAGCGATGACAAATCCCCAAGCTGAGCCGATCTCACCAGCGGCAGGAGGCGTGCGCTCACCCGATCATCGCGCACGAACTCTGCAACGTGAGCTTCACTCAAATGGAGGGCCCACGGATAGAGAGCCTCGAAGAGAGGCACGGGATTGCGCAATACATGAAGCGCCCTCACGATCTCATCGACTTCCTCGCCCCGGAGCAACGTTGGCACATCCCCCAGGTATGCGGCCAGGGCCAGGAAGTGCCAATCCAGCTTCCGCCGCGGTGACTGCATGGAAACTCGAAGCGCCTCGAGGGAGAGAGTCTGGAGCTCTTGCGCGAGTTCATCTTGTGCACTCGCCTCCACCTGAGCGAGGACATGGCTCCTTTCGCAACTCGAAGCAAGGACTTCATAAGTCCGCACCGCCCCGGGGGGCAATTCACACGGCGCGGAGAAAGTTGGCTTCGCGCGAATCGTCAGGTCCATGTCCAGGTACTGATACTGATTCGCCACACGATAACCCACACGCAGGAGTCTTGGCCTCACGCTCCCCCCGGGCGGCGGCTCCGGACTCAAGGCGCAGCTCACAAGGGTGGCCGCCAGAATGGCTCCCGAGAAGCATCGCGGTTTGTCCATCACTTCTTGATCTTCCTTTCATGGTGTCGCCCCACAGCCCGGCGCTGAATCGCGGGGTTGTTGAGAGGCACCAGCTCGTGGAGTTACCAACTCCCATGGGTTGGCGTCTCCCAAAAGAGTGTAACCGCTGTCGAAGCCTTCACGGGCGCAGAGATTCCCGCATTATTTTGCAAGTCACCGGACGCGCACGGAGACATGCCATCACACGACAGCACCCGGAGGTATTGCTGTGCTTGCAGGAGGCCCTGGCACGATTCGTATGGACTTCTTGCGTGGGCTGCTACTCCGCATCGACCACAATCTCGTGCCGGACCGGAGTGACGGCTGCCCTTACAGCCTCGTGCAGCGGGTCCACCTTCGCGTAGAGTCGCTGGCGTACGATATCGAGAGCCTTCCTGGCCTCGGCGTCCTCGCCACCCAGCAGATCACGAACTCTCCGGAAGCTTGTAATGCCTTCCTTGATGACCTGCGTCTCGAAGGCCTGCTTGTTCCCCACGAGCTCGTCCACCTTTCGGAAGGGCTCGCTGAAGGGGTTTTCGAGAAACTCGGCCGCGAGGTTGATCCCCTTCTCAAGCTTCTCCTTCGAGAAGGACATCACCGCGCTCCCCCACCTTACTTTCGCGCGGCCGCTCGAGAGCCCCCTCACGGTCAAGATGAGCCGATTCAGGTGCTCGTTGAAGGGAGTGAAGGGGACGATGCTGCGCGTCGAGCTGGGCGACTTGCCATCGCCGTCAAAGCAAAACGGGTAGCGTCGGCTCTCGACCTGCGCCCTGCCCGGCGAGGATGCAAGCACGAGGTGCCCGCCCTCGGCCGTCGCAAAGCCCTTCATGTCGACTGTGATCGAGCCCAGATCACCATCGCAGCCCATTGCGCGCAGGAACGCGTAGGCCATGAGGATATGGCCGTTCGCATTGGGGTGAAAACCGTCGCTCCCGCACACATCGTAATTCTCACCGAGCACTGGCTTGGCCCTTGTCATGGCCTCGACCATGGAGCCGTGGACGTCAGCAAAGGGCATGCCCTCGGCCCTTGCGATGGTTTTCGCGATGTCGCGCAATTCAGCGAGGTTGGCATTGTAGTCCGTGGGGGAGAGCTTCTTGAAACTATTGAAATCGACGGCTCCCGGCGAGCCGACCACGGCAGTCACTCCAGCCGACTTCAATCGCTGCACGATTTCGGCCATCGATTTCTCGTAAGCGTCGCCAATGGGTTTCTCATACTTTCGGTAAGAGCCATCGTTCATGCCGTAGCATGTCGTCACCACGTCCGGCTTCCAGGGCATGAGATCATTCTCCATGCGGGCTGCAAATCCCGGCGCCCGCTCACCGCCCCATCCAAGCTGGATCACGCGCAGGTCCAGCCCGGCAAGGCACGCGATCAGGTAGGCCTCCATGAACCGGCTGTAGAGCTTTTGCTCCGTGATCGAGTCGCCCACAATGGCCACACGGGCTCCCTTCTTCAGCACGCAGTCGGGAGCCCTGCCGCCTTCCACGCACGGGAGCTCTCGGACGTAGATATTACGAAAGTGGACCCTGCTTCCCTCGCTCTGGAGCTCGATCGCGCCACCAGGGTAAATCGGCTGGGAACGATCCCAGTAGTTCTCCATCACGACCTTGTCGACAATTTGCTCGCCGTTGAGATTCACTGTCACACGATCGCCGACCATCAGAATCCTGAACGCATTCCAATCGCCGACCGGCCTGTCCGCTTTCTTCGTTGGCTTCGAGGCATTCTTCAGATTGTTGTGAAGCCCACCAGACCCAACGGGGCTTTCCCAGATCTGCACCTGCGGGGTGCCTCGCAGGTAGATCCCGCTGTCGCCGGTTCCCTCGATCTTCCATTCGACGAGCAACTCAAAATCGGCGTAATCCTTCACCGTGGCGAGGTTGTCGCCTTTCCCGTCGAAGACGAGAGCTCCAGCCTCGACCCTCCAGTGCTCGTTCATGCTCTCATCAGCGGACTTCTGTGCCCTCGCAAGCTCCGCAGGGGACATCTTCGCGCGTCCCGGCGGGTCGTTGACGCGACCCTTCCAGCCAGTGAGGTCCTTGCCGTTGAACAAGGAAGTGAATCCCTGCGGCTGTGCGACCACGGCTAGCGACATGCCCAACAGCATTGGGAAGGATAAGAGCACGATGCGCACAAGAGTCTTTGGCATGGCGAATCTCCTGGAAGGGAATGATTGACTGGTTAACATGCTACCGGAGAGAATCTTTGCCTTACAATTCCGTGTTGCAATTCAGCGAGGCTCTCCGTCGAGTTGAAGCTCATGGCTATCGAAGCTGAAGATGGGAAATTCCTGACCGCAGCGCAGCGAAATATTTACCACTCAGTGGGTTTTTCCGCCCCTTGGTCATGCAAAATGGGGCGTATCGCAAGTTTGCGCTGGCATCCCTTGCCCGCAGGGATTCCAGTCTGCGCATGCACTCTCGCCGCCTGGCGACATAACGACCCGGCCCTGATGACTCAGGGGGTCTTCTCATGCAGGATTCTTGCTTTCGGCAGGCTGGCAGCCAGCAAGGGCACGGCATGTGCTCGCCTTGCCTGCGGAAGGGCGAAGTTCAAGAGGAAAGGCAGAATAAAATGCGCGTGAGATTTCAAAAGATCTTGTTCATTACCGACCTGTCACAGTCATCCAATCGAGGGTTGCCTTATGCTGTGTCACTCGCGGCAAAGTTCTCGGCAAAGCTCCAAGTCTGCCACGTTCTTGATTTCACCACCGCAGGGCTCTACGACGCCAGCATGCTTGTTCTTCCGACGCGATCGAAAGAGCTATCCGAGGATGTTGAACGCAAGATTCGGGAGCTGATGAGTGGTCAAACCATTCCCTGGGAAGCCCTCGTGATCGAGGGCGACCCTGCGATGGCTATCGCCAGCGTGGCGGAGGAAAAGGGAGCCGACCTCGTTGTGGCGACCACTCATGGAAGATCTGGCTTGAGCAGGGTCCTGTTGGGATCCGTGGTCGAGAGGCTGCTTCATACCTTGCACCGTCCGCTCCTTACCCTGCGAGAACCCGAGCCCGCTGGCGCTGGAGTGGGAACAAAGTGGACGCCGCGAAGAATCCTCGTGGGCTGTGATTTCTCGCCAGGATCAGCCCTTGCTCTTGAGTATGCGCTCAGCCTTGCCCAGGAATTCCAGAGCGAGCTTCACCTCCTGCACTCGATCGAGCCGACGCTGTACAAGCACATGGATGCCACCACGGGCGCGCTGGCGAAGGAGCTGGAAAAGGCTGTGGAAAATACGGTACGGGGCAAGCTCGAAGCACTGGCCTCGGCGGAAGATCGTGCGTGGTGCGAAATCAAGACGGCGTTCACGACCGGCAACCCGCACGAGGAGTTGGCGCGCTATGCGCAGGCGAACAAGATCGACCTGGTCGTCGTGGGCGTGCGCGGACACAGCCTCATTGACCGCATGCTGGTGGGCTCCACCACGGACCGTCTGGTCCGCAAGGCCCTTTGCCCCATCCTGGCGGTCGAGACTCCAAAAAAATAACTGCCGCCAAGATGGGGACATCCTGGCCAACGCTTCCTTACCAGCCTGTTGAACAAGTCGGCGCGGCGGCGCCCGGCGCTTACCAAGCGCCGGGGAGGGGGAGGACGCCAACTGGCGGCCGGTGCGAGCAAGGTCTTTCTCCCCCGCGAGGAGTATGGAAGCCCTCGAGACTTTACCCCGCCGGCGTGAGGAACAGACCTGCAAGACCGTGATTCAGTCCTGTCGAAGTTCGGTCACGAACAGTTTTTCCTCGGGCGTGAAGGGCTCCAAGCAAGTGGCCATTTGCCTCAGCACCCCGGCGTTTGCGTCCGAGGGGTCCGTGCCCTCGGACCTACGAGCAGCGATCCGCGACTCCAGCACGTCCAGCGGGGCAGTCAGGTGCAGGATTCGGAGAGGAACCTGGAGTTCGTACGCCAAGCGAAGTACACGGGCACGGTCCGCTTGGCGCAAAAACGAGGCATCGAGCACGGGGAGAAGTCCGCCGATGCTGGCGGCACGCGCATGGGCGACCATGACCTCGTAGGTGAGTCGATTCATCTCCGCCGAGTAAAGGTCCGCCGTCGGGTTGGTGGAGTGAATCCGCTTACGCTCAACATCCGAGCGAATGCGAACGCCCCTCTCCGAGCGAGCGATTCGGAGGGCCTCTGTGGACTTGCCGCTCCCGGGCAAACCTACCGTCAGGACAATGCCGCGCCTTGGCGGCTCAAGAGCCTCAGCCGAGAACGCAAGATAGCGTTGCCGACGGGCCTCAAGTTCCTCCCGCGCTGCAGGATCGATGTCCGCTGCCCGGGAGGTCAAGTGTGCCACCATGGCTCTGACATGGGCGCGATAGGCAAGAAAAAGGGGCCAAGCCTCGAGCCCTCCGTAGTCGCTCGTCTTCTCGAGGTAGCGATTCAGAAACCCGACCGCGCCGTCAAGGAGGCCCGAGTTGATCAGGTCCATGTAAAGAAACGCCGTGTCCGAGAGCACGTCAATGACGCGAAGGTCCTCACTGAACTCGATGCAGTCGAAAAGTACGGGGCGGCCCTTCCACATGCAGATGTTTCCCAGGTGAAGATCCCCGTGGCATTCCCGAACTCGACCACACCGGGCCCGCTCGCCGAGGAGCCCACTGAGCTTCCGAAGTCGTGCCGCGAAGCGTTCTCGGAGCGATTGTTCCTGTGGCGTGTCGGGGAGAAGAAGCGAGTTCTCCTCGAAGATCCTCCTCAGCCTTTCCGGATGAGTGGCCGCAATCGAAGGAATATGGGCTCCGGCCAAGGAGTGCAGCCTCGCCACCTCGTCCGCCAACTGGATCAAGAGGGCGTCCGCGAGCTGTCCACGAGCCGCGACCCGATCCAGCCTGTCTTGGGGCGCAAACTGCCGCATGCGCAGAGCGTGCTCCACAATCTCCCCTTCTCCCCCGAAGCAGTACCCGGACCCGGCCTGCACGAGGGGCACGACATCGAGGTAAAGATCCGGGGCAGTGCGCTGATTGAGGCGTACTTCCTCCGTGCAGAACCAATGCCGCCGCGCGAGGGTCGAAAAATCGATGAAGGAAAACTTCACAGGCTTCTTGAGCTTGTACGCAAAGGGCCCAGTGAGCGCGACCACGGAGATGTGAGTCTCAACCACCTGGATATCGTCCACAGGATGCGGATAGGTTCGTGGGTCAAGCAGGGCCGAACGCCAGGGGAGGTGGATGGGAGTGGGATCCGTTGTCATCTTGATTTCAGGTATCCATTATGCACGGCTCCGTGCTATGGGTCCCCTGCACCGGGCGCCTCTGGCGCCGATGGTGGGAAGCGTTGGCCAGCAAGTCCCCATCGTGGCCGCGAGGAGCCAATCCAGATCTCGTCAAGAAAGCATCGCCCTGCTACGCCGGAGCCCTGGCGTTCGACTTCGATGATCTCCCCCGACCCAGAAGCGCCCTGACATCCGCGGCAACCGACGGAAAGAAAAGGATCAAACCCAGGCCATAGAGGATGCAGGAAAACGGACCCAGCACCAGAAGCACCACGAGAGGTGGAGTCCCAGGCAGGGCCGCATACCAGGCCCACTTGAAGGCCAACGTGCTGACAGCCATGAAGAGAGCTGAAACCGCGGAGGGAAGCAGCGCGCCAAGGACTTGCTGCGCGGTGAACTTCACCTCCCGTGAGGTCAACCAAAGGCTCACTGCGAGACCGAAAAGCGGCGTCACGGCCACCACGATGGAGACCTGGATCAAACCCCACTCGAGCTCCGGTTGCCAGAAGCCCATTGCACAGTGAAACACGGGGCCCATGAGGAGCCCTTGCCATTCATTCGAGACTGTGACGGCGTTCAGGGGGCCCATGAGATCGAGCTGAATCGGGGGCGTCCATTGCGATGTGATCCAGTAAAGGGTAGGGCCCATGAGCAGCGCATGTATCTCCACGGCCCTCGTGAGTATGCTCGGCTTGTTGATGGCTTTCGCAAGATCGCCTACCGGCGTGCCGATTCCGCGGCAAAGGCTGAAGAGGAGAAGGATTGTCATCGGAACAGTCGCGATCTCCTGGCCGGGGTAAAAGGAACGGATGACCTCACTTGACAGAAGCATGAGGGCAACCCCCATGGGCGTCACCACCAGCATCGAATAGCGCAGAGCGCGCAACCAACCACCGCGAAGCCGCTCCGTGTCGTGGGCCACTTCCGAGAACGCGGGGTAAAACACCGACGCCAGGCTGCGCACAACATTGGTGGCGATGAGCTCCGACAGCTTGAACGCCAGAGTGTAGACCCCAAGCGCTGCGGCCCCCATGAACTTACCCACAAAGTAGTAGTCCATGTTCTTGATGAACCAGAGACCCAGGGTCGAGATCGTCATGTGCTTGCCGAAGTGGAGCATCTCCTTCGCAAGCCGCCAGTTAAAGCCCACCAAACGGATCGGGGCGAGCCACCAGAGACAGATGGACCGCGCAAGACTCGAAAAGATGGAACCGTACACCAGACTCCAGACGCCGAGACCGTGCCAGGCAAGAAGGATCTGCGCCACCGTCAGGGTGACCATCTCGACCATTTCGACCACGAGAAGGCGCTTGAACTGAAAATTCTTTCGGAGCATCGCCTCGTTGGCGCTGCCGAAGGCGCCCACCACAATTCCGAGGCTCGCCACCTGGAGAAGGCTCTGGATCTCGGGCTCGCGGAAGTGCGCGGCCACAAGTGGCGAAAGGAAGTAAAGCAGCACGTAGATCACACTGCGAATGACGACGTTTGCATACCAGGTCACCGAGATCGCGCCACCAATCTCCTTTTTCCGCTGGATCAGCTCGGCCTGGAAACCCAGGTCCTGGAGTAGAGTGGCCCCGTTAATGGCGATCCACACCATTCCGTTCAACCCAAACTCTCGCCGACTGAGTAACCGCCAAAGGATCACGTTTCGCGTAAACTGCACAGCATTCTTGGCAGCAATATTGGTGAACACCCAGACAAGGCTCGTGAGAACTCGGGAGGTCAGGGTCTTCATGCTCAGGAATTTATCGACAAGACATTAGCCGCGGAGGTGTTCAATCTCGCTTCGCGTTATCAACCCATCGTGGAGTGCGGATGCCACGAGCACGCCGTGCACACCCGCCGCGGCGAAGACCTCAAGATCGCGGGCTGAGCGTACCCCACCGCCGGAGAGCGTTTCGACTCCCGGGAATTCGCGGATCCATCGAGTCAAGAAATCCACGTGGCCGGGACCTCGTCCACTGCCCACCTGGGCGAGATCGAGCACGAGGAGGCGCTCCACCCCGCGCCGTACGGCCTCCCTGGCCACCGCCTGGGCGTCGTCGAAGGGCCAACCGGCGGAATCACAGAGGAGGCCCCCGTTTTTCAGGTCGAGGCTAAAGATGACACGCTTCGATCCGACAGCCTCCACTACCCTCGCAAGCGCATCCGGACTCGGCAGAGTTTCAAGAGCCGCTATCACGGTCTCGGCTCCCAGGACAGCCACGGCCGTGGCGTCCGCCGGCACTCGAACACCGGCATCGACGAGGAGCCTGAACCCGTCGCGAAGCAAGCATCGCAGGGTCGCGAAGTCCGGCGCCGAGCCGCCGATCCCATCGAGATCAGCGACGTAAAGCTCCTCGAGCCCCAGACAATCCCTGAACGCTCGAGCAACTCGCAACGGCTCGGCGGAATCGACGAGCTGGCTCTGAACAGGCTTGTAGCTGGCCCGGTCGCCTCCCTGGCCCCTGACGACAAGCCCGCCTTTCAGGTCAAGCACGGGATAGACGTTCACGCGGTTCCCTCGAGTCCAGACGAACGACAGGAGCGCCGCTTGTAACAAGTCTGGGACCGGGTGTCAACCGCGAGGCCGCTTCTGCTGTCGATCGTTCACGGCCCCGCTGAACTCCCGAAGAGGGGTACGAAAGGACTGGGGATACACAAGGAGGGAGACCGTCTGGTCGTGATCCTCGCGGGGGAGGACTACCCCCCGCACCTGGGCGCCTGGCGGCGCGCCTCGGGCGCCGACGGTGAGGGAGCCCTGGCCAGGATGTCCCAATCCTGGCCGTGCAGAGTATACAATCACGACCCATGCAAGTCTTCGTGTACGAGCATGTGACCGGCGGCGGATTCGCAGGGAGGGAGTTTCCGAGGTCCCTCGAACAAGAAGGGCAAGCCATGCTCCAGGCTTTCGTGACGGATCTTGCGGACGTTCCGGGAATCTCCGTTGTGACACTCCCTGAGCGACTCCGAGGCGACGAGTCCATGCTCGCGTTTGACCGCCTCTCCCGAGTTTCAGATGGTGTCGTGCTGATCGCTCCGGAGCTAGACGGCTGCCTCAAGGCACTCGCTTTTCGCGTGCTCTCAGTCGGTGGACGCTTACTCGGCTCCTCGAACGAGGTGATTGCGCTCACGTCGGACAAGCTCGAGCTTCCGCGCCTCCTTCGCCAGCTGAAAATTTCATCCGTCGAAGCTGAGCCTTTCGTCGCCGGACGCGACCCAAGCTTCGGGTATCCGGCCGTGGTGAAGCCCCGGTGGGGATCAGGGTCCACGGAGACTTGCCTTGTCCGCAGCCACTGCGAGCTACCCGTCCCGACCCGCGAGTGCATTGCGACGCCGTATGTCGCCGGCCTCTCCGCGAGCCTGCTTTGCATCGCCGGGCCGCGGGGTATTTTGCCCTTGCGCTCGGGTGAGCAGCTTCTTTCGGTGGACGGCGGGTTTCGATACAAGGGCGGACGCCTGCCCCTTCCCCCCCGGCTCGAGGCAAGGGCTCGCAGGCTCGCGCTGCGGGCGGTGAACTCAATCTCCGGGCTCCTTGGATTCGTCGGCGTCGACATGATTCTCGACGTGGACGCACGCGATGAACCCAAGGATTGCATCGTCGAGATCAACCCGCGCCTGACGACAAGCTACGTCGGCCTCCGAGCGCTCTCAACGACCAACCTCGCCGAGCACTGGCTGCGGACAATTCATGGCGAGTTTCCCGCGCCGCCTCTCTGGAGATCCGGCAGTGTCAAGTTTCAACCGGATGGCGCGCTCGAGCATTCGGAGACAGCTCCGTGAGGATCGCGGCTCTTGACATCGGCGGCGCCAACTTGAAAGGAGCGCTTCATGGAGGCCAGGCCTTCACGAGGCCCTTCGCGCTCTGGCGAGACCCCGACCGGCTCGCGCCCGTGCTCCGCTCCACGATTGCCGAACGTCTGGGCCCTCTTGACGCACTCGCGGTGACGATGACGGGCGAGCTGTGCGACTGCTTCGCGACGAAGGCCGAGGGCGTCCAACGGATCCTTGAAAGCGTGAAGGAGGCTTGCGATTCCTTGCCAGGGCGTTTCGAGACGTTGGTCTGGCGCACGGACTCTCGACTCGTGCCCATCGGGGAGGCACTACACGATCCGCTACCCGCAGCCGCAGCCAACTGGCTCGCCCTGGCATATCTCGCCTGCGAGCACGGTCCCGAGGGACGCGGCCTCCTCATCGACGTGGGCTCGACGACAACGGACATCGTGCCCCTCATCGCCGGCAAGCCCACCCCGGGGGGCCGAACCGACACGGAGAGGCTCCTCACCCGCGAACTCGTCTACACCGGAATCTCCCGCACGCCAGTGGCCGCGCTGGTTCGCGACCTCCCTTACCGGGGCAAGCGCTGCCCCGTGAGCGCGGAGCTCTTCGCGACGACCCTCGACGCTTACCTCACGCTCGGGCTTGTCGCCGAGAGCGACGAGGCAAGCCAGACCGCGGATGGGCGGGAGGCGACACGACCCAGGGCCCTCGATCGACTGGCACGCATGATCTGCGCGGACTCCACGACGTTTTCGCAGAAAGATGCCGCACAGGCAGCGCGCAGCATCGCCGAGGCGCAAGCCACGATTCTGGGCCGTGCGATCGATCGAGGGGTCGCTTCGCTGGGGTCCCGGGCGGATTTTGCCGTGGTCTCCGGGTCCGGAGAGTTCCTCGCAGCCTCACTGGCAACGAGGGTGGCACAACGACTTGTGCGGCTATCGACCGAGCTGGGCCCCGAGGCATCCGCCGCGGCGCCCGCGGTGGCTCTTGCAAGAATCCTTCACAACTTGAAACAATCGGCTGCATGAATACCTCCTGCGTGATCAAGCTCGGCGGAAGCCTCCTCGAACTGCCGGACCTGCCAGAGCGTCTTGGAAACTTCCTCGCCGATTTCTCACGCCCACGTCCCGTGCTACTGTGCGGCGGCGGCTCGATCGTGGAGCAAATCCGCGCCTGGGACCGTGCTTACGCGATCGGCGAGGAGCCGTCACACTGGATCGCGGTGCGGGCTCTCACGATCACCGCGCTCGTGACGGAGCGTATCTTGCCAGGGGTCGAGCACGTCGAGACCATCGAGGCTCTGCAGGTGGCCTGGCACCGCGGCCGGGTGCCGCTGCTGGACCCCTACCGGTTTCTGCTCGATATCGACGAGTGCTCCCACGACCCCCTCCCGCGCCGCTGGCGGGTCACGAGCGACTCCATCGGCGCCCGGATGGCTGTGACGCTTGGCGCGCCCGAGCTGATCCTCCTCAAATCAATCACACCCACAGAAGGCTTGTCGTTCGAAGAGGCGGCGGTACAAGGCATCGTTGATCCTCACTTTCCACAGGTTGCCCAGACAATTCCACGTGTCGTCATTGTCAACCTGCGCGAGAACGCTCCGAGAGAGGTTGCGCTCAGAACTACTGGAACGCCGGTGTAAGGCCATGAACCTTCATTCGATCGTGACCGAAGCCACGTTGGAGAAATCGCTCTCGTTACCGGATCCATCGAGGGCGATCAAGGCAAAGTAATACGTTCCGGGAGTCAAGGGCTGGGTCTCGAAGCTGGTGACCTTGCCAATATCCTGAACGACATCGTACCTACCTGCCACGCTTCCCTGGTAAATGCGATAGCCAGAAAGGTCGCGGAGCGTGGTGCCGTCAGCGCTCTGGGTCGGCGCGTCCCACCCCAGTTGCAGCGTTACTGGACCCCCAGGCGGCGGGGGGGCGGGATTCTCCTCGGGTGGCGGCGCCGGCGGATCCTCTGGACTTGTCGGTCCGTTGCCTACCGGGTTTGACGTTCCGTCTCCCGACGACGAAACGTTACCTTCTGCGCTCGCTTCGCGGGCGCAGCCTTGAAGGAACAAGCCGCTGAACGCGACGAAAACCACCGCAGAGATCCAGCAAGCCACGCGAAACCCAGCTGGAGCCGGTGAGAACCGTGGTGCTGCCTGCCTTGTCGCAACCCCTCGCCCCTTGGCCTCAATTTCCTGTCGTTGAATCTGAGTCATGTTTCCTCCTCCCCCCGGAATCGCTCCGGAGAAGCTTTAGCAGTAAGCTGAGGCAAGTAGCCTGCCTGCCCACGTTATGGGCCTCACCGTCCTCGGGCTACGGCTTTGGCGTAAAGCACTTAGGACCTCGGGCCGCTACCAACTGGGAAAGTCGGCCTGCCCCAACAAAGACTTAAGACCTTCCGTTTTTTACCTACCCCACCAGCCCACAATCACCCTGCTGCGCATGCCGATTCAGGACAACGCGACCCGAAGAGATTTTCATCACTTATTCCCGAGGGACTCGACTATACTCCTCGCGAGGGGGAGGAAGACCTCCCCCGCACCGGGAGCCTCCGGCGCCGATTGTGGGTGAGCCTTGGTAAAGATGTCCCAAGCATGGCCGTGCGGAGTATAAAGTATCGCGCTCGGTCGTCCCCAACGGCTTCCTCGCAATGCTACTCCTCATCGATAACTTCGACAGCTTCGTCTACAACCTCTCCCACTACTTCGAGGAGCTTGGAAAGGACACCGTCGTCGTCAGAAACAACGCTATTGATGCGACGGGCATTCGAGCGCTCGCTCCCGAAGGGATCGTTATTTCGCCGGGCCCTTGCGACCCACTCAGGGCCGGCGTCAGCCTCTCGGCTGTAAGGCGCCTGGGGTCCGAGATCCCAATTCTGGGAATCTGCCTCGGCCATCAGGCCATCGGGGCTGCTTATGGGGGCTCAGTGGTGCGAGGCAACCCCGTGCATGGGCGCACTTCAAGGGTCTATCACGAGGGCGATGGGATCTTTCGCGACATCCCGAGCCCATTCCTTGCGGCGCGGTACCATTCACTTGTTGTCACCGAGCAGAACTTCCCTTCCGAGTTGGAGGTGACGGCAAGGCTCGAGGACGGCACCATCATGGCGCTGAAGCACAAGCGTTATCCCGTGCTGGGGGTCCAATTTCATCCGGAAAGCGTGCTCACGGAGCACGGACACAAGCTCCTTGAAAACTTCCTCTGCCTTTGCCGGCAGCCACTGGCTGCGACCTTCACCACACCATGATCCTGGAAGGCATCATCACGACGATTGGAGAGGAGGGGCGGGTCAACATCTCTCCCATGGGTCCATCGGTTGCGCCGAATTTTGGCGCCTTGACACTGCGGCCGTTTCGATCCTCCCAAACGTACAAGAACCTGAAGGCGCACGGCGAAGCAGTATTTCATGTCACCGACGACGTGGAACTCCTGGCCCGATCGGCAGTGGAGGAGGTAACTGTCGATTTGAAGCCAGCCAAGGCGCTACGCGGCTGGATCTGGGAGGGCGCGTGTCGTGCGTACGAGCTGCGAGTGCGAAGTGTCAACGAGACTCTCGAACGGGCCTCGTTCGAGACCGAGGTCGTTCGCTGTGAGGCTCTGCGCGACTTTTGCGGTCTCAGTCGAGCCAAACACGCAGTCGTGGAGGCGGCCATCCTGGCGACACGTCTCCACCTGATTCCGCGGAACCAGATTCTCTCAAAGCTCGATGAACTGCGGCCGCTCGTCGAGAAGACTGGAGACCCGGCGGATGAGCGCGCATTCCGCTTCCTCTGCGCATTCATTCAGTCGGCGCCAACAATCCCACCACAGAAGGTCCGAGTTCGCACGGGTAGCCGGCTCCACTTCGGTCTCATCTGGCCAGGTGAAAGCGGTCCCAGGCGGTTCGGCGGGGCAGGGCTCATGGTCGACGAGCCTGCCCTCGATGTCACCGTCGAGAGGAGCGAGACGTTCAACGTGCAGGGGCCGCTGTCCCAGCGGGCGAAGCTCGTGGCCTCCAGGATCATGGGCGAGCCATCACCGCAGCTAGGAATTCAAATCTCAAAAGCGCCCAGGGAACACTCGGGGCTCGGAACTGGAACGCAACTTTCCATGGCCATTGCGCAAGCCATATCAACCCTGCGCGGCGAGAGCCATTCTGCCTCGGAATTGGCCCTCCGAGCTGGCCGGGGCCTACGCTCGGCCATCGGAGTCCACGGGTTCGCCCAGGGAGGCTTTCTCATTGATGGCGGTCGAGGCCCCAGGGAGACGATCGCGCCGCTCCTGACCCGGATCGAGGTCCCGTCAAGCTGGCGGCTGGTTCTGGCCGCCCCGGAGGGCTACCAGGGCCTGTCCGGTCGTGCCGAAGAGGCCTCGTTTCGGGAGGTTGAAAGGGCCTCCGCGCAAAGCTGCGCGGAGGCGCTCTGCCACCTGCTCGTGCTTGGTGTCGCACCCGCGCTAATGGAGCAAGACATCCGTGCGTTCGGGGAGGCTCTCTTCGAGTACGGGCGTCGATCGGGCGAACTGTTCAAGAAAGTTCAGGGAGGCGCCTTTGCCAGCCCTGCGATCGCAAGTCTTGTAGGCTTCATCCGAAGCCTCGGGTTTTCAGGAGCGGGCCAGAGCTCCTGGGGGCCCACCGTCCACGCCGTGGTGGCAAGCGCGGAGGAGGGCGCCTACCTCGCAGGCCGCATACGTGAGCGTTTCGGCCTGGACTCGGACCGTGTCCTCGTTTCCTCTCCCAACAATCAAGGCGCATCCACCGAAACATAGCCTCAAGGGAAACCATTTGACCCACATCACCGACCTCGTCCTCTGCACAGCCGCATTGGTTCTCGGCCCAGTCATCTATCAGCTCGCACGAGCCAAGCTGAGCACCTATGCCTTCGTGGACGGATTCGTGCTGGTGGGCGTCGGCGGAATGGTTCTCTTCGAGATCCTGCCGCAGTCCTTCTCGACCATTGGGCTGTGGATGCTGCCAATCGCGGTATTTGGCTTCGTTTTTCCCCACTTTCTTGAACACCGGCTCAACAGCCTCCCCGTCTCGCCCCGCACAATCTTGAGCACGCTCATCATACTCGGGCTCGTGATCCACCAGCTCCTCGACGGCGCAGCGCTTAGTCGCGGCGGCGACCCTGAACACGCAGAGCAGTACGCGCTCACCACCCTCGGGATTGCGATCATTCTACACCAAGTACCCAAGGGGTTTCTCCTGTGGGCAATCTCAAGGAAAGCTGGAGGCCTACAGGCTGCGATCGTGGTGCTCTCGGGGCTTGTGGGAGCAACCCTGCTGGGCTTCGTCCTTGGCGACAAGCTGCTCGGGCTGGTCGAGCATTCGTCTGTCGTTTACTTTCAGGTCTTTGTCGCTGGAGGCCTTCTCCACGTCGTGGTTCATCACGTCTCCGGTGGCGCCGAGGGCGTGCCTCGCTCGAGCCAGGCGTTCTGGAGCGGGGCCGGGGCGCTGGTGGGATTGGGACTCCTGGCCTGGCTGCCCCACACGCATTGGGTCGAGGATCACGATGGACATGGCCTGGCGCTTCGCGCTGCGCTGACGGAGCTGACTCTTCAAAGCGCCCCCGCGATCCTCCTGGGATTTCTGGCGGCCGGAGTCCTTCAAGCGTTCGTCTCCAAGAAGGGCCTCGAGTGGTTTCAGGGATCGAGTCGATGCAACTCGGCCTTGCGGGGAATCGTGCTGGGAATTCCACTCCCCATCTGTTCGTGCGGCGTAACCCCGATCTATCAAACTCTGATTCAGCGGGGCGTACCGGCCGCGGCAGCCATTGCGTTCCTGATCGCGACCCCGGAAATAGGACTCGACTCTTTCTTCCTCTCCTACCGGATGTTGGGCTTGAAAGTAACCATGGCTCGCCTGGCCATGGCGTTCCTCGTGGCCCTCTCTGCTGCCATGATTCTCGCCAAGCTCTATTCGCACGTTGAAACGGACGTGGGCGACGTGACGGCTGGCGGCGAAAGCCTCGAAACAGGGGCCGCATCGCTCAGGGGCAAGATCAAGAGCGCCCTGCAGTATTCCACGATCCACTTGGTGGATCACCTGGGAGCCTGGATCACCGCGGGATTGGTGCTGGCGGCCGTTTGCGAGCCGCTCATCCAACCAGGCTGGATTGCCGAGCTCCCCCAGGGTGCTGACGTGGCGATTCTCGCACTACTGGGCCTCCCAATCTACGTCTGTGCCTCGGGCGCGACTCCCCTGGCCGCAGTGCTACTGTCGAAAGGCGTCTCGGCAGGCGCCGTGCTCGCTTTCTTGATTACAGGCCCGACCACCAACATGACCACCTTCGGCCTCTTGTCGCGCCTTCACGGGCGCCGCCGCGCCCTGGCGTTGCCGTTCACGGTGCTCGCCCTGGCCATGGCGTTCGGCTGGATCATGAACGGCCTCTCAAGTGCATTGCCGCAAGCCACGCCAGCCATGGAGGGCCCCTGTACCCCCGGCATGGTCGACTTTGCAAGCGCACTCGTCCTTCTCATGCTCCTTGCCGCCTCGATTCTTCGAACGGGGCCCCGACGCTTCCTGGGCTCGCTCCTGGGTGAGGCAAGCCTCGGCGATTCTGGCACTCAGGAAACACGCGCCTCAAGCCACGGCCATTCGCACGATCATGAGAGGCACGGGTAGCTCTCAGACCGCCGAGATGTCCTCGGCCTTCGCACCGCGATCACCTTCACCAAACACAAACGCGACACGAGAGCCAATACCGAGATCATCGAAGCCGGCCTTGACGCCGCTACGGTGGAAAAAAATGTCGCCGGTAACCGTCTCTATGAAACCAAATCCGCGCTCCATGTTGATCGAGCGAATGACTCCTTCCCCTCGCTCACCGGGTGTCCCAGTAGCCTTCGCCCTTTGAGACTTTTCGTCGTCCCGAGGTCGCGACCGAACCTGAGGGCGCCTCTGGTTCCCCGCCGGCCTTCGCATCGGTTGGCCTCCTTCTGTCGGACGACGCGGACGTACACTACTCACCAAACCATCGCGCCGCAAACTTGTGCGGCCTTCCGCGCGACGAGTCCGCCCTTCCGGGCTGTTACCCATGTTCCCATTCGGGCCAGGATTTAGATCCGAGGCGCCCGATCCGTGAGAGGGTAGTTCCTCGCTGAACTCAAGGTCTCCATCGGCAGGTTGAAAGGGAGGGGCGCGGTCACCGAAGTTGTCCTCGGCACAGAAGCTGGTTCCAAAGGAGCTCCCCGAGGGCGCGCGCCCCGGGGGACCCGGCCGGCGCGGACCGGCGCCCGGGCTTGCCGTCCCACCGCCACCCGCCTCTCGCCTTGGACGCTTCTCGCGGCGCGGGCCAGGCTCCGCTTCCTTGGCCTCCGGGGCGGGAGCTCGCGGCGGGGGCGCCACGGCCTTGACAACCACGAGAACCTCGACAGCCCTGGGATTCTTGCCTGCCTCCTCCTCGACGGGCTGAAATTCAACAACGTCACCAAGCGAAAGCTGACGAAACTCGATTCCCCGAACCTCGCTGTGGTGAAAAAAGTACTGCCGCTCCTCCACTTGAATAAATCCAAAACCCTTCCCACGGATCAACCGGTGAATAGTGCCTTGCATGCAATTCCCTCTACTGCGTCAGGAGAATAGAAGCGCCACCCGGCTGCGCCTTTTTCAAAAACTTCAACGCTTGCGGGCTTCGAGGTAGCCGTCACGTTAGCCTTTTCATCCGCTACGGCGGAAAAAAAATCAAGACGATTTTGTCACGCAGTGAAGAGCTGCGTCTCTTCTTAATTGGAAGTCGTTCAGTAGCGACCTTCCACTTCCAACGTGCCCCAACTCAGAGGCCGGCGAGTGCCAGCGTAGGCATTCGCTGGCTCATTTTTTTGAATGTTAGTGCTCGGCCGAGCCCTGGCGGCGAACCGGAAAACCGCACCGAAGCCGCCCGGGACATTGCACACGCAGCCGTGCCCGGGAAAATGCGAGGCCAATTCACCATTTGGGTGCAGAATTCGTGGGAAGAGTGCTCCTCCATGGACTGCTCGAGCATTGCCTCTTGTTACCAGCGGCCCTCGGGATCATAATGTGCCCGTCTTGTACTTTGCCAGTAACAGGCTGCCATGGAGAGTTGGAACTCACGAGCAACGGTAGAGCTTGTTCTCGAGGCCCGCAAACAGCGGCCCGAGGCCTGGCAGGCGCTCTTCAGGCGTTGCGAGGCGGAGATGGTTCGCTTCTGCCGCCGTTTCATGGGCCCGAAGGATCCGCTACGCAGGCTCTATCACTCCGAGGACATCGTCCAGGAGGCCTTCGCCACGGCGATGCGCAAGATTCAGAGCCTCGAGAATGACGCTTCGTTCTATGCCTGGGTAAGGACGATCATCCGGCACAAGATTGCAGTGAAGCGGCGGGACGAGCTGCGGGATCGGCCCACTGCGACGGACACCCGCGAGCCATGCGCCCATGACGCGCACGAGAATGAACGGATCACTTGCGAGGAGTCGCTGAAGGTGCTCGAGATGATCCTGGAGCTCTTTCCGCAATACCCCGAGGCGATGGCCACTTTCGCAATGGTGCACCTCGAGGAAGGGGTGACGCCCGATTCGCTCGCCGAGCTCTTGAAGATCTCAAAGCGCACGGTTTACCGACGCCTGGAAAAAGCCATGAAGCTCCTCCGGAACCGAATGGAGACATGAAGCTCCTCCCGGAGCAGATCCACTCACTGGAGCCGCGCTCGGGTTTGACGGAGCCGGAGCAGCTCTCGGCGAGAGCTGCCGCGCTCCTCCACGCCAGCCAGACTGGGCGCCTCGCCCTCACCTGCCGAGAGGTAGCGCGAGAGCGAGCGCACCGTCGGAAAGCGAAACATGTCGGTAATCGGCAGGTTCTTCCCTGTCGCCTCTCGCAACTTCGCGAGTACCTGGACGACAAGTAGCGAGTGCCCTCCCCTGTCGAAAAAATTGTCGTCCACGCCAACCCTTGGGACGCTGAGGACGTCCTGCCAGATCCCGGCAATCGTGGACTCGAGCTCACCTTCTGGCGCAGTGAACGTTGGCTCCTCGGTCCTCGCAACCGACTCGGGCGCAGGAAGCTGCTTTCGGTCCACCTTCGCGTTCGGTGTAAGCGGCAACGCGTCGAGGGCCACCATGTGGGAAGGCACCATGAACTCGGGCAGCCGCTCCTTGAGATGCTCACGAAGCTCCCTGGGATCGACGGGCGAACGGAGCACGAAGTACGCGACGATCCTTCTGTCGCCCGGCGCATCCTCCCTTGCCACCACCACCGCCTCTCTCACCGCCGAATGTTGCCGCAGGAGTTCCTCGATCTCGCCCAGCTCGACCCGATAACCCCGGACTTTGACCTGGTGGTCCAGGCGCCCGAGAAACTCCACCCTGCCGTCCGGCCGCTGCCGCACAAGGTCTCCGGTCCTGTAGAGCCGGCCGCCGGCGCGGCCGAAGCGATCCGGCACGAAGCGCTCCGCAGTCAACTCGATACGGTCAAGATAGCCACGGGCCACCCCATCGCCTCCAATGAAAAGCTCCCCAGGCAATCCCGGAGGAACCAACTCGCCGTCTCGATCCAGCACGTAAAGCTGCGTGTTGGCGATCGGCCGTCCAATCGGCACCGGGTCCTCCGATCCGCTCAGGGCGTGTGTCGACGACCAGACGGTCGTCTCCGTGGGGCCGTACATGTTGGTCACGCAACCTGGCACGATTCCCTTCAACTCGTCGGCGAGGCTTGCAGGCAGCGCTTCGCCGCCAACCAAGAGATTTCGCACCTGGCCAAGAGCGCGCCGCGAATCGGGATCCATCGCGAGCATGCCTGCCATGGACGGCGTGCACTGAAGATGCGTCACGCGGTGGCGTTTGATTTCGGCCGAAATCGAATGGTCTTCGTTCTCCCCTGGCGCTCCGGAAGTGAGTTTGCGAAGCTCATTCAACTGCTGGAGCCCGCGAAGGGCTTGCTCCGTGGGCACGCCGAAATCGATCAGGCAAGCCACCTCGTCGACGCCGAGCCCCTTGACCTTATCCACGAACGCAACACAGCTCGCCGCGGTCCCAAAGAGGCCGCTGGTCTCGTAGTATCGCTCGAATGCATGGGCCAGAAGCCCCTCCAGGTCGGCATCGCTCAGATTGCGGAAAACCTGGTCCGCCTCACCGCCGGCCTCGACGCGCTTCTTGAAAGCTGGGAAGGAAGACGCCTGCGCCCTGATGAGGCTGGCTGCACTGCGCAAATAGTCCGTCATGGGCTTGCGGACGATCTCACGCACCTCTTCCTCGTCCGTTCCGACGAACGTATGCAACATGAGTGTCACGTGGCCCTCGCCAGGATGGCCCTTTGCCTTCCAGGCGGCGCGGTAGACTCCAAGCTTCATCGCAAGATCCTCAAGGCTCTGCCCCAGAAGGTGCGTGAGCAGATTGGCGCCCGCCTCGCCCGCCATTCGGAAAGTCTCCGGGTTGCCGGCCGTCGTAATCCAGACGGGCAACTCCTTCTGCACAGGCCGCGGCAGAGTTGCCACCGTAACCTCCTTGCCCTTGGGGCCAGGGAAGGCCACCTTTTCGCCTCGCCAGAGCCGTCGCAACACATCAAGCTCGCGCATCATGACATTCTTCGCGTCAGCATGGTTCTCGGGACGAAACAGGAAATCGTCCGGGTGCCAGCCCGATGCGACCGACACCCCAACCCTCCCATTGGAGAGGTTGTCAACAAGTGCCCACTCCTCGGCCACGCGCACCGGGTGATGCAGCGGCAGAACGACACTCCCCGCGCGAATCTTGACACGCTCCGTGATCGCCGCGATGGCGGCGCTCGCGACCGACGGGTTTGGGTAGAGACCACCAAACGCGTGAAAGTGCCGCTCGGGCGACCACACAGCGGTGAATCCGTTTTGGTCGGCGAACTTGGCTCCCTCGAGAAGCAGACGATACTTGTCTCGGCCAGTCTGGCGCTCGTCACTCGCGAAGTAAAAAAGGCTAAATTGGATCGGCCTCGTCGAAATAGAGCCGACACCGCCCGGGGTGAGCCCACGGCTCCGTTCCCCATGAAGCACCACTCGGATCCCACGCGTGAGCGTCCAGAAGAGCTCCAGGACCGAGATATCGAACGACAGGCTCGTCACCGCTAGCCATGAGTCCTCGGGTCCACGCGCAATCCGCTCGTCCATCCCGGCGAAGAAGTTCACCACGTTCCGGTGCTCGATCATGACCCCCTTGGGCTTTCCCGTCGAACCGGAGGTGTAGATCACGTACGCGAGGCTCTCGGGGGTCGAACCCCCTGACAATCCGTCCGAGCTCTCATGCAAGATCGCGTCGCGGTCAGGGCCCGTATCCACGCAAACCACCCTTCCGGCAAACGGAGGGAGCTGCGCAACCAGGCTTGCCTGCGTCACGAGGACGGGTGCCTTCGCGTCCGAAAGCATGAATGCGAGGCGTTCGGGAGGATAGCCCGGTGCTGTGTTATTTTCTTAGAAACATATTT
>SXGT01757593.1_pt1 | contig 34349 bp, 26 predicted proteins | sample 3176221 | NCBI WGS metagenome assembly SXGT01 (sample SAMN11356862, study PRJNA531348) | freshwater metagenome | isolation source: freshwater sample F1-120 | place: China: Fuxian Lake, Yuxi | collected 2017-12-25 | reverse complement strand
TTCAACAGCTTATTCTTTAAGCTGTGGCGGACCATTGGTGATGCCCGGCTCCGAAAACTTTGTTATCACACCCATTGCACCTCACAATTTGAATGTGCGTCCACTGGTCATTTCCGACAATAATATTATTACTTTGGAAGTAGAAGGCCGTAGTCCGAACTACCTGGTAACGCTTGATTCCAGAAGTGAAGTAATTGAATCAAACATCCGCTTAACCATCAAAAAAGCCGATTTTTACGCTTACCTCATCAAACTCGAAAACCAAAGCTTTTTTACCACCATGCGAAACAAGCTGCTTTGGGGATTAGACAAGCGTAATTAACCTATTTTAACAGCTCAGAATTAGCAAAATTCTACTATATTTGCTATCCCTATTAAAAAAGGCAATAAAATGCTCTTTTTTGAGTTATTCAAGGGGTAAAATTAATTCGTGAAAAAACAGTATTTCATCCTTTTCATTGCTTTGTTAACAGCCTTAACTAGCATCGCTCAGCGCAAAAAAAGAACAGCTGAGATCGGTGTATTTTTGGGAGGCTCTTACTATATCGGTGAATTGAATCCACTTCATCACATTAATCAGTTCACTAAACCTGCCGGAGGATTTGTTTTCCGTTACAATTTAAATAAACGCTTATCGGCAAGAGCCAATCTTTTATTCGGCAATATCGAAGGACATGATTCTTTCTCTAATTCAGAAGCTGCTCAACAACGTAATTTAAGCTTTAAATCTCCTATCACTGAGTTTTCAGGACAGCTGGAATTTAACTTTTTAGAATATCAGATTGGTGTAGAAAAACACAAATTTTCTCCTTACATCTTTTTTGGTCTTGCCGGATTTAAATTTAACCCGCAAGGACAATATGGAAACAACTGGGTGAATTTGCAGCCATTGGGAACAGAAGGGCAAGGCTTAGAAGGAGGCGCTTCAAAAAAGAAATACAAATTGGTGCAAATGTCCATTCCGTTTGGTGTGGGTGCAAAAGCAAATCTTTCAAAAAACATTGGTTTATCGTTTGAATGGGGAATGCGTAAAACATTCACTGATTATTTAGATGATGTAAGCAAAAAATATTACGACCCCGTTGCATTGGCTGCAGCAAGAGGAACAACAGCTGCTGTAATGTCGGATCCAAGTATCGGAACCGATCCGGGAGTTAGTAATGCAGGCCGACAAAGAGGAAATCCTACAAATAAAGACTGGTATTCTTTTATCGGAATTGCATTGACAATAAAATTAAAAGACCGTCCGGAAACTTGTCCGGGTGTTCATTAAAAAAGTAACAAAACAGTATGTAAAATCGTTCTGCCTTCGCAGGACGATTTTATTTTGAAAGACAATAGATTATTAAAAACAGATCCCGAGTTTCCTCGGGATAAATTAGACTAAGGCTTTCAATTGCGAAAGCGCAAATGAAAACCAAGTCAAATTAAGATGGAGTTCAAAGAAAAAATAAATCTTGAAAAATTACCTAAGCACATAGCTATCATTATGGATGGCAATGGGCGTTGGGCTAAACAACAAGGAGAGCAGCGTATCTTTGGACATGAGAATGGTGTTAAATCTGTTCGTGAAGCAGTTGAAGCTTGTGCTGAATTGGGAGTAAAATATTTGACACTTTATGCTTTTTCCACAGAAAATTGGAATCGTCCGCAGGAAGAAGTAATTGCTTTGATGCAATTGTTAGTTCATACCATAAGTGCAGAAACAAAAACTTTGAATGAAAATAAAATTCGCTTACAAGCAATTGGGGATTTAAAAAGTTTGCCTGATGATTGTTATCATGAATTGCAAGAAGCTATTGAAAATACAAAAAACAATACACGCACTACTTTAGTTCTTGCTTTGAGTTATAGTTCTCGTTGGGAAATAACAAATGCAGTGAAACAAATTGCAGAACAAATAGAAAATAAAAAATTAGCGGCTTCTGAAATTACAGAAGAAATTATCAATGCAAATTTATGCACTGCCGATATGCCGGAGCCTGAATTAATGATACGTACAAGTGGCGAACACCGAATCAGCAACTTTCTATTATGGCAGCTGGCATACTCTGAATTATATTTTACAGATAAACTTTGGCCGGATTTTAGAAAAAACGATTTATACGAAGCAATAGTAGATTATCAAAACCGTGAGCGCAGATTTGGGAAAACGAGCGAGCAATTAATTTCATAATATGTACAAAAAAATAAAAATATTTTTCCTTTTTATATTAGTTGCTTTTACAACAAATGCGCAGGAGGTAATTAAATTAGGTGGCGATTCAACCGAAACTGATTTTTCTGTTCCAAAAGAATATAAAATCGGAGGGGTACGTATTGTAGGTGCCGAACATTTAGATCAAGGAGTTCTTGTTTTACTTTCCGGATTAGCACTCGATGAAAAAGTAACCGTTCCCGGAGAAAAATTTTCTACTGCCATTTCTAATCTTTGGAAACAAGGATTATTTGAAGACATAAAAATTACAGGACGGGTTCAGGACGATAAAGTTTTTGTTACAATTACTGTAGTTGAACGTCCGCGACTTTTAAAATTTTCCCTGAAAGGAGTTACAAAAAGTGAAGCCGATGATATTCGTGAAAAAATTAAATTATACAAAGGTGTTGTTGTGACAGACAGATTAGTTGCCTCTACTGCTTCTAAGATCAAAGAGTTTTTTGTTGTGAAAGGGAACATGGATGTTAAAGTTAACATCAAACAAGAAAAAGTTGAGAAAGCGGAAAATGTGGTGATACTTGCTATTAGCATTGATAAAGGTAAAATGATCCGCATCAAAGACATTAATCTTATTGGAACCACAAGTATAAAAATGTGGAAACTTCGCAGAACATTTGATGAAACAAAACGCAGATTCTGGTGGAACCCTTTCAACTCAGGAAAATTTGATGAAGACAATTACGAAAAAGATAAAAAAGCACTTATCGCAAAGTACAATGAAAAAGGATTCAGAGATGCTAAAATTGTAAGAGACTCTGTTTATAGAACTCCCGGTTCAACAAAACGAATCAGTATCGACATTGTGGTGAACGAAGGAAACAAATATTATTTCCGAAATGTAAATTGGGTTGGAAATAGTAAGTACACTGCTAAAACATTGGCTGAAGTATTCGGAATTAAAAAAGGCGATGTTTATGATCAGGCAGAATTAGAACAAAAATTATTTATGAATCCGAATGGGAATGATATCAGTTCATTATACATGGATGAAGGTTATTTGTTTTTTAATGTGACCCCGATTGAAACAATGGTGTCGGGCGATTCTATCGATTTAGAAATGCGAATCTATGAAGGGAAGCAAGCTACTATTAACAAAGTAACAATTGTAGGAAATTCAAAAACAAACGACCGTGTAATTTTACGTGAGATTAGAACCAAACCCGGACAATTATTCAGAAGATCGGATGTTATCCGTTCACAGCGGGAGCTTTCTCAATTAGGATATTTTGATCCTGAGAAAATGAACGTAACGCCTACACCAAATCAGGCGACAGGAACAGTTGATATTGAATATACGGTAGAAGAAAAACCTTCCGACCAAATTGAGTTATCCGGTGGATATGGCGGTGGACGTGTTGTTGGAACTTTGGGTGTTTCTTTTAATAATTTTTCGGGAAGAAACTTTTTCAAAAAAAATGCTTGGCGACCTTTGCCTTCGGGTGACGGACAACGCTTGAGTGTTCGTGCTCAATCCAATGGTTTATATTTTCAATCTTATAATATTTCATTCACCGAGCCTTGGCTTGGCGGGAAAAAACCAAACTCTTTAAGTGTAACAGCATATTATTCAGTTCAAACTAACGGACAAAAGAAAACTGCAATTGATGCTACTACAGGAGAAAGAATTGAAAACCCTTTACGACAGTCCCTAGATATTTTTGGTGTTTCAGTTGGTTTAGGAAAACGTTTAAAAAAGCCGGATGATTATTTTACTTTGTATCAGGAATTAAATTATCAGTATTATACGTTGAATAATTTTAATTCGATTTTTTCTTTCAGCAAAGGATATTCAAACAATATTTATTACAAAGCATCCATTCAACGTAACAACGTTGACAAACCAATTTTTGAAACACGAGGTTCGTCTATTGCTTTAACCGGACAATTTACTCCGCCTTATTCATTGTTCAATAATATTGATTATGCTGACCCGGAGTTGACAGATCAGCAACGTTATAAATTTGTAGAGTACCAAAAGTATAAATTCACAACAACTTTCTATACGCCAATAACGAACAAACGCGGGGCAGATGGAAAAGAGGCACGCAATTTGGTTCTGAAAACATCAGCAGGGTTTGGATTCCTTACTTCTTATAATAACAAAGTAGGAATTTCACCTTTTGAACGCTTTTACTTAGGCGGTAGTGGATTAACCGGATTTGCTTTGGATGGACGAGAAATTATAGCTTTACGAGGATATGATGATCAATCGTTATCTCCAAGAACAGGAGCAGCTTTTATTACAAAATATTCAGCTGAATTACGTTTCCCTGTTACCTTAAACCCACAAGCAACTATTTATGTGCTTGGGTTTGCAGAAGCAGGAAATTCATGGGGTAAAGCAAAAGAATTTAACCCATTTAATGTATATCGTTCAACTGGAGTTGGGGTAAGAGTGTTTTTACCAATGTTTGGATTGTTGGGCTTTGATTATGGCTGGAGATTGGATGATGTACCAACTAACCGGGGAATGCAAAAAGGGCAATTCCACTTTACAATTGGGGCATCTATTGGAGAATTATAATAAATCACTAAATTCGCACCGTCATTCGGGAGAATTGTTAACCAGGATAATAAAATGAAGAAACTAATTTTAACATTCAGCATTTTGATTGCAACATCGGTTGCAACATTTGCACAAAAATTTGCTTACGTTGACACCGAATATATTTTAGGACAAATTCCTGAGTATAAAGCAGCACAAGCTGAACTTGATAAAATTTCTATCCAATGGCAAAAAGAAATTGAAGCAAAGTATGCTGAAATAGATAAAATGTACAAAGCATATCAAGCGGAACAAATTTTGCTTACCGATGATATGAAAAAGAAACGTGAAGCAGATATCATTGCAAAAGAAAAAGATGCAAAAGATTTACAAAAACAACGTTTTGGTGTGGATGGAGAATTATTTAAAAAACGTCAGGAATTAGTAAAACCAATTCAGGATAAAGTTTACAATGCAGTTAAAGCTGTTGCAGAAAAAGGAGCTTATTCTATTATTTTTGACAAAGCAAGCGATATAACAATGCTGTATGCAAGTTCCAAATTGGACAAAAGCGATGACGTTTTAACTCAATTAGGATATAAAGGTGGAAGCAAAACAGGAACAACCGGTACAGGAGGAACAAATAAAAAATAATAATTATCTATAAATTTAAAAACAATCAAAAACCAAAAAATAAATACTATGAAGAATATTTTCAAAATAGCTGTTGTAGGAGTTGCGTTAGTAGTAAGTTCTTTTACAGCTTCAGCACAAAAAGTTGCTCACATCAACTTAGATTCATTAATTACATTAATGCCTGAATCAAAAGTAGCGCAACAAGCTGTTCAAGATTATGCAAAACAATTGGAACAACAAATAACTGCGATGCAAACTGAATTGCAAACAAAGTATGAAGCATTTCAAACAGATGGCCCAAACATGGCTCCAATTGTTAAGCAATCAAAAGAAAAAGAGTTAAACGATTTGAACCAACGTATTACCGATTTCCAACAACAAGCACAAGCTGATTACCAAAAGAAAAGTGCTGATTTGTCAAAACCAGTTTACGAAAAAGCTAAAAAAGCAATTGATCAAGTTGCAAAAGAAGGTGGTTACAAATATGTATTAGACACAAGCACTGGTTTGGTTTTGTATAGTGAGCCAACAGAAGACATTATTAACCAAGTAATGAAAAAATTAGGAATTACTGCTCCGGTTAAAGCTCCTACAAAATAATAAAACTTTGATTTGAAAAAACCCCGAGGTAAATTACTCGGGGTTTTTTATTTGTATATTTGAAACTCAAACAAATTATTTTGAGCACAAAAAAACCAATAGGCGTATTTGATTCCGGTTTCGGAGGATTAACTATTTTAAAAGAAATTGTTAAACAATTGCCTCAATACGATTATTTGTATTTAGGAGATAACGCTCGTGCTCCTTATGGTCCGCGCTCTTTCGAAACAGTTTATGAATACACATTAGAATGTGTGAAAAAACTATTCGCTATGGATTGCGAACTAGTAATATTAGCATGCAACACAGCATCAGCAAAAGCATTGAGAAATATCCAGCAAAAAGATTTACCAACACTTGCTCCCAACAAAAGAGTATTAGGAGTAATTCGTCCAACTACGGAAGTGGTTGGGAAATTAAGCAAAACAGGGCACGTTGGAGTTCTTGGAACAACAGGAACAGTTACATCCAACTCCTACCCTATTGAGATTGAAAAATTTTATCCAAATATTACCGTCCACCAGGAAGCGTGCCCGATGTGGGTTCCCATAGTTGAGAACAACGAAATAGAAAATGAAGCAACTGATGTATTTATTAAACAACATTTAGATAATTTACTTTCACAAGATAAAAATATTGACACTATTATTCTTGGATGTACGCATTATCCGTTGCTGATTAATAAAATCAAAAAACATTTGCCAGCTAACATCACATTATTATCACAAGGAGAAATTGTTGCAGCCGGACTAGTAGATTATTTAAACCGCCATCCAGAAATGAAACAGAAATGTACGAAAGGAAATTCAATTGAATTTTACACAACGGACTCACCAATTAATTTTGACAAAGCTGCTAGTATGTTTTATGGGAAAGAAGTAAAATCAAAACATTTGGAGTTGTGAGATATTCAGAATTATTGAATTATTAATTTTCCTTTTGAAATCATTTTATTTTCAGATAACACATTATAAATATATGTTCCGGAAGAAAGTTGATTTCTATTCAATTTATAATCAGAATTTTCTAACACAACACTTCTGACTTTTTTTCCCGTTAGATCATATAACTCGAATTGAAGGAGTGTTTTTTTGTTTGAGGAAAACGTTGTTTGAATAGTTGAACTTTCTATCATCGGATTAGGATAAACAGATACAGAAATCTCTTCTTTCAATTCGTTTATTCCAACTCCATTCGGATCGAATTCCCAAAAATCTTTTGTTCCATATCCTGTTCCTAAATATCCTTTTGTTCCAATTGCAAATGCAACTGCGTGTTTTCTTGCTGTTCCTCCAAAATCTGTTTTTTGTGTCCATGTATTAAATAATGGATCGTACTCCCAAAAATCTATTGACATTAAAAACATTGGTGGAATACTATCCACTCCTGTTCCTATATATCCTTTCCCGCCAAGCGAAAATCCTGTTGCAGCACATTTCCCCATAGGAATATTTGCTTTTTGTGTCCAGGAATTACTTGCTGGATCGTATTCCCAAAAATCTCTTGATGGTAAATCAGAAATCTCATCATTTCCTGTTCCAAAATATCCTTTTGTACCAATTGAAAAACCTACTGCGGGCCCTCTTCCTAAACCTGGAAATAATGCTATTGGTGTCCAGGTATCACCTATTGGATCATACTCCCAAAAATCTTTCACATAATCTGAACTGGCAGTTGTATCCCCTGTTCCAATATATCCTTTACTACCAATAGAAAATCCAGTAGCATAATGACGTGGAGTTCCTGCAAAGTTTGCTCTAGGTGTCCAGCTATTCAAACCCGGATCATATTCCCAAAAGTCATTCAGAAAAACAGAACTGCTGGTCACTCCTGTTCCAATATAACCTTTACTTCCAATTGAAAACCCAACGGCACCGCCTCTTGCAACTCCGCCAAAATCTGCTCTTTGCATCCAGCTATCTCCAGCAGGATCATATTCCCAAAAACTATTGGTTGTAGCAAAGGTAGAATCTCTTCCCGTTCCTATATAACCTTTGGTTCCTATAGAAAAACCAACAGCATAATTAGTGTTGCCCCCTGCATAATCAGTCTTTTGAGTCCACACGCCCTGAGAAAAACAATCAATCGCAAAAAATAAAAATGCAACTAAAGTGAAGTAAAAATTTTGCATGTATTTGGAATAAAATAGTAGCGAGATGTGTGTGCTTGAACGTTTACTTTTTTAAAAGGTTACTTCTCCTCCTTAAACCAACCACTATACATTATATAATTGTCTGCTATACGATTAATTTCTCCTTTGATTAATTCCTGATTGATGTCTTTTACTTTTTTAGCAGGAACGCCAGCATAAATAACTCCTGATTCCACTTTTGTATTTTCCAGTACAACAGCACCAGCAGCAATAATTGTATTACTTCCAATTTCACAATTATCCATAACTATTGCCCCCATCCCAATCAATACATTATCATGAACCGTACAACCATGAACCAACGCATTGTGTCCAATTGAAACATTGTTACCAATAACTGTTTTTGTTTTTTCGTAAGTACAATGAATTACTGCTCCATCTTGTACATTCACTTTGTTTCCCATACGAATGGAATTCACATCACCACGTACAACAGCATTGAACCAAATGCTACATTGACTACCCATTATTACATCACCAACAATGGTTGCGTTTTCTGCTAAGTAACAATCTTCCCCAAACTTTGGATGAACCCCTTTTACCGGTTTTATAAGTGCCATAATTATTCGACTTTCTTTTTGAAAATTTTATTTTTAAATGCTGCAATTAATCCAACAACAGCAATTGCTATAATCTTCCATCCTTTTACTAAAAAGATTCCAATTTTTGCCAGCACTCCTGTTTTTGCTAAAATACCTCCTGCAATCAAACCACCAATTCCATATTCGGCAACTTTATCTATACTGGAATCAAAATCTTCGTAACGACTTCCTGTATTAAAATTTGTACTTGCTAAAATTGCATCAATTTTTGTTTCAACTGTTTTAATATTATCCATGCCGGAAACAATGTTCATCACCAAAACTCCTTTTCTTCCTAACATCCGAATATTATAATTCAAAGTAGTTATTGAATCATCACCAAATTTTAATTCTTTAGCCCAATGTAATTTGTGAGTTGCTTGATCATAAAAAGGTGCTTTAGCCCATCCCACTAAAGAAATTGCTTCGTATCCCAATTTAACCCTTTCTACACTTGCATCAACAGTTTGTGTTTTCATTTCTTCTAACAATTCATTGTAGTCGTAATCTTCCGCATCATCATCTTCTACGTGACCATCTTCTTCGTAAGTATAAACAATTGCCCATGATTCTGCCGCTAACATATTCACTCCTTCGGGAACAAGAATTCCAAGAATATCTGTGTCTTCAGGATTTCCCCAAACTTCTTCTAAAATATATCGTGCATCTTTCCCTTCTAAAAACAAAAAGCCTTTAGGAACATCAATTGTAGCTAAGTCGGTTTTTAAAAGAATTTTTCCGGATTTATAATCCAAAGAATTAACAACACTATCAATATGCATTATTGCATTTTCAAGTGCTGCAGAATCCATTTCAATTGCAGTTGAATCTGTTTCAGCGCGAATAAAAAATGGTGTACAAATAATAAAAAGGAGTACTAATTTATTTTTCATGTTTCAGGTTTTAGTTCCGTAAATTTAGAAAAATAAAAACATTAATCAGATTTATATCAAATTAAGAGGTGGGCATAAAAGTCATCGACTCCGCTCAGCCTAACAAACGAGTTGTCACACTGAGCGGAGTCGAATGTGTTTAAAAGGATTTATGTTAATCCTATAATAGGAAACTATCTACTTTTTATCAGTACAAACAGCTCCTTTTTTGCAACAAGCATCCAATTTCTTATATGCTTTTTTGTCCGCTGGAACATCGTCTGCATCGTATCCGCTTTTAGAAACAGCTAAACGAATTTTTTCGGGTGTTGTTTTTTGAGGGTTATATGTCACTGTCAAAATTTTCGACTCAACATCTAAATTTGATTTTTTAACTCCTTTTTCAAAAGCAACATATTTTTCAATTCTTTCTTTACACATATCGCACACAGCAGATGTTTTAATTTTTAGCTCCGCAGTTGTTGCATCTTGTGCTTTTGCTGTATTTGCTATAATTGCAAACATTATTATAATGCCTGACAATAAAATTGATTTTACTTTTTTCATAATTTTTTAGTTTTTATTTTTAATATTTAAAAGTCCTGATACTTGATACCAAATACCTGATACTTATTTTATCTCCATTCTTAATCCAACATAAATTACTCTTCCTTCTACCGGTGCATATATCATTGATGCATCAAAATTCGGTCCAAAAGGGTTTTCAGAAGCAACAATCGGATTTTTTTGTGTGTAATTCAAAATGTTTTCACATCCTAAATACGTTTCAAATTTCCTGAATTTTTTTGTGATTTGTGCATTTAACAAAAAGTATTCTTTCGACTTTTTAGGCAATTGATACTCAACAGGGCTTAAAACAGTGCTTGGAATCCGGCTTTGTCCCAACCAATTGGTTGTAAAATCAAATTTCCATTTTTCCATATAGGTTGCATAAGCTAAATTTACCATTACACGGTGTTTCGGAACATAAGGTTTATCCATCAACTCATAGTTGTATGTTGTTTTTACATCATACCATTTATAAGCCAACTTCACAGCAAAACTTTCTATCGGTTCTAATCCCATATCAACTTGCAAACTGTGAGAATACGATTCCCCTTTCAAATTATAAAACACTACTTTATTTACATGTTGGTCCAAATCAACAATTACTTGATTTTCAAAATCTGTTCTGAAAAAATCCACATTAATAAATGCTTCGTGGTCAAACAATTTAAATTGTTGATTTGCAGATACACCATAATTCCATGCAATTTCCGGATTCAGTTTTTCATTCATCACAATTTGACGAGAACTGGCAAACACCGATTGATTTTCAACAAACACATTGCTTGTTCTAAAGCCTCTTCCACCTGACAAACGGAAAGTTGTTTTTTTAGTAGCATTCCAACGCAAATGTAAACGTGGTGTATAAAACATTCCATGTATGTTATGATAATCAGCTCGAACACCTGCAACTAACGAAATTTTTTCCGGATTCGAATAGGTGTATTCTGCAAACACACCCGGAACACTTTCTGTTCTTGCAAATGCTGTATCATTAAACTTTTCGTTGTAATCATCTAACAAATAACTAGCACCTAGTTTGTATTTATGATTTGTATTATTAATGATGTTTGCATAAATCACATTCGCATAAAAGTTTTTTTGCACTCCTTTATAATCTCGCAGCCCAAAATACATGTCCTGCTCCTGCCATTTCCCCGATGTTTGAATACCAACACTCTTATATGGTTTTGAAGGAAACATAAATCCTGTTTTAGAAAAATATTCTAAAGACTTTGTATTTATTCCAATTCCATAATTGTTGGATGAATCTCTTTCGGGAGCATACACAAAATTTGTTTGTCCGCCCTGACGGGTTTCATACAATCCTTTTATTCCGAACTGCGCCTCAAAATTCTTCTGATTGTGAAAATCCCATCTGTTAAAAACATTGTATTGCTGAGTTAAAGGCATGTCCAAAAATCCATCTTTGTTCATGTCCTGTTTCATTGTATTGGAACTTGCATGTGAAAACAGCATTGTGCTCAATTTTGTATTAATCTTTTTTGCTAAATGTAAATTCGCTTCTGCTCTTCCTTTTTGATTTCCATATACATTTATAAAGACTCTATTTTTCTGTTCTTGCGGTTTTAAAAATTCCAGATTGATCTGTCCGGAAATACTTTCATATCCATTCACAACAGAACCAGTTCCTTTTGTAACCAAAATGTTTTCAATCCAAGTTCCCGGAATATAATTGATTCCGTAAGCTGCTGATAGTCCGCGCAACATCGGCATGTTCTCCGAAAGAATTTGAGTGTATACACCATCCAGACCAAGCATCTGAATTTTTTTCGCACCTGAAACAGCATCTGTAAAAGCTACATCAACAGAAGCGTTGGTACTAAAACTTTCAGACAGATTACAACATGCTGCTTTCAATAATTCTTTTCCTGAAATCACTTCCGTATTAATAGGAGTGAAAAGTTTATTGAGAGTAGTACTTTGTTTTTCCGACACCTCAACAGCAGTTAAAGTCACAGAATTTTTCAAAACTACATCAACTGTTTGATTCGGTTGAGTAACAGAAATAGTATCATTCAAAAATCCCATCATGCTCACAATTAGTTGAGATGGAATTGTATCTGGATTTGCAATTTGAAACTTTCCATCCAAATCGGTTGTTGTTCCAATATTTGTTCCTTGCCAATAGACATTTGCTCCCGGCAGGACTTCTTTTTTTCCTTTATCATCTGTGCCAACAATTTTACCTGAAATATTCTGGGCAATAATTGAGTCGGCATATAATAGAAGGATTATTAAATAAAATAATCGTTTCATTTGATTTTGATTTCAATAAAAAATATTCACGAAATTTTTAATAAAAAATCTGCGCAAATCTGCGTTCCCGATAGCTATCGGGACTGCGAGCAAATTTTTAGCCGAGAAATCAAATGGTAAGGACGGAAATAAAATTTAAGAGTGTTCGCCCGTATAGTGGCGGAGGTAAATCGGAATATTGAAAAGCTAATTTGTTTTCTACACTTGTTGAAGTAGCTTTTTCAGAGATGTAAAAAAATGAATTTAAAACGATTGGTTGTTCAAGCGATAGTTTTTGTGAATTCTGAAAATCGTTTAAATTAAATGTATAATTATTAATATCGCAGCATTCGCCTTGTTTAATAACTGCAAATCCTTTTGGTAAGTCTAAATCGTTTTCTTCATCACAACAAGCTGTTTTTGCTACAGGAGATTTTGTTTTGGAACAACAATCTTCAATCATAGCAAAAGAAACTTTTCCTTTTCCGCTTTTTAAGCAAACCATGGAACTAATGGTAAAGCCTAAACTCGAAAAAAGAAAAACCGTTGCTAAAAAAACAGCTGTTATTTTTTGGATTACTTTCATTTTGATATAACGAAGATACAACAATTGAATTGTATAAAAAATTAAAAAATGTTAAAAGAATTTAGCCTCATTTTTATGTAAAAAAATCTACCTTTATGCCTCAAATAACAACCCTATGTCAGACACATCAAAATTAGGCTTTGGAACAAAAGCAATACACGCAGGACAAGAACCTGATCCAACTACGGGAGCCGTAATGACTCCAATTTATCAAACATCAACTTATTGGCAGGAAAGTCCGGGCAAACACAAAGGCTACGCTTATGCCCGTGGGAAAAATCCTACACGTACTGCTTTAGAAAAATGTTTAGCTGAATTAGAAGGAGCAAAACATGCTTTGTGTTTTTCTAGCGGAATGGGTGCTATTGATGCTGTGATGAAATTGTTGCGCCCTGGTGATGAAGTGATTACGGGAGATGATTTATATGGTGGTAGCTATCGAATGTTTACCAAAGTATTTGCTCCTTTTGGAATAAAATTTCATTTCATTGATATGAAAGATGTGAATGTGATTAAAAAGCACATCAATGCAAATACAAAAATGATTTGGCTGGAAACACCTACCAATCCAACCATGCAGATTATCGACATTGAAGCATGTGCTAAAATTGCAAAAGAAAAGAAATTGATTTGTGCAGTTGACAATACATTTGCTTCTCCGTATTTACAAAATCCATTGGCATTGGGTGCTGATATCGTGATGCATTCGGCAACAAAATATTTGGGTGGACATAGCGATGTGATTATGGGCGCACTTTGTTTGAGCGATGATAATTTATATACTCAATTAGCATTTATACATAATAGTTGTGGTGCAACACCCGGACCAATGGATAGCTTTTTGGTTTTGCGTGGATTAAAAACTTTGCACATTCGCATGGAGCGTCATTGTTTTAATGGAAGAAAAATTGCTGAATTTTTAAAAACACATCCAAAGATTGACAAATTGTATTGGCCAGGATTTCCTGACAGTCAGAACCACGACATTGCCAAAAAGCAAATGAAAGATTTTGGTGGTATGATTTCTTTCTCTTTAAAAGGAAATAAACAGGAAGATGCCTTTAAAATTGCATCCAGCATGAAAGTATTTTCACTGGCAGAATCATTGGGAGGAGTTGAATCTTTGATTAACCATCCAGCAACTATGACACATGCCTCTATTCCGAAAGAAGAAAGAGATAAAGCAGGAGTTGTAGAATCGCTATTAAGATTGAGTGTTGGGATTGAAGATATTGATGATTTGATAGCGGATTTGAAGGCTGCTTTAGGGTAGCGAACGGCAACACTTCGACTCCGCTCAGTGTGACGCTCCGTAACGTCAGTCTGAGCGGAGTCGAAGACTTTTCGATTGTAAAAGACAATCCTCTTCCCACCTGATATCACACTAAGCAAGAGCGTAAAAACCTCTTGCTTTTTGCATTTTATTTGGCTATCTTTATAATATACAAAACTGAGAATTGTGAACTATTATTATATAACAGGAACGAGCAGAGGAATTGGAAAAGCATTTGCAGAACATTTGTTGGAAAACCCATCAAATAGAGTAATTGGAATATCCCGACACAGAAGTATTGAACATGCTAATTACAAACATTCTTATTTAGATTTAACAGATGTTAATGCTATTTCGGGATTTAAGTTTGAATTACATGCCAATGCTAAAAAGGTTTATCTGATAAATAATGCTGGAGTTTTGGGTTTTATTAAACCTGTAGGCAAACTAGATGCGGCAACCATTATTAAAAATTATACGGTGAATTTAATTGCACCAACGGTTCTTACAAATGCCTTTATTGAATGTTATGATTCAACGGATGCAGAAAAAGTAATAGTAAACGTAAGCTCAGGAGCAGGTAAAAATCCGATTGACGGCTGGGCTGTTTATTGTGCTTCAAAAGCCGGTATTGATATGTTGAGCCGGGTGGTGGATTCAGAGCAAAAAATCAGGGCAAAAAAGCCTCAGGAAAACATTCATAAAGGGTTTCACATCTTCTCAATTGCCCCAGGAGTAGTAAATACAGGCATGCAGGAAGAAATAAGGTCAGCGCAAAAAGAAGATTTTAGCAGATTGGAAGACTTTATAGGTTATAAGGTCAATAATCAGCTTTCGGAACCAGAATTTGTTTCTAAAAAATATATTAATATCTTAGCTAATATAAACAGTATCAAGGATGTACTTTCATCCATAAAAGATTACGACTAACACTACGAAATACTAATAATACGAATTACGAAAAATTGGAAATCATCCCCTCTCTAAACTATATATAATTAAATGCTATTAAAAATGAACAAAATTACCCAACTACTAAGTGCACTTTTTATAACTGCACTTACTTTCAATTTCGCTACAGCACAAGAATTAAAAATTTGTAGCACTACCGAAATGATGAATAAATATTTTAATGAACATCCTTCATTAAAACAAGCTTATTTGGAACAAGAACAAGCATCTGTTTTGGCCGACCAAGCTGCATTTGCTAAAGGATATAAAGAAGGAGATGGAAAATCCATGCTTCCTATATACACTATTCCTGTTGTATTTCATATTCTTCATGAAGGTGGACCAGAAAACATTTCTGATGCGCAAATTTTTGATCAGATGCGTATTTTGAATGAAGACTATCGTAAATTAAATGCAGATATTTCTGCTGTAGTTCCTTCATTTACTGCTATAGCTGCTGATTGTGAAATTCAGTTCGCTTTGGCTAAAAAAGATCCATTGGGAAATTGTACAAATGGTATTGACCGTATTTATACATCTGAAACAAATGTTGGAGATGATGATTCTAAATTAAACCAATGGCCACGTAACAAATATTTAAATGTTTGGGTTGTAAAAATTATTTCCAGTGGAGCTGCGGGATATGCCTATTTACCTTTTTCTACAATAGCTTCTCCAGAGAATGACGGGATTGTAATTTTGTCAACATATGTTGGAAGTATTGGTTCTGGTTCTGTTACCCGCTCACGTGCGTTGACACATGAAATTGGTCACTACTTAAATTTAAATCATACTTGGGGTGGAACAAACGACCCAGGAGTTGATTGTACAGGAAGTGATTCTGTTACTGACACTCCACAAACTGAAGGTCACACAACTTGTACGCTTACTTCTTCTGTTTGTAATCCTCCAATAATTGAAAACGTGCAAAATTATATGGAGTATGCATATTGCAGTAATATGTTTACGAATGGACAAAAATCAAGAATGAGAACTGCATTGACAAGCGGAACTGCCTCCCGAAATAATTTGTGGACTACATCCAATTTATCTTCCACAGGTGTGAGCACTCCTGCTGTTTTATGTTTAGCCGATTTTCAATCTAGCGATGCAGTTAATGCAGTTTGTCAAGGTGATAGTTTAACTTTCACAGATTTATCTTGGAACGGGGATCCTACTAGTTGGGCATGGACATTCTCTGGTGGAACTCCAGGAACTTCTACTGATTCAATGCCTGTGATTACTTATAATACTCCAGGTGTATACAATGTTTCATTAACTGTTACAAATGGTTCTGGTTCTGTAAATGCAACTAAAACTTCTTATGTAACAGTTTATCCAAACACTGCAACATATGCAGTTCCAATTTATTCAGAAGGATTTGAAGGAAGTGCTGTTCCAAATGTTGATTGGAATGTGCGCAATGCAAATTCTGGAACAAATACTTGGACACAAACAACTGCTGCTGCTGCAACGGGAACAAAATCTGTTCGAATTGTAAATGCAAGTACGTATGATGGAAATATTGATGAATTAATTTCTCCACCAATTGATATGACAGCAATTTCTGGAACACCATCATTAACTTACAAAGTTGCGCATGCACAAAAAACATCTACATCTGCAGATAAGTTACAGATTTATGTTTCTACAACTTGCGGACAATCTTGGTCGTTGCGTCAAACATTAACTGGTGCTTCACTTTCAACTGCAGGTGTTATCAGTTCATCTTTTGTCCCTACTGCTTCACAATGGGTAACAAAAACTTTGAGCTTTGCTTCTTTAGCAACTGAAACAAGTGTATTCGTAATGTTTAAATTTACTAGTGATGCTGGAAACAATGTTTATTTAGATGATATAAATATTATGGGAAATGTTGGTATTGATGAATTAGCAAACAACATTAACTTTAATATGTATCCTAATCCAACAGAAGGAAATACAATTATCTCTTTCAACTTAACAGAAAACAAAGAAACAGCAATTACTGTTTACGATGTTTTAGGAAAAGAAATTACTAACGTATACAATGGAAATTTAAATGCAGGAGAACATCAATATTCAATTGCAGATAAAACAAAATTGTCTTCAGGAATGTATTTCATTAAATTAACTGTAGGTGGCGAAAGCTTTACTAAGAAGTTGATTGTGAAATAAACATTTTCTAAAAAATTTAAAATCCCTCTTCATTAATATGTTGAGGGATTTTTTAATACTAGTTTAATACTCAGAATTAAGATGAGCCCACGATTTTTTAACAAATTAGCTATCACCGCAATTATACTAATACTTGTAGGTTGGTTGATAAAACTTGGATTAAATAAATTAGAAGAAGGCCGTTTAGAGAAAATTGAAAGAGAAAAAAAACAAGCGTCAGGGATGTGTGTTTATAACAAAGTCGACCTTGATAATTTTGTTGTTCTAAGATGGGAAAAATCATTCAACCCGATTTTGAAAGTTGAGGATTTCAAAAGATACTTTCATGATGAACTTTTGAAAATTAATTTAAATGATACTGCACTCGGAGTAGAAACAATAAGACTTGACAATAATGATTTATCATTTTACAAAGAAGGAGAAGACATTTTTGTGAGTTCAATAAAGTTTGATAACACAAGCCAGTTTAGCTTTCAAATTAAAAATAAATTAAATTTGACTCCTGAATACAGCGTTGAAAACTTTAAAGAACAATTTCCGGAATCTTATTCATGCAGAGAAGATGTTTCCAGATCAAGTAAAATAGAACAATTTGCGGTTATACTTGAAAACAGCAATGTTAGCTCGAAACTTCATTCGATTGCTTTATACTTCAACAGGGTAGATGAATTAATGATAGTTGAATTTTACTACAATGAGTAATTTACCCTTTCTTAAATCCTACCAAAATAGAAACACATCCACTTGGTAAAACTGAGCTGGTAGATTCTGATTCGGGAACTTGAACTTCTACAATAAATTGTTGAGTATTTTTTACTTTGAAATCCCAGAAATCGGGATAATCATTTTTTTGGCTGTCGAAAACAACTTTTTTATTTGTGTCCATTACCTTAAATGTTAAATCGCCCAATTGTGGTTGTCCGCAAACAACAATTCTATAGTCTTGTCCTGAATAAAATGTAAGGTTTAAGGAAGTTTTTTGACCCGAGCTAAGAACCGAAGTATTCACCTCTCCATTCAACGTAAATGGTTGAATTTTGGGCATACACTTTTTCTTTTGAAAGCTGGCGCATTGAGCGTTTGCAGCCGAAGTAGAGAATACCAAAGCCGCAATGGCAACGATGGTTTTCAAGGAGTAAGTTTGTTTCATCAAGAGGCTTTTACGCCTATTGGATGATTTTGTTTCTAATTTCAGCACATTTATCTGAAATCTGCTTCAATTGTTCAGCAGTTAGTTTAAAGCTGCTGTTGTTTGAAATTGTAGAAACCCCTTTTGTAGTATCAGTAGTGGTTTTTGTTTCAGTAGCTGTAACAGGAATAGCATCAAAAATCTTTTTCAATTCAGCTAATTGAGTAAGTAAAGAAGGGATAGTTTCATTTTCTGCTTTATAGCTCTCTAAAAGTGCAATAAGGTTATCCAAAGAAAGTTTTTGCTCCCCAATTCTAGTAACAATTCCTTCATTTTTAGTAGCTGCAGCCACTTGAGTTGCAATGTATAAACCTTCCATCCAGCCACCAGTAACAATTAGAGCAGAAACACCCGGTTGTCCGTTTTCTTTTAAGTAAGAATCAGCGTTCCAGTAAGAATCAGAAATAATAGCTAATAATGAATCTCTATTTTGCATATTTGACTCAATTCGGGAAGTAGTAGTTTCATCAAAAGCTCCGCTAATACCTAAACCACTTGCCAATTTATTGGTACAACGCAAGTAAAGCATAGATTCCTGAGTTTGATCGAATATACTTGTAAAGCTTAAATCGGAACCATAAACCCCTAAGTTCAATGCTTTAGCAGCTACCGTTTCATATTTTGAAACGTTTTCAATTGGGTTTAGGATTTTAGCATTGTATTTGGCTCCTGCAGCCTTTAAAAGAGTAGTTGTTTCAATAGGAGATGGAATAGAATAAAACACATTTTGTGCTTTAACGTCTCTCACTTTTGTATCAGCATCAGCTGTATCAACTGTTTCATTTCCATTAGGATCATCTGAAGAACCACAGGATACAAATACCATTGAAATAGCAATAAATGAAGCGAAAAGTGTTGTTTTTTGAATGTTCATCTCTTTGGGGTTTTGAAATTTCCTCCAAATATAATACAATATCATTATGTATGGCAATCCTCTTAAAAACTTGTGAAAAAAAGGGTGATTTTAGCTTCGTAAACACTTCGACTCCGCTCAGTGTGACGTCTATGTGCCGCCTTCTCTTAGTGCTCCGTCGGCTGAGCGGAGTCGAAGACTTTATTATTTATTGCTTATTCTCTCTACCCAACCATCGTATTGGTGTTGGTCTTCATGCCTACCATTTCAATAGCAGTTTTTACAATGCTTTCAACATCGTAATTGCATTCGATATAAAGTTCTTTTTGTTCTCCGTGTTCTATAAATTTATCAGGGATTCCCAAACGTTTTACCTGAGCATTGTAATTATTATCAGCCATAAATTCCAATACAGCACTTCCCATTCCGCCCATGATACAGCCATCTTCAACCGTGATTACTTTATTGTATTTTGAAAACACTTCGTGCAATAATTGTTCATCAATTGGTTTAACAAATCGCATATCGTAATGAGCTGCTTTTATTCTTTGTTCTTCCAAAGTTTTACAAGCCGCAACAGCATTGTTTCCAATATGTCCAATCGTTAAAATAGCAATGTCTTCCCCTGTTTGAACTCTTCGTCCTTCACCAATTTTTACTTTTTGGAAAGGTGTTTTCCAGTCTATCATCACACCATTTCCGCGTGGATAACGTATAGAAAAAGGAGCATTCGTTTCGGGCAATTGAGCTGTATACATTAAGTTTCGCAACTCTTCTTCGTTCATTGGAGCAGATACAATCATATTTGGAATGCAACGGAAATAAGCCAAATCAAAAGCTCCGTGATGTGTTGGACCATCTGCACCAGCTAATCCTCCTCTATCTAAACAAAATACTACATGTAAATTTTGTAAAGCAACATCGTGTATCACTTGATCATACGCGCGTTGCATGAACGATGAATAAATATTACAGAAAGGAATTAATCCTTGAGTTGCTAATCCCGCAGAAAAAGTTACTGCATGCTGTTCTGCAATTCCTACGTCAAAAGCTCTGTCGGGCATAGCTTTCATCATAATGTTTAAAGAACAACCGCTTGGCATAGCTGGTGTAATTCCCATTATTTTGGAATTTTTTTCTGCTAACTCTACAATCGTATAACCGAATACATCCTGATATTTTGGAGGTTGTGGTTCTTTTGGAACAATTTTGATTATCTCACCTGTGTCTTTATTGAAAAGACCTGGAGAGTGCCAAACCGTTTGGTTTCCTTCTTCCGAAAATTTATACCCTTTTCCTTTTTGAGTTAAGATGTGAAGAATTTTTGGTCCAGGAATATCTTTTAAATCTTGTAATACTTTTGTCAAACGCTCCACATCATGTCCGTCAACCGGACCGAAATAACGGAACTTCAGTGACTCAAACATATTACTTTGTTTAAGTAAAGATGTTTTAATACCGTTCTCGATTTTTGAAGCAATTTCCTGAGCATTTGGTCCAAATTTGCTGATTTTTCCGAGCAAATTCCAAACCTCATCCTTCACTTTATTATATGTGTGTGAAGTAGTGATGTCGGTTAAATATTCTTTCAAAGCACCCACATTTGGGTCGATGCTCATGCAATTATCATTTAATACAACTAAGAGATTTGAATTGGAAATACCAGCATGGTTGAGTGCTTCAAATGCTTGTCCGGCCGTCATTGCACCGTCACCAATTACTGCAATATGTTGACGATCTTTTTCGCCTTTATAAGTTGAGGCAACTGCCATTCCCAATGCACCACCAATAGATGTAGATGAATGCCCAACACCAAACGTATCGTATTCACTTTCGGAGCGTTTTGGGAAACCGCTTATTCCTTTATAAACTCTGTTTGTATGGAAATTTTTTCTTCTTCCGGTTAAAATTTTGTGTCCGTATGCCTGATGCCCAACATCCCAAACTAATTGATCATACGGAGTATTGAATACATAATGGAGTGCAACAGTAAGTTCAACAACACCAAGACTAGCACCAAAGTGCCCACCTTTTTGCGAAACAACGTCAATAATAAACTGACGAAGCTCTTTACTAAGTTCGGGGAGTTGATCTTCTTTTAATTTTCTTAAATCAGCTGGATACTCAATTTTATCCAGCAGTTTACCTGCTTTAAATTCCATTCGGTTGTTGGAGTACAATATATTCATACAAAGATAAAATAAATTACAATAACAGCGTTTAGTATTCTTTAATAGATAGAAACCGGACAAAAACGGGCCGAATCGGAATTTGTTTTAATCCCTTAGATATTTTTAGATTATTTAACACATTGTTTTACTTTTGTAAGTATCAAACAAAATAAATGAAGAAAATAGTTGTACTCTTCTTTTCATTAACACTCATTTTTTTTTCTGCCAAAGCAGGAGAAATTGATACCAATTACGTTCAAAAATTTAAGAATCTTTTTATGGTAAAAGGATTTCTATTGAACAATGGTTTTCAATACATCATTACCCCTCAAAACAATGATTTGTTTACCGAAAAACAATTGAATGATGCAAGAGTATTTTACACAGCAAATATTCCTCCCGTTACAGGTATTTCTTTAAACGTAAAAGGAATCGGATTTACCTATATTTTTAAATTTACGGACGATTATTTAGATACTACTACCAGAATCAAATCGGGGTACAAACAATTTCAGATGAATATTTATGGAAACAAGTTTGGATTTGAGGCTTACTATCAAGACTACGCCAGATTTTATTTTCATTATAAGGGCGATGAGATTTTAGCGAAAAATTATAACGCAGATATTCGCGCTTATCAATTTGGCGCAACAGCTATTTTTATAAATAACGGAAAAAAGTTTTCATACAATGCTGCATTTAACCAAAATCAATTTCAGAAAAAATCTGTTGGCTCTTCTCTCACAGTGTTTGGATTAAGGTATAATGAAATATCGAGCACCAATATGATTCCAGATAGTGTGAGAAAATATTTCAAAGACTACCCTGATTTAAGTTCAAATAGAAATTATGCATTTATTTTTCAGCAAGGATATGCCTACAACTTAGTTAAAAATGGTTTTTATTTTTCCAATGCATTGTTTTTGGGTGTAGGATTACAAAACCAAGTATATGAATACCCTGCAGGCAAAAAAAGCAGATTGGGTGTGCCTGTTACCATCAGAGGAAAATCCAGTTTAGGTTATAATGGCAAAGTGTTTTTCGGAGGGTTATACGCAAATGCGGATTACTCTCAATCAAAAATTAAAAGTTTACAGACACAGCAATTTCAATACACCTATGGAATTTTTCTTGGCTTAAGAGCAATAGAATTAACAAAATCGAAATCGCAAATACGACAAGAAGAAAAAAGAAAAAAAGAAGCTGCTGCCGCTGAAAAGAAAAGAATAAAAGAGGAAAAGAAGAAAGCTGCTTTAGAGAAAAAGAAGAAAAAATAAGGTGCTGATATTTCGTCCCTATGGGACTTTTTTTGTTCTTTATATTTTAATTTTCTACCTATATATAATCCCTACGGGATTCAAATATAATTTACACCATACTCCTTCTTATCTCAGCTGTAAAATGATTGGTCATTAAGACTTGTCCCGTAGGGACAAAATATCGGTAGAAGTTATCAAATACAACATATATTCGTCCCGTAGGGACGAGATATTTACCCAAACAAAAAAGCTCCGTTCATTTTGAACAGAGCTTTTTTATTTTCTAATAATCCAAATTACCGTAATCCAATTTTGTTCCTCTTATATAAAAAACAAATCTTGTTATTAATATAAAGAAAGGAATATACATCACCACATTTGGTAAACCCAAATGTTTTAAAATAATAATTGATTTACGTTTTAATCTTTCAGAGATTAAATACATTGCCGGCACCAACAACAAGGTTAAGAATGTTGCGAATCCTAATCCGAAAATCATTGTCCAGGATAATGGTCCCCAGAACACAACGCTGTCTCCACCAAAATACAAATGTGGGTTTCCTGATGCGAACAATGTTTCAAAATCGATATTCAATCCAACTGCCAATGGAATTAATCCTAAAATAGCTGCAACAGAAGTCAAAATAACAGGTGTCATACGTGTGCGACCGGCTTCAACAGTTGCGTCCCACAAAGTCATTCCATTCGCTCTGGCCATTTCTGCAAACTCAATTAATAAAATTCCATTCCGGACGACAATTCCAGCGAGTGCTACAATTCCAATTCCGGTCATAAAAATACTCATGTCCATTTTAAAAATAGCTACTCCTAATATTACTCCAATGATGCTGAAGAAAATTTCAGTTAGAACAATGAATGGTTTTCCAACAGAGTTAAATTGAAGAACTAGAATAAATAAAATTAAAACGACTGAGGTTTGCAATGCGCCACCAAGAAAAGTAGCAGTTTCTAGTTGTTCTTCTTGTTCGCCAGTGAAATCAATAACTACTTTTCCTTCCGGTTTAAATCCTGCAGCTGCAGCTTGTACTTTTGCAACCACTTCATTTGCATTAAACCCTTCCGTTACGTTTGATGATAAAGTAATCACACGTTTTTGCATTTTACGCTTAATTCCTCCGTAAGTATTACTGTATTGAATATCTGCAAAAGAAGAAAGAGGAACACTTCTTAAAATTCCACCCATATTCATATCACGGAAAGTAATTTTTAAATTTCGCAATGCTTCAACATTGTTACGTTGATCATATTTATATCGCAACTGAATTGGATACTGGTCGTTCTCATCACGGAACTTACTTACTTCCCAACCAAAAACCGCATTACGAATTTCGTATGCAATTGCTTGTGTGCTCACCCCTTCACGATTTGCTCTTTCTCTGTCAATATTAAAAACAATTTCGGGTTTATTACTTTCAAAATCTGATTTTAAATTTTCAACTCCATCTATATTTTGTTTATCTAAATATTCTTTTAAATGTGTTGCATTTTTTACCAATTCATTAAAGTCATCTCCTTTTACTTCAATATTAATTGGTTTTGAAACCGGAGGGCCCGACTGTTCTTTTGAAACTGTAATATCTGCTCCGGGAATATTCCACTTCAAATTTTGAAGTTCTGATAAATACTTAGAAGTAGATTCTCCATCGCGATGAGCAAACTGCACAAATGAAATGGCAATTTTTCCTTTGTTAGGATAATCACTTTGATCCTGATCTTGCGGATCGGTTGTTCCTTTTGTAACATTGGTAATAATTGATTTAACCAATTTATTAGAATCACCCAAAACAGTTTTTACTTTTTGTTCAACATCAATCATTACTGCATTTGTTTGTTTAGGATCCGTTCCAACGGGCAATTTCACATATACATATATGAAATTTGGATCTCCGGAAGGGAAGAAAACAACTTTAGGACTACGAACCATAAAGAAACCAATAGACAATACAAAAAGCAATAGCGTTCCAAGTAATGCTAACCATGGTCGCTTTAAAAACTTTATCAACAGGTTCGTATATCCACGCTGAAATGCCGGCCACACTTTTGTTTGAAATTTTTCAATAACAGAACTCAGGAAAAATTTATTCAAGAAATAAAATGCTAAAATAAACAGGGCGAGATTGGCTGTCGCATGATTTCCTCCTAAATGAAGCAATAAAGCTATGGCCACAAAAAGAATTGTTGTGATAGATGTTCCACGCGTCCACTTTTTTAGTTTAGATGTATCCTCATCATGTGGTTTCATAAAATCAACCGCAAATACCGGATTGATAATATATGCAACAAATAATGATGCTAATAAAGTGATAATTAAAGTGACCGGTAAATAGAAAATAAATTTCCCCATCATCCCCGGCCAAAATGCTAAAGGCACAAATGGCATAAGCGTAGTTAATGTTCCGCTTAGTACTGGCAAGAAGACTTCTCCTGCCGCCAGTTTAGCAGCAGTTTTAATGTCTTTTTTCCCATTATCAAATATCCGGTGGGTGTTTTCTATAACCACAATCGCATCATCCACCACAATTCCGAGTGCTAATAAAAATGCAAATAAAACAATCATGTTTAAAGTAAAGCCAATAGTTGGCATAAACAAAAAGGCAATAAACATAGACAGTGGAACGGATGAAGCAACAAACAATGCGTTGGTTACACCCATAAAAAACATCAATACAAATGTTACCAGAATAAATCCAATGATAATTGTATTAATTAAATCGTGTAATGTTAATCGTGTTTGATCAGATTGATCTCCGGTAACGGTAATTTTTAATTCTTTTGGAAAATTTTCTTTTTCCATCGTTTTAATCAAATCGTTAATTTTATCAGATGCTTGAATTAAATTTTCTCCCGAACGTTTTACAATGTTTAAAGTAATTACATTTTTCCCTTCCAAACGTGCGTAACTCTCCTGCTCTCTTGTTCCATCAACTACTTCGGCTATGTCTTTTAAATAAACTTTTACTCCTGAGCCGGAAGTAACAATTAAATTTCGAATTTGTTCTACATCTGTAAATTCTCCTTTAATTGAAAGATTTCGTTTCATTCCATCCATGGGAACTAATCCTCCCGACATGTTCATGTTCTCTTTTGAAACAGCACTAAAAATATCGTACAGCGAAAAATTTGCTGCTTGCATTTTAAACATGTCAATATTAATTTGTACTTCACGTTCTAAATCTCCTACCATTTGTACTTTTGAAATTTCTTTCATCGTTTCAATTCTATCTTTCAATTGGTCAGAATACTTTTTTAATTTATTCAAATCCATCTTTCCCGACAAGTTGATATACATAATAGGCATATCCGAAAAAGACATCTCCATTACGTTTGGTTGTTGTGTAAGATCTTTTGGAAGTTCTGTTGCAGCTTTATCTACTGCATCTTTTACTTTTTGTTTCGCAACTGCCACTTCAACATCAGTATTAAACTCTACCATAATTACAGAAACATCTTGCAATGAAGTTGAGTTTATTTTTTTCACTCCCGAAATTGATTTTAATTGTTTCTCTATTGGCTTAGTAACCAAATTTTCAATATTGGTTGGGGTGTTTCCTCCGTAAACAGTATTGATGTATATAGTAGGAACAACAATGTCAGGAAAACTTTCTTTCGGTAAACTGTTGTAGGATATTAATCCAGCTATCGTAATAATGATAGTTAATACATAGACACTGATTTTATTATCAATTGCCCAACTGGAAGGTTTAAATTCTTTAAATTTCATAACTCGATTTTTTACCACTAAGGCACTAAGAGCACTTAGCTATTTTATTTTTTTATTTTGAGCGGTCTTATTTTTTGTAAACGATAGCATCACCATCATTAATAATATCATACCCAAGTGTTACTATAACATCTCCCGCTTTTAATCCGGAAACAACTTCTGCTTTCCCGTTATATGTTTTTCCGATTTTTACCAATTGTTTTTTAGCGCTATTTCCATTTGCTATATAAACAAACTCTTCGTTATTTTCATCTTTTTGGATGGCACGAACTGGAATGGTTATAGCCGTTTCAGGAGATTGATAATCATTAATGCTTAAACGTGCAACCATGTTTGGATGGTATTCTTTTTTGTTATCGAGTAACACCTCAACAGAAAATGTTCTGCTCGAATTATTAATTGCACGGGAAACAAAATCAACTTTTGTCACAACTGAATCTTGTGTATCAGGGAAATGAATAATTACTTCATTTCCTTTTTTAATTTTAGAAGCATAACTTTCAGCAACATCTGATTTTACTTTCAGATTTGAAAAATTGATAACGCGTATTGCAGGGATTCCCGGTGCCACTGCTTGTCCGATTTTAATATCAACCGCATCAACAGTTCCATTTATAGGAGAAATAATTTTACTCATGCGGACTTGTTCTTGCATCGCAATTAATTTTTTCTCCATGCTTTCTTTATTTGTTTTTGCCTGAAGAAATTGCACTTCGGTTCCAATTTTTTGTTCCCAAAGATTTTTTTGTTTTTCATAGATCTGATTTACTAAATCAGCGTTTGTTTGTAAATCGGAAATTTGCTGGTTGATTGCACGGACATCAGTTTCAGCAAGTACTTGTCCAACATTCACTTCATCGCCTGTTTTTACATTTATCTTTGTTATTGTGCCTGGCATTTCGGAGCTTAACGCTACATTCTGGTCAGCATCCACATGCCCTTGAACATCAATATAGTTTTTAAACACTTCGGCTTTCAAAGTCATAACAGCAACAGCAATTCCTGTTTTAACTGAATCGCCCATTAGTCGTTTTTGCTGTGCTTGCAAAGTGTCTATTTTCACTTGGAGTCCTGACATTTCATCACGAAGCTCACTCTCTTCTTTTTTTAATCTTTCCAATTGTGCTTTTTTATCTTCACCCGAACCGCAAGCGATTAATAATAAAGTCAGACTTGGTATTAACACTAATTTTTTCATACTATATTTTTTTAATTATGTTTTTACGTTTTTCAATTGACATTTTTACACACCCCTAACCCCTCTCTAGAGGGGAATAAATTCTTCTTTAAATATTAATTCTCTTTATCTACAAAGTTTCACTCCGAACTCCCAACTCAAAACTCCAAACTATTTCAAATTTCCTGTTGCTTTATCAAAATCAATTTTAGCAACTAATGCTTCGAACAGCGCATTGAAGTAATTTGTTTGTGCTTCTTTCAAAGCAGTTTCGGCAGTAATCATTTCAATATTTGTTCCCACACCTTGTTCAAATTTTAAACGTGCAACTCTAACAACATCTTCAGCAATCACAATATTCTTTTTTTGGTTTTCGAGTGATGACGTTGCATTTTGTAAAATGGTTGTTGATGATGCAATTTCCAGATCAATAGATTTTTCAATAAAATCCATATTGTTTTCTGCTTTTAATAACGATAATTTTGCTTGTTGATTTTTAGAATGGCGTTGGAATCCTGTAAAAATTGGCATTGTAACTTTTGCCCCGATAACGCTTGTAGGATACCATTGCTTTTTTGTATCAAAAATATCAAACTCGTTGCGTTGAGCATTTCCACTTAGACTACCATAAGCAAATGCTGTTGGCAAATAAGAAAGTCGCTGACGTTTTAAATCTAATTTTGCTAATTTATATTGCGTTTCAAAAAGTCCGTACTCCACTCGCTTTTCATAATCGAATTTTTGTGCTGATACAGAATTGCTGATATCCAATTTTACATCAGCTAACTTATCTGTTAATACCAAAGTTGAATTAATGTCCATTCCCATTTGATACTTTAATAAATAGGTACTTAATGTAACCAGTCTCTGAACTTTTTCCTGTTCCACCAATAAATTATTGTAGGTGACAGTTAACATATCGTAATCAATTTTCTCAACAAATCCATTATCTAACAATGCTTTTGTCCCGTCCAATGTTTTTTTAATTCTTTCAATAGTTGCGTTCATCAACTTTGTTCTTTCATCGTTAACCAAGACAGTATAATATGCTTTTGCAACCGTTGATGAAGTTTCAATTTTTGTTCTCTGTGTCGATTTTTTTGAAATTTCTACAAATACTTTTGATGCTTTTATACCTAAAAAATAATCTCCACTAAAAATTAATTGCGATGCATCTACTCCGGCAGTTGCATTGTATTTTGTTCCAAACTTAACTGCAGCAAATGTTCCAGGCATGCCCCCAAAAAAATCAGCAGGAATTAATGATGTAGGAATTTCCAAAAATTCTCTCAAATCAAAACTTGAATTTATTTGCGGAAGACCCATTCCCATAATTTCATTTACTTTTTTCTGGGCAAGTTGTTCATCTATGATTGCATTTTTTACATCTTTCTGATTATCCAAAGCATAATTAATTGCTTGTTGCAAGGAAAAAGAATAATTGCTGCTATCTTTTGTTTGAGCAAATGCATTGAGAGAAAACAATGCTATTATCATTATTATTACTTTTTTCATACTATTCTTCTTCAGTAACTTGTTTGTATTTATTAATCATTTTATGTCCTTTAAGAGTACAAATGCCATGTAGAAAATGATCAATCATTGTTATTTGTACATCCAGCATTTTAAATTTATCAGGAGGAAAAACATCTGAATTAAAACCCATCTCCACTTCTTCAATTCTCAACCTGGCCAATATTTTTGCATTTAAATCCGCTCTCACCAATCCTTCCTTTACTCCACGTTCGATTGAGCTCTCCACCATTTTTGCCATGCAATCGTGTTTAAAAACTTTAAATTGTTTCCAGGCATTCGGATGGTATTTTTGTAAATCGTAAAAAATATTTGGGTTTACTTTTGAAAACATCACCCCCATGTGTTTCATCATATTGAACACTTCCACAATTACATTTTCTGATTCGTCCTGAATTTGTTTAAACTCACACTCATCTTGTTTAAGTTTAACAGTCATGAGCGTTTCTACTAATTCATTTTTGTCGTTAAAAAAAGTGTAGATTGTTTTTTTGGATATCGCCAAATGTTTTGCAATATCATCCATAGTCACACTTTTAATTCCATACTTAAAGAACAGTTCTTCGGCACCTTGCAATATTCTGTCTTTTGTTTCCATTTTATCTTTTTGTTAAATCCGCGGCAAAACTATGGAAACATTTTTTATTCCCAAAGTTTCCGAACGTTTATTTTTCTATATTTATCGTATATGCTTGATTATCAATTATAAAAATGGAAACTTTTTTGTAAATAATTGTTTCCATGACCTCAAAATGAATTATTTTTATTTGCCTTATGAACTCCATCAATCACCTTTTTTATTTTTTAAATTCGTATTAAAGGCTTATTTTTAGCATTCAAAAAATTATAAAAGCATGAAAAGAAAATTACTCACTTCAATAGCAATTATTTTTTGCTTTATTTCTTCTATTAAAGCTCAGGACAGTTGGACAATTTCTGAATACGGAGGTTTTGGAGATATGTGGGATGAATACATTAAATCCATTGTTCCATTTAAAGGAGACCTTTATGTTGCATCAGGAAATAATTCCGGAGAAGTATTTCGTAGTTCAACAGGAAACATGGGTTCTTGGACAAGTGTACTGAGTGTTCCTATGGTATATACTCATAATACTTTAAGCACAACAACTGAAGGTGGTGGTTATTTGTATACATCCACTTATTCTTTTGGGTTGGACTCTCCAAGAGTTTATCGATCATTTGATGGTATAACTTGGACACCTTACTATATTGGAAACAACAATGAACAACTTGAACACATTGTTCCTTTCAAAGGTTTGGGTAGTGTTGACAGTATGTATATAATTGAAAACGCTTTTGGCGGAGCAAAAATTTATCGTTCTGATTATTCTTCAAATGATCCAAACAATTTATTCGGCTCATGGCAAACTGTTTTTGATTTTAGCGGACCAGCACCAAACACACGTGTAAAAAGCACTTTGGTTCATAGTGGAAGGTTTTATATTGGGACAGATAATGGAGCACAACTTTGGAGTTCAATGGATGGAGTTAATTGGGCAATGAATGACAGTGTTGGATTTGGGTTTGGTGATGTTAACAATTTTGAGATTACTGCTCTTGAAGCTTTTGGTGGTTATATCTATGCAGGTACTTATAGTTCAACCGGAGCACAACTATGGAGAACCCCGGATCAATTAAATTGGACATTGGTTAGAACTTATGTTCAAGAAGACATGATTACCGATTTAATAAATTCAGGTTCTGAATTATGGATTGCTGCCAGAAATATGAGTACTGGTGGAGGACTTATTGAACGCACTTCCGATGGTTCTGTTTTTAATCTTTCTTCTGACGATGGTTTTGGTGAAGGTGGAAATCATGGAGAGTTTGCAACATTTGCAACATTCGGAAATAACATGTATTACGGAGTAAGAAATTTTGATTGGGCTGCAATGGCCGGCCCAGGTGGACCTTCCACAAGAGGTGGAGGAAGTTCAACAGGAGGACAAATTTGGAGAACATGTTTGGTTACACCACCAACATTGAATCTGGGGAATGATACAACAATTTGTTCAAGTGAATCAATTACATTAAATGCTGGTCCAGGAGCTATTTCTTATTATTGGAATACCGAAGAAACAACTCAAACAATTACTGCAGGACCCGGAACTTATTATTGTCAGATTACTGCAGCTAGCGGATGTGATGCAAGAGATTATTTAACAATTAATTCATTGGTATCACCAACATTAACTGTTACGAGTCCTTCTGTTTTACCTGCAACAGTTTGTAAAGGCAACATGACTCCGATTAATACCACAGCTGTTTCCGGACTATACATTATGGATCCTCCGGCAATAAAAGTAACAGACGATACAATAAATAATGGTTTAGGAGATGCTTTTGATACGCTTGCTGTGACAGGCGTTTCTGGCTCTTGTGCATGTACAAGTTTAATTTCTGTTACAATTGATAGTTTAGAACACGCGTATATGCAAGATGTAATTATCGGATTATATGCTCCGAGTGGAAGCTATATTGATTTGGTGCAATTTGGATATGGTGGAGGAAGTAATCTTGGATATTACGGAACAGAATTCAGAGAGGACGCCTCAATGTTTGTTGGTGGTGGCTCTCCACCTTTTACCGGACAATTTTTACCCGATGAAGGGTTTGATAGTTTATTTGGAAATCCTAATGGAAACTGGATATTAAAAGTTGGTGATACGTATGCCGGAGATCATGGTAGTTTAAAAGGCTGGACTTTGAAATTTGGTTATGCTGATACTATTATGACTTTTTCCTGGACTCCTGCAACCGGCTTAACTTCTACAACTACTTATAACACCATTGCAACTCCAATGGTAAATACAACTTATACATTAACTGCAACAAATGCGATTGGTTGTGCTCAAACAACTACGGTTCAAATGGATGTGCCTTCCATACAAATTACTCCTTCGGTTTCAACTGTAGTTTGTTATGGTGGTTCAGCTACTCTAACTGCAACGGGTGGAATAAATTATTATTGGTCGCCAGCAACAGAGTTGTCGGGAACACTAGGGTCATCAGTAGTTACAACTCCAACTGCAAATATTGAATATTTGGTTTTAGACACAGTTGCCGGTTGCGAAGTAAAAGATTCTATATATGTTGTTGCAAATCCTCAACTTTTTGTAACCGCAAGTTTACCACAAACAATTTGTTTTGCTGATACTGCTTTATTAACTGCAAGTGGATCGGGCGGAACACCTGGTTATACATATAATTGGAATGATGGTGCTGTAAATATACCCGGGCAAAATATTAATGTATCACCGGTCTCAGGAACATCTTATACACTTACTGTAACAGATACAAATGGATGTAATGCAGTTGATTTTACTTCTGTTTCTGTTACACCAAGTACAGATTTGGTTGGACATGTTAGTTACTCCGGTGGGAATGTAGCAAACGGAAATGTGGTAGTTTATAAATACATTCCAACCTATACTTATTTTGATACCGTTCAGGTTGTATCATTAAACGCGGTTGGCGATTACACATTTACTGGTTTGAACAGTGGCGATTATTTAATAAAAGTTTTTGCTGACACACTTGCGTACCCAACACTAAATCCAACTTATTATGGAGGAGAGTGGGCTTGGGATTCGGCAACAGTTTTTGTGCATGGTTGCAGTATAATTGATACAGCTAATGTTGTTATGATTGAAGAAATTGGAATTGGAACCGGTCCGGGAATGTTAACAGGAGAAATTGTGGAAGGAGATGGATTTGGTTCTGCATTAATGGTGAACAATGGATTTATGAGAGCTCCGGGAGAACCAATTCCGGGGATAGATGTAAAGCTTGGAAAAAATCCGGGAGGTGCAATGGTTGCTAGTGGAACAACAAATACGGTAGGGGTTTACACTTTTGCAGGGGTGGATGTAAATGTGCCCGGGGAATATTATACTGTGTATGTTGATATTCCGGGATTAGGAAGAGATTCTTCTTATTCTGTTACTGTTACAGCTACAACAAATCAGTTTTACTATTTAGATTATTATGTGGATTCTACAACTATTTATATTGTTCCAAACGCAGGTGTAGGAATCAGCAACATACAAGTAGCAGAAGAAAATAAATTTGGTGTTTATCCTAATCCATCAAATGGAAATTCAACCGTTGAGTATACACTTGCAAAAGATGCAGATGTATCCTTAAATGTATACAATGTTGTTGGTTCAAAAATAAACACAATTATTAACGGACAGCAGCAAGCGGGTAATTACAAATACAATCTAAACAATTTGAATGCCGGAGTGTATTTGGTTACTCTCAATGTAAATAATAATATAACTACTCAACGTGTAGTTGTGATGGAATAAAATATAAATTAAAATATCAAAAGCCATCCGACTAACGAAGGATGGCTTTTTTTATTTTAGTACATTTGCAAACCTATAAAGGAAAATTAAATATCATGGAAAGAACAAAAGTGAAAGCGCTGTTAGATTCAACAGCTTATGGAAAAGAAGTAACTGTGAAAGGTTGGGTGCGGACTTTTCGCAACGACAAATTTATTGCAATAAATGATGGCTCAACAATAAATAATATTCAGGCTGTAGTTAACGAAACATTTGATGCTGCACTACTAAAACGATTGACAACAGGAGCAGCTATATGTGTTACTGGAGAGCTAGTTGAATCGCAAGGTGCCGGGCAAAAAGTAGAAATACAAGTAAAACAATTGGAAATTTTAGGAGATAGTGATGCAGAAAAATTTCCATTGCAACCTAAAAAACATAGCCTGGAATTTTTAAGAGAAATTGCACACTTACGTTTTAGAACAAATACCTTCAATGCAGTATTTAAAGTTCGTCATGCATTGGCATTTGCAATCCATCAGTTTTTTAACGAACGTGGATTTGTTTATATGCACACTCCTATTATTACTGCATCAGATGCAGAAGGTGCCGGAGAAATGTTTCGCGTAACAACGTTGGATTTTGATAATCCTCCTCGATCAGAAGATGGAAAAGTAGATTTTAAACAAGACTTTTTTGGAAAATCTACCAACTTAACGGTGAGCGGACAACTAGAGGGAGAGCTTGCTGCAATGGCATTTGGTGATATTTATACATT
>SXGT01554117.1_pt1 | contig 34368 bp, 34 predicted proteins | sample 3176221 | NCBI WGS metagenome assembly SXGT01 (sample SAMN11356862, study PRJNA531348) | freshwater metagenome | isolation source: freshwater sample F1-120 | place: China: Fuxian Lake, Yuxi | collected 2017-12-25 | reverse complement strand
GCCGGCTCCGGCGCTCGCGACCGGCACGCCGGCGCCCGTCCCGGCTCCCGCGACCGGTCCCGCGGCCCCCGTTCCGGCGACTGGCGCCGTCTCTGCGACCGGCCCTGCGGCAGCCACGGGCGCGCCTGCCGCGACCGGCCCCATGGCCAAGGTCGAGACCAAACCGCTGACCGAGGCGGAGAAGAAGGCGCGCGACAAGGCCGAGAAGGAGCGCCTCGACAAGGCCAAGGAGAAGCAGGCCGCGATGGCGCTGCTCAAGGCCGAGGAGAAGAAGCCCGCCGAGACCGCCAAGGTCGAGCCGGTCAAGAAGGACGACCCGCCGCCACCCAAGGTCGATCCCAACGATCTCCTCGGCAAGATCGACGCGTCGTCCAAGAAGAGCGAGAACGACGGCGGCAACGAGATGCCGGAGTCGCTGACCATGGCGCAGATCCAGAAAGGCGCGAACAAGGCTGCCGGCAAGGTCAAGTCCTGCGCGCAGGGCGCGGGGCTCGCCGGCGTGACCATCAGCGTGCGCTTCACGATTCAGCCGAGCGGTTCGGTGTCCGGTGTCTCTGCCTCGGGTGCCGCGGCCGCCACGGACTGCGTGACCGGTGCCGTCGGCTCCGTGAGCTTCCCGCCGTTCAAGGGCCCCGCCAAGCCCGTCAGCATCCCGTACAAGATCCCCTAGCGCACGGCGCTTGCGCTCCGGTCCTTCGCGCGCGACTAATGCGCCGTGTCTCGCCCAGGGCCCATCCTCGCCTCGCTCCTTCGCCTCGCCGCCGATGCGTGGTCCGTCGCGGCTGCGTGCGGCCTTCTGGCGGTCGCGGTGCATCTCGGCGCGCTCAAGAACGACTTCGTCTTCGATGACGTCCCCGCCATCGTCGAGAACCCGCTCGTCGATGGCTCGAGCGACGCGAGCGCCTTCACGAGCAACTTCTGGGGCGCGCGGCGTGGCTTCGAGCACGTCACCACCTATCGCCCGCTCACGACGCTCTCCTTCCGCCTGACCCACGCCCTCTTCGGCCCGGGGCCGACGGCCTTCCATTCGACCAACCTCGTCCTGCACGCGCTCGTCTCCGCGCTCGTGGTGGGGCTCCTCTGGACCTGGTTCGGGCGTATGCGGGAGGCCCGCATCGGGGCCGCTGTGGGGGGAATGCTCTTTGCCGTGCTCCCGGTCCACGTCGAGGCGATCGCCGGGGCCGTCAACCGCGCCGAGCTTCAGTCGACGGCGCTCGTCCTGCTCTCGCTCATCGCCTGGGGGCGCGCCACGGTCGTGGATGGCTGGCGACGGAACGCCCGCTACGGCGTGGCCATCGCGGCCTTCGCCGCGGCCGCGCTCTCCAAGGAGCAGGCGATCACGACGCCAGCCGTCGTCGTGCTCTTCGAGCTCATGCGCCGCGCCCAGGCCGGGGACGCGCCTCCGCCCATACCGCGCTGGCCGCTCGTGGCGCTCGTCCTCGTGGCTGTCGGTGTCGTCGCCGCGCGGGCCGCTGTACTGCCGGCGATTCTGGGCGGGGACGTCCCACCACTCGACAACCCGCTGGCGCACACCGACGCACTCACGCGATTGCGCACCGTGCCCAAGCTGCTGTTCGAGTCCCTGCGCCTCCTGTTCGCGCCCCATCGGCTGACCGCGGACTGGTCTGCCCACGCGATTCCGCTCACGACGACCTGGAGCGACGCCGACAGTTGGGCTGGCCTCGTGTTGGGCGCCGGTGGCCTCGCGCTGCTCGTGGGTGCCGTACGGACCCGGCAGGTGCCCCTCGCGATGCTCCTGGCGTGGTTCTTCGGGCAATGGGCGCTGATTGGCAGCGTCTTCTTCCCCAGCACCATCCTCCTCGCCGAGCGCGTGCTCTACTTGCCCAGCGTGCCCGTCGTCATGCTGGTCGGCCTCGTCGTCGGCATCGTGCACGACCGACTGGCCTTCCCCGCGATGCGGCTGAACTTGCTCGCGGCCGTGGTCCTCATCGTGGCGCTCTTCGCCGGCCGCTCGATCCAGCGCGTAGCCGATTGGCACGACGGCCTCTCGTTGTTTGCCTCCGCGGTCCGCGTCGCGCCGGACTCGGCCCGCGCCCGCATGAACCTGGCCATCGAGTTGCGGGCTCGCGGCGCGTTCGAGGAGGCCGAGGACCACGCTCGCGCCGCGCTCGCGTTGGTGCCCGACGATCCCGACGCGCTGGTGGGCCTGGCGGAGGTGCGCGTCGATCGTGGGCTGGCGGGCGAGGCCGTCGCGTTGGCGCGCCGCTCGATGGCGCGACGGCCCAGCCGTGCCGGGATTCGTGTGCTCTGCCGCGCGCTCGGCACCCAAGGCGACGACGCGCCGGGGACCGTCGACGCGTGCGGGCTCGCCGTCCGCGAGTGGCCGCGTGACCCCATGGTGCATCACCTCTTGGGTCGCGCGCTGCTCGCGGTCGGCAAGCGCAGCGAGGCGGTCGCGGCGCTCGAGACGGCCCTCGCCTGCGCCCCTGGCCACGCGGCGATCACCGCCGATCTCGCCCGTGCGCGCGCGCCTTAGCTACTCGGCGTCGGGCTGCCGCGACGGGTGGGAGTCGATGAACGCGGGGAGTGCGCTCAAGGTGCTCTCTACCGCCATCAGCGTGGGGTAGGGCTCCAAGCTCACACCGAAGCGACGGGCGTTGAACAGCTGCGGGACGAGGCACGCGTCCGCAAACGAGACCGCGTCTCCGACGAGGCACCGACCGGCGTGCTCGCGCGCGGCAGCCTCTAGCGCGTCGAGGCCCTTGGCAATCCAGAACGTGTTCCAGCGCGCGACGCCGGCCTTGTCCACGCCGTGATCGGCCTCGAGCCGCTTTCCGACCGCGAGGTTCTGCAATGGTTGAATCCCGGAGTTCACGATCTCGACCATCTGGCGCACCCGCGCGCGCGCGATCGGGTCGCTCGGGAGCAGCGGCGGTGTCGGCCAGCGCTCCTCCAGGTACTCGAGGATCGCCACGCTCTGCGTCAACAGCGTGCCGTCCACGGAGAGCACGGGGACCTGCGCCATCGCATTGCGGTGCCGGTGCTCTTCGCCGTTCTGCTCGCCGCCGCTGCGGACGAGGTGCACTGGGACCGTCTCCCACGCGAGGCCCTTCCAGGCGAGGCCGATGCGCACCCGCCACGTCGCCGAGGAGCGAAAATAGCCGTACAGGATGAGCTTGGCGTCGTTCATGGGGCTCCGGTCGCGGCCAGGGGCGCGACGGTCTGCTCGATGCGTCCAAAGAGGCTCCGACCGTGTGCGTCGGTCATCTCGATGGCGACGCGCTGGCCGTAGGTCAGAAACGGCGTGAGGGGCCTGCCACCCTCGAGCGTCTCGAGCGTGCGCCGCTCGGCCAGACACGACGAGCCCCGCGCCCGGTCCTCGTTGGAGACCGTGCCACTCCCGATGATGGTGCCTGCGCCCAGCGGCCGAGTCCGCGCGGCGTGCGCGATGAGGTCGTGGAAGCTGAAGTGCATCTCGCTGCCCGCCTCGGGATCGCCAAACATCGCCCCATCGAGCCACGTCCGCAGCGGCAGGTGTACCCGGCCGTCACGCCACGCGGGGCCAAGCTCGTCAGGTGTACACACGAACGGCGCGAGCGCCGATTGCGGCTTGGACACGAAGAAGCCAAAGCCCTTCGCCAGCTCGGCGGGGATGAGGTTGCGGAGCGAGACATCGTTCAAGATACCCACGAGCTTGACGTGGCACGCGGCCTCCGCCGCGGTCGTGGCCTGCGGCACGTCGTCGGTCACGACGAAGAGCTCGGACTCGAAGTCGCAGCCAAAGCTCGGATCGCCGAGCGGGATGGCCGCGGTCGGCGCGAGGAAGCCGTCGGAGCACGCCTGATAGACCAGCGGGTCCGTCTCCAGCGTCGGCGGTGGCTCCGCGCCACGCGCCTTGCGGACGAGCCGCACGTGATTGAGATAGGCCGAGCCGTCCATGAACGTGAACGTGCGGGGCAGGGGGGCCAGCAGCGCGTGCACGTCCACCGTCCACGTCTCCGACAGCTCCTGGGCCTCCAGCGCCGCGAACACGCGCTCCGCCTCCGGCGCGAGCCGATCCCAGTCCTCGAGCAGCGCCAGGAGCGTGCGCGCCACGAACGGGATCGGCACGGCCCGGGTCCCATCGTTCGAGACCACGAGCAGCTCGCCGTCACGGGTTCCATTGCGTCGCGTCGCCAGCCTCATGTCGTCTCCCACCAGCTCTCGTCGTAGCCCGCAACGTCCACCCCGAGCGCCGCGTCGGTGAGCTCGAGCGTGTCGAACGTGTCGATCATGACCGCCAGCTCGTTGACCTCGCGGACGCCGAGGCTCGACTCATAGCGTCCCGGCTGCGGTCCATGCACCACGCCGGCCGGATGATACGACAGGCTCCCCCGATCGACGCCCTTACGGCTCGTGAAGTCGCCCTCGGCGTAGAAGATGACCTCGTCCACCTCGACGTTGGAGTGCGGATACGGGCACGGAATCGCGTCCCGCCCAAAGTCCACCACGCGCGGCACGAAGCTGCACACCAGTGAGCGCGCGGTCGCAAACGTCCCATGCACGGTCGGCGGCAGGTGGATCTGCCCGGCCTTGGGCTTGAAGGCCAGAATCGGGAACGCGAACGGGTACACCGTTCCGTCCCACCCGACCGCCTCGAGCGGGCCGTGCCGATACACGTGCCGCGACCAGCGATCGCCGCGCTTGACGAGCAGCTCCCGCGGTCCATCCGGGTCGATGGCGCCGCTCAGCTCCGGGACGCGGAAGTCGCGATGGGTGTACGGTGCGTCCATGCGCAGCTGCCCGATGGGGTTGCGGTACTGCACCGGCACGCGCAGCGCGCTGCGGCACTCGGTCCAAAACCAGTGCTGGGGGCCAGCGTCGAGCTCGAAGCGATGGCTCACCGCGCGCGGGACCAGGACGTAGTCTCCCGGTCCAAAGCGCAGGCGGCCGAACCACGAGCGGAGCTCGCCCGAGCCTGCGTGGATGTAGAACAGGTCGTCGCCGTCGGCGTTGGCGAAGCACACCGCATCGGAGGCCGTCGGGCGGACGACTCCGAGCGTGAGATCCGCGTTGAACAGCAGCGGAACGCGCCCCGTGAGCGGCGTGCCGTGGGCGGCGAGGCCCGGGCTGCGGAGATGCCGGCGGCGGAGCGCGTCGGGCGCACCGGCCTTGACGTTGGCGGGAAAGGCCGCGGGGATGGCCGCGCCCTCGCCGTGAAACTGTGGCGGCTCGGCGTGATAGACGATGGAGAAGGGGCCGTCGAAGCCGTGCCGCGTGAAGCAGTGCTCGTAGTAGAGCCCTCCGTCCGGCTTGCGGAAGGCCGTGTGCGGTCGGTCCGGGAGCAGCCCGGCGCGGCGGTAGTCGATCATCGCGGTGCTCCTCGCGCTACGCGTCGTATCCGAGCTGCTCGCGCTCGATCGCCTCGAAGAGCGCGCGGAAGTTGCCGCCGCCAAAGCCGCGATCGCCGCAGCGCTGGATGAGCTCGTAGAAAAACGGGCCCGCCTCCGGCTCCGAGTACAGCGTCATGGCGTCCTTCATGAAGACCTGAATCAGGTACTGGTCGACGGGCGAGCCATCGATGAGGATACCGAGCCGCTCCAGCGTCTCGAGGCGGTGTGCGAGGCGCTCGGTGTGCACCTGATTCTTCAGCAGCCGCTCCGGCGCGTGCCGGTAGTAGTTGGACGGCGTCTCCAGAAACTGGATTCCCCGCTCGCGCAGCGTCTCGACGCTCGCCACGCAGTCATCGACGAGCAGGGCCACGTGCTGCACGCCCGCGCCCCAGTTGTCCTCGACGAAGCGGTTGATCTGCCCCTCCTTGAAGAACGGGTGCAGCGGCTCGTTGATGGGGAACTTGAGCCCCGACCGCGGATCCCACATGACCACCGACCGCAGGCCGGTGCCCTTGTCGCCGCCAGTCCGGATGTCCTCAGTGTGAAACGTGATGTCCCAGCACTGCTCCATGCCGAGCACATGCTCGAGCCAGAGCGCGACGGAGGCCATCGTCGGCGCGTTGCAGGTGACGTGGTCGATCCGCTCGAAGCGAAACGGCGTGGAGTAAACCGTCTCGGCCGCTGTCGGCGCCCGCTCGAAGCCGGGAGCGAAGCCGTCGAAGTCGACGCGCTCGACGAACCGCATCGCGACATCGCCAATGGCCGTCGTGATGCTGAAGTGGCGAAACGCCCCATCGCCCGCGCGGGTCTCGCGGATCCCGTGGATGAATGTCCCGCCGCGCCGCTCCAGAAACTGCCACGCGCGCTCGACGCTCTCGACCTGGAACGTCAGCGACCCGATGCCCGCCGGATGCCGTCGCAGGTAGCGCGCCGCGCGACAGGAGTCCCGCTCGGGCGTGCTGACCACGACGCGGATCTGGCCCGCCTCGTACACGGTGCTGCGCTGGCCCGTCTGGGCGACCATGGCCTCGCTCGAGCGCCACGTCGTCTGAAAGCCCATGCCGCGCCGGTAGAACGTGTCTGAACGCTCCGGCTTGCGCACGAAGTAGTGGAGGCTGTCCAGTCCAAGAATGCCGAGCTCTTCCGAGGCTGCCATCGTGCGTGCCCTTGTCCCTTCTCTCCGCCCGATCGCTGACCTCGGACGGCTGGAGTGTAGTCGGGCCGCGGAGCCTTGCAAGGCGAATGCCGCGGCCGTTTCTTTGCTTCGCCGCCCGTGCCGGCGGTACCCTTTGCGGCCGTGAGCGACGGCCCCATCACCTCCATCCACAATCCGCGCGGCGGGCTCGCCTGGTGGGTCTACGTCGGTGGCATGGGGCTCGCCGGGGTCGGCGGCTTCGTCAATGTCGTCATGCTGCTCGGGACGGGGCGCGCCGTCTCGCATCTCACGGGCTCGGCGTCGACGTGGGCGTCTGACCTGGTCACGGGCGAGCACTCGGCCGAGCTGGCCATCCTCGCGGTGCTCATCGCGTCGTTCTTCGTCGGCGCGGCGCTCTCGGGCCTCATCGTGGGCGAGAGCTCCCTTCGCCCCGGGCGCCGCTATGGACTGGCGCTCGTCGTCGAGGGCCTGCTCCTGACGCTCGCGGCGGGGCTCATCGGCCGCGTCTCGCTGCTGCCGATCTGGCTCGCCGCCATGGCGATGGGCCTCCAGAACGCGCTCGCGACGAGCTACCGGCAGCTCGTCCTCCGCACCACGCACGTCACGGGCCTCGTGACCGACATCGGCTTGATGGTCGGCCACGCCCTACGCCACGACCGGGTCCCCAACTGGAAGATGGCGCTGCTGCTGGCGCTTCTGTTCGGCTCCGTGGGCGGCGCCGGCGTCGGCGCGCTGGCCTTCAAGCTCATGGCCCTGCGGGCGCTGTGGATCGTCGCGGTCGGGACCTCGGCCAGCGGCCTCGGCTACTTCGTCTGGCGCGCGCGGCGAGCCCACTCCCTTTGGCGCGAGGTCTGAGCCCACCGCGCGTGGGGCGAACTCCGCGTTGCGATGGGACGTTTCTACCGCTACGTTACGCGCGCTTCGGAACGCCCGAGTGACTGGAGAGACCCGCTCATGACGCATCGATTGACCCTGCTTGCTGTCGCCCTCTTCGCTCAAGCGTGTGCTCCGGCGCTCATCGCAGGCACACGGGTCGAGGACACGCCGCTCAACCGCGAGATTCACGCCGTGGTCGAAGCCTACCGCGTGGCCATGGAGACGCGCGATCTGGAGAAGCTCAAGCAGCTCATCTCGCCCAAGTACTACGAGAACGCCTCGTCCACGCACACCGACGAGGACGACTACGGGCACGACAAGCTCGAGAAGTCGGTGATGCCCATGCTTCGAGACAACGTCAAGAAGGTGCAGTACCGCATTCAGCTCAATCGCGTCACGGTCAAGGACAACCGGGCCTACGCCGACTACGAGTTCGTCTGGAAGTTCCTCTTCGTCGAGGGCGGTCGCGAGGCGTGGAATGCACGCAACGACTTCAACCGCCTCGTCCTCGAGAAGGACAACGGTAGCTGGAAGATCGTCGAGGGCCTGTGAGCTGGGCGCGCCCCGCGCTGTCTGCTGGCGTCGTCACGCTCCTCACGGTTGCGCTTCCGGCGGCCGCTGGTGAGCTCGAAGAGGCCGTCAAGCAGCTGCGCCGGGGGGACTACGGGGACGCGATCGCGGCCCTGGAGAAGCTCCAGCTCACAGGAGCCGCCGAGGCGCGCCGCCTCGAAGCGCTGGGGCGCGCGTATCTCGACGTGGGCAACTACGACGCCGCCGCCACGCTCGTCGCTCAACTCGCCAAGACCAAGGGCGCGGAGACCGCCGCCGCCATCATCGGCGCCAAGGTGGCCATCGCCTTGGGCCGCTACGCGGAGGCGGTGACGACGCTCGAGCGGGAGATCAAGGCGCGCCCCAAGAACTTCGAGGCCCGCGTCCTGCTCGCGGAGACTCGCCTCGCAACCGGCACACCGCGCGCCGATCTCAAGGAGGCCGACGCCATCGCCGACTTCTGGCAGTCCGGCCAGGTCAAGGGCAGCAAGGCGCTCACGCACCTCGGTCGCGCGCTGCACCTGACGGGCTACTTCAAGGACGCCAATCAGATCTATGGCGACGCCATCGAAGAGGACCCCAAGCACCTCGAGGCCCACCTCGGCTGGGCCCTGCTGTTCTTGGAGAAGGAGAACGACGCCGAGGCCGATCGCTCGCTCAAGGACGTGCTGAAGCTCAACCCCAACCACCCCGAGGCGCTGGCGCTTACTGCGTACATCGACGTCTCGAGCGACAACGACTACGCCAAGGCGCGCGAGCACGTCGAGAAGGCGCTCAAGACCAACCCGCGCTCTGGTCTGGCCCTGTCGGTCAAGGCCGAGGTGCTCATCCACTCCGAGCAGGTCACCGAGGCCGTCAAGGTGCTCGAGCAGGCGCTCTCGACCAACCCCAACGACTCGCGGGCTCTCGCGCTCCTCGGCGCGAGCCACCTGCTGCTGGAGGACGACGACGGCTTCGCGGAGGTCACGCGGCGCGCGCTCAAGGTCAATAAGCGCGATGCGGCCTACTTTCACGTCGTGGCCGAGGCGCTCGTGCGGGTGCACCGCTACGAGGATGCCATCAAGCTGGAGCGGCGCGCGCTCGAGCTCAACTCGGAGTACTGGCCGTCCTACGTCGGCATCGGCATGGGCTACTCGCGCCTCGGGGACGACGCCAAGGCCAACGAGTTCCTCCAGAAGGCGTTCGCGGGGGACTCCTTCAACGTGCGCGCCTTCAACCTGACCGAGCACTTCTACGACAGCCCCGCCAAGAAGATGGTCTGGGTCCCCGCGGGTCCGTTTCGGCTGCGGCTGCCCAAGGCGGAGGTGCCGGTGCTCAAGCGCCTGTTGCCGGGCTTCCTGACCGACGTCTATGACCACCACAAGAAGGCCTACGGCTTCGTCCCCAAGGCGCCGCTGCACGTCGAGATCTACAAGGACGACAAGACGTTCGGCATTCGCTACAGCGGCTACCCTCGTAGCGCCGGCGTGCGCGGCATCTGCTTCGGGCACGTCGTCCTCTCCAAGTCGCCCTCGCGCGGCGAGATGAACTGGGCCATGGTCCTGTGGCACGAGCTGGCGCATGTCTGGCATATCCAGATGTCGGCCTCGCGCGTGCCGCGGTGGTTCACCGAGGGCCTCGCCGAGCACGAGACGACGCTCCAGCGCCCCGAGTGGCGGCGCATCATGGACGAGGAGCTCTGGCAGGCGTTCAAGCTCAAGAAGCTCAAGGGTATCGCCGAGTTCAACTCCATGTTTACGCAGGTGCAGACCCTCGATGAGGTGGTGCTCGCCTACTACTACGCCTCCAAGGTCGTCGCGTTCATCGACAAGTCCTGGGGCTTCGGCGTCTTCCCCAAGATGCTGACGGCGTGGTCCAAGCGCCAGACCACCGCGCAGGTCTTCAAGGAGGTGCTGGGCGTGGACCTCACGACCTTCGATCAGCGCATGCGGGAGCACCTGGAGAAGGACACGCTCGCCCGCTTCTCCAATCAGTACGAGCCGGGGAAGGAGGCCGCCGACGCGCCGCCGGATCCGACGCGAAAGGCGTACGTGGACGCCCTGGAGGCTTTCAAGCAGGGCCGCTTCGCGGATGCGGCCAAGGGTCTGGATGTCGTTCTCGCCGCGGGCAAGGACGGCGCGACGCTGCGCCTGATCCGGGGCCAGACCGCCGTGGCCGTCAAGGACTGGCCGGCGGCGCGCGTGCACCTCGAAAAGGCGCTCGTGCACAACGATCAGCTCGTTGGTGCCTACATGGCGTTGCGCCGGGTCCTGACCGAGCTCGGAGACAAGGACGCGCTGTACGAGCATCAGAAGCGCACCTCGCTCCTCTCAGCCGACGTGCTGGATCTGGTGCTGGAGCTCGCGGCCGAGGCCAAGGCGCGCGAGAAGCACGACGACTTCCGGACGTTCGTGACTCGGGCGATGCAGGTCGGGCCCTTCGTCCCGCTCACGCGTCTCCGGCAGGGCGAGCTCTGGCTCCTGGACAAGAAGCCCAAAGAGGCGCTCGCCGAGGCGGACCTGGCCATCGAGCTCGGCCTCAAGGACCGCGCGCTGGCGACGGTGCTCAAGGCGCGGGCGCTCGGCGCTCTGGGCAAGAAGGCCGACGCGCTCAAGCTGCTCGAGCCGCTCAAGGGCAACCCGGAGGCCGAGCGCGCGCTCAAGGAGCTCACAGGGACATGAGCGTGGCGCGACCGCTCGTCGACGCGCTCGTGCGTCTGGCGCTCGAGGAGGACCTCGCGCTCGGCGACGTGACCTCGGAAAGCACCATCCCGGCCAACCGTCTTGGAGAGGGCCACCTGGCCGCCAAGCAGGCGCTCGTGCTTGCCGGCGTCGATGTCGCGACGCGCGTCTTTGCCGCGGTGGACCCGGCCATTGCTGTCACCTGGCACGCGTCTGACGGCGACGCGGTGCTGCCCAAGATGCGTGTCGCCACGGCGCGCGGACCGCTCCGATCGCTGCTCATGGCCGAGCGCACCACGCTCAACTTCCTCCAGCGGCTCTCCGGCATCGCCACGCTGACCCGTGCCTACGTCGACGCCGTCGCGGGCACCCACGCGTCTGTGGTCGACACCCGCAAGACGACGCCGGGCCTGCGCGTGCTCGAGAAGGAGGCCGTACGCGCGGGTGGCGGTCACAACCATCGCGCGTCGCTCGGCGCCGGCGTGCTCATCAAGGACAACCATGTCGACTGCTCGGGCGGCGATCTCGCCGAGACGGTGCGGCGCGCTCGCGCCGGCGCGGCGCACAGCCTCATCATCGAGGTCGAGGTTCGCACACTCGCCGAGGTCGACCTCGCGCTCGGTTCCCGCGCGGACATGCTCCTGCTCGACAACATGAGCCTCGACGTCATGGCCGAGGCCGTGCGCCGCGCCACCAACGCCGGCGTCCGCACCGAGGCGTCCGGCGGCGTGCGCCTGGACACCATCGCTGCCATCGCGCGCACGGGGGTCGATCTCATCAGCGTCGGCGCGCTGACGCACTCCGCGGTGGCCGTGGACCTCCACCTGAAGACGATCCCGCTGCCGTGAGCGCCAGTCTGACCACCGTGCTCGCGGCGCTGCGGTTCGTCGCGACCGTCGAAGAACTCGAACACTGCAACTCGACCAACGACGTGGCGCGAGCTCGCGCCGAGGCCGGTGCGCCCGCGTGGACGGTCGTGCTCGCCGAGGCGCAGACCGCCGGACGGGGACGTGCGGGTCGCGCGTGGTGGTCACCGCCGGGCGCGCACTTGTATGTGAGCGTCGTGCTTCGACCCACGACGCCTCCGGAGCGCCTCGCGCCGCTCACGCTCCAGGTGGCGCTGGCGATGGCGGACGCCGTGCTCGAGGTCACCGGTGTGCGCCCGACCGTGAAGTGGCCCAACGACGTGCTCGTCGCGGGCCGCAAGGTCGGCGGGGCGCTGACGGAGCTCGTCAGCCACGCGCAGGCCACGGCCGTCATCGTGGGCGTGGGGCTCGACGTGGCGCCCATCGGCGCCGACGCACCCCCGGACGTGCACGCCATCGGGTTGTCGACGGTCGCTGGCCGCACCGTTACGCGCGCCGAGGCGGCGGTCGCCTTGCTCACCGCGCTCCACCGCCGCGTCGGCGAGTTCGCGCAGCGTGGCTTCGACCCGGCCGACTGGCGCGCGTTTCCGTCCACGGTGGGCCATCGGGTGACCGTCCATCCCCCCGGGGCGCCCGCCATCACCGGTCTGGCGCTGGACCTGCGCTCGGACGGCGCGCTGCTCGTTCACGTGGACGGCGCCGCCGAGCTGGTCGCAGTGACCGCCGGCGATGTCACCCTGGAGGCCTCATGAGTGAGACCCTGGATCCGCCGCGCGGGCACTTGCTCGTCGTGGACGTCGGAAACTCGAACATCGTCCTCGGCGTCTACGATAGCCGACGGCTCGTGCACGACTGGCGCGTCGAGACGCGCAAGGGCAAGACCGCCGACGAATACGGCATGCTCTTCCGCCAGCTCTTCCAAGCCTCCGGCCTCAACCTGGATGACGTCGGCGACATGATCCTCGCCTGCGTCGTCCCACCGCTCGTCGAGCCCATGGTCTCCATGGCCAGCCGCTATCTCAAGAACAAGAGCTGCCTCGTCGTCGGTCACGGCACACGCACGGGCATGCCCATCCGCTACGAGAACCCGCGCGAGGTCGGCGCCGATCGCATCGTCAACGCCGTCGCCGGCTATGAGCACACCGGTCGCGCCTCAGGCGTCATCGTCGTCGACTTTGGCACCGCCACCACCTTCGATGTCGTCTCGCCGCTGGGCGAATACCTCGGCGGCGCGATCGTGCCCGGGGTTGGCATCTCGCTCGACGCGCTGTTCCACCAGGCCTCCAAGCTGCCGCGCATCGAGCTGGTCGCGCCCAAGTCGAGCATCGGCCGTAACACCGTCTCGAGCATGCAATCGGGCGTCATCTTCGGCTACGTCGGTCTGGTGGACGGCCTCGTCACGCGCATGGTCGGCGAGCTCGACTTCAAGCCCTACGTCGTCGCTACCGGCGGCATCGCCACGCTGATCGGGCCCATGTGCGCCACCATCCAGGAGGTGCTGCCGTTCTTGACGCTCGAGGGCCTGCGCATCCTGTGGGAGCGCAATCGGTAGCCTCGGCCGTGTTGGAGTCTATTGCGCCCCGCAGGCGCCGAGGCTCGCGCCCAGATCCGCGATGGGATGGAACTTGCCCTCGGGGCACGTGTCCAAGCAGACCGGGACACCCGCCGGCACGACCTCCGCGATACTGCACGGCTTGGTGCACTTGCTCGTCGTCGGGTCGCACACGATGCCCTTGGCGCAGTCGGTGACGTACTTGCACGCCTGACCCTCGGTCCCGCCCTTGGACGGCCCGAGGCACGTCGCGCCCCCCTGCACCGGCGCGCACACCTCGCCCGGCTCCGTGCAGTCCTGCTTCCAGAAGTCGCATGGGACCTTGGGCTTCTCATCGACGCAGATGCCGATCTTCCACGCCTCGGGCGTGATCGTGTTGAACGACTTGCACACCTTCGTGCAGTTCGTGGCATCGGGCGCGGTTGGCGTCGCGTCACAGAGCTTGGAGCACAGGTTGCTCACGCAGATGGTCCCTGGCGCGCAGTCGTTGGTGTACTGGCACTTCTCGCCCTCCTTGGCGCCGCCGTTGTTGGGCTCGAGGCAGTCCGCCCCACCTTGCACCGGAAAGCAGCCCTCCCCTGGGCCACAGCCCGTCTGCTTGAAGAGATCGCAGTTCGACGGGAACGTGTCGCCGATACACAGGCCGATGCCTGTCTCGTCATCGATCGACTGGAACTTGCCCTCCTTGCACCCATCGATGCACTTGGGGTTGCCCGGGTTGACCTCGATGACGTTGCAGATCTTGCTGCACACGACGAGGCACTGCAGCCCCGCCGCGCACGACGTGGGCTGCTCCTTGGCGCACTTCTCGCCCTCCTTGAGCGTGCCGGCCGTGCCGCACTTCGTGGCGTTGTTGATGAGATAGCAGCCCTGGCCTGCGCCGCACTTCGTCGACGGGATCTCGAACGGGTCGCACCCGACGGCGACGTCGCCGCAGAACTTGGCCTTGGCGCCGTCGCCGAAGTCGACGTCCAGATCGCACTTGCGGTCGGCGCCGCAGTCCTTGTCGGCCTGGCAGAACAGCTTGCACGTCTGCCCATTGGGGTCCCCGGTGAGCTGGAAGCACGCCAGCCCTTGGGCGCAGTCCTTGGTCGACGCGCACTTCTCGCCCATGGCCTTCTTGCCGACGGCGAAACAGCCGAAGTCGCCGTTGGAGTAGCTGCACTGCTTCCCGGCGGTGCAACCGGTCTGACAGTACGGGTTGCAGTCGGAGCCCTTGGGCTTGGGCGTGGGGCACGTGTCCGGGCCCGTCGTGCCTCCCGAGTCCGCAGTCCCGCCGCCGGTGCCGCCCGTGTCCGAGGTCGTGCCGCCGGTCCCGCCCGCGTCCACGGTTCCGCCCCCGGCGCCGCTCCCGCCCACCGCCTTGCACGCACAGCCGGCGTTGGCACCTTCGTACGGCTGGCACGTATCGCTCTTGCAGAACAGGCCGCACTGGCAGTCGTTGGGGCCCGTACACTTCTCGCCTTGAACGGCGGTGCCCTTGGTGCACACGTTTGGACATTGCCCGGTCTGGGGAGAGCAGCTGGAGGTACCGTCGCCCCCGCCCGCGCTCGCGCACGCCGAGGCCATGGCCACCAGAATCACGAGACACGACTTCACGACCGCGTTACGCATGGGCTCCCTCATCGTCGAGACGCTCCAGGCACCGTACCAAGCTGCCCCACAGCACGCAAACAACTTGAACCCGTCGCCGGTTGCCGGTAGCCTCGTCAGGCGGAGGTGAGCACGATGATACGACGCAGATTGGGGATCCTGGCGCTCGGCCTGGGCCTCGTCGGATTCGCATGCGGGAGCGGCGGGGGGGCGAGTACCAACACCGATACGACCGCTGCCGGCCAGCAGGTCGCCGTCGCGGACACGGCCGCGGCAGCCGGGTCTGACCCGGGCGGTGCCGTGGTGCCGGTGACGGGCTCGGGCTGCAAGTTCGACAAGGCCAAGGAAGGCAAGACGTTGCACGAGCATATCGGCAACTTCGGGCTCAAGGGCTTCTGGAACGGCGAGACGGAGCCGGGAAGCTACTTCCTGCACGAGAATTGCGGCCAGAAGAAGGCCATCTGGCTCATCCTCGCGACCGGCTGGTGAGGCACCTGCGAGAACTACGTCGGCGACGTAGAGAAGCTCTGGCAGAAGTACAAGGACAAAGGACTCGAGATCTGGTGGGTGCTCGGCGAGACCAAGGACTATACGCCGCCAACGAACGAGCAGTGTCTGGATTTCATCGCCAAGAAGAACCCGACGTTCAAGGTGCTGCGCGACTCCAAGTTCTACCAGATCTACGCGCACATCGATCAGAAAGAGACCGGGCTCCCGCACCAGTACATCATCGATGGCTCGACCATGGAGTTCGTCTTCCGCACCCAGGGCACGGCCGAAGAGAAGCTGGCTCTGGCCAAGATCGACGAGCTACTCGGCAAGTGACGCGGGTCGCATGGCTCGTGTGGGCGTGCGTGGGCCTCGCAGCCTGCGCCGGCGACGCCTCCGTCACGCCCGCGGCTGGTAGTCAGGACGTCGCGGCGACTGCCGAGGTCGCGATCCCCGTCACCTCGGACACCCCGTCGGTTGCAGACGCCACGCCCGCGACCGGCGAGACGCACGGCGACGCCGCGGGCGCCGACGCTGCGGCGAGTGCCGAGACAGCCGGCCTATGCACGCCCATGGAGAAGACCTGCAGCGGCCTGGACGTGCTCATCTGCCAGCCCGACGGCAAGACCGTCACGCTCCTGAAGACCTGTCCGGCCGACCAGCTCTGCTCCGGCGGTAGCTGCGCGTGCAAGCCGCAGTGCGACGGCAAGCAGTGCGGGGATGACGGCTGTGGCGGGCTGTGTCACGGGTGCCTCGACATCGTCCGCGACGACGGCGCCGTCGATACGGCCTACGGCTACAACGGGGACAAGACCAAGCCGTCCAAGGTGCTGTGCGCCGCGCGCTTCAAGTTGCCCAAGCCTGGCATGACCCTGGAGCAGTTCTCGGCCGGCTGGATGGCGGGCCTCATCAAGCTCGAGCCCCCGGTCCCATTCGAGCTCGTGTGGGCCGATGGCGCGGCCATGACGTGCAAGCAGGGCAAGGAGACCGATTGGTTCTACGAGGTCTGTGAGACGACGCCGGAGAAGCTCCAAACCATCGGTACCTTCACGCCCAAGCCCAACTTCGAGCCCATCACCAAGGCGGCGCTCGGCACGGTCGTCATTCCGAGCGAGACGCTCTTCATCGGCGCGCTCTTCACCGTCACGTCGTTTCCCTGGTTCACCTGCCCGATTGACGCCCAGGCGACCGGCGGCGGGGTCGACTCGTTCATGCTGCCGCTCGTGACCGACGACAAGGGCAAGACCACCTTCCAGGCCTCCGCCATGAAGGACAAAGACAGCAACCCCGGTGGCTTTCCGTTTCGTATTCGGGTCGCCATACCCTAGCTCAATTCATGGCTTCACCCAGTGACGACGCGCTCCAGCGGGCCTGTGACGCACTCCTGAGCGCCGACGGGCTCGTGCTCGCGACCGGCGCGGGCATGGGCGTCGACTCCGACCTCCCCGACTTCCGTGGATCCGAGGGCTTCTGGCGCGCCTATCCCCCGCTGCGCGCCTTGGGCCTGGTCTTCGAGCAGATGGCCAACCCGCTTTGGTTCGACCGCGACCCGCACCTCGCCTGGGGCTTCTATGGCCACCGACTCCAGCTGTATCGTGTGACGGTGCCGCATGCGGGCTTCGAGCGCGCCGCCGCGATGGCTGCGCGGATGCCCCAGGGACTGTTTGCCTATACTTCCAACGTCGACGGCCAGCACCAGCGGGCCGGGACGTCTGAGCGGCGCGTCTGCGAGGCCCATGGCTCCATTCACCAACTCCAGTGCACGGCACCCTGCACCGACGAGACGTGGACGGCGGAGGACGTCGTCGTGGAGGTCGACGTGGCGACGTGTCGGGCGGTCGGGCCGCTCCCGCGCTGTCCGCACTGTGGCGGGCTCGCGCGCCCGAACATCCTCATGTTCGGTGATGGGCGCTGGGTCTCCGACCGCACGGACTGGCAGGACGCCGCGTTCGCCGAGTGGCTCGAGGGCATCGACCCGACGCGCCTCGTCGTCCTCGAATGCGGTGCCGGGATGGCGGTCGCGACGATTCGGCACCTCTCGGAGCGTCTCGTGCGCCGGGGCGCCACGCTCATCCGGATCAACCCGCGTGACGCCGCGGTCCCCGCAGGGCAGGTCGCGCTGGTCGCCCGCGCCCAGCACGGCCTCACCGCCCTGGCCGAGCGCCTCGGGATCTGAGCGCCTTGGTGCGGTTGCTTGCCACTCGGCCATCCCACGACTATGGTTCTCGGAGGTGAACGTTTGCTGAACCAGGACTCCGTCGCGGCAACAGGCGTCGCGGCACGTTGCCGGGCTGCCAAGGCTGCCCAAACGCGCCTCGCGGTCGCCACCACCGAACAGAAGAACGCGCTCCTGCATCGCATCGCGGCCCGGCTCGAGGGGGACTGCGCCGCCGTCGTCGAGGCCAATCAGCGGGACGTGGCCGCCGCGGCGGATGCGGGGCTCTCGAGCGCGCTCGTCGACCGCCTGCGCCTCGATGAGAAGCGCCTGCGTGCGCTCGCCGCGTCCGTGCGCGAGGTCGTCGCCCTGCCGGATCCCGTCGGTCTCGTCGAGTCGCTGTGGACCCGTCCCAACGGCCTCCAGGTCGGCAAGATGCGCATCCCGCTCGGGGTCATCGCCATCATCTTCGAGTCGCGGCCCAACGTGGTCATCGACGCGGCCATCCTCTGCCTCAAGTCGGGCAACGCGGCCATCCTCAAGGGAGGCAAGGAGGCCGCGCACACCAACGCCGCGCTCGCCGCCGTGCTCTCGAGCGCGCTCGTCGACGCCGGCCTGCCGAGCGAGGCCGTGACCTTGCTGACCGATCGAGGCGAGGTCGGCGAGCTGCTGCACCAGACAGAAACAGTCGACCTTGTCATCCCGCGCGGTGGCGAGGGCCTCGTGCGCTATGTGACCGAGAACAGCCGCATCCCCGTCGTGCAGCACTACAAGGGCGTCTGCCACGTGTTCGTCGACGCCACGGCGGACCTGGAGATGGCCTCGCGCATCGTGGTCAACGCCAAAGCGCAGCGCCCGGGAACGTGCAACGCGGCCGAGACGTTGCTCGTGCATGCGGAGGTCGCCGAACGTTTCCTTCCCGAGGTCGCCCGCGCCCTCGCTGCAGCGCGCGTGACGCTGGTGGGCTGCGAGCGGACGCGAGCGGTGCTGCCCGAGGTCACGCCGGCCACCGAGGCCGACTGGTCGACGGAGTACCTCGACCTAGTGCTGTCGGTCCGTGTGGTCGACGACCTCGAGGCCGCGCTCGCGCACATCAGCCGCTACGGGTCGAGCCACACGGAGGCCATCGTCACGCGCGACTATCAGAACGCCCACGCGTTCATCGCGCGCGTCCCATCGAGCGCCGTGCTCGTCAACGCCTCGACGCGCTTCAACGATGGCGGAGAGCTCGGTCTCGGCGCCGAGATCGGGATCTCGACCTCCAAGCTCCACGCCTTCGGGCCCATGGGCCTGCGAGAGCTCACCACCACGAAGTTCATCGTCTACGGGCAGGGGCAGGTCCGCGCATGAGCGACCCGCTCGTGTCCCCCGTCTCCACACCGATAGGAGGAATAGCACCATTGAAGGATTCGATGTCCCTGGCATTGCGGCTCGCCGAACTCGCTTTCGAGCGTAAGGCGATTAACCTCAAGATCCTCGACGTGCGCACGGTGGTCGATTACGCAGACTACGTCATTGTCTGTAGCTGCAAGAGCGACCGTCAGGCGCAGTCCATTGCCGAGCACGTGGTCACGACGGTGAAGCACGATCTTGGGCTTCGGCCCCTCGGCGTCGAGGGGCAGGACGATGGCCAGTGGGTGCTCGTCGACTACGGCAGCGTCGTCATGCACGTCTTCAATGGGAACCGCCGGGACCTCTACGATCTCGATGGCCTGTTCGCCGACGCCGAGCGCGTCCCGGTCACGGTCCCCGAGTGGGCCGGGACCGAGTCCGAGGACGAGGTCGACGACTACGGGTACTCGGTCCTCTGAAACGGGCCCTCTGCGCGCGCTGATCCTGTCTCCGGCCAAGCTCCGGGAGCCGTCGCTCCAGGAGCGGGTCGCGTACTACCAGAAGCTCCTGCGGTCGCGGCTGCCGCTCGAAGTGCAGCACGTCAAGGACCTCACGCGGGCGGTGCCCGACCGCTTTCGGGTCGTCGCTCTCGATGAGCGCGGCCCCGAGCGCACCTCCGTCGAGCTGGCGCGTTGGCTCGACGAGCAGCGGCGCTCTGGCATCCCAGGCCTCGCGTTCCTCGTGGGCGAGGCCGACGGCCTCCCGCCGGCCGTGGTCGCCGCCGCGCACGAGCGCCTTTCGCTCTCGCGGCTCACCTTGCCGCATCAGCTCGTCTTCGTCGTGCTCGCCGAGCAGCTCTATCGCGCGACCGCGATCTTGAACGGCGAGCCATATCATCGCGACTAGAGCGCTTGCGCGTCGCCGGCTGCGCCCTAGTCTTGGCGCCATGCTCGGCCTCCCCTCGCGATTGCTCGACTTGGCGCTGCCTCCGCGCTGCCTCGGCTGCAAGGAGCTCCTGTCCCACGGGCGCGCGTTCTGCACCCCCTGTGCCGTCACGCTCTTGCCGCGGGGCGCGAGCTGCCTGCGCTGTGGACGGCCCGCTTCAGAGGCGCTCAGCCCCACGGGTCCGTGTGGGCCGTGCCTGCTGGAGCCGTCGCCGTTTACACGCGTGACGTGGGCCTTCGAGCACGGAGGTGCCGCTCGCGACGCCATCGTGGGCTTGAAGTACGGAGGGCGAACCGAGCTGGCGCGTCGGCTCGTGGACCTGGCCGACCTCCAACTGCACACCGACGTCGAGCGCGTGCTCCCGATTCCGCTGCATGGACATCGCCTCGCCGAGCGCGGCTACAACCAAGCCGGCCTCTTGGCGCGCCACGTCGCGCGCCGCTTGAAGGTCACCGTCGCATGGGACGCCCTGGAGCGCACCCGGGTCACCTCGGCGCAGGTCGGCCTCTCCGCTGCCGCGCGCCGCGCCAATGTCCACGGCGCGTTCTCGGTCGCCGACCCCGAGGTCGTTCATGGGCGTGCCGTGCTGCTGGTCGACGACGTCGTGACGACGGGTGCCACCGCGCGCGAGTGTGCCCAGGTCCTGCGGGCTGCGGGAGCCGCGCGCGTCGACCTGTTCTCGATGACGCGGGACGTGTAATGCGTGTGGTGGCCGTGGAGTCCGTTGCGGGCGGGCTGTCGCGCGATCCTAGGAACCGGCGGGGCGGTCCGCGTTACCCTTGAGCTCGTTGAACCGATCCTCGGGGACCTCGGCCTCGATCTTGTGGTGCGGCGCCTCGTAGTCCGCGGCGGCCTTGATGAACTCCGCGTCCGTGATCAGGTCCAGGAACTCCGGCTGCTTGCGCAGCATCTTCCAGTCCCCGCGCTCCAACGCCGCGACGAGCTCCTGTCGCTTGAGGATGGGCTGCCACTTGGGGTTCTCCCGAATGGGCCCAATCGCAGTGGGCTTCTTGGACGGTTTCTTGGGATCGGGACGGCCCACGAGCGCCAGGAGCACGCGGGCGTTTGGAAACGGCTGCGGGTCCACGAAGTTGTGCGTGAGCGCGAACCGCCCGACGCGAGACTTCTGCCACTGCACGGCCAGCCCCGGCTTCTTTGCGGCCAGATGCTGCGTGAGCAGAATGCCGCCGCAGACGATTGAGAAGCAGACGAGCGCGCCCGTCGCCAAGCCGAGGATGGAGCCGAACCCCGTGTCGAGACCGGTGCCGTCCCCGCCATCGCTCTTCATCAGCGCGCCGAGGGCGAACAGCCCGACCATGAGCAGGACGAGGAACGCGCAGACGAAGCTCGCGCCCAGGGCCATGGACGGCGTCCACTCGACTCCCTTCAAGATCGCGTTGCTCACGGGCGCGGCCAGGAATTTGGCGCCGATCGCCGCGATGAGCGCGACCACCAAGCGACCGAGCTGGCCCATGAGCCCGTTGCGGAAGCCCGTGTAGCCGAAGAGCAGGATGACCACGCCGATGACGATGTCGAGCTGCACGCTTCCCCCGGGTGCCAGCGTTCGACCAGAGCCTACACCCACCCGTGCGCGATTGGAATCGAAGCTCTCGAATTTACAAGGAAGAATCGCTGATGGCGTGAAACTGGAGTAGTCCGCGCCTAGAAATGGCGCAGACGCTGCCTAGAAGTGGAACTGCAGGTTGCCCTCGAAGGTCATCATGTTGAGCCACGCGGCCTGCGTCGGGATGTTGTTGTAGCTCTGCTCGCGGTTGTCGACGTAAAAGCCGCGGTAGACCGCGCGCACGCCGATGCCAATGACCGGCGAGAAGCGGATGTCCACGCCCAGGCCGACGTCGAGGCCAAAGCCGGTGAGGCGCTGAACGAAGCTCTCCGTGAGGAAGTAGGCGCCGACGCCCAACTGGACGAAGGGCTCGATCCGCTGGAGCCACGGAACGATGTAGATTTTGGCGTTGACGTCCAACGCCATCACAGACGCGCCGATGGGCGAGACGTTGCCGTTCTGCGTGCTGGTGGTAGCCGTGCGCTGGAACGCCGCGAGCCAGCTAGCCTCGAAGGCGACGTAGTCGTTGAGGCGGGCCCCCAAGAACAGCTCGAAGCCGCCACCACCGCGGTAGACCTGCGTGATCTGCGTCTGCTGCTCGAAGAAGACGTTGCCGAGCCCGCCGATGCCAAAGTAGACGCTGCCGCGCGGGTGCCACTTGCCCTGTCGGTAGACCGGAGACGGCTGCGCTGGCGGTCCGTAGCCGGGCTCGACGTGACGATGAGGGTAGTTCGTCGGATGCGCGCGCTCCTCGGCGGCGCCAGCGACCGACGTGGAGAGCAGTGACAGGGCCATGGCCAACAGGGTCGAACGGGAGGACGAGCGAATCATGGGGCGACTCCTGGGATCTCTTGGGCGAGCCCTCTGCCCGCGGACTGGTCGACCGTGTCGCGACACCAGCGGGCCTCGCGGCACATGGACGCAAAATCGCGCCCGGTATTCTACCCCGACCCCGGCCCGGCGCGAAGAAACGCGTCGTGCGCCTCCCACGGCGCGTCGTCCGGTGTGTGCTGGAGGTGCAGCACGTCGCAGAGGGCGTCGATGAGCGCGGCTCGGAGCCCAGGCCACGCGGGCGCGAGGCCGACCTCGCGCTCGATGGAGGTGACCCCTACGCCCACGAGGCCGCATGGGACGAGGTGCGCGTACCACGAGAGGTCCGGCGCGACGTTGAGTGCAAATCCGTGCGTCGTCACTCCATGGTGGACGCGGAGGCCGAACGCCGTGATCTTACGCCCGTCCACGAAGAGCCCCGGCGTGTCCTGTCGCCACTCCGCGGTGATGCCGAGCGACGCCAGGACCCGCGCGAGCGCCTCGGCGAGTCGTTCGACGAACGTGCGGACGCCAAGCCCCATTCGGGCGATGGGCAAGACGGGGTAGCCCACGAGCTGGCCGGGACCGTGCCACGTCACGTCCCCACCGCGGTCGGTCGCCTCGAGGGTGCAGCCGCGCGCGCGCAGCGCCTCGGTCGACAGGAGCACGTGCTCTGGTTTGGCGTGCCGACCGAGCGTGATCGTCGGGGGGTGGGTGAGCAAGAGGACGCCACCGGGGTGTGACCCGGCCAGGACCGCATCGCGCAGGGCGTGCTGCATGCGCTCGGCGTCGGCGTAGGCAACCTCGTCCAGCTCGTAGAAGGCGACCACGCCCGATAGGCTACACGGTCTCAGACCCCGTGGTAGAGGCGCTGAGCGAAGGCGGGCGGGAGGTCCGCGGCGTAGATCTTCGAGGCTGCGGCCTCGACGTCGTACTCGACGCGCAGGTAGCTCACGGTGGACTGCTCCGTGTCGTAGACCACCACGCACGAGCGCGTGTCGCGGTCCCGCGGCTGTCCGACGCTGCCCACGTTGAACACGTACTTCACGCCCGGGCGCAGCCGAAATCGGGGCGCGCAGACCTGGAGCGAGAGGCGTGGCGTGATGAGGTAGGACGTCGTGAGGTGCGAGTGGCCGACGAAGGTCACGTCGTTGAGCGAGTCGAACGCGCCGGTCAGCGCGGCCGCCTTCTCCAGCGTGAAGACGTAGTCGAAGTCGTCCTCGGCGCCCAGCGGCGAGCCGTGGCAGAAGCACACGTTCCCTTCAGTGACGCGGTACTCCAATCCGCGGATCCAGCTCCGGTTCTCCGGCGTGATGCGGGCCGCCGCGTACTCGAGCGCGTGCTGGGCCTGCGCATGGCAGTGATCGAGCGACAAGAGCCCGACGGCCATGGCGTCGTGGTTGCCGAGGACTGCGACGTCGGCGACGTTGCGCACCACGTCACAGCACTCGTTCGGCTCGGCGCCGTAGCCCACCGTATCGCCGAGGCACACGAGGCGATCGACACCCGCGCTCTCCAGCGCGTCGAGGCAGCGCATCAGCGCGTCGGAGTTGCCGTGAGTGTCGCTGAAGATCCCGTAGCGCATCGTGTCCGTCCTTCCCGAGTCGTGTCGCTTCGCGCGGTCGCTCGCCGCGCCGTGCTGCCACGTCACTTGGTGGAACGGGACCTTTGCGCGGAAGTTAACGACTTCGGACGGTGCGCAACGACGGCCTCGCGCTCGAGCTGCACCGCCCGTGCGATGCGCGCGACGAGCTCGTAGACCTCCTCTGGAGACGTCGTCCGACCGAGGCTGATGCGCACCGTCTCGAACGCGGCCTCCGGCGAGAGGCCCAGCGCGCTGAGCACATGCGAGGGGGCTCGGGTCTGCGACGTACAGGCGGAGCCCGCGGAGAGCTGCACGCCGAGAGCGTCGAGGCGGATGAGCAGGCTGTCGGCGTCGAAGCCCGGAAATCGAACGGACGTCGTCTGCGGCAGGCGTGCCGACGCGTCGGGCTCCCCGTGGACGATGAGCCCCGGCACTGCGGCGTCGAGCTCCCGACGCAGGAGCTGGCCCAACGCGACCAGGTGCTCGACGCACGGGGCGAGCCGCGCCGCTGCCGCAAGGCCGACGATTCCGAGCAGGTTCTCCGTCCCGGCACGGCGCCCGGACTCCTGCAGTCCGCCGCGCAGCAACGGATCCAGCGGGCGACCGCGGGCCACGAGGGCACCGACGCCCTTCGGGCCACCGATCTTGTGCGCGCTCACGGCCACGACGTCCGCTCCGAGCCCGTCGAGCGAGGTCTCGATGCGTCCGACGGCCTGGGTCGCGTCGACCAGGAGCGTCGCCCTCGGCGCGCGCTGCCGCAGGATCTGGGCGACGGCGAGCGTGTCGTAGAGGTTGCCGGTCTCGTTGTTGGCGCGCATCACGGCCACGAGCGTCGTCTCAGGCCGCAGCGCTGTCGCGACCTGCTCGGGATCGAGGCTCCCACGGTCATCGACCGGGACGAGCGTCAGCGCCAGGCGACGGGCGCGCTCCATAGCGCGTATGGGCTCGAGCACGGCGCTGTGCTCGACCGCGGTGGCCACGGCGTGACCGGAGCCCAGGACCGTGATGGCGTGATTGAGCGCCTCGGTCGCGCCCGACGTGAACACGACCTCCGAAGGCCGCGCACCAAGCCAGCGTGCGACGTCGCGGCGAGCCGCGCTGAGCACATCGCGTGCCCGGCGTCCCTCCGCGTGCGCGCTCGACGGGTTGCCGAACGGACCGTCCAGCGCCTCAGACATCGCGTCCCGGACCTCGACCGCGAGCGGCGCCGTGGCGTTCCAGTCCGCGTAGATCCGTGCGGGGCCGGCGCTCACGTCAGATGAAGTCGCACGCCCATGGGATCGCCCTTGGTGCCAATCTCCAGCGCCGCAGAGGCGGTCGCCTCCAGCGTACGCCGCAGCCGCCAGATGCCGCGGTCGCGGTGGAGCACACGCAGCTCGCCGTCGGCGATCTTGGAGTTGAGGCAGTGCGTCACGGTGCCGTCGGGATCGTGGTAGTCCACGCCGACGAAGCGCTCGGCGGGCGCATGGAACACGCCCTCCACGCTGCGACTCCCGTCACCTGAGCGAAACCGCCACCGCAGGCCGTCCATGTGGCTCTCCGCACGCGCCATCGCCACGGGGCCGTTGATGAGGAGCGGATCGTCGGCGCCATCGTTGAGCGCGACGATCGTGAGCTGCGGTGTCGTGAACGGGCCGAGCTTGACCCGAGACGAGACCGCCTCGAACCACGCGCCGGCACCGCCACCGTGCAGCACGTTCGCGTGCACCCACACCCAGGCGTCGGCGTGCTTGGTGCCCCAGTTGTGGCCTTGCATCCCCGGGGTCTGGTGGAGCGTGTAGCTCAGGCCACCGACGCTGACGGTGCCGTCGAAGCGGCCATCGACCGTGGGGCTGTTCAGCTTCGTCTTCGGGATGGACGCGCGGTACATGACCTCGGACGGGAAGTGTCGCAGCCCCTCGACCGGTGGCGACCATCGCAGATCCCAGGTGATGGGTCCGCGCGGGCTATCGAGGCTCCCCGAAGACGCCCCGTGCTCGAGCAGGTTGGCGCCATAGCGGCATCGCAACACGTCGCGATCGATGGTCGCAGCCTCGGCGCCGAAGGCCTGCTTGGCGGCGCACGTCCGGGACGGGTCGGCGAGATCGAAGGCGATGGCCCACACCTCGAACCGCGCGGCCGCTCCGATGGGCTGCAGGACCGTGAACTTCCACCAGAACGCGACGCGCTCGGCGACCAGGTTCACTTTGATGAAGTGGCTCTCATAGGCGCCCGCGACCTGATCGGGGGCCCAGCGCACGAGATTGTCGACGTGAGACGGCGTGAGCGACATGCCGCGCGTGTAGCGCAACCGTCGCTCAGCGGCAAGCTAGCCTCGCCGGCGACGGGCCAGCACCATCACGCCGAGCAGGGCGAGCGCCAGGACCGACGCCGTCGGACGTGGCGCAGCCCGGCAGCCCGCGACGCCGCCGCCGGTGCCGATGCCGCTCTTGGTCGTTCCGCCGCTGGCGTCTACCGACGCGCCGGTACCGCCTCCGGCTCCGACACCCGCGGACGCGTCCCCTCCGGAGCCGCCGCCGGAGCCGCCGGCCTGCACGTAGCACGCGCCGAGGACCTCGAGGCCGTTGAGCGCGACACAGAAGCTGCCATCCGGGCACGATTCCGCCTTCTGCGAGCAGGCGAGCAGGCACATCTTGGTGCCGCCGGTCGCGCCGACCGCGCAGAAGCCAAAGCTGCAGTCACGATCGACGGTGCACGCTGCGCCGAGCCCGCCCGGGCCGCGCTCGAGGCACGCACCCGAGAGCTCGTCGGGCGAGAAGCGGAAACAGGCCAATGACTCCTGGCTGCACGTCGGCTTGGCGACGTTGCACGACTCGCGGCAGCGGCCGTCGATGCAGAGCGCCGTCGTGCACTCCGCGGCCCCCGCGCAGGTGGCGCCCACGCCCTTCACCGTCGGCGGGGTCGCTTGCTCGACGCACACGCCACCGGTCGGCCCGCCCGCCTGGCAGATCATCCCGGTGCCACACGCCGTTCCGGGCGCGGCACAGGAGTCGCGGCAGAAGCGCGGGAAGCTGGTCGTCGGCCAGCAGACGGCGCTGTCGCAGTCCGAGGCCGCGTTGCACGGGTCCCCAGTGGAGAGCTTGGTCGACGGGATCATCGACGCGGGGACACAGCCACCCAACGCGAAGCCCGGCGCGACATAGCAGCCCTCGCCCGCGGTACACTCGCCGGCGCCCTGACACGCCTTTCGGCACGCCTTGCCTCCCGTGGGATCGGCGACGCAGTTCTTGGACTCGCACGCCGTGTTCGACTGGCACGTGTCCCCGTTCGCCTTCTTGCTCCCGCCGAGGCCGGTCGAGAGGCACGCCCCGCCGCTGCCATCGACGTACGGGTAGCACGCGAATCCCGAGGGGCAGCCTGCCTGCTGCGGCGTACAGAACGCCGCGCAGTACGCCGCGCCCTGCACCGGCTGGCAGTAGTTGGGGCTCCCGCAGTCCTCGTTGGTGCTGCACGTATCGCCGAGCTGGCCGCCGCTCACGGGCGTCCCGCCACCGCCCGTGGAGCAGACTCCGGAGTTACAGTTGAGCTTGCCGCTGTAGTACTCCTGGCCCGTCTGCGGATCGTCCTCGACGAAGTACGGGCATTGCCCGTCGCCCTGGCACGTGAACTTGCTGCCCTCCGGGTAGAGGTAGCACGCGGCGTTCATGTCGTCGGCCTCGAGCGTGGCGGACTTGCCCTCGGGATCGACGGCGGGCGCCATCGTGGGGGGCTGCTGGAGCTCGTTGCCGTCCAGCACGTGCTGCAGGCCGAAGAAGTGCCCGATCTCGTGCAGCGCGACGGACTTCACGTCGACCCGGCCGAACTGGCCGACCGTGGTCCACTTCTGGAGGTAGCCGTTGAAGGCGATGTCGGCCTCGATGATGGTCCCGTCCTCGTAGAAGATGGGCGCGGTGACTCCGAGGACATAGCCGCCGTATTGCCATTGGTTGGACTGGATCCAGCCGAGGACGTTCTTGCCGTCGGGGCTCCCGCCGACCGCTGTGAGGTTGGAGGTCGCCTTGCTGCCGAGGTGCTTGAACGCGAGCTTGGAGCACGCCACGTTGGTCCAGTCCGCAAAGCTCTGCTGCACAGCGCCCACGTCCGAGCCGTCTGGGACGTCACCCGAGCCCGCGGAGTCGAGGTAGTAGGCCACAGGGACCGACGGCCAGCGCACCACCGCGCCCTGCGCCGTACGGGAGATGCTGTAGGCGGCGGCTGTCTCCGCCGAGAGGACGACGCAGACCGCGAGGAGATTCCGCATGGCTAACGGCCCTGCGGTCGCGTGGTGAGGGCGGTCTTCACCGACGCGAGCAGCGCCGTGAGCGAGAGGTTGGGATCGTCGAGCGGCGCGGTAATGGCCACGAGCTTGCCGCGGGCGTCGAAGCCGACGAAGTGAAGCCCGTCCAGATGGCGACGGACGCGCTTTGTGCCCTCGGCCGTGCTCTCAACGGTGAACTTGCCCTGGCCCAGGCCCGTCAGCGCCCAGTTCGACGCGGTCTTCTCGAGGAAGAGCACGACCTCCTCACCTTCGCGGAAGCTCGGCATTCCGGGGATCCGCATGGCCCAGGCCCCGCGCTGGCCTCCCGGCAGCTCGAGCGTGAGCGTGCGCGTACTGCGCGGCCCCTTCAGGACCTCCACCACGTCCACGACGACGTCGGTCCGGAGGTGGCGCGGATTGTCCGCGATGGCCACGACCGTCGACGAGCGGATCGTGCCGTGGAGGACGAGCGTACTCTTGCGAGCCATCTCGTCGAGCGGGACGCGGAGAACGGTCGTTGCGGTGGCGGCCTGCGCAAAGCACAAGGCCAGGACCAGCGAGGACAACGGGAGCAGCAGACGACGCATGGAGCACCTCGAACTCGGCCGCGGCGGAGTCTACTGGCCGCTCCCACGCGACGCAACCGTTTCCTGCCATGCGGCCGGCCACTTGCGAGGGCCAGGCGGCTGCAATATACACACGCGCGGCTCGGTGAGCCCTGCCCACGCGCGGCGAGGGTGGGAATAGGGATGCCAAGGCAACTGGCTTCACTCGTGTCGAGTCGACGACGGGCTATCTCGCCCGAGGCGCTGGCTCGCCGGAAGGAACTCGTGATGCTCTCTCGTCTCAACCTCTATTGGCTTGGGCGCACTGTCGTGGGCCTCGTCGCGCTCGGCTCCACGCTGGCTGCCGCGCCCGCCTCGGCCGGACCCCGTGATTGGGCGGTCCACGCCGTGCGGCTCGGCGGTGACACCGCGACCGCGCAGCCATACATTGATAAATTCATGCGTTACGTCGACGCTCAGGCCGGCTGGACTCCCGCCAACAAGGGCTCGTTCCTGGCCAGCCGGCGCGAGGCGCTCGCCTACATCGACGCGAACCGACCGGGCTTTGCGCTCATGGAGCCGTCGCTGTACCTCGAGCTCAAGAAGAGCAAGGGGCTCGAGGTCATCGCCCAGGTTCAGAGCCGTGAGCTGACGACGCCGCGCCTGCACCTCGTGGTCAAGAGCGCCGCCTTCGCCTCACTCGCCGACCTCAAGGGCAAGTCGCTGTGGACGCTGTGGGGCGAGTCACCCGCGTATCTCACGAAGCTCGTCTTCGACGGCAAGGTGGACGCCGGCAGCCACTTTCAGCTCAAGGCCGTCGGCCAGGCGCTCAAGGGCGTCCGTGGCCTGCTTCGCGGCGAGTGCGACGCCACGCTGCTGGACGACGAGCAGCTCGCGGCGGCCAAGAAGTTGCCGGGCGGCGCGGATCTCCGCATCCTGCACAGCTCGGGCAACCTCCCGCCGCTGCCCATGGTGTTCTTCGCGGGCGCCGGCAACGCCGCCGACAAGGCCGCCCTCGTGAAGGTCCTCACCGGCATGTGCGACTCCGCGACGGGCGCGGCCGTGTGCAAGGAGCTCAAGATCGAGCGCATCGTTGGGGTCAACGGCGCAGTCTTTACTGAAGCTGAAAAAAAATATGGCCTCTAGGCCGGTAGCGGGAGCGCCCTCATGAGTGACGCCATCTTGCTGGGCGCGGTTGCCTACGACGCCAAGGTCGTCCCCATCTGGGAGGGCATCCGCGAGCACTTTCAGTCCGAGGGCGTCCCCATGGACTTCGTGCTCTTCTCCAACTACGAGCGCCAGCTCGAGCTCCTCTTGCGCGGGCACATCGACATCGCGTGGAACACGCCGCTGGCGCACGTGCGCTGCAAGGCCGCCACCGAGGGCCAGAGCCTCTCGCTCGGCATGCGCGACTCGGATCGGGACTTCCACGCCAAGATCATCGTGCGCAAGGACGCCGGCATCACGGCGCTGGCCGGGCTCGCCGGGAAGCGGCTGGCCGTCGGTTCGCGGGACTCGACGCAGGCGCGGATCCTGCCGCTGCATTTCCTCCGGGAGGCGGGGATCGACCTCCGCGCCGTCGCGCTCGTGCCCTTCGACACCGACGTCGGCAAGCACGGCGACACCGGCACCTCGGAGCTGCACGTCCTCGACGCGCTACGGTCTGGAGCCGTTCACGCGGGCGCCGTTGGCGACCTCATCTGGGTGCTCGAGCAGGCGGCCGGACGCATCAACCCGTCGGAGCTCGAGGTCCTCTGGACGACGCCGGGCTTCGACCACTGCATGTTCGATGCGTTGCCGACCCTCGCGCCCGACAAGGTCGCGGCTTTTCAGCGCGCGCTCTTCGCCATGCGCTGGGAGAACCCGACGCACCGCCGGCTGCTCGAGCTCGAGGGCCTCAAGCAGTGGATGCCGCCGCGCGAAGAGGGCTACGCGTCGCTCGTCGCGGCGCTCACCGCACCGGATCTGCTGTAGTGCATCGACGCCGACGCTTCCGCCCGTCATGACGCTCTCCGCCGTGGCCGTCGATGCCGGCGAGCTGCCACTCGGTGGCGGGCTCCTGACGCTCCTGCGGCCGGCGCTCCTGCGGGTCGCGCCCGGCGGGCTCGTCGCCGTGCTGTCCCGCGATCGGGCCGCGCGCGACGATCTCCAGCGCTGGTGCCAGGTCGAGCATCACGGCTTTCTGGGCTCCGAGGTGGTCGACGACCGCGGAACGCAACGTCACCTCATCGAGCGCGGGCGCCTCGGCGTACCGCGGCCCGAGCGTGAGGCCGGACTCCCCCTCGCGCTCCAAGAAGACGGTCACCTGCTGGCCGCGACGGTGCTCGACCAAGCTCCCTTCCCAGAGCACGCCGATCCGCACACCGGCTTCGCGCCGCGCGGCGCCCAGGTCGAGCCGGGCGGTCCGCCGTATCCGGTGTCCTTGCTCGATCGCGCGCACGTCGCGCCGCCCGACGTGGCACGCCTCTACGATCAAGCCGTGGCGGCGCAGTGGGACGCCTCCCGCGACATCGCCTGGAGTCGCATCACGCGGCTCCCCGACGCGCTCGAGTGGTCCGTGGGCCAGCTCATGACCTTCTTGGCCGAGAACGAGCTCTCCGCGCTCTACGTCCCGTCCAAGTTCATCCCGCGGCTACATCCGCACTTCGCCGAGGTCGGGATGTTCCTCGCGACGCAAGTGGCCGACGAGGCTCGGCACATCGACGTGTTCCTCAAGCGTGCCCGCGTCGCCGGCGGGAGCCTGGGGGTCTCGTCGGTCACCACCTCGCACTCGCTGCTCTCGTTGCTCCAGATCGAGGACTTCACCGAGGCCGAGTTCATGCTCTCGGTTCTTGGCGAGGGCACCTTCATCGATCTGCTCCGGTTCGTCGAGCGCCATGCGCCCGACGAGCCGACGTTCGAGCTGGTCCGGCGCGCGCGTGCCGATGAGGCACGTCACGTCCACTTCGGGCTCTCGCACGTCCGGCACGCGCTGGCCCATGACGCCGGGCTCTATGGTCGCCTCGAGCAGTCGGTGCGCCGGCGCGCCGCGACCATGAGCGCCGTCGGTGGCGTCCCCACGCCCATCCAGGACGCCCTGGTCGTGCTCGCCGCGGGTGGCGACGCTCCCGACCGAATCAGCCGCGGTCACGAGGCGTTTCGCGAGCTGCTGCACGAGATGCACGACAACCGCATGCACCGGCTCGAGCACGCCGGCTTCTCCGCCGAGCAGGCGCGCACGCTGAGCGAGCTGCACACGCCCAACTTCATGTGACCGTGCTCCCACGCTCGTGGGCTACAGCTCGGACAGTGCCTCGTGCAAGAAGCGGAGCGACTGCATCGGGCGACCCACGATGCGCTCACGCAGCGCGCGCGTCAGAGCGCCGACCGCCACGAAGCGCACGGCATCGAGCTCTGGCACCGTCACGCCGACCGACAGCGCCCGAGCGATGGCCAGCGGCTGATCGTCCAGCGCGGGCAGGCCGGCGATGCTCAGGCTCGTCGGCTCGAGCGTCGGCAAGACGCCGTGCTGGCGAAACCAGCGCAGCTGAAACCCGAGGACGAGATCGCGCCGCACCGGCTCCGTGGACGCATCGAGCGTGTCGAGCGCGTCGAGCACCAGGTCCAACTCCTCGCTGGAGTGGACGGCGTCTCCCTGTGGCGTGGTCATCTCCGCGAGCTCGACGAAGAAGCACGCTGCCGCGAACTTGGGGAGGGCGGAGCGCAGTCCGAGCCAGGGCCGCGTCACGTCGAAGCCCGTGAGACCGGGTATCGCCCCAAGACGCGCGCGTCCGAGGTGCGCCTGGCCAGCCTGTAGGACGTCGAGCTGGCCGCCAAAGCGCCGTGAGGACTGCCGTGCACCGCGCGCGAGGACGCTCAACCGCCCAAGCTCGCGCGTGAGCAGCGACGCAACGCGATGGGTATCGCCCGTGTCTGTGAGTCTGAGGATGAGCGCTTCGGTCGAGACGACGTCAGCCACGCGGGCGCGTCGTTATCGTGGCGAGGTCTTGGCGTGCTGCGCCGGGCGCGTCTCGGTCTGCGCCGTGTCCGTGCGCGCGCTCGTACCCTCGCGGGTCGAGCCGGCCGTGACGTAGGCGACGATGAAGGTCGCCAGCGCGATCAGCAGAAGCAGGACGTGACTGACCTGGAGGCTGCGATTGGCGCGTGGCGCGAGGCCGTCGGCCCGATTGAGCACCAGCGGTCCATAGCCGACCGGCGCGTCCGACTCCTCCTGCATGCGCGTCGTCTGCGAGAGGTACTCGTCGTAGTGCGCGAGGACCTCGTTGGCCTCCACGTCGACCTCCCGGCAATACGACCGAATGAAGCCGCGCACGAAAACCGGCGCCGGCAGCCGCGCGAAGTCGCACTCTTCCAGAGCGACGACCGATCCCTGAGGGATGCGCGTTTTCTTGGCAATGTCTGTCGTGCTGAGGCGGCGCTCTTCCCGCGCCGCTCGGAGCATTCGACCTACCGAATCCGCCATGGTTCCCATCCAACCCACAAGTCGCGACGCGCAGTCAACTCCGTGCGTCACGCAATTCTCGCCACGATGCTGGCCCCGTTGACCACGATCTCACTGCGATGCCACTGCGCTCTCAGGGCAATGTCACCGCGATGTCACTGCCGAACCAGCCAGCAGAACCCCGCAGGGCGACCGGACCCTAGCAAGGACCTTCACGCCCCGTCAACCCGCGACGAGCGAGGCACTGAACTTTCCGGCGGGTAGAAAAATTTGATCTTTGATGGCAGGGCGTTACGGTCCGAAGTATGGGCCTGACCTTGCTCCTGACCCTCGTCATGAACGCGTCGACTGCCGCTCCGCCCGGCGCGCCAGGTCCCTCGGCCGGCCGGCTCAAGGAGGACTGGAACGCGTGGCGCAAGGACACGCGCAAGATCGAGAGCTCTGGGCCGCACGGGAAGTTCACCTACTACGTGCACACGCCACCCGGCTACGCCGAGGGCGCCAAGCAAGGCAAGCGCTACCCCGTGCTCGTCGTGCTTCACTGGTCGTTCGTGACCGGACCCGAGTACCTGCACTACTGGCGCGAGGACGCCGACCGGCGGGGCGTCATCCTCGTGGCTCCCAACTCCAAGGGCCGCGGTAGCTGGCTCCCGGCGGATGGAGACAACCTCGCGCAGCTGACGGGCGAGCTCAAGGCGGGCTACTCGGTCGATCGCGATCGCATCTGGGTCGCGGGCTACTCCGCGGGCGCGGTGTTCATCTACTACCTCGCGTTCAAGCACCCCGAGGTCTTCCACGCGGGCCTCGTCAACGGCGGGCGCATCCGGCGCCACCGACCGCTCCTGCCGACCGACAAGGGCAAGAAGCCCATGCGGCTCTGCATCTTCCACGGCCGGTGGGACAAGAACATCCACTTCGATGAGGCCGAGGGCGACGCGATCGAGCTCCGCCAGCATGGCTACGGCGTGACGCTCTACCCCATCGACCGCTTCGGCCACTGGATCCCGCGTACGTTGGGCGACCCGATGCTCGATTGCCTGGAGGGAAAGTCGCCCGGTAGAGCGCCGTGATTGACGTTCGAGCCCGGCTCCTGTAGTCGGCGCGCCATGTTCGAGAAGCTTGCCGGCATCGAAGTTCGCTACCAGAAGGTCCTCGAGGAGCTGTCCGATCCCGCGGTGGCCTCCGACCGCAAGCGCTTCAAGGAGCTCGGCCAGGAGCAACGGCAGCTCGAGCCACTGGTCGAGGAGTTCCGGAAGAACGTGGCGTGGAAGGCCGAGCTCGACGACGCACGGCGCCTGCTGGATGAGCCGGACGCGGACATGCGGCAGATGGCGCGCGACGAGATCCAGCGGCTGGAGGGCGAGCTCGCCGAGAGCGAGGCGCGGCTCAAGGTTCTGCTGTTGCCGAAGGACCCGAACGACGAGAAGGACGTCATCGTCGAGATCCGCGCGGGCACCGGCGGGGACGAGGCGGCGCTCTTCGCTGGTGACGTGCTGCGGATGTACATGCGCTACGCCGAGGCGCGCCGCTGGAAGGTGGACCTCATGTCCAACGCGGAGACGGAGCTTGGCGGAACGCGCGAGGCCATCTTGAGCATCAGCGGCCAGAACGTGTACTCGCGGCTCAAGTTCGAGTCCGGTGTGCACCGCGTCCAGCGCGTGCCCGAGACCGAGGCACAGG
>SXGT01366311.1_pt1 | contig 34402 bp, 8 predicted proteins | sample 3176221 | NCBI WGS metagenome assembly SXGT01 (sample SAMN11356862, study PRJNA531348) | freshwater metagenome | isolation source: freshwater sample F1-120 | place: China: Fuxian Lake, Yuxi | collected 2017-12-25 | reverse complement strand
CGAGCACGGACCTCGCCGCCATCGTCAAGGGTCTCCCGGCGCAGCAGCAGCTGACCGTGAAGGTGCAATACCAGGACGGCAGCATGGTGGACTTCGGTGCCGACCCCACGACCGTCTTCGATGCCGCGACCGATGATCCGACGGACCTCCTCGCGATGGACGTGGCCACCAAGGGCCTCGTCAAGTCCACGGGCAACGGCACGGGTACCGCCAAGGTCAAGGTCGCCGTGGGCAAGTACCCCACGCTCACTCCGGCGACGGCGACGTTCACCGTCGTCAAGGCGACGGGCATCCAGGCCGACATCTTCGAGACCTACACGCCGACTCAGCCGCGGGTCACCGACCTGACGCTCTCCTACATCGAGGGCACGACGACCTACCAGGACGCGCTCTACGAAGCCATCATGCAGTTCGACGACGGCTCGACGATGGATGTGAGCGCGCACGCAGACACGGTGATCTCCACCGTTCAAGCCGGCGGCGCGACGCCCAAGCCCGGAGTCGCAACGCTCGACAAGACCACGCGCGCCGTCACCGCCGTCGGTCCCGGCGTCGTCGACGTCCTGTTCGTCAACGGCAATCTTTCCACGCGCATCGCCGGATTCACCGTCGATCAGAGCAATCACAGCCTCGTTGCGTTGACCCCCAAGGTCGTCGCTGGGACCACGTTCTCGGGAATCAAGGACAAGGGCACCACCAGCGTCGAGGTCTGGGGTCGATTCGCCGACGGCACCCGCCGTAAGTTCTATGGTACCCGGTTCATTACCGGCCTCCTCGACTTCTCGTCGACGGTCGTGGGCGCCGCGACCATCGATCAGACCGGGACGGCGACCATCCGTGGCAACCTGAACACGGCCATTCGGGTGGATGTCGCTGCCGCGACCGACGCGGCACCCAGCTTCAATCCCCCCGTCGATGTCTCGCTCGACTGCAATCTGACGCCCGACTGTGGCGACTTCGACTTCGGCGACAGCGCGGGTCTTGCGTACAAGAACCGCGGCGTCAACGACACGTTCACTTTGGAGGCGCGCGTCAATACCTGCGAGCTCGCTCTCGGCGCCTACGACGTCGCAGTCAAGTACGACAAAGACGTCCTCGAGGTCACCGGCGTAACCGCCACGGGCGCTTCGGACGGGGCGACCTTCAGCTCCAACTTCCAGGGCGAGCCCGGTGTCGTCAAAGCCAACGCCGTTCTCAGCCCCCTCGGTGGCGTCAAGAAGAACACGCTCTCGGTCTTCACCGTCGCGTTCAAGGCCAAGAAGGGCGGAGACGCGCTGTCTGACATGGCCGTCACGGTGCGTGGTCTCGTGGCAATCGACGGCGTCACGGCCATCGGCGGGGCCACCCCGCGCGAGTCCGTTGCTGCCCTGGGCGTCCTCGACCCGGCCTGTACCACGACGCCGCTCTATGGCGACGCCAACGACAGCTGCACCTTCACCGTCGACGATCCCTACCACGTACAGCGGTACGCGGCGAAGCTCGTGACGCTCAACGCGATCGAGAAGGCCAAGGCGGATGCCTTCCCCGATGGCGAGGCGGACGTCGGCGACGTCCTCTTCATGTCGAAGGTCCTGGCAGATCGCAGCTACTTCATCGAGATCTCCGCCAAGGCCTCCGCCGTGGCCAACGCGAACGCTGACATCATCGCCAAGTTCTACAAGCGCCGCGTGGACGCCGGGTTCGAGGGCCTCGAAGAGCTCGTCAAGAAGGACATTCGGGTCCGTTTCGAGATCCAGACGGACGTCAACTTCGACAAGCTCAAGCTGAGCACGCCGGCGCTCGTGGCCGTGGACCTCAACTCCAAGCTCACCGAGGCCGTCTGCAGCGCCGTGACCGGCGAGTGCAAGGTCACGATCTCCGGGCTCACCTCGAAGACCAACGTGAGCCTCGGCGTCATTCTGGACGTCCACGAGCCGGGATTGCCGGCCAAGATCATCGAGACGACGTTCTTCCTCGAGTCCAAGGAGCGGCCCGTCCCCGCGGGTTCTCCGACCAAGACCTTCAAAGCCGTCAAGGTGATCACCATCCCGCTGGTCGATGGCGACTGCGGGACCCTCGCGTGCGACGACGGCGACCCGTGCACGACCGATTCGTGCGCCAATAGTGCGTGCACGCACACGCCGGCCACGGGAGTTCCGTGCGACGACAAGAACGCTTGCACGACCGGAGACACCTGTCAGAGCGGCGTCTGCACCCCCTCGGGTAGCGCGACTGCCGGTTCGACGTGCGACGACGGCAACAAGTGCACGACCGGTGACCTGTGCAACGCCTCCGGTGTCTGCGTCGGCGCGCCGATCTCGTGTTCGGACCTGAAGTTCTGCAACGGCGTCGAGCAGTGCGACACGGCGACCGGCCTGTGCAAGGCCGGTGTCCCGCCCGATCCCAGCGACGGTCTGTCGTGCACCACCGACTCGTGTGACGAGGCCACCGACGCGATGGTCCACGCTCCCGACGACTTCGCCTGCGACGACCTCAACCCGTGCACGATCGATGTGTGCAACAAGGACTCCACGACCGGTCCGAGCGGGTGTCGCTGGACCCCCGACGTCGGCGCGAGCTGCGACGACAAGAACATCTGCACCACGCCGGACACCTGCAACGCCGAGGGCATCTGCGAGGGCGTCCTCGACGAGGCGCAGGTGCTCGCCAATCCGTCCAAGTGCTCGCTGTGTACCGGTCAAGCCGACTGCGAGGCGTTGATGATCTCGGCGTCGGGCTATGACTTCTGTCAGGGCCGGATGCGCTGCGTCGCGGTCAAGGCCGGAGTCACGACCTGCACGGATCCCGGCGCGTGCGGCTGCAAGCCCAACCCGCTGACCGCGTTCAATCCGCTGTGGGACTGCGTCCAGGTCCAAAACGTCGACCCGCTGCCGCAGTACCCGTGGGAGGTCCAGGTCATCCAAGACTGCGATCCGGTCACCAAGATCTGTACTCCGAAGCAGCGCACGTTCTGCGCCGACCCGTCGAAGCCGACCTCGTGCGCGACGGTCGACGTCATTCAGCCCATTCCCAAGGACGCGGGCCCGTGCGCCATCTGGAAATGCCTCCCGGACGCGCCACCGGGCAACCAGATCATCGACCCCGACAGCACCTGGCACGGCCTCTACGCGCCTGAGCCCGGTCGCTGCGATCACGCGCCGGACGTCGACAAAGAAGGTACGATCTGCGCCGACGACAACCTCTGCACGGTCGCGTCGACCTGCGTCGGTGCCAAGTGCATGCCGGGCGAGTACTTCCCGGGCTGCGAGTGCACGCAGGATTACCACTGCGACAACGCGATCGCGTGCGACGGCATGGAGATCTGCGACCCCGCGACCCTGACCTGTCTGCCGGGCATTCCGGTCGACGTCCCCGACGACGGCGTCCTGTGCACCAATGACCTCTGCATCCCATGCAAGTCTGACAATGCTACGTGCTCCGCGCTCGCCAACGGGCAGCGCTACAAGGTCGTGCACCAGCCCGTCCACAGCATCTGCCTGGACGCCGATGTCTGCACCGATGACTACTGTGACCCCAACGTGGCAGGCGCTACGAAGTGCGTTCACGTCTGGGGTGTGGCGCCGTGCAGCGACGGCAACGCGTGCACCAAGAACGACCAGTGCGACGGCATCGGTCACTGCCTCGGCCAGCCGGACGCCAACGTCTGCCCCTGTGCCAGCGACCTCGACTGTACCGCCTACGATGACGGCAACTACTGCAACGGCAGCCCGCTGTGCCTCCAGACCACGCCGGGTCAGCCGTGTGCCATTGGCCTCAAGAACTGCGCGTGCGCTCAAGACACGCAGACGATCTTCGACGCGAAGTACGACTGCGCTGGGATCATGACCGAGCCCGCCTGCTGCCGGTGGGACTGCAAGCCGAACGTCCCGCCGCCGCCGGCGAGCCAGAAGATTCCGGGGACCAGCAACCTCCCGCCGAAGCCCGAGCGCTGCGATCTCGTGGCCAAGGTCGGCCCGGCGACGTTCTGTCCTGACGCGTCCAAGTGCGACATCGCCTGCCTCAAGGACAGCGACTGCGGCAACGACGCAGGCGCTTGCAACGGCTACTACACCTGCGATCAGGACGCCTACGGCAAGCACTGCAACTTCCACCCGGCGCCGACGGAGTGCACGGGAAGCGACGCGTGCAAGACGGTGACGTGCGTCAACGACGGCCCGACGACCTACCACTGCGGCAACGCCTACAAGGCCGGCGCGTCGGCGGACTACGACTTCTTCGGCAACGTCACGGGCGTCAACGCCCAAACGCCGTGCGACGACGGCAACGTCTGCACCGAGGGAGACCACTGCGACGGCGCGGGACACTGTGTCTACAAGACCTGCTTCACGACCGACGTCTTCTTGTTTGGCTCGACCACGCGCTGTACTGGTGGGCTCAAGGCGTGCGCGGATGGCAATGAGTGCACCGACGACACCTGCGTCAACCCGACCGGGTGCGTCTACCCGGCCAACGTCAAGGCCTGCACCTCTGACGGCAACGACTGCACGACGGACGTCTGTAACAACAAGGCGTGTACGCACCCCTACAAGCCCAACGACACGGCGTGCGCCAATGACGGCAACGAGTGCAGCTACGACTACTGCCTGAATGGTTCGTGCTACCACCCGGCGGTCCCGGACGGTTCGGGCTGCAAGTCGGACGACAACAGCTGCACCGACGACCGCTGCTACTCCAAGACCTGCATGCACGACAACGTGCTCGACGGGACGGGGTGCAACGATAGCAACAAGTGCACGAGCGGTGACGTCTGCACGGGCGGCAGCTGCGGCGGTGTCAACGCGTGTGACGACAACAACAAGTGCACCAACGACGCCTGCGTCAACGCCGCCATCGGGTGCGTCAACGTGCCGGTCGTGTGCGAGGACGGCAACGTGTGCACGGACAATCCGTGCTACTCGGATGTGGGCTGCCAGTCCATCAACAACACCAAGGACTGCCTCCCGGACGCCAACCAGTGCACGTCGGACGTCTGCCGCGATGGCTCGTGCACCCACCCGCAGCTCCCGGTAAACACGCCGTGTCAGGACCTCAACCCCTGCACCCACGACGACAAGTGCAATGCGAGCGCGAGCTGCGTCGGCATTCCAGTCGAGTGCAACGACAACAACGCGTGCACGTCCGACGCGTGCGTTCTCGGCGCGTGCGTCTACACGCCCAAGGTCTGCGTCGACGGCACGGCCTGCACCGAAGACAAGTGCAATACCGCCACGGGCGAGTGCTACTACCCGGCGACGTCACCGGGCTCTGAGTGCGGCTTCTGGGAGGTCGACATCCACCAGTGCACCTACGACTACTGCAACGCCGGCACGTGCGTGCATCCCGCCAAGCCGGCTGGGACCGCCTGCGAGGACTTCAACCCGTGCACCGTGAGCGACATCTGCCACTCCGCCACGGACTGCCACGGCTCCGCGAAGAACTGCAACGACAACAACAAGTGCACGGATGACTCGTGTGTCGCGGGCGCCTGCGTCAACACGCCACGCGTCTGCGCCGACTCGACCGCCTGCACCGACGACAAGTGCGATACCGCGACCGGCGACTGTTACTTCCCGGCGACTCCGTCGGGCTCGAGCTGCGGCGCGTGGGAGCTCGACATCTATCAGTGCACGAATGACTACTGCCAGAACGGCTCGTGCGTCCACCCGGCCAAGCCTGCGGGTACGGGGTGTGAGGACCTCAACCCGTGCACCGACAGCGACATCTGCCACAGCGCCACCGACTGTCACGGCACGCCGCGCGATTGCAACGACAACAACGCGTGTACGTCCGAGTCGTGCGTGGGCGGTACGTGCGTCTACGTCTCCAAGGTCTGCGAGGACTTCGAGGAGTGCACCAGCAACCACTGCAACACCGCAACGGGCCAGTGCTACTACAACAACGTGGCCGACGGGAGCGGCTGTCCGCTGGAGGCCGACCTCAACCAGTGTACGAATGACTACTGTGTCAACGGCAAGTGCGCACACCCCGCCAAGGCGAACGGCACCGGTTGCTTCGACGGTGACCTTTGCACCCTGGGCGACACCTGCCAGGGCGGAGACTGCACCTACGCTTCCGTGAAGAACTGCAATGACAACGACAAGTGCACCAACGACAGCTGCGTCGCGGGCGGTTGCGTGAACACGCCGAAGATCTGCATCAGCGGCAACCAGTGCAAGAACTCGCACTGCGACGGCGACACCGGCAACTGCGTCAACACCAACAAGTCCAACGGGACCGGCTGCACGCCGGACACGAACCTGTGCACGCACGACGAGTGCATCAACGGCTCATGCTCGCACCCGAGCAAGAACTGCAACGACAACAACGTCTGCACCGACGACGACTGCGACTGGAAGGGCGACTGCCAGCACGACGGCATCTCGTGCAACGATGGCAACCCGTGCACCGACGACGGCTGTGACGCCAGCTCTGGCTGTTACCACAACGTCCGCGCCGACGCCTCGTCCTGCCCCGATGACGGCAACGTGTGCACGCAGGACTACTGCGTGAGCGGAAGCTGTATTCACCCGCCGACGGGCGCGGCCAATAATTGCAAGGACGACGGCAACGTCTGCACGCAGGACTACTGCAGCAACGGCGACTGCGTGCATCCGAACGTCCCGAACAACCCGCGCAAGGACTGCCCCGACGGCAACGCGTGTACCTATGACGAGCACTGTATCGACGGGACCTGCGACAAGAAGACCGTCGATTGCAATGACGACAAGTACTGCACGCATGACAGCTGCAATACGTCATCGGGCTGTGTCTATACCGCGCGTGACTGCGAGGACGGCAACCCGTGCACGGACAACCCCTGCGACGAGGGCAACGACAAGTGCCAGACCTACAACAACTCGAAGTCGTGCTCCTCGGACGGAAACACCTGCACGAAGGACTTCTGTGAGGGTGGCTCCTGCTACAACCCGCGGCCGCCGGGCTACGGATGTACTGACAACGACATCTGCACCGTTGGCGATCACTGCGATGGCGCGAGCACCTGCGTCAAGGATCACGATCGCAACCTGACGGACAACTGTGGCTCCGACAACGACTGCGACTGCTTCAACGACGCCAGCGCGTGCAACGGCTACTACGCCTGCTCCGCTTCCAAGTGCGTCTTCCAGACCGTGGCGCCGTGCACACAGCCGGGGAATCAGTGTCAGTACGCCTCCTGTCGCTCGATCAACAAGCACAGCGCGACCTGCGACATCCTCAACAAGGCCGGCGTCAACACCGACACGAACTGGTACGGCAAGCCGACCGGTGTCAGCCCGACCAACTACTGCGACGACGGCAACAAGTGCACGACGGGCGAGCACTGCAACGGCTCTGGTGGGTGCGTCTCGCAGACCTGCATCGACTGGACCTTGAAGGACCCGATCTTCGGCAACACCCTGGAGTCGGTCCACATCTGCACCGCGGGCGGGACGACGACCTGTGGCGGCAGCGATCAGTGCCGAACGGGCTTCTGCGATTCGTCCACGGGCAACTGCGCGATCTCGAACTTCCCCAAGGGCACGGCATGTAATGACAATGTCCCGTGCTCGACGGGCGACCAGTGCGACGGCTCCGGCGGCTGCTCCGGTACGCAGGGCTGCCAGTGCCCGTCCTGCAACGACGGCAATCCGTGCACCTTCGACCAGTGCCCGGCCGGCTCCAGCAAGTGCACGCACACCCCGACCGTTGGCGTCGCCTGCAACCCCAAGTGGAACCCGGGCGTGTGCTGGGCCGACTACAAGTGCGATGCGCTCGGCGCCTGCGTCGGCGGTATCATCGCGGGCTGCAACCACTGCGACTCGGATCTGGAGTGCGGCACCCTGTTCCCGAATCGGTGCGAGGGCATCTACGAGTGCCAGCTCTCGAATGCGTCAGCTTCCAACTACAAGACCTGCGTCAAGATCGCGAACACCGAGCAGACCTGCGAGGTCGAGAACGCCCTCAACCCGAACATGTGCTCCATCTTCGAGTGCAATCCGGTCAACGGCGCGTGCGTCGAGAACAACCGCGAGAACGGCGTGTGGTGCGACGACTTCGACAACTGCACGATCTTCGATTCGTGTGACACCGGCAAGTGCACGGGCGCCAAGCAGGTCGGCTGTGACCCGGACAAGGGCACACTGTGCGCCTTCTGCCCCTCGAATGGCGGTCCTAAGTGCGACGACGGCAACGGCTGTACGCAGGACTGGTGTGATGGCTTCGGCGTCCTACACCACGACGCCGACATCATGAACGGCAAGGCCTGCGCGCCGCAGGATCCGGACCCGTGCAAGGTCGACTACAAGTGCAAGGCGGGCTTCTGCTTCTCGGCGACCTACAAGCCCGAGTGCGAGTGCACGACCGACAAGCAATGCAACGACAAGTACGGGTCGACGTGCAAGGGTCAGTTCGTCTGCACGGCCGCCGGCTACTGCGACAAGAAGCCAGGTACCGGCTGGATCTGCGAGAAGAGCACCAACGCGTGCTTCAGCAACGTCTGCCGCGACACGACCTGCAACCCGATCACGGGCGCCGGCTGCTGCGAGACGGTTCCGGCGGCCGCGGGAACGACGTGCGATGACCTGTCGAAGTGCACCATCAACGACCAATGCGATGGCTTCGGCCAATGCAAAGGTACGACCGACCCGAACTGTCCGTTCGGCAAGGTGTGCTGTAGCAAGACCGATCCCTTGCAGTGCGAGCAGTGCAACGACGACGCTTGCGCGGCCGGCAAGTGCGATGACGTCACTGGCAAGTGCTTCTTCGACACGTTCGTCAAGAACGGCGCGTCGTGTCAGCCGCAGATCCCCGAATACTGCACCGAGAGCTACTCCTGTCTCGACGGCGCGTGCATCTCGGCCACCAAGAAGGCGACGGGTTGCTCATGTACGGCGGCGGCGGACTGCAACACGTTGCCGGTGACTAACAAGTGCATCACGTATGACTGCGTCAATGGCCAGTGTTCGGGCACGCCGGTGACCTGCCTGCCCAGCACCAACCCATGCATGGCCAATCTCTGCAACCCGAGCACCGGCGTGTGCAGCCCGCAGTTCGCGCCGGCCAACAAGAAGTGCGACGACGGCAAGACCTGCACGACGAGCGACCTGTGCGACGGCAAGGGCAATTGCCAGGGACTCAAGAAGAACACGATCTGCGACGACAAGCTGTTCTGCAATGGCGTCGAGTTCTGCTCCTCGGAGACGGACGTCGACTGCATCCGCAAGCCGTCGGACGACTTCTCCAAGCCGGCGCTGGACCTGACCATCTGGAAGCCCACGGGCACCGTGACGATTGGGGCCCAGGGCCTGATCTTCAAGGCGGCCAAGGGCAACATCGAGGCGAAGGTCGAGTCCAACTACTTCTACACGGGCGACTTCGAGATCCTCGTGAAGATCGCGGCCTTCGACGCCCAGAACGACTGCACGACTCAGATCTTCATGTTGGACACTGTTCTGAACAAGAAGTACGGCTGGGAGTGGTACACGGGCGATACGACGACCGGTGCGGCGGCTCACCAGAAGGCCTTCGTCGACACCGCCGTCGTCAAGTCGGCATTTGGTTCGACGATCGGTGTCTGGCGTATTCGCCGCGATGTCGGCAACCTCACCCTTAACGGGCCCGGCACCATCGCCGATCACGTCTGCGCGAGCTGCATCGCCGCGACGACCAAGATGAAGGTTCAGATTCGCGAGGTCTGCGGCGCCAACGGGCCCATCACCGGCGGCTTTACCATCGACGACTTCATTTCGGATGCGCTCCAGCCCGATATGACCTACTCCATCGGCGTCGATGACGGGTTCCCGTGCACGGTCGACGGCTGCGACGAGACCACCAAGACCAGCACCCACACCCCGGACCACGCAGCGTGCTCCGACAACAACCAGTGCGATGGCGATGAGGTCTGCAATCCCGTCAAGGGCTGCGTCGAAGGGACGCCGCTCCCGACGAGCGACGGCGTGGCGTGCACCGACGACGCGTGCGACCCGGTGAAGGGCGTGACGCACACGCCCAATCACGCGCTCTGCCAGGTCGAGCCGTTCTGCTCGGGCTCCGAGGTCTGCGATCCCACCGCGGGCTGCAAGTTCGGTCCTCCGCCGACCGTTCCGGACGCCGTAGATTGCACCATCGACGTATGCGACGAGGGCCTCAACCAGGTGACGCATACGCCGGATGACAGCTTCTGCAGCAACAAGAAGTTCTGCGATGGTCTCGAGACCTGCGGGGCGACGGGCTGCATCAGCGGGACGCCGCCGAGCTGCGACGACACGAACCCGTGCACGCAGAACGTCTGCGATCCGCTGGCCGACGGCGGCAAGGGCGCGTGCTCCAACGCGCTGCCGGTCGCGTCGTGCGCCGGTCAGAAGTGCGGCGGCGCCCACGCCTACAACGCGGGTGACAACCAGTGCGGCTCGCAGGACGCCTGTGTCGGCGGAACCGCCGGTCCGACCCTCGGCACGTGCACCAAGATCTGTGCGACGCCAGACTGCACGCTGGTCGACTCCGGCACGCTGAACACGGCCATCATCACGGGAGGCATCTGCGCCAAGGCCACGGTCTCGGTCTCGACTACCGCGCCGTACGTGGCCAACCTGGCCGCGCGTGTCGACATCGCACACGCTTCGATCGGCGATCTCTCCATCACGCTCACGACCCCGAAGGGGCGCAAGTTCGACCTGCTCGTCAACCAGGGCAACCTCAAGGTCGACTCGAACAACACCTATGGCGTGAGCTACCCGGCCGACTTCTGCAAGGCGTTCGGCGACGCCCCGAACGGGGTCTACACCATCGAGGTCTGCGACACGGTCACCGGCACCGACGGCGTCCTCAAGCGCTTCGAGATGGCGGTCACCGGCTCGGCGACCAACGCCAAGCTCGGCGACACCTGCGCCGATCCCAAGGACCTGGGCGACGACGCGACCGTCGTGGCGGGTACTCCGAAGACCGTCACGCTGACCGCGGATACGAGCTGCCTCACCAACGACCTCTTCGGCTCCTGCGGTGGCGCGAGCGGTCTGGACTACGCCTACAAGCTCACCCTGGCGCAGAAGCGTCGCGTGACGCTCACGCTCGCGGGAACGGCGGTCGACACCGTCCTGTACGCGCGGCCCGCCACCGCGGGGACCTGCGGCGACCAGACGACGGATATCGGCTGCGTGGACGCCGTCGGTGGCGCCGCAGGCGAGACTCTCGACCTGCAGATGGGTCCGGGCACCTTCTACCTGATCGCTGACGGCGCGACCGACAAGGGCGGACTGCTCAACGGCTCGGTGTCCATCTCCGCGCTCAAGGCCGACGGTCAGACCTGCACCTCCGCCAAGGAGTGCAGCGGCAACCTGTGCGCGAATGGCTTCTGCTGCTCCGGTGTCGCGGGTGAGCTCTGCTGCAACGTCGCGCTCGACTGCCCCGGGACGTTGGAAGGTCCCAAGACCTGCAACAACGTCGCGGAATGCCAGGGCACCCGCGTCGCGCGCGCCTGCACCGCGAACAAGTGCAAGACGGAGGTCGTCCCCGACGACACTGCGTGCTCGGCCACGACCAAGGCAAACGAGTGTGGCTGTGCCCCGGCGATCTACTGCACGGGCTTGGCCGACCAGCTGAAGCCCACCTGCCCGAGCACCTGCGGCGAGGGCGCCTGCGACGCGGGCTGCCACTGCGACACCGGCGGCTGCACGCCGGACCTGCCCAACGGACAGGCCTGCGACGAGCCCAACGACTGCGTGAGCGGGCATTGCAAGAACGGCTACTGCTGCGCGACGGGCGACTGTTGTCAGATCGCGGACAACTGTCCGTCGACCTACGCGGCGACCTCCACCTGCACCACCCCGGCGACTTGCACCGGGACGCGCAAGGACAAGGTGTGCTCGAGCAATCAGTGCAGCTCGACCTCAGTGGACGATGACACCGGATGCACGGCGTCTACGGTCGCCAACGACTGCGGCCTGTTTGCTCCCGCGAGCTGCGATGGTCAGCTGACTCAGACGACGCCCACGTGTCCCACGAGCTGCAAGGTGCTCGACGGGCTTGGCAACATCGACTTCGCCGCCAGCGACGCCAAGTGCGATGCGACGGCCTATTGCGACACGGGCGCCGGCTCGGGCAACACCGACAAGTGTGTTCAGGACAAGCCCAACGGTCAGACGTGCGGCCGCAAGACGATGTGCGTCGCCGACCACTGCGACAACGGCATCTGCTGTAACGGCGGGACGTGCTGCAACACGGCGGCGTCGTGCCCCGCCTCGTTCACCGAGGCGGCCAAGTGCGACAACCAGGCGAACTGTCAGGGCTCTCGTAAGGATCCGACGTGTGTCAGCTTCACGTGCGGCTCGGCCCTGGTCGAGGACGACGTGGCGTGTACCGGCCAGGCCAAGGAGTGCGGCTGCTTCGACCCGGTCAATTGCCCCGGTGGCTCGGACCAGACCGCTCCCGCATGCGCCACTGCGTGCAGCACCAGCAACGACTGCACCGCCACCTGTGCCTGCGTCGGCGGAACCTGCCAAGGTAAGCTCGCCAACGGCTCGCCGTGCACGACGGCCGGTCAGTGCAACTCGGGCTACTGCGACAACGGCTTCTGCTGCGACGGCCCGACGGGCACCTGCTGCTCGGGCTCGGGTGACTGCCCCACGACGTTCACCACCGCGGCGGTGTGCAATTCGACGACGACGTGCCAGGGCAACAAAGGCGTCGGGACTTGCACCGCGAATAAGTGCGAGACCGTGACGACCGAGGATGACTCCGCGTGCGATGCGTCGGTCACGGCAGTCACGTGCGGGTGCTACCCCGATCAGACCTGTTCGGGCCTGGCCATTCAGTCGGTGCCGGCCTGCGCGACTGGCTGCGTCGGTGACAGCAGCTGCACGGCGTCGTGCCACTGCGAGCCCACCGGGTGCGCCGCGGACTTGCCCGACGGCTCCGCCTGTGACGAGCCCTCCGACTGCGCATCGAACTACTGTGGAAACGGTTACTGCTGCGTCAACGACGGTTCGAACCCCGCATGCTGCTCGTCTGCGTCGGTCTGCCCGGCGTCGTACATGACCGCGCCGAGCTGTCCCGCAGCCACGTCCGGGTCGTGCCAGGGCACCGAGAAGGTCGCGACCTGCGATGCCAGCAAGTGTGGTTCCGAGACCAAGCAGAACGACAGCGCCTGCACCACGTCGATCAAGTGCAGCGAGTGTACGGTGGAGGGCACGGCGGCTCGTTTCTGCGCCGGCACCGTCGATCAGGCCGGCTGTCCGTCCTGCCTCGGCTGCTCGTCGGACGCCTCGTGCAGCAACGGGAAGTTCTGCGACGGCGCCGAAACCTGCGACACGGGCACGGGCCTCTGTCAGTCGGGCACCGCGCCGGTCCTCGACGACGGCATCGACTGCACCGACGACGCCTGCGACGAGGTCAATGACGTCGTGACTCACGCGGCCAACGACGCCAAGTGCGACAACCTCAAGGCCTGCGACGGTCTCGAGACGTGCGACGCGGTGGTCATCAAGAAGTGCAAGCCCGGCACCCCGATCGCGGTCGCCGACGCGCACGAGTGTACGATCGATACGTGTGCTGAGCCTGGAACCGCGGTGAACACACCTGACGACGGCGCCTGCAACGACGCACTGAGCTGTACGACGGACTCCTGCTCGGCAACGACGGGCTGCTCCTACGCAATCGCGGCGGGCTTCTGCAAGATCGCCGGCGCGTGTTACGCCGAGGGCACGGTCAACCCCGCCAACTCCTGCGAGAAGTGTGTCACGGCCACCAGCACGGAGAACTGGACCGCCACCACCGGCTCGGCGGAGACCTGCAACGGCAAGGACGATGACTGCGACACGACGGTCGATGAGGGCGTGACCCAAGCGTGCAGCAATGCGTGCGGCGAGCCGGGCACCGAGGTGTGTGACAACGGCAGCTTCATCAACTGCTCGGCGCCCAAGCTCAAGGAGCTCTGCAACGACGGCGTCGACAACGACTGCAATCCGGCCACGCTCGACACCGACCTGACGACCTGTACGGTCCCGTCACCCGGTCAGAGCGGCGCGGAGGTGACCTTCAAGATCAGCGCGAATCACGCGTCCAACGTGGTCATCGACAATCTCGACGGAACCTACAAGCAAAAGTACTTCGGTATGGCCGACCCGAACCTGGGTGGCACCGCGTGGGTCGAGGTCAACCCGACCTCGCCGCCGAGCAGCTGGGAGATTCAGGCGATGACGCCTGCCAAGCTCGACGCGGTGATCGCGCGCGCGGATCTGCATGACGACGTCCGCTCCTCCAAGATCTTCGTCCAGGTGCGTGACACCTTCGATCGCCCGGTCAAGTCGGGAACGACGGTCACTGCGACCTTCAGTGGGAACACGGTCTCGATGACCGCCACGTGCCTCACGGGCGCCGACGGCCGCTGCGTCATCGAATTCACGCTGCCGGCCAGCGCGTTTGACGCGGCCGGTCAGGTGAGCGTCGCCACGACCGTGGGCTCCCTGCCGCCGGTCTCGGGTGTGCTCACGACCGTCGCGCGGCCCGCGGCCTTGGCGCTCGCGGCCAACCAGACGGGCGCCGAGCTGCCGATCTCTCCGCTCTGGGAGCCGGCCGTCACGACGTCGACGTTCCAGATGCCGATCTACGTGAACACGGGGACCAAGACGCTCGGCGGCTACAACATCCATGTCACCTTCGACAAGACGAAGCTCGAGGTCGTCTCCGCGACCGCGGGTACGGCGAGCATTCCGTTCCCCGATCCGACGAGCAATGCGCCGCCGGGAGACGCAAACACCACGGGCGTGCTGAAGTTCAATCAGTTCACCAAGGACGCAGACCACGCCTCGGGTAAGGGCGCCAAGGTCAACATCGCCATCGTGACGTTCAAGACGCGCGCTGCGTTCGTGCCGGGCAATGACGTGCTCGTGACCGCCAAGGTCGTCGATCTCTTCGACACCAACAACGTCTCGATGGCGGCGAACGCCGACATGTTCATGCGCGACGGCGACGGCGTATCCACGACCGGCAACGTGAAGGCCAAGAAGCTCGACGTGTCGGGCTTGCTCGTGCGCACCGCGGACGCGCAGCTCTACTACTGGAAGGAGGTCACGGGGACGGCCGACTCGACGCAGCTGATTGTCACCGGCGTGCGCAACGACGCGACGACCGTGGCGCTCAACGCACACGCGGCGACGTCCTACGCAGTCTCGAACGGCGGGAACCTGCTCGATGTCAGCGCGACGGGCATGGCGACGGCGAAGTACGACCAGGCCACGTTCGGTGCCTGGTATACCGTCACCGTCACGCACGGGACGTTCACCGGCGCGACCAAGGTCGAGGTCGTCGTACCCAAGTCCTACGAGGTCGTCCTGACCGACGACATCCTGGAGAGCATCAAGGACTACCCGGCACCCGGAAAGGTCCAGACGGCCAAGCTCACGGCGTATGTCCACTGGTGGGCCAACGGCGCGCTGTCGTTCAAGATGGACATCACCGACCGCGTGACCGTCTCGCCGCCGGCGCAGCTCACCTACGCTCAGGCGACGCGCGTCCTCGCGGGCACGACGAACGGCGCGTATACGGTCAACGTCAAGGGCACCACGGGCACGCAGCTGGCCACGGCTTCGCTGTCAGTGAACACGGCGAGCTTCGCGACGCTCTCGAACCTGACTGTCGTCGCTCCGTGCGAGGTGAAGAACGAGTCGCTCGATCCGCCGCAGCCGTCGCCCGAGTTTGGCAACATCGAGATGACCTCGTCGGTCAATGGCTTCATGAAGAACTACCTCCAGACCTGTCAGGTCATCGTGTTCGGTAATTTTGCCGACGGTAACAAGATGAACCTGACGGGTGACACGGCCACTGTCGTCACGTCAACCAACGCGACGGTCTTTACCGCGTCCTCGACGGGCCTGTTGACCGCTCAGGCGGATGGCATCGCCAAGGCGCACGCCGAGCTCAAGGACGGCAGCACGATCGTGGCGCAAGGCGATACGGACGTGAAGGTCCAGCTCCCGTCACCGACCGGGATCACGGTCCTGCCGGCCTCCGCGCAGCTCGCGCTGAGCGACGCGGACGCGGCGCACACGGTCAAGGGTCTGCCGAGCTTCCAGCAGCTCACCGTCAAGGTGAACTACCAGGACGGCTCGCAGATCGACTTCACGTCCTCGGCGACGTACGACGACGTCGCCAAGGACGCCTCCGATCGCATCTCGTGCACCGCGCTCGGCAAGTGCTCGTCGACGGGCACGTCCGCCGGGACGGGTAACGTCGTCGTGAAGGTCTCCAACTACCCGACGCTGTCGGCCGAGGTCGCGTTCACGGTCGTCAAGGCCACGGGCCTCACGGCGGACACGTTCGAGACCTACACGCCGAACCAGCCGCGGATCTCGGACAAGACACTCTCGAAGATCGAGTGCACGAGCACCTACGAGGACGTGAACTTCGAGACGTTCATGACCTTCAGTGACGGGACCAAGCAAGACGTGACGCAGGACGCGGCGACGACGATCACGCTGTATGCGGCCGGGACGACGACGCCCAAGGCCGACGTCGCGACGTTCACCAAGGCGACGCGCACGGCGACTGCGGTTGGCAACGGCGCTATCGATGTGGTCTTTAACAACAGTGGCTTCTCGACGACCATCGCCAACTTCACGGTCAACGGCGCGCAGGAGAGCGTGATCGCGCTGTCTGCCGCGTTCTCCGGCGGAGCGACATTCTCCGGAATCAAGAACGTCGGCACGGGCACGGTCACCGCGTGGGGCGTCCTCGGTGACGGAACGCGCCGCCGCCTCGACGGCACGCGCTTCATCACGGGGCTGTTGTCGTTCTCCTCGATCGAGCCGCTGGCGGCGACCATCGACACCAATGGTCTGGCGACCATCGTCGGCAACAAGTCCACGGTGTTCAGCGTCGACATCCTCAGCACGTGCGATGTCGGCGTCCAGATGAACACGCCGGCTGAAGCCGCGACCGATTGCAATCTCTTGCCGTCGGCAGGCGACTTCGACTTCGGTGACACGTCGGGCCTCGCGTACAAGGACCGCGGCGCGAGCACTGCCTTCACGCTGGAAGGCCGCTGCAACACCAATGACCAGGCACTCGGCGCCTTCGACGTTACGGTGACCTACGACTCGTCCATTCTCCAGGTGACCAACGTCACGGTCGGAGCGGACATCGTCGGGGCGACGTTCAACGCCAACTGGCTCAGCCAGCCGGGCAAGATCTTCATCAACGCCTCGCTCAATCCGACGGGTGCGGCGAAGAAGGGCGCGAACCTCAAGGTCTACGACGTGGCGTTCACGACTCTGTCGAGCAAGAGCGGGGTCTCCGCGATGGGCGGCACCGTCACCAAGATCGTGGCCCTGGACTCCATCACGCCCATCGGTCCGAGCACCACGCCGCCGCGCGCGATGATCGCCGCCGCGGGCACCCTCGACCCGATGTGCTTCGGCAACGTGCGCGGTGACGCCAACGCCGACTGCGCCTTCGGGGCGGACGACGTGCTCTTCATTCAGCGGGTCCTCGCGGGCCTCGACCGTCCGACGGACGACCAGCTCGCGGCCATGGACCTCACGGGCAACGGTCACCTCGACATCGGGGACGCCATTCGCGCCTCGCGGGTCCTGGCGCGGCTCGATCACTTCACCGAGGTCCGCACCAGCGGCACCCGCGGTGGCGAGATCGCGCTGATCGCGCGCTTGTGGGATCGCGACGGCGCGGTCGTTCGCGACGGAGTCGAGGCCTACGCGGTCTACTTGTCCGGGACCCGGCGCGTTGTCTCGAGTCGCGTCACGGTCTCCGCCGACGGTCGCTTCCACCTCGTGCTCCCGCCGACGGCGCGCGACGTGCGCGTCGTCACCGTGGACCGCGTGAGCGAGGAGATCCTGGGCGACGTCCGCGTGTCCGCGGAGGCGCTCCTGGTTCCACGGGCTCTCGGCTGCTACATCGACGCCGACTGTCGCGCAGGGACGGTCTGTGACCGCGCGACGGGTGGGACGTGCCGCGCGCCCTGAGCCTCGACCTCTTCCTCACCTCTCCTGGTTTTGAGACCGCGCTCCTCGCTGAGGCCGGGCGCGGTCATACCGTGAGCACGGGGCTCGTGGCGATGGAGCCGCGGCCGCTGACTGAGACGGACTACGTCTTTGCGCGCCAGGTCCTCCCGGAGGCCATTGCGGTCTGCGAGCCGAGCGTCGAGCGCCTCGCCGACGCCGTGGCGACCGAGCTCATCGCGCGCGCCGATCAGCTCGAGGTGCCGCTGACGCTGCACGTCTTCGTCGGGGACGTGGACCATCGCGAGATGCCGGCTCTGTCGTCGCGCGCCACGCTGCTCGAGCGGACGCTGACCGAGCGGCTGCGATTTCGCCGCCGCCGGCTCCATCGGCGCCTCACGATTGGCCCCGGGGGCGTCCTCATCCAGGTCTTGCTCGCCGAGCCGAGCGTGGCCTGGCTCTCGGTGGACACCACGGGCGCGCCAAGTCCCCCGATTGGCGCCGGCTGGCCGGTGCGCTTTCCCGCCGGGCGCGCTTCCGTGCCGATTGACCGAACGGCGCCATCGACCGCGTACCTGAAGCTCGCCGAGGCGTTTGCCTGGATGGACCGCCCGCCGCGCGCAGGCGAGGTGGCCGTCGATCTCGGCGCGTCCCCCGGCGGCTGGACACACGTCGCGGTTCAGCACGGGATGCGCGTGATCTCGGTGGACCGGGCGCCACTGGCGCCAGAGCTCATGGCGCACCCGAGCGTCGCTCACACCGTCCGGGACGCCTTTCGCTTTCATCCCCCGGAGCCTGTGGACTGGCTCGTGTGCGATGTGATCGCCGCCCCGGACCGCTCCCTTGCGCTGTTGTCGGAGTGGACCGCGTCTCGACGCACCCGGAGGCTCGTCCTTCACCTCAAGTTCAAGGGCGAACTGGACTATGGGCGGGCACAGGAGCCCCTCGCGATCCTCGCGGAGTCAGGGTATGGATATCGGCGCGTGAAGCACCTCTACCACGACAAGAACGAGGTCACCGTGCTCGCCTCCCTATCGCCGGAGGGCGTGTGAGCGGCCGACCGGAAGCCCGCATCTGCGGAACTCACGCGGCGCATGCCGTCTTTCGCTCTCGACCCGACGCCATCCTGCGCGCGTGGCTCGTCGAGGAGGCCGTCCCCCTGCACGGCGAGCTGCTGCGCTTCCTTGCGCGCTCCCGGCGTGCGTATCACGTGACGGATGCCGCCGAGATCGAGCGCGTGAGCCAGACGGTGCACCACGAGGGGATCTGCCTGCTCGCCGAGGAGCGGCCCGTGCTCTCCTTCGACGCGCTGCTCGCCGGCCTCGCCACGCGGGCGCGCCCGCTCGTCGCGCTCGAGGAAGTGAGCAATCCGCACAACGTCGGTGCCTTGCTGCGTGTCGCCGGCTTCTTCGGCGTGGACACCGTGCTCGTCGAGGGCACCGGTCGGCTCCCGAGCGCGACGATTCGCATCGCCGAGGGAGCGTGCGAGGTCGTCGACGTCGTGCCGGTGCGCGATCTCGCGCAGTCACTCGAACGCTTGCATCGCGAGGGCCTCGCGGTGGTCGGGACCTCGGGGCGTGGCGATCTCTCGCTCTATGATCCGTTGGTCTCGCCGGAGTGCGTCGTGCTCTTCGGGGCTGAGGGTCCCGGCCTGTCGCCGCGCGCATTCGCGTCGTGTGACGCGGTCGTGGCGATCCCCGGTGCTGGGGTCATCGAGAGCCTGAACGTCTCCAACGCCGCAGCCGTCGTCATCGCGCAGCTGCGCCGCCTCGCGGCCGCTGGGACATAGTCCGTCCTCTATTCCGCCGCACTGCGTTCAGAGGACGGGCGACTACACGCTTCCGAGGGCGGATGTCCGCAACAGGCGCGCCAAGAGGTCGTCGCGCACCGGCAGCTCCCCGTGCGGGACCCGAGTCTTGGCGAGCAGCGCGCGCGTCTTGGCCAAGAGCGCGTCGGTGACGTCGGCATCCGTGCCCACCTGATCCACGACCACGCCACCGCGCCGGAGCTCGCCCAGCAGGCGTTGGGTCCAGCTCGCCACCTTGGCCGCTGCGTAGAACGACACGAGCCTGCGCCGTGGCAGATCGCCCTCCGGTTTGCCGGAGACCCACCGAGAGAACGTGCTCGAGAATCCATACAGCGCATCGAGCAAGATGACGTCCGTAACGCGCGCGCCACCGTGTGCCAGACATCCCGCTGCGGGCTGGTAGCCGCCCGAATGTGCCGAGAGCACCACCTTGCCCGGCACGAGCGCTGGTCGCGCCAGCTCGGCGGCCACGAGCCGAGTGACCTCCGCGTGCAGCCGCTCGAGGCCGCGAGGTCGCTCCAGCTTTCCGCCGCTCGACTCGGGTGCTCGGACGGGCCCTTGCGGCACCACCAAGACGGCATCACGCCCACTCGTCACGAGCTGCTCCGCGAGCCGATACTCCGTGAGCGCCGCAGCAGCCGTCGTAAAGTGCCCATGGAAGTGCATGACGATGTCGAGCTGCGTTACGGTGCGCAGCCGTCGTGGCAAGAATAGGATGACCGTGTCATCCCGGTGCCGTGACCCAGGACACGGAAACGGCGCTGACGGCAGCGACGCGAACAACGTTGTGCCATTTTTGCCAATGTCACGCTTTCGGACGAGCCCAGACGTCTTGGCGGCCCAGACGGGACCAGCAATGGAGGTCGCTGCCAGGATCGCCCGCTGTAGCCACACGCGCCGGGAGTGCGTCACGTCGATCGACACGGCGACCGTATAGCACGAGACCGGGAAGGTCACCGAAAGCTTGCCGCGAACGCGTGGGCTGCCTACAGTCCGCCCGTGGCAGGCGCTTGGCTCAGGTTCATGTCCCGCTTTCGACCCGAGGCGGTCGACGCTCCGATGGGTGCCGTCCCGGGCGGCCTCGTTCGCGTCGACGGGCAATGGCGATGGGTCATGGGCTTCCTGCTCGACGTTCGGCCCGTCACCAACGCCGAGTGGGACGCGTTCGTCTGGGCCACCGGCGCGCCGCGTCCGCCGTGGTTGCGCCGTCCCGGCTTCGACGACCCCCAACAGCCCGTCGTTGGCATCACCCTGGCCCACGCGCGCGCGTTTTGTCGCTGGGCCCGAAAGCGCCTCCCGACCGAGGCCGAGTGGCTTCGTGCCGCCCGAGGGCCGTCCCATGACGCGCCGTTTCCGTGGGGAACGGACGATCCGGACGAGGGTCGCGTCCATTACCGGCGGACCGTTCGGCGCGGTCCGGCGTCGGTGGGTTCGCTCTCGATGTCGACGCGAGGGGCCGGGCCGTATGGGCACGTCGATCTCCTCGGCAACGTCTGGGAGTGGTGTGCCAATGGCGCGCTGCGTGGAGGTTTTTGGGGGTCCGAGTCGGTCCACCTCGAAGATCGGCTCACGGAGCCCGCCGATCGCATCTCGGCCGGGATCGGGTTTCGCTGTGCCCGGTGAGACGGCGCGCGGCGCGGCCGGGCGCCGGTGGTCTCGCGCCGACGAGCTGGCGCCGATGCTGGCCAATCGCGTGCGCAAGAACTTCCGCCGCCTGCAACCGTGGGCGCGGCGAGAACCGACCGACTGCTTCCGCGTCTACGACGGCGACATCCCCGAGATTCCGGTCGTCGTGGACTGGTACGCGGGCCGCCTTCATGTCTCCGATCGCAGCGAGCCGCTCCCGGACGATCCGACGCCACCCTCCCAGATCGCCTCGTGGACCGCGCGACTGGCGTCCGCGGCCGCCGAGGCGCTCGCGCTCGCGCCGACGGAGCTGTTCTTGAAGCATCACCGGCGCCAGCGGGAGGGCAGCCAGTACGAGCGCACGGCAGACGCCGCTGTGTGGCACCTCGTCCACGAGCACGGGCTGACCTTTCGAGTCAACCTGTCCGATTATCTCGACACCGGGCTGTTCCTGGATCATCGCACGACGCGCGGCCGGGTCCGCCACGAGGCGACCGGGCGCCGCGTCCTCAACCTCTTCTGTTACACCGGCGCCTTCACGGTGCATGCGGCCGCCGGCGGCGCGGCTCACACGATGTCAATCGATCTCTCCAACACCTACCTCGACTGGGCGCGCGAGAACTTGGCCTTGAACGCACTGACCGGCCCCCGACACACGTGGCTGCGCGCCGACGTCTGTGAGTGGCTCGCCTCGGACCAGGGCCGGGGTCAGTTCGATCTCATCGTGTTGGACCCCCCGACGTTCTCCCGCAGCGCGTCCATGGAGGCCACCTTCGACGTCCTCCGCGACCAGACCACGCTCCTGAGCGACACGCTCACTCGGCTCGCCCCTGGCGGCGTCCTCTACTTCTCGACGAATCATCGGCGTTTTCGCATGCGCCCCGAATCCCTGAGCCTGGGCCACTTCGTGGAGCTGACGCCCGACAGCCTGCCGCCCGACATGCGAGACCGGCATATCCACCGCTGCTGGCGCATCACCCGAACCGTGAACGCGTGACGGAACCCAAGCCGCTTCGTGCGCACGCGTCATGCGACGCCGGTCTCGAGGCGGTCGTCCTCGCCGAGCTCCACGCGCTGGGCGTCACCGATGCGCGCACAGCCGCCCGCGGCGTCGACTTTCGCGCCGACTGGCGGACGATCTGGCGCTGCAACTTGCGCTGTCGTGTCGCCAACCGCGTGCTCGTCTCGGTCGCCTCCGCGACCGTCGAGGGTCGCGATCCGCTCTACGACCTGATCGTCAGCCTCCCGTGGGAGGAGTGGTTTCCCGTCACCCGCACGCTGGCGATCGCCGCCCACGGTGTCACGCCCGCGCTGACGAACACGGTCTTCACCGCCCAGCTTTGCAAGGACGCGGTCTGCGATCGCTTTCGTCGCGTCACGGGGCGGCGCCCGTCGGTCGACCTCGAGCGACCCGACGTCGTGATCGACGTGCGCCTCCGGGGTCGCGACGTGATGGTCAGCCTCGACACGTCGGGGGCGCGCCTCCACCTGCGCGGCTATCGCGCCCAGGCCCGCGAGGCGCCACTGCGCGAGACGCTCGCGGCGGGGCTCGTGGCTCTCGCAGGCGTGGACGGCGCGACGCCCTTCCTGGATCCGATGTGCGGCTCGGGGACCATCGCCATCGAAGCGGCGCTCCGTGCGCGGCGGATCGCCCCCGGACTGCAACGGCTCGCTCCGGGCACGCCTGGTTTTTCTCTGACGCGTCTTTCGTCGTTCGATCGGCGCGCCTTCGACGACGAGGTCGCTGCCTGCCGCGCCGAGGAGCGTCCCGCGCCCGCCCGGATCCGAGCCAGCGACCGCGATCCTCGCGCGATTCGCGTAGCCCGCGACAACGCGCGGTTGGCCGGAGTGCTGACGAGCATCGACTTCTCGGTGGCCGATGTGGCCACGGTCACGTCCGACGCTGACCGCGTCATCCTCATCACGAATCCGCCCTACGGCGTGCGACTCGAGGCCGAAGACGCCGTCGAGCGCACCTGGAGCACGCTTGGCGACACCCTCAAGCAGCGCTTCTCCGGCTCGTCGGCGTTCGTCCTCTGTCCCGACCGCGCGCTCGAACGTGCCCTGGGCCTCTCGCCGACCCGCCGCTTTCCGCTCTATAATGGACCGATCGAGGTCAGGCTCCTGCAACTCGACCTCTGGACCGGACATCGCCCAAGCCCATGATCACGCACCACCTCCTCGAACCCGTCGCGGGGCGCCTCGCCGGCGACCTCTACGAGCGCGAGTTGGAGCTCCGCTACCGCGTCCTGCGACTGCCTCTCGGCATGGCGCGGTCGACCGTCGTCTTTCCGTTCGAGGACCAGAGCCTGCACCTCGTCGCCTGTGCGGGGTCGGAGGTCGTCGGCTGCGTCTTGTTCCACCCCGACGGGCGTTGTGGCGGGCGCCTCTTCCAGATGGCCGTCGATCCGCTCCACCAACGCACAGGCCTGGGCCGCCAGCTCGTCGTGGAGCTCGAGTCCATCGTCGTTGCCCGAGGCGTCCGCGAGGTGACCCTACACGCTCGGGCCGACGCCATTGGCTTCTACGAGCGCCTCGGATACGCCACCTTTGGCGAGCCGTACGTCGAAGTCGGACTTCCTCATCGGCACATGCGCCGTCAGTTGGGACCGCCCCGTGGAGACGACTAGACGATGATGACCCTGAACGACACGGCCCCGCCGATCCCTTTTGGGACCCCTTCGGAACTCCTCGACGACGGCATCTCCCTTCTTCGGGACCTGATTCGCATCGACACGACCAACCCACCGGGCAACGAGGTCCTTGCGGCCGAGTACGCGGAGCGCCGCCTAGCCGAGGTCGGGATCGCGGTCGAGCATTTCGAGCCCGCGCCCGGCAGGCGAAGCATCCTCGCGCGGCTCGGGCCCGGCACCCGCGACGGCCTCGCGCTGTCGGCCCACCTCGACGTCGTCCCCGCCGACGCCTCCAAGTGGCGGCACCCTCCCTTCGCCGCGGTCGAGGACGAGGGGTGTATCTGGGGTCGGGGGACCATCGACATGAAGCACATGGCCGCCTATGGATTGGCCGTCCTGCGTCATCTCGCCCGGACGCGCGCGCGGCTGGCGCGTCCACTTTCGCTGCTCTTGGTCGCCGACGAGGAGGCCGGATGCGCGCTTGGCAGCCTCGCTGTGGCGCGTGAGCGGCCGGAGTGGCTCGCGGCGAGCGCTGCACTGACCGAGGTCGGCGGATTCACGACGTGGGTCGACGGCCACCGCGTGTATCCGGTCCAGGTCGCTGAGAAGGGTTTCGTCTGGCTTCGGCTGACCATCCACGGTCAGCCGGGACACGGCTCCATGCCGCGGGAGGACTCCGCCCTCATCGAGCTCGCGCGCCTCGTCCAGGTCTTCGCCGCGCAGCCGTTTCCCTTTCGGGCGACCGCTCCAGCCATCGGCTTCATCCAGGGCATCGCGGACGTCTTGGGCTTCCCCAAGGCGTCCATCTTTCGCGCCATCGGCTCGCCGCTCCTCTCTGACTTCGTCCTCGACAAGCTCGTGCGCGATCCGGACCGGACCCGGGTCTTTCGCGCGCTGCTGCGTGACACGATCGCGCCGACCATGGTGCAGGCCGGCGACAAGGCCAACGTCATCCCGGGAACGGCCTCCCTGACCATTGACTGTCGAATTCTGCCGGGCACCGACATCGACCGGTTCATCAACGAGCTCCGACAGCGGGTCCCGGGGCGCTACGATCTCGAGATCCTCGCGTCCGGCCCCGCCGTCGTGATGCAGCAGGACCACCCGATCCTCGCGCAGATCCGCACCGTCGTCGAAGAAGCGGACCCCTCCGCTGTTGTCGTCCCAAGCATGCTCACCGGCTTTACCGACGCCCGCGCCTTCTCGGAGGTCGGCGTCCCATGCTACGGGTTCGCCCCCATCTGGCTTCCCCCTACCCTCAACTTCGCAGCGATGTTCCACGGCCACGACGAGCGCATCCCGATCTTCGGTTTTCGGTGGGGACTGGCAACCCTTTACGAGCTGACGCGGCGCGTTCTTCAAGTTCGCGCGTGAACGTGCGCAACCCCGTCGATTCGCACGGGAAAATCCGCACCCCAACTTCGACAACTGCTTTCAACTCGCTTCGCACTTGCGTATAGTGCCCACGGGAGGATACGCCTGGACCTCCGCCTCAACCCCGGCGGCAAGCCGAGATGAGGGGGAACCGGGCGCAGTTCGAAGGGTTGGAAGCGACGCTCAGACGCGTCAAGAACGCAGAGGTGGCGACTTGGAGCACACGCGAGGCGCAAGGGACAGGCCGATTCGAACGGCAATCCTGGCACTCGTATGTCCTCCCGGTGGTCCCGCTCACGGGCTTGGGCTCATCCAATCCGACGAAGGGTGTAGGGGATTCGTCACACCGCGCGTCGTCCGAACCGGTCGGGGGACGTGCGATGGTCGGAAGTTGCCATGAACAACCAAATTTGGTCGATAGGGCGAGCGGCGACGCTCGGCCTCCTCGCTGCCCTTGTGGCGCACTGCAACCAGACGCCTGCTCCGGCAGACGTCCTAGCGGAGCTGCCGCAGGAGACACGCACGACACCGATGGCACCCGAGCCGCCGCCCGTGCCAACGCTGGAGTGCCTCTCGCCTCAAAATCTGCACACCGCAGATCTGGTCGGCCAGGCTACGCCGGTGGACGTCACCTGGACGTCCAACGTCGCGGCTGAGCTGAAGGCGGGCGCGCTCAAGCTGGGCTGGTACGACAACGGTCGCCTGGAAGGGACCCAGTCGTCGCTGGCACCCGCCAGCTTCCGCCTCCCCTATGGCGACCACCTGCTGACGCTGGCCCTCCTCGACAAGTCCGGTGCAGACGTTCAGAGCCCGACCGCCCGGTGCTCCGTGCGAGTCCGAATTTCTCGACCGTGTGAGACGGATTCCGATTGCCTGGACGACTTCTACTGTAGCGAAGCTTCGTGCCAGCTCTCGTCCAGCGGCGCTCGAAAGTGCGCCTTCCGCGATCTCGGGCAGTCCCGTTGCTGCCAGCAGCGCTTCGAGTGTGGACCGGCCGAGCAGTGTGACTCGGCGCGGCACACGTGCGTTGGATGCCTGACCGACGCGCAGTGCGGCGACGGCAACGCCTGCACGACCGACGTGTGCAGCGATGGACAGTGCAGACACGAACGCGCCAACGCGAACTGCTGCGATTGCGCTGCGCCCGTCGCTGGCGCCTTCCAGTGCGATGACGGCAAAGGTTGTACAATTGATTCTTGTAATTGTGACCTCGGACACTGTCAGAACGTCTCGAAGACGCTCCCAGGTGGAGCCGCCTGCTGCGAGGTTGGCGTTCCTGGAGCTTGCGATGACGGCAACCCCACGACCACCGACACGTGCGTCAACGGCCTCTGCGAGCACCTCGCCGGTGCTGGCGCCGCCGTGGGAGCGTGCACGCAGGACGCCGATTGCACCGACGCGGATAGCTGTACAATCGATTCGTGCGACACGTCGACCGGCCGGTGCGCCCATCGGCTCGACCTGACGGGCGCTTGTGCTCCGAGCGTGCTGTCGGATGGCTCGGCCTCCGATGCCGCGCTACGCACGCCTACGCCGAGCAAGCTCGTGGCCGGCGCAGATTGCTTCGATGGCAAGAGCTGCACGGTGGATACCGTGGGTGGCTCCGCATGCTCGAACGAAGTCACCGCTGGATCTTGTCATATCGACGGCGTCTGTCTATCCGCAGGTCAGCGCAACCCCGGCAATGCCTGTGAGCAGTGCGAGCCCGGCAAGCGCAAGACGATGTGGTCCGCGGCAACCGGCGCGCCCGAGGCCTGCGACGGGCTCGACAACGATTGCAACGGCTCCGTCGACGAGCACCTCCAGTCGGCGTGCAAGAACGCCTGCGGGCAGTCGGGCACGGCGCGGTGCGATGGCGGTGCCTTCGCCATGTGCACCGCTCCCGTGGCCATCGAGACCTGTGGCGACACGCGCGACGACGACTGCGACGGGCTCATCGACGAGCTCGACTGCCTCCCCGTGCGCGCGCGCCGGGCTGCCAGCCTTCTCCAGGTTCAGGGCCGCACCTTGACGTCGGTTCCACGCGACCTCGGCGATGGCACCTATGAGATCCTGGTCCACGGACTCACGGCAGCCAACACGACCACGTCGTTCGACATCGTTCTCGGTGACCATCGCACGCCAATCTCGCTGACCACCGGCGCACTCCCCGCCGCGGCGCTCGAGGTGTATCCGCCCACGACCGCCCTCACCGTGGACGACCGCCAAGCGCGCTTCGTCGCACGTGTAACGGATGCTTACGGACGGCCGCCCACGATTGGCACCCGAGTGAGCTTCGAGGTGGGACCCGCCCGCCACCGCGCCGCGTGCACGACCGACGGAACGGGCCTCTGCACCGCGACGGTCGAGCTCGGCCGGGACACCTTCACCTCCGACGCCGCGCTCTCCTATAGCGCCCAGGTTGGGGCCTTGCCCGCAGTGGAAGGACGCGTTCAGGTCCTCGCTCCGGTCGCGCTCCCGACCGAGCGACAGCCCGGCCTCCACCTCGTACTGCCGCAGCGGACGCTCTTCGTCGGGTCCGCCCGGCCGACCGAGCTTCGCATCCCCGTCGTGGCCACGCCCGCCAGCAACGGAATCGGCGCCTTCGACGTCAAGGTCAATTACGACTCCGCCGAGCTCGACGTGACCTCTGTCGTCCCGTCGGAGGGCTTCGCGACCGTGCACGCCATTACGACCGGCCAGGCCCCCGGCACCTCGTGGACCGGCGCGGTCCGTCTCAACGGCGTCGCGCGTGGCAAGTCCATGGGTCGTGAGGCCGTCACTGTCGCGACGCTCGTCGCTACGGTCAAGGGGTCGGCCTCCGGGCAGGTCCGCCTCGGCGGAACCGTCGTCACCCTGGCCGATTCGAGCGGCGCGCTCTTGACCGAGGCCGTGGCGCTCAAGACGCTCGGCCGTGCAGGTCTCGGCAACGACGGTGTGGTCCACGTCGTTCGCGCGGCTCCGGTCGGCCTCTTTGTCACGGCGGGTCGCTCTCTCCTCCTGGCGGGTGAGCTGGCCGCTGAGGCCGAGCGCTCGACCGCACTGGACGTGCGCGCCGTGCTCGCCGATGGAACCGTGCGGTCGGTCCCCGGTGCGTCGCTCGGTGTCGTCGTCGAGACCCCCGAGCTCCTGTTCGCCGACGGTACCGGCGCGCTGCACGCGCAGGCGGACGCCAAGGGCGGCTTCGGTCGCGTTCTGGTGAGCCACGGTGGCGCCGTGCGCGAGTTCGTCATCGCCGTTGCCGCCGCCACGCGCGTCCAGGTCACCGCGTCTGACACCGTGCTACAGCCGATCACTGGCTTGCCCGACCGCCTGCAGACCGCCCGGCTCACCGTCACCGCGACGTGGACGGGACCTCTCGGCGCGCTCGACACGGACGTCACCCACCGCGCGCTCATCAACACCGACACGGGTCTCTCCTTCGACCCGGGCTCTCGGACCCTCGCCGCCGCGACGGCGGGCCGCTACCTCGCCCGGGCCACGTCCGCCTCCGGTGCACCGTTGGGTGAGGTCGCCGTGTCCGTGGACCCGGCCGTACCGGCTCGTATCTCGCGCCTGGATCTCGTCCCGTCGTGCGACGTGCGTGTCGTCTCGGTGGAGCCGCGCCGCCCCACGCCCGCTCTGGGAATGGCGCGGGTCGTCGTCGCCGTCACCGCCGGTGTCGGTGACAGCGCGTGCCGTGCACGGCTCCTCGCGACGTTCGACGACGGCAACGAGATGCTGCTCGGCAACGAGCGCGGGCTGGAGCTCGTGACGGCGGATCCGGAGATCGCGACCGTCGATGTTAACGGTCTCGTGCACGCTCGCGGCACCGGTCGCACGCTCGTTCGTGCCTCGCTCGTCCATGATGGCCGCGGTATCGCCTCGGCGGAGTCCACGGTTCAGGCAGGTTCCGACCAGCCCGTCGCGCTCACGCTGACTCCCCCCCGGCTGGAGCTTGCCGCCACCGAGAGCGATCTCGCGGCGACGATCAAGGGGCTTCCGGCCCAGCAGAGCGTTCGGCTCCTCGCCACCTATCGCGACGGTCGGACCGTTGACGTGACCCGTCACGCCGCGACCAAGATGGAGACGCGCGGCGCCGCCGTGTGCTCGAAGCAGGGCCACTGCACCGCTGGCGAGGGCGACCAGGGCTCGCTCACGGCGACCTTCGGCGAACTCAGCGCTCAGGCGACTGTTCGCGTGGTGCGCGCAACCGGCATCGACGCTCAGCTCGTCGAGCCGCTCCTGACCAACGCGCGCCGCGCCGCGCGCACCTTGGCGCCGATCGGCGCGTCAGGCATCCACCAGCGGGCCGAGCTCGTCGTCGTGGCTCGCTTCAACGACGGTACGACCGCCAGCGTCATTGGCAGCTCCGGGCTCACGGCGCTTCCGCAGGACCCCACGGTCGCGACCGTTGACCGCAGCGGCATCGTGCGACCCGGACTCTCCGGCGCGACCGACATCGCCGTGCGTCTCGGGGCCTACTCCAAGCGGCTCTCGGTTCGCGTCACGAACGACCCGGTCGCCGTCACCGGAATCGAGGCTCGACTGCTGTCGGGCGCCACGCTCTCCGGCGTTGCCGGCACCGTCTCCGGTGGTCTCGCGCTGACCCTCACCGCTGCCGACGGCACACGCCACGTCTTCACCTCGGGTGACGTCCCCGCCGACCTCGTGCGCTTCGAGGTCACCGACCCCGAGACGCTGACCGTCACTCGCGCCGGCGACCTCGTTCCGCGACGCAATGGCACCACGATCATCCGAATCACGCCGCAGGGCGACGCTTCCGTGAGCGCCTCGGAGCTGGCCGTGGAGGTCAACCTCCTTCCGGCCGTCGGCGACGTCGATCTCGGCGACGCCATAGGACTCGCGCACAAGGACCGCAAGGTCGGCGAAATCTTCGAGGTCCCGGCTCGGGTCAACCTCGGCTCGCAGGCGCTCGGCGCCTTCGATCTCAGCCTCACCTACGACCCCGCCGTCCTGGAGGTCCTCGGCGTCGCCGCGGGACAGGGCCTCGGCAGCGCGCTGCTCGCCGCCAATTGGCTCAGCGTCCCCGGCGAGATCTTCGTCAACGGCTTGATCCCGCCCAACGCGCAGCCCCGGACCGGCGACGCCTTCGACGCCTTTGTCGTCACCTTCCGGGCGGTCAAGGGTGAGCGGACCGTCTCTCCCATCAATGGGACCCTGCGGCGACTCATCGCGGCCGACGGTCAGAGCGACATCGGCGCGCCGACTCCGCGCGCGCTCATCGCGGGCGCCGGCGAGATCGACCCGAGCTGCACCGGCGAGCCCATCTACGGCGACGCCAATGACAGCTGCGAGTTCGGCGCGGAGGACCCGTTGTTCATCCAGCGCAGCCTGGCCGGTCTCGAGACGCCGACGGCGGACCAGACCAAGAAGATGGACATCTTCCCAGACAGCAAGGTCGACGTCCGTGACGCGCTCTTCGGCTCCCAGGTGCTCGCGCTGCTCTCCCACTTCGTCGTCGTCAAGTTCCAGCCCTCCGCGGCGGGCTCCGGCGGCAACATCGACGTCGAGGTCCAGGTCATCGACCGCTACCAGAAGCCGGTCACCAAGGACGTCAAGGTCCTCCTCGAGTTCCAAGTCGACCAGAACTTCGCGTCGCTCACCTTCGACAAGCCCGGTGCGGCCGCTCAGGATCCCGCATCCAAGCTCGCGAACACGACCCACATGGGAGCGGGCAAGTACCTCGCCACGATCAAGGGTCTGCCGTCCACGCCGGCCACCAAGATCAGCGTCGCGGTCCTGCTCTCCACCCTCAAGCCCGCCGACCAGGCCGTCATCAAGACTGTTGCGTTCCTCGAGTCGCTCGAGAACGCCGGCAGCAAGTTCGTCCCCATCAAGACCTACACGCTGAGCCCTGCCACGGGCTGCTCGAGCGATCTCGACTGCGCCGCGACGAAGTTCTGCGACGATACGGTCGGTCCCGGCTCGTTGACACCAACCAACGAGTGCGTGCCCAAGAAGGACGACGGTCAGCAGTGCCCAAAGAATAGCGCGTGTACGGCCAGCCACTGCCAGAATGGCTACTGTTGCGCCTCGGGTGACTGTTGCAACGGACCGTCGACGTGCCCGTCGAGCTACACGGTTGCGCCCACCTGCCAGAGCTCGTCCATCTGCGAAGGCACGCGCAAGGACGCGACCTGCGTGGGCTTCGTGTGTGGAAGCACGCCGCTCAACGACGACACCGGATGCACGGCGTCCACGGTGTCCAACGAGTGTGGCTGCTATGCCGCGGTCTCGTGCAACGGACAGCTCGACCAGACCGCACCGGTCTGTCCCACGACCTGCTCGGCAGACGGCCAATGCGACGCGAACTGCCACTGCGACGGAACCTGCGAATCAGACGTCGTCAATGGTAGCGGCTGCGACGAAGACACCGACTGCGTCAGCGGTCACTGCTCCAACGGCCTCTGCTGCGACTCCGGGCTCTGCTGCACGGGCGACGCGCAATGCAGCTCGCTGACCACGCCTCCGACGTGTGACACCGCCGCAACGTGCCAGGGCACGAGCAAGGCGGGCACCTGCAACACGTCCACCTTCCAGTGCGCCACCGCGACCATTCAAGACGACACCGCCTGCGGCACGGGCACCTTGGCCGTCACCTGCGGTTGCTCGAATGACATCAACTGCACGGGCCTCGCCGAGCAGACGCCTCCGCAGTGTCCTGTCGGTGGCTGCGTCGGTGAGAACGACGGCACCTGCAAGACGTCATGTCACTGTGACACGAGCAACTGCTTGACCGACCTCGCCGATGGCGCCCCCTGCGACGAGCCGTCCGATTGCCAGTCGAACTACTGCGCCAATGGCTTCTGCTGCACCAACGACGGGAGCAACCCCGTGTGCTGCGGAGCGGCGGCCAACTGTCCCACGGCGACGTTCACGAAGCCGTCGCAGTGCTTCGCCGGCTCGTACGGGTTCGCGGCCGGATTCAGCGACACGCAGGGCAAGAACCAATGGTCCTATCAGCTCGCGCAAGCCGCGGGTGGATACACGGACCTGACCTACACCGGCTCCGTCTGGACCTCGGGAACCGGTGGCTCCATTGCCAAGCTCTCGCTGACGCCCGCGCCGAGCGACGGCGTCGCCATCGCCTACGCCGTTCGAGGCGGCGGCGAGGTCCGCATCAACGGGACGCTGACGGACGCGGACGCCGCAGGTGACGGAGTCCAGATTCAGATTCGGGTCAACCTGCTTACCGTTTACAGCGCCGACCTGCCTTCGGCGGGCAGCCTCGCGCTCAGCCAGAAGCTGGACGTCGTGGCCGGTGACGTCATCCGTCTCGTCGTTCTGCCGCGCGCGAACAACCTCGGAGACCTCACGAACCTGTCGCTGACCCTCATCGCCTCGACGTGTCAGGGTGAGGCCTTCGTCGCGACCTGTGCCACCAACAAGTGCGGAACGGCCGCTCAGGCGGACGACACGGGCTGTGGCGCGGCCCTTCAGGCCCGGAACTGCGCCCCGTACAAGAACGTGCTGTGCGACGGAACCGTCGACCAGCGGGAGCCGGCCTGCCCCGAGACGTGCGCCAACGCCTCCGACTTGACCAACAGCGGCGCCTGCGTCGACAACACGCCCATCCTCAACCCGACCTTCGAAGAGGGCGAGGGCACCTCCTGCGGCGACCACAGCGGCCACGGCTTCGGCGGGCGCCTCGTCGGGATCAATTTGCCGTCCTGGGTGCCCGGTCTCTTCGGATGGGGCCTCGGCTTCAATCAGCTTGGCGCGGTCGGCGGGGCGCTCGACCACCTCGTCGAGATCCTGGGCTCGTCGACCCTGGTCTTCCCGGGCGGCTTCTCCGTCGGCGGGTGGATCAATTGGGGCGGCATCGGCACCAGCGGCAACCAGATCATCGTCGGCAAGGGCTCCGGCTGGGGCCTCGGCCTCAAGGGCGGCAAGCTCACGTTCCACGTCAACGGGGAGTTCGGTCCAGGCAGCCTCTGGGACCTCATCGCCAACCTCTCGGTCCCCATCCCGACCGACGTGTGGACGCACGTCGCCGCGGCCTTCGACGGCTTCAACTTCGACGTCTTCGTCAATGGCGTCCTCGTCGCGAGCGTCCCCTACATCGGCCTCATTCCGACGGCGCTCACCGAGCCCATCGTGTTCGGCCAGTTCGGCGTCTCGCTCCCGAACACGATGCCGTTCCTCGGCATCCTCGATACGCCGGTCATCACGGACTTCCCCTTCAGCCCGTCGCAGATCCTGGGCCTCGTCAAGGGCTTTGACCTGCCGCCGCGGCTCAACCTGGGGAACTTCGCGCTCAAGCCCCCAACGAGCTTCCTGTACTTCGAAGAGGGCCTCGGGAATATCGCCGCGAATGCGGGCGTCGGCGGCATCGCCGGCCAGATCTTCGGCGCACTCGAGTGGGTCTCGGGCCGGTGGTGCAAGGGCCTCAAGTTCCACGCGAATCCAGGCGAGTACATCAAGCTGCCCGGGTCGGGGAGCATCGACTTTTCGCTCGGCTTCTCGGTCGGCGGCTGGTTCAACTGGGGCGGCGGCGCTGGCATCCAGTGGCTGCTGTCCAAGGCCGGCTCCTTCGGGATCGGCATCGAGGACGGCAAGCTGTTCCTTTACGCGGTCGACGCGATCGCCGGTCCGCTGAAGATTCTGGCGCCCTCGAACCTCGATCTGAACGCGTGGCATCACGTGATGGGCGTCTTCGACGGGACCCACATCATCCTCTACCTCGACGGGATTCGCATCGGAAAGCTGCCGTGCAGCCTCATCTCGATGACGGCCGTCGACCTGATCATCGGTCAGCTCTCGCTCGCTACGCCGGATCTGCAGATGTTCAAGGGCATCATCGACGAGTTTCTCGTCGCGCCCTATGGCCTCGCGCCGGACGTCATCCTCGCGATTCTCAAGGGCATCCTGCCTGCGACGGGGCTCCTGGCCGACATCTTCCCGCCGCACCCGTTCAGCTACTTGACGTTTGACGTCAACACCACGGGCGGCCTCGATTGGGGCAACTTCGCCTATCAGCTCGGCGGCGGCGGTGGCGGAAACGGCGGCAAAGGCATCAACTGGAAGTCGGGTTGGGGACGCGGCTCTGGCGGCGGTGGCGGCGGCGGCGGCGG
>SXGT01339986.1_pt1 | contig 34417 bp, 25 predicted proteins | sample 3176221 | NCBI WGS metagenome assembly SXGT01 (sample SAMN11356862, study PRJNA531348) | freshwater metagenome | isolation source: freshwater sample F1-120 | place: China: Fuxian Lake, Yuxi | collected 2017-12-25 | reverse complement strand
GGGCGTGATGATCACGCACCGCAACATCATGACCTTCATGGAGTGGTGCGAGCAGAAGCTCGACGTCCGGGAGGACGACGTGGTGGCGCAGGTCGCGCCCTTCACCTTCGACATCTCCGCGCTCGACACCTACAACGCCATGAAGCAGGGCGCGAGGCTGGTCGTCGTCAAGAACCAGCTCATGATCAACACGATCCTGGCGGCGATCCAGGCCGAGAAGATCACCTTCATGTCCACCGTGCCCACGGTGTACGGCGCCCTGGTCGAGCGGCCCCAGCTCTTCAAGCGCTACGATCTCACCAGCCTGCGCGTGGCCATCACCGGCGCCGCCGCCTGCCCCGCCATCTTCATGAAGAAGCTGCACGAGCACCTGCCGAAGACCAGGCTGGTGAACATCTACGGGCCCACCGAGGCCACCATCTATTGCACCTACTTCGAGATCGACGCCGAGGCGCTGGACGTGGACAAGCCGGTGAGCATCGGCAAGGCCTTCGAGAACACCGAGGCCTTCGTGGTCACGGACGACGGGAGGGAGTGCGCCCCGGGCGAGGTGGGCGAGCTCATCCTGAGGGGCACCCACGTCTCGCCGGGCTACTACAAGAACGCCGAGAAGACGCAGTTCGCTTTCAGGAATTTCCCGCTGCTCCCCCACCTGAACGAGAGGGCGTATTTCACGGGCGATCTCGCGAGGACCGACGAGGAGGGCAACATCTACTTTCTGGGTCGCAAGGACGACATGATCAAGAGCCGGGGCTACCGTATCGAGCTGGCCGAGATCGAGATAGCGCTCTCCCTCCTCACCGAGGACATTGCCCAGTTTGCCTCGGTGGCCGTCCCTGACCCCATGATCGAGCACGAGATATGGGCGGCCGTCGTCTTCAGGGAGGGCCGTACCCTCCCGGCGGAGATCATCCTGAACCACTGCCGCGCCAAGCTCCCCGAGTACATGGTGCCGGCCAACGTCTTCGTGATGGACGCTCTCCCCCAGACGACCAGCGGGAAGGTGAGCCGCCGCGATATCGTCGCTGCGATAAAGAGCGGTCCCAAGGCGGGATAGAGCCCTCCTCGTAAGGCGGTATCTCCCATGGTGCGCACGATCCGATGAGGTGGTCTTAACGGAACGCCCTCCGGGACGTTTGCCCCCTCATGAACAGCTCGAATCATGTCCTCGCGCTAGGGGTTGTCCTGGCCGCGACAGGGGTCTCGTCAGAGGCGTGGGCGGACGGCTCGCCATCAGGCTACCACCCGGCCAAATCGGAGGATGGAAAGAAGGTCTCACCAGGGGGGCAGGGTCTGCCGGGGCCGGGTCTATTTGGGCCGGTGCGCGCCGGGCCCATGGTCGGGATCTCCGCGCCCGACGGCCTCGGCGTGGGGACGATCGCCAGGTACAAGATCTTCGGTGTGGGGCTCTTCGCGTCGTACCTGCCGCAGATCACCTTGCCCGGGCTGAACGCCCAGCTCGCCCGCATGTCCCTGGCCGCCGATCTCCGGGTTTACCCCTTGGGGGGGGCGTTCTTCCTGGGCGTCGGAATTGGCTATTCGCAGATGAAGGGCACAGCGGAGAAGAGCGTGCGCGCCTACCGGCAGGAACAGACCGCGCTGGGCAGCGTGTTTGCCAGCGGCGGCATGGTGGCGCCCGAGATCGGGTTTCTCTGGACCATCCCCCTCTCTTCGCGGCCCGGCGCGGCCCTGCTCTCGCTGGGCACGGACATCGGAGTGGCGATCCCCTTCGCCTCGAGCGAGCCTCGCTTCGCCGTGACCAACCATGAGCTCACCACGGACGTCCAGGGAAAGGGATCCCTGGCCGACGCCGTCAGGTTCATCCAGACGCACCCCACTCCTGTATTGAACCTCCTCCGGGTGGGGGTGCTCCTATGAGGCGCCCGGTGACCCGATCCTCGGTCCTCGCCGCCTCGGCCCTGTTCCTCGTGGGGGCGCTCTCGGGGGGGTGCGACACGAACCCTGATCCCGTGACGGTGTTCTGCAAGGACTTCAATGTTGGCAAGGACCTGTCCGCTGCGAGCTTCGGTGTCTCCGGGCAGGTGGCGCGGCCCTACGTTGCGTTTGCTCAGGCCGTGTCGGACATGGCAATCTCGGGGAGCACCCTGCTCGAGGAGGTGGAGTCCGCCTGCATGGATATCGGCGTCCGCTGCGGCGCCGACCCCAGCGATCCCAGGCTCGCCGCCGTGGTGATGCCCGAGCGGGTGCGCGTGTGGTGCGATCTGGCCGCCGAGGGAATCAGGGCAAAGCGCGAGCCGCTCCGCGCCGCGAAGTTCTCGATGTGGTTCGAGGCGCCTGGGTGCGTGCTCGACACGGCTTATCAGACGACCTGCGAGGGGCGCTGCCGCAACGATCTCTCGTGCGTGGAGGCCCCCGAGCGGGAGCGCTGCAAGGCCGAGGATCTCGTCGGCACGTGCGCCGGCAGGTGCACTGGGACGTGCCAGGGCTCGGAGGAGGCCCTGGTGGCGTGCGACGGGACCTGCGCCGGATCATGCTACGGGGAGTGCGTCGATGGCGATATCCAGGTTCGCGACTTCGACTCCGGCTCGGTCTGTTCGAAGAGGTGCGTGGGGGGGTGCAGCGCGGGCTGCATCTTCGCGGCCGGCGCCGAGGCCCGCTGCGACGCTCCCTGCCGGGGCGGGTGCGAAGGTGAGCTGGGAGCCCCGAGCTGCGCCGGGGATCTGGCGCCTCCCAGGTGCGCGGGGGACGTCGACTGCCAGAAGTGCTGCAAGGCCAGCGCGGCGGCCCGCGCCACGTGCGAGGGAGGAGCCCTCGGGGTGGTGGTCGCGGACACGGCTCGCCAGGATCCTCTGCTGGCGCCGCTCGTCCAGTCCCTGGAGCGAAACCTCCCGACCATCTTCTTGACCGCCAAGGGCAGGGGAGAGGCGCTTAAGAGCAGCGCGTCCTCGCTGGTGGACGCCGCCGGGCACCTGATGAGCCACGAGGATCTCGGGCAGGAGGGCGCGGCCTGCGGGCTGCTCATCGCCCAGACGGGGGTCGCCGCCAGCGACAACCTGAAGATCGCGCTGGAGGGCGCCAAGCGCGTGGCCAGCGCCGTGGAAGAGATCAAGAAACCCTGAGGGGCCGGCCATCTTCGCCTGTCGAGGGATCCCTTGACGGCCGGGAGAAAGCCAGCGATATCTGAAGGCTGGTGTCTTCGCCGAGGGGGTCTGGTGTTGCCGGTCGAGCAGGTCGAGCGGGACGGATGAGCGTGAGCGATCATGACACGATCCTGCTCGATGTCGCGCTCCAGTTCGGGGCGATGCTCGATCTCGACAACCTGCTCCCGCTCGTCGTGGAGCGCGTCGCCGCCCTGGCCGACGCGGAGCGCGCGCTCGTCGTCCTCTGCGACGACGAGGGCAACATCGAGCGCGCCATCGTCCACAACATCGAGTGGGCCGGGCCGGGCCATCCGCTGCCGGTGAGCCAGGGCGTAATAACAAGAGCGGTCCGCGAGCGGCGGGCGGTGATGGTGGCCGACGGCGCGACCGACGCCGACTTCGGGACGAACGAGAGCGTGAAGTCCCTCGGCCTGCGCCTGATCGTGGCGGCGCCCGTGCTCTCTCGAGACCGGGTGGTCGGCGCGCTCTACACCGACAGCAAGGTCAAGATCCTCCGCCACATGAACGACAAGATCGCGCTCCTGACGGCGCTCTCCCGGCTCGTGGGGACGGCGGTGGACAACGCCCGGCTGTTCGAGGAGCAGCGCTTCCGGGCGATGCTCCTGGCCGAGATGGCCCACGATCTTCGCACCCCGCTCCAGGTCGTCATGGGCAACGCGCAGATCGCGATGCTCGGCGCGGCCGGCGAGCAGGCGGCTGTCCTCGCCGACATCGAGGCGAGCGCGCAGAGGATGGCGCGCATGATCGACGCCGCGCTGGAGCTCTCGCGCATCGACGCGGGGGCGTCCTGCCCTCCGCCAGCCCAGGTGGATCTGGCCGAGGAGCTCCCGCGCCACGCCCGGATGCTCGACGTCGTCGCCCGGCAGAGCGCCCTGGAGCTCAGGATCGTCGTCGGGGCCGGCCTGCCGCCCGCCGTGACCTCGCTGGAGCGCCTCTGGGTCATCCTGGACAACCTGCTCTTCAACGCCTTCAAACACGCCTTCCCCGGGACTCCGGTGTCCGTCGAGGTCGCCCTACGCGACGACGCGGGGCCGCCCGAGGCGAGGAGCTGCCCGGGCGATCCATCGGCGACCCTCTTCCGGCGGGCGGCGACCCTCGTGCCTCACCCTTCGAGCCGGTTCCTCGAGATCTCGGTCCACAACCACGGCCGCCCGATCGCCGCTGACCTGCTGCCCGGTGTGTTCTCGGCGTACGAGCGCGGCGACGAGCGCCAGTCAGGGCACAAGTCGACGGGCCTCGGGTTATGTATCGTGGAAAAGTGCGTGCGCCACCTGGGCGGGCTGGTCTGGGTGACCTCGGAGGCTTCGCGGGGCACGCGCTTCGCGTTCACGCTGCCCACCCGTCTCGCCCAGCCATAGATGCTGGATCTCGGCGCCTACCTCTCCGAGCTGCGGAGCCTCGTGCTCGAGCAGATACGGGCGATCATTCCCCGCGATCACAGGCTCGGCCCGGTCCTCTACGACCTGATGCTCGATTACCCTCTTCGCGCAGCGAAGGGGCTCCGCCCGGCCCTGTGCGTGGCCACCTGCTGCGCCCTCGGAGGGAGCCTTCGAGCCGCCCTGCGCTCCTCCGCGGTGCTGGAGCTTTACCACAACGCCTTCCTCATCCACGACGACGTGGAGGACGGCTCCGATCTCCGCAGGGACGGGCCGACGCTCCACGAGATCCGGGGCGTCCCTGTGGCCGTGAACGTCGGCGACGCGATGCTCGCCCTGGCGATGGAGCCGCTGCTGGACAACGTGCGCGATCTCGGCGTCGGAAAGGCGCTCCGGATCATGCAGGTCATCGCCCGGATGGCGCGCGAGTCGGCCGAGGGCCAGGCCATGGAGCTCGACTGGATCGCCAGGCGCCGCCGGGACGTGGGCGAGGTCGACTACGTGCGCATGGTCCACAAGAAATCGGGTTGGTATACCTTCGTCGCGCCCATGCTCATAGGAGCGATCGTGGCTGGGGTCCTTCCTGGGGAGCTCCATAGAATCGGCCGCATCGCCGTGCCGCTCGGGGTCGCTTTCCAGATACAGGACGATCTGCTCAACCTCGTCGGCGATCCCGGGAGGACCGGCAAGCGGCGATGGTCGGATCTATGGGAGGGGAAATACACCCTGATGCTGCTCCACGTCCTGCGCGCGGCGCCGCCCGACGATCGGAGGAGGATCGAGCGCGTCCTCTCGGGGAAGGGTGCGAGGGGCCCATCGTCCCCTCCGGCCGTTGACACCGGGGGGCGCGATCGTATACGGCTCCTCGTGAGGGCCGAGGAGCAACGCGGCGCGATCGGTGGCGAGCTCGCAGACGCCCTCGTCGCGCTGCTCGCCGGGGAGCCGGGGGGGCGAGGGGGGCTGGATGAGGGGCCAGATGAGGAGGGAGCCGAATTCATCCTCCACACGATGGAGCGCGTCGGGAGCATCGACAGGGCTCGCCGCATCGCAGGGAGGCACGCGTCCAGGGCGTCACGGGCGCTCGCCGCGTACGCCCCTCTGCGCGGCACATCGGATCATCACCTCTTCCTCGAAGAAATCATGAAGTATGTCGTGTCGAGGCCGGAGTGACGAAACGAGAGCGCCAATGAGTTCGAAATTGAATATCCTCGATCTGGCGAGGCAGACGTTCGTGGACTTGGCCATCGAGGAGCTCGCATGCCAGCACCGGGCCAGGCAGCTCCTGGAAGGCAAGGAGCCCTGCGGCCCGGCCCGGGCAAGGGAGCCCGGCGGAGCAGCCGGAGCAGCGGCGCCCGAGGGAGGCTCGCCCGCGCCGAACGTGGGCGACCTGATCCAGGACGCGGCGACCCTGGGGCTCCACAACCTGAGAGCGCTCACCCGCATGCACCACGTCTACTCGGATTTCATCGTCGACCGGGTCATGGGGCGCTCCTCCGGGACTCGTGGGGGCGGCCCGGCGCAGGAGCGTCGCCGGGAGCCGGTGCTCCTCGCCATCACCGCCAGGCCTGGAGAGCGAGCCAGGACCCGCTTTCTGCTCTGCAACGCCCATGCTCGCCAGGCGCAGGTCTCGTTTCTCACCTCGGAGTTTGGCGAGCAGGGTTCCCAGAGCGGCTTCCAGAAGATCATCCAGTTCGATCCCCCTCGCCCTCAGATCGGGCCAGGGCAGGAGGTCGTGGTGGCGCTCTCGGTCGAGATCGACAAGAGCTTCGTCCCCGGCCACTGCTACAGGTGCCGTATCAACGCCGTGATGGACGACGAGGACACGCGCTCCTTCCTCCTCGATATCGCGGTCGAGGAGGGCCCCGTGACCGCCAAGCCGGAGACCAAGCCGGAGATCGAGGTTGTGGTCGAGGTCGAACCGGACGTGGTGCCCAAGCCAGATGTCACGCCGGGGGAGCGCTGAGGTCCGATGGAGCGAGCTGACGAGGAGCTTCCCAGGATCACCTTCGGCGACGACGAGGACAAGGAGCCAGCGCCACAGGGCGAGGCCGATCCGCTCCTGGCGATCCTCGGGCAGGGGCAGCGGCTCATCCTGAAATACCCCTTTGCTTCCCAGGCGATCTTCAGCGCCTTCGTGGCCGAGGGCCGGCGCTTTGCGGAGACGCCCGAGGGGGCGCGCCTCCGGGCCGAGCTCGCCGGGTCCGAGCTCCTGGAGCGGTGCCGCACGGCCTTCCAGATCGTCGGTCACAACCTCCTCGAGGAGCGGAGGCCCTCGGGCCTCCCTTCGGTGCTCCTCCACGCCTTCGTGAGCGTGGCGCGGACCGCGAACCTGGAGTCCCTGCTCCGTCGTTTCTCCATGAGGTGATTGGCCAATGGGCATCTTGGATCGTCGTCCTGTCGATTTCATGGAGCACAACGCGTTCTTGCATTTCGTGCTGGGAGTGGAGTCGGCTCGTCGCAAGCTCGACGCGCTGGTCGCCCGGCACGGTCGGCCCCGGGCTCCTGGTGCGGCCGGCGCCTCCGGGGAGGACGACGGCGCCATGCTGTATTTCGTCCTTGGGCTCTCCTCGTTCGGGGCGCGGATCGCCGAGCAGGTGCAGGCGATGCGCGCTCCGTCGAGCGAGGCGCCCGCCGGAGCGAAGCGCTCAGGCCTGCGCGACCTCCTCCGGTAGCGCGGTGGGGGGCGCCATGGAGGGGGGGGCATTGGTGGAACCTGCGGATTACTTCCGGAGATCTTCCTCGGCCAGGGGCGCCCCCGGGTACAGGGAATGGCAGCACTTCGTGGTGACCGGCGACGAGGTCGAGATCATCGTCAATTTCAGCGTCCTTGGGGACACGGGCTCCCCTCGTGGCAAGGTGCTGCTCCTGGTGCGCGAGGCAGGCTGGGAAGGGGGCTTCGAGGCCGTAGCGAAGGAGGAGCTCCTCGTGCGCTCTGGCCAGATCGATGCCCGGTTCGGCCAGAGCGGCCTGTCGTTTCAGGGAGGCGCTTATCATGTCCACGCCCGGCTCCGCTCGGGGCTCTCGGTCGATCTCCGGCTCGTCCCCTCGGGGGCCCTCTTCGTCGCCAACAACCTGGAGATAGGCGGCAGCGGCTCGAGGAGCTGGCTGGTCGAGCCCAGGCTGGTCGCCGAGGGCGAGATCCGCTCCGGGGGGCGGGTGCGCTCCCTCCGGGGCGCGCTCGCTTATCACGATCACAACTGGGGTTCCTGGGGCGGGGACCTGCTCTGGGAGTGGGGCTTCGGCCTTCCTGATAGGGAAGGAGCTCACCCCTGGAGCTTCGTATTCGGCAGGTTGCTGGATGCGCCGAGCGGTCGAGCGCTGATGCAGTCCCTGTTCCTCTGGGACGGCGCGTCCCTCGTCCGCATGTTTCGGGACGCCAGGATCGATGTGGTATCGGAGGGAGTGTTCCAGGCAGGGCGCGTCCTCAAGGTGCCCCCGATCATGGGCCTCCTCCACCCTGGGAGTCTGGTGGACGTCCCCGAGCGCCTGACGATCCACGCCCGGAGCGGAGAAGATCGCTTGACCGCGGAGTTCAGGGCGGAGAGCATGGTAGAGCTACTGATCCCCAGGCAGGAGGATCTGCGCACCACCGAGATCGACGAGGTGGTGGGCAGCGTCGAGCTCCGGGGGATCGTCCTGGGGAGGCCCGTCTTCATGGCCGGGCGGGGAACATTCGAGTTCGTCCATGCGAGAAGCTAGCGTCCGAGATCTCGTCCACGACTCACTGGTCGCCATCCGCGACGAGTGCCCGTCCGCTCACGCGCGGATCGGGGACGCGCTCGGTACACGCAAGGTGCGGGTGAGCGTCGGGGCCGAGGTTGTGTGGGTGAACTTCGCCGAGAGCGTCGTCGTGGGGGCAGAGCAGGACGCGGACGTGGATATCGTGGTCGGGCGAGCGGGCCTGGTCGATCTGGTCCTGGGCCGCGACACGGTTGAGGACGCTCTCTTGGGAGGACGGCTCGACGCCAGGGGCTCGCTCGAAGATCTCCTGGCCTTTCACGAGGGGCTCAGGGGGTACGTGGCGGGTGCTGTCCGCTCTCCATCGGCGGGGAGGCTCATGGCCCGGTTCTTGAAATTTGAAGTCGAAGAGGAGGGGAGCCGTGGCACCTGAAAGTTTGGCACCTCGAGATTTTAGGCCCAAAAATTGGCGAAATGAGTGGCCTCCCCTGGTCACCATCTACGGCGCGGGAATCGCGGGGCTGACCGCGGCCCAGGAGCTCGCCGAACGAGGCTTCACGGTGATCGTCTACGAGCCCGAGGAGGACGTCAGGGCAGAGCGAGACACATGTCAGGTTGGCGGCATGGCCAGGACTCACTGGGTAAGGATCGAAACTTCCGATAGGGCTCGCCTGCCAGAGAGGGCGGGGCTACTTTCGCCGATCACGCCCTTTCGGGAGAAGATCGGATTTACTCGAGACAGGGCCACCATCGACGACCCCGGGCCCGAACTCGACGCGGAGGCCAGGAAGCTCGCGGACCACTCGAAGGCCGCGCTGGACGCGGTGGCCGAGAAGCTCGCAGCACACCCCGAGATAACCCGGTTTTACATCGATGGTATTCGCGAGCCGGACGAACGCGAGGGCATCGATCATGAGCGGGCCCAGGCGGTGTACGAGTCCCTGATCCAGAGGGGAATCAGCAAGGAGCGCCTCCGGGTTCGATACCTTGGCGCCGCGCTGTCGGACGTGCGCGGGCTGATCCCGGAGGCGCATCGCATCGTTCAATTCAATAAATCCGGGCGGGAGCTCCCCGGGGAGCACGGCTACCGATTCTTCCCCTCGTTCTATCGGCACGTGTTCGACACCATGAGGCGCATTCCACTCCTCCAGGCGAAGCGCGCGTCGGACCTGGCCTTTGCGTCGAGCGTGGAGTTTTTTGAACGGTATAACTTCGTGGCGACGGATACCGACCAGGGGCGCGTGTACGAGGCCACGGGCCGGACGGTGCACGACAACATCATCGCGCTCCAGAAGCACGAGGTGGACCGGGCTGACGGGCTGGCTCCGGAGCCTCTGCCAAGGCAACCCTCGGGCTCGTTCAAGGACATCGCCAGGATGCTCCGGGCGCTCTTCGGCGATCTTCGCTTCTCTCCCCGGGACGTGGGCCTTTTCCAGGTCAAGCTCTTCAAGTACGCCACCTCGTGCGAACCGCGCCGCAGGGAGTACGAGAAGCTGACCTGGTTGGAGTTCCTGGAGATCGAGCGCTATAGTCCGGAGTTCAAGCAGGCGATGGAGCAGTGGCCCCAGGCGCTTCTGGCCATGAGGGCGTCGCGGTGCGACGCACGAACCTATGGCAACATGGTCCTCCAGCTGCTGCTCGACCAGGTGCGTCCCACGTTCACCGACGGGACCCTGAACGGTCCCACCAGCGAGGCATGGCTCGATCCCTGGCGCACCTATCTGGAGCATGTCCACAGCGTCGTTTTCCTGCGAGGGAAGCTGACTTGTCTGAAATTGATGGATCCGGGCCTTACCGCGGACGTCTCGCCTCGCGACCGTCCTCGACTCGGCTACATCGTCCTCGCGGTCCCCATCGAGCAGCTCCCCGAGGTGATCACCGATCAGCTCATCGAGGCCCTCGATCAATGGAACGCCGAGCGCCCCGAGCGCAGTGGCAAGCTCAACACGCTCCGCGTGGCCCGGGACTTCGCGCGCCGGGCCATGCAGCCGGACCTGGGCGCCGGTCCCAGGGAGAGGAGGGCGCTGGCCGACTTCAGCGGGATTCAGTACTTCTTCAACGGAGACATTCATTTCGTGGACGGTCATACCTACTTTCCCGACTCGGAGTGGGGGCTCTCGGCGATTCCCCAGGCCCACTTCAGGAAGGACCCGATGAGCTGGCGCACCAAGTTCCGTGGGGTGCTCTCGGTCGACATAGGGCAGTGGCACGCGCCCGGCAATCAGGGCATGGGAAAGACCGCCTGGGACTCTACTCCCAACGAGATCGCCGAAGAGGTCCTGAGGCAGATACGCGCGGGCATCGAGGGGGGCAGCCGACGCGTCCCCGAGCCTATCGGTTACCACATCGACGACAGCATGGTCTTCACGAAGGAGGGAGGAGTTCGAGCGAATCTGTCCCGGTTCTTGATCAACCCTCCCGGGACATGGGACATACGCCCAGGGGAACCGGGCGACTACGATCTGATGTTCGATAGCCTGGTGCTGGCGGGCACCTACAACAAGACCTATACGCGCCTCACCACGATGGAGGCCGCCAACGAGTCCGCCCGACACGCCGTCAACGCCATCTTGCGCCAGCTCCCCGAGGAGCAGAAGAAGTTCATCGGCAACGAGTGCCAGGTTTGGCCGCTGGAGGAGCGAGAGGTGGACGACCTGGACGTCTTCAAGGAGATCGACCGAGGTTTGTGGGACCGGGGGATGCCCCACCAGGTGGACATCAGCAAGCTGGATCGATTGCCCGATAACCTTTTACCAAAAGAGCCATGGCCGCCCCGGGCGACCTGAAGAGGAGTCAACATGTCTAACGAGACACGTGACCAAAAGGTTGTGATCAAGTTCCTGGAGATCCCGGAGGAGATCCGGAAGGTAGCGCCGCGCTTGCGCCGAGTCTCCATCAATACTAAATTTGAGTTCCTGTTCGAATTGGACGGAAAGGAGCCCCCGTCCATGAACGAGCTCAGAAAGATCCTGAAAGAGCTGAGTGATTTTTTCAAGACTGTCGTGGCGACGGGCGTGGAAGAGCTCTTCTGCTATTGGGAGTATGTCGAAGAGCTAGGGCGGTGGGAGTGGCACTGTTTCCCAAGAGGCAGGCGCAGACCCTATTATAGTAGGAGATTTAGGCGTGCTAAGCTCCAGCGTGAGCTGAAGCTCGAATACGTGGAGCTCCCCGCGCTCCTGCGGAGAGCCGGCGGAGCTTCCTTGCGAGGGATCGGGATCGACGCGGAAAATAAGATCGTCCTCCAGTTCGGCGGCAAGAAGTCCCAGTCCCCAGAGCTGATTCGGGGCTTGGGGGGCAAGGTTCGGAAGGCCTTCTCCCTCCTGACTCGTATCCCTGGGACGGAGCAGTCTGTCTGGGTCCATGACTGGGTCCTCCAGAAGTGGGTCAAGGTACCTGTCTCGGCGTCCTGAGGGACTCCATGTCGACGAGATAAATCAAGTCGTCATTCAATTCGAAGGAAAAGAGCCGCAGTCCCCCGTTTTGATTCAAGACACGCGTGACAGGGGGCGGGAGGCCTTCCAAGCCCTGGCCCATGCGTAGAGTCGCCCCGCGAAAGGTTCCGGCGGGAAGCGTGTGACCATCTTGGTATGTGTGCTCCGTGATCCGATCACCAATAGGTGCAAGAGATGGCGCCGTAGACAAGTGTCCATGTTCTAACGCGCGTTCCGCCCTTACGTTGCGAGCGTGGTTGACGAAATCTTCGGTCCTTCAATCGGATGGGCGCTCCAGCAAATCACCTACGACGAAGGGCCGGGCGCGATCAGGAGTTTTCCCATGCGGGCAGGCTCGACGATCCCCTCCTTCTGCATCCAGGCGACGCTCGACTCCACCCTCCTGGGATCGTCCAGGAGCTCGCCCAGCCGGAGAGAGGTGGCGCGGGCGTAGAGGCGCATGTCGGCGCGCACGAAGCCGGCCAGGGCTCTCTCCCAGAGAAGCGAAGCCTCGCTCGGCCTCGGGGAGGCGCTGCCCTCGAGCGCGTCGGCCAGCGGGGAGGCCATGGGCAGGCGAGTCCTCCTCACCCTCTCCAGGGATCGTTTGATGTCGCGACGCAGGCTCGCAGGAGTCCATGCGCCTGGCCCGTGAGGGGGGGAGCCGGAGCGCAGCGCCGCCAGCGCGGCTCGCCCCCGGAGGTGCGCCATCTCGCAGAGGATGGGCCGGACGGAGGCGTAGGCGCTGCGCTCGAAGGCCGGCCACCCCCCGATCAGCCGCTCCCACGCTCCCCACCCGTCCCCCGAGTAGAGCAGGGCCTGCGTCGTCGCCAGGAGGTGGTGGTAGTGCTGGAGGTTGAAGCCCTCGGTCTTCCAACCTGCGATCGCCGCGTCGGCGCGGAGCAAGGCCGTCTCCGGCTGGTCCTCCACGAGGAACGCCATCGACGGCAGGCCCAGGGCGTAGACGGTCTCGGCAAAGCGATCTCCGCGCTCCGTGGCGCGCGAGAGGCCGGCCCTGGCGGTCTCCAGTAGCCGCCGGATGCGGCCCCCGTTGGCCATGCCCGCCAGGGTATAGATGCGGGTGACGGCGATCTCCCATTCCGTGCCCCGGCACCGGGTGCGGAAGGCCTCGATGGCTCGCTCCCCCGTGTCGATGAGCGAGGCCCACTCGGAGCGCTGCCAGTGCATCGTCGCCTCGCACGCCCGCACCCAGGCAAGATCGTAGTCGAGGCCCGTCGTGCGGGCCAGGCCGCAGGCCATGGAGAGCAGCCTGTCGGCGCGCCTGCCGAAGATGGCGCCCCCTATCTGAGCCTCGAACGCCGCCTCCAGGCCCAGCGCTCGAAGCGCCCTGGAGGGCTCGCCCGCGTCGAGGGCGCCGAAGAGATGGAGCATGTCCAGGGCGTCGGCAGGCACGTAGTCCACCATGGTGATGCTGGTGCCGGCCCCCCAGATGGCGTCCAGGCGAGCGAGGACCTCGGGCGCGATCTCGGAGGCGTCCCTGCGCGTGAAGGCGAGCCCCCGGACGAGGAGCTTGGCGCGGTTCACCAGCGCGGCCCTGACGGCGCCGCGGGGCGTCGTGGGGACCTGGATCTTGAACTCCTCCAGGACCGCCTTCATGATGTCCCGGCCCTCTTCGATGCATCCGCTCCGCAGGAACTGCTCGGCGGCCTGCCGCTTGAGCCCCAGCACCTCCGTCCTGCCGGGATCCCTTCCAGCCAGCGCTCGCGCCGCCGCTTGGAAGCTCTGGCCCGCCAGGCCCCCCCGGCCCGCGTTGGCCAGGGCGTCCGCCAGCTTGGAGTGCGAGCTCCAGCTGGCGTCGTCGCCCCTCAGGCGCACGTTGAGCCGGTAGAACTCCGCCGCGCGATCGAAGGCCAGGGCCCGCGCGGCGATGTCCCCCGCCTCCAGGGCGTAGTCGGCCGCGAGCGCCTCCTCTCCGGCCTGGAGATAATGCTCCGCCAGCACCTGGGGATCCGGCTTCTGGCTCCTTCGTACGGTGTCGGCAAGACGTAGATGGTGATCCCTTCGCTCCGCGGGATCGAGGGAGGCGACGACGGCCTCGCCGATCCTGTCGTGGTACACCGCGACCGCGGGACGATCGTCGATGGTCGTGCTGCGGAGCAGGCAATCCTCGATGAGCGGATAGAGCAGCGAGCGCCCTCCCTCTCCCAGCCCCGCCGCGCCGAGCGCCAGGCTCTGGTCGATGGGGCGCCCCGCGATCGACACGATTCCGAGCAGGCGCCGCCGATCCGAGGGCAGCCGATCGAGGCGCTCCTCGATGACGGTGTCCACGCGTAGCTCGAAGGGGTGCTGGGACGCCAGCGAGCGCGCCAGCAGCGCGCGAGCGAGCTCTCCCGCGAACAGCGGCGAGCCCGCCGACTCGGCCGCGATCCTGGGGATCATGCTCTGCCGCCCCTCCATGCGCCCGGCCACGATGGCGAGCACGAGCGCCCGGACCTCCTCCTCCGAGAGAGGCGCGATCTCCATGCGCACGACGGCCGCGGCCTCCTTGTCGCCGAGCGCCGCCAGGCGAGCCAGCAGCTCGTTGCCGCCGACCTCCTCGCTCCGATGAACGAGAACGAGCATGATCGAGGGGGCGCCGGGAGGGCGAAGGAGAGATTGAAGCAGCGCCAGGCTGTCGGGGTCGGCCCAGTGCACGTCGTCGATGAAGAGGACGAGCTGCCGTCGGTCCGACAGCGCGTGGAGCATGTCGCGCAGCGCCTCGAAGGCCTGACGCCTTGCTTCGTGAGGCTCCATGGCGGCGGGGACGACGCCGGCCTCCGCGAAGGCCGGGACCCGGGTGAGCACCGGAAAGAGCTGGATGAGCGCTCGCGGAGAGCTGGGCACGCAGCCCCGCTGCGCGGCGGGCCCCAGCCGGAGCAGATGTTTGGTGAGGTCGTCGATGATCCCGTCGAGCGCCTTGTACGCGACCGCCTCGAGCGGGTGGCAGCGCGCCCTCAGCACGAGCGCTCGCCTGGGCCCCTCGATCTCGGCGAGGAAGGCGCGCACGACATCCGTCTTGCCGATTCCGGACGCTCCGCTCACGTGGGCGACGCCGGGCACGCCGTCCTGGACCTGGTTGAAGAGCGCCCGGAGCGACTTGAGCTCCCGCCGGCGGCCGACGAAGGAGCTCCTCCGCCACGACGCCGGCGCTGGGACCTCGCATCCTTCAATCCCCATCACCCTGGCGAGCGCGGCGCGGATGGCCCCGGCGTCTGGACGACGCTCCGGCGTCGTGTCCAGGAGAGCGAGCACGAGCGCCTCCAGCTCCTCCGGGATCGAAGATCTCATCCGCTCGAACACCCGCCTGGCGCTCTCCTGCTTGCGCTCGAGGATCTCCGTCGGCGAGCCCACGAAGGTTCGCTCTCCGGCGAGCGCCTCGCAAAGGACGACGCCCAGGCTGTACCAGTCGAGCGCAGGGCTCACCTCGCCCCTGAAGGCCTCGGGCGCCATGTAGCGCCGCGTGCCTGCCGGCTCCGCGTCCGACCCCAACGGCCCGGGATCGCGCGGTATCGCCAGCCCGAAATCGAGGAGGACCGCCCGCCCGGTCGAGTCGACCAGCACATTGGAGGGCTTGATGTCCCGGTGAAGCTTGCCGGCGGCGTGGATCGCCGCGATGCCGTTGACCAGCTGGAGGAAGACCCCCGCGAGCATGTCCAGCGCCTTCCGGGGCAGAGGCTCCCCCGGCACCGCGGACCCACGCACATACGAAATCGGCTCGATACCGTTCACGAGCTCCATCGTGAAGAACGTTTCGTCGCGCGAGTCGAAGAGCTCGTAGAGGCGCACCAGGTTAGGATGGGATATCCCCCGGAAAGCGCGAAATTCTTGCTTCAGGTCGAAGGCCCCGTCGGCGGTAAAGTTGTCGAGAGTCTTGATGGCGACCTCGGTGCCTGTCTCCTTGTCGTACGCGGAGTAGACGACGCCCATCGAGCCCCGTCCCAGGCAGGCCCGGAGCTGGAAGCGAAGCCGCAGGGTCGAGGGGGGCGCTTTAACCATCGCCGCGGAGGATCCATGCGAGCTCGGGCTCGGCGATACGCGGGAAGAAGGTGGACAGGCTGAGATCGCGCAGGCCGCAAAAGAAAGGATCGGCCCGGGCGGTCTGGATCGCCACGGCCCACGAGAGGTTGGTGATCCTCCGGGTGCGGCGGAGCCGCTCTCGCTCGTAACCCAGGAGCGCAGCCTCCACCGAGGAGGCGCCGGGGAGCTTGCCCTGGATGCAGGCCGCGTCCTCGAGCGCCTGGCAGGCGCCTTGCCCGAGATCCGGAGTGGACGGGTGGGCGGCGTCGCCCATGAGCGCGACGCGCCCGGACGTCCAGCTCGCCACGGGGGCGCGATCCTGCACCCTCGTCCTGACGAGCGCGCCAAGGTCGGTGGCCTCGATCAGAGCGACGGCCGGCCCCTCGGCGCCGCGGAACATCTCGCGGAGGCCTTGAGGCGTCGTCACGGGGGGGCCGCCTTTGAGCGCGGCGTCGCTCACGGTGGCGTACCAGTGGATGCGGCGCCGGCCGATGGAGGCGGCCCAGAAGCGTAGCCCGCTGCCCACGATGGCGATCGCCTCTCTGGGCGGGAGCGCCACCGGGGCGCCCTCCGCGATGCCGACCCACGCGTCCTGCTCCGCGGAGCGCGTGGCCTCCTGCCCCAGGAGCCGAGCCCGTACGCTCGAGTGGATCCCGTCCGCGGCCAGCAGCGCGGAGGCCTCGAGGGTCCGCCCGTCGGCGAGCTCGACATGGACCCGCCCCTCGCCCGGCGAGAAGCCCGTGCACTCGCACCCGAACTCGATGGAGCCCGGGCCCTTGGCCCGGACGAGAATGTTCATCAGATCGGCCCGGGCGACGACGACCGACGGCGAGCCCTGTCCGCGCCCGATCCTGGCGACGGGGAGGCGCCACATCGGTACGCCGCGCCAGGTGCGGAACTCGGTGACCTCGATGGCCCCCCCGGCGTTGACGACCTCGGCCGCGAGGCCCAGGCTTCGAAGGGCCCTGATCCCGTTGGCCCAGAGGAGCAGCCCTCCTCCTCCGGCTCGCGGCGCCGTGGCGCGCTCGAACACCCGCACGGGGATCCCCCTCTGCTCGAGGCCGATGGCGGCGGCCAGGCCAGCGATGCCGGCGCCGACGATGACCACCGGGCGGTTGGTCTCTCCAGACATCGACCGGCCATGTTACCACGTCGCCGCGGCCGCCAGGCCTCAGCTGCGGCTGGAGATCATGGCCGCGAGGAGGGCCCCCGCGCCCAGCAGCAGCGCGAAGATGAACGAGAGCGCGATGCGGCGCTTTCTCCCGCTCCCGTCGACCAGACTCAGCTCTTCGGGGGTGAGATAAACGTCCACTCGAGGGGCCCTTGGCTCCTCGATCCGGGCCGGCGGATCCTCCACCGGCCGACGCGCCGAGGCGGGGGCGGGCACCGCCTCGGGCGCCGCCACGGGCACCGCCACGGGCACCGCCACGGGCGCCGCCACGGGCGCCGCCACGGGCGCACGAAACGTGGACTGCGAGACGACCATGGCGGGGGGTGACAGGAGCGCTGGAGGGGCCTCGGGCCGTGCCCGGAGCGCCTCGGCGCGGGCGACGCGCACCTCCAGCGACGAGAGCTTGGCCTGGAGCGGCCCGAGCAGCTCCCTGGCCACGGCCTCGGCGAGCAGGCGCACGTCACCCTCGGTGACGCCATGCTGCGCCTCGGAGCGAGCCACCGAGGGAGGGCGGGGGGTGATGCCGGCCTGCACCTCGGAGCGCGCCGGCGCGGAGGGGGCCCGGGGGGCGACGCCATGGACCCTGGGGACGCCGGCCACGTGGGGCTTGCCAGGCCTGGGATCGTCCGCTCCTTCCTGTGAAGGGAGCTGCGGCTCCGCCGGCTCCGTCTCGAGCTTCGTGACCATGGTGTCGTCCGTGTCCTGCTCTTCGTTCACGTCCACGTCCCTCGAGCCCCCTCGTCGTCAGGTATACTTCGCGGTCCCGCTCCCCTCGATACCCGTCTTACCACCCTCGCCCTATGCCGTTGTTCATGTTCACGTAGGCCAGATAGAGGAGATATTTGTTGGTGAGCGTCACCTGGTCGAAGACCTGGCCCTTCTCCTGGCTCTCCGGCTCGGGGGCCTTCGAGGAGCCCAGGAGCCGGTCCCTGCCCCATTTCTCGATTCCCTGGCCCTGGACGCCCTTGGCCGCGAACTTGCTGAGCACCGTGGAGGCCGCGTTCTGGCCCGCGTAGCTTATCACCACCGGTACGGCCACCTTGTCGAAGAGCATCTTCCCGGGGCCGATCTTGAACAGCTTCTCGACCGAGGGCCCGGTCAGCTTGAGGGCGCCGCTCAGCGCGGCCTTGCCCAGCGTCGCGCCTCCGACGAGCTCGGTGCCCATCTTCCAGGGCGCCTGCACCAGGGCCAGCACCATGTCCTGCTTGAAGCTGAATTTCTTCCCGAGCTTGACGTAGGCGAACGCGAAGGTCCCCGCCGCCTCCATGGCCCCGGCCCCGACGCTGCCCGTGTCCTGGAACTTGCATGTCCCCTTGAAGAGGGATCCCGCGCCCATGACCCCTACGGCCGCCCCTCCGGTCATGACGGATGCGCCTACCATGAGCCCGTCGGCGGACATGTCGCGGACGAACCTGGCCACGTCGACCGCCGACTCGTAGGCGTCGACGGACTTGTTGATCCGCTGCATGTTCTGGGTCTGGACTTCCCCCATCCAGTCGACGTACATCTCCTTGTATCGGGCGGCCTCCTCGATCTTGAACTCCAGCTCGCGGGCGACGCCGGCGGCGCCGTACTGCGCCTTGACGCGCATCGCCTCGAGCTCGACGTCCGTGTTCTCCTTGGCGTCCTCCCTCACCCTCGTCCAGTTCACCTCGATGTGCGAGACGTCGGGCAGGGCCCAGCTCATCGGGTTGTACCAGTTCGAATCCGAAATGGTGATTTCCTCGGCGTACTGGTATTGCAGGTACGCCGTCCAGTAGGACCGGAGCAGGCGGCGGACGATGTCCCAGTCGATCGCGAACTGGGTATTTCCGCACTGGAGCATCTCGTAGGCCATGGTCTCCTCTTGACCGAAATTTCCCGCATGGTCGGGCGGCGTTCGCCCATGCCCCCCGGGGGGGATCGCTCACGCTATCCTGGTCCTGGCTCGCGATCCATCGCCTCAGGAGCACGGGCCGCTCGGGTCTTGCGCTCGGGTCTTGCGCTCGGGTCTTGCCCTCGGTCTACCCCCCGCCTGCTCCCCTGGGTCAGGCAAGGCCAGGGCGCGGCCGGCCCCGCCCGGCGGAAAGGCTTCCAACCACCTGCGATCCGTGGCAAAACGCGAGCCTTGCTGGGAAAAGTCCCTTGAATCGCTGCGGTCCGGCGATGCGCGAGATCCCGATCCGGCTCGGAGGATCTTTGTGCGACTGCGAGGACATCTGGGGCTTCCGTTGCCACGCGGAGAGCATCGCGGAGGGCGATGTCCTGGTGGTCCCGTTCCACGGCGCGCGCACGCTCTGCGTCGCCCAGGATTTCATCCGGCCGATCCCGGCGGTCCTCGAGCTCGAGTGACCGGGAGCCTCGCTCGCGCCCAGGCCCTCGGTCACCTACATGTCATGGAGGGAGGTGCAGGGTGCGCACCTGTCAGCAACCATCCTCCCACACTCGTTGGGGCTTGGTCCGGCGCCAAAAAGCTGAGTGATTTGGACTAAAATTAATAACGGCGTGACGCCCGGCTAACAAGATCCCAGGTGACGGGCTTCGAGGTCGGCAAGGAGTTTGTGGCGTTGGGTCGGTGACCTCGCCTTGCGCATGATGGCCGCGCGATGGAGCGCCGCGCCGGCGGCATGGGGGCGGTGCAGTAGGGGCGAAGTTCCGCTGCCGTGAAGGGGGCCGGATGGTGAACATGCGCGTCCAGGACAAACGCTTGGGTGGCACCCTGTGGTCGCAGATGACACGTCGCCGCGGGCAGCCCACGCAGCGACGTTCTTCCTCGGTCGGTTCGAGCACGAGGTCAGGGAGGGCAGAGCCCGACGGCCAGGCGTGGGCGATGCGCATTGCTCCTTCAACGGCACCGCTGACCCAAAATTTAGCCGGGTGTCACGCCGTTGCTAAAAATAGGGCACAAAGCCCGAAAAAAGAATGTCCGACATACCCTGGGGGTACTCGGGAGTAAGTCGGAGGTATGTCGGACATACCCTGAGGGTACCCGAGAGTAAGTCGAGGGTATGTCGGACATACCCTGAGGGTACCCGAGAGTAAGTCGAGGGTATGTCCGACATACTCTGGGGTACCTCGGGAGCAGGCCGGGCGAGCGTCGCGCCCTGGAGCGCCCCGTGACCGCCGACAAGATCCGGGAGCTGCCCCTCAACGTGCGCTTGGGTACAATGCAAGGGATGGTGTCGACATCCCTCTCCCACGTTGCTAGAACGCCTACGAGCCCACCATGAGCTGGACGCAGGACAGTCAGGCGCGACTGAATCACCTCCGCAACAAGGAGCTCACCGGTACGCTGACGGAGCTCGAGCAGGTGGAGCTCGCGACCCTCATGGCCGAGGTCGAGGCTGAAGAGGCGCAAGCTCTCGCCCCGGCCGTGCGAGCGCTGCGCGCCGAGGTCCACGAGCTGGAGCGCGAGATCGCTAGCGTCCAGGGTGAAAATGAGGAGCTTGCCCGGTTGCTCGCGCGGCAGCAGGCCCTTGCCGCCGACGGGCTGCGCTTCCTCGCCGAGTTCGAGCGGCGTCACGCCTCCATCCTCGATGGGCTTGCCCGGTTCGCGGGACACCCGGTGCCGACCACGTAGATGGCGGTCACAATCGAGGCGCGTGCGGCTGTCAGGGCCGCTTTCGGCGGCCGGTGCGGCTACTGCGGCGTGTCCGAAGCCTCCGTGGGAGGTGAGCTCGAGATCGATCACTTCCATCCGCAAGCTGCAGGAGGTTCCGACGAGCTCCACAACCTCGTGTACGCTTGTACCGCGTGCAATCGCTTCAAAGGCGACTACGCCCCTGCTCTCGACGCGCCGGAGAGCCTGCGGCTCCTTCGCCCCCAGCGCGACGACGTGAATGTCCACATCGCCGAGACGGTGCACGGGCGTCTGCTGGGGCTCACGCCTCGCGGCTGGTTCCATATCCAGCGCCTTCACCTCAATCGCCCGCAGCTCATCGAGATGCGAAATCTGCACCGCGTCGTGCAGGCGCAGAAGGATGAACTCGCCCGGACGCGTGAGGCGGAGGCGCGTCTGCGGCGGGAGAACAGCGTGCTTCAAGGTGAGATCGCACGCATTCGCGCGGCTGTCGTCGAGCTGCTTCGTCGAGGCGAGCGATGACCTCCCCCTGGCCGTAGCGGACCTACGCCTGTCCAGCAAGGCGCTGGGGCCGACGGTGCGCGACGATGAGGGTGACGCGCTCGAGTGGTCTGCCTGCGACACGCGTCTTCCTGCCGAGGCGGGCTGCGTCTACCCTCCCAAGGGGCCGTCATGACACCGCGCCAAGCCGATCTCGCCTTCGTCCTCGCGGAGCTCGAGGGGGTGCTCGAGGTCCATGCGCTGGAGGGCCCTGGTGAGCTCGATTTCGCCGTGGTCGTGGAGCGCCCACTGCACGTGGTGGCCGCTCACTACGCGATGCTCCGGGTGCTAAGCCACGAGGAGTGCGGCAGGGTCCACTTTGCCTTTGGCCAGCTCCGAGGGCCCCTCCGCTCTCGTGCCAGGAGGCTCGAGCTCACGGCGGCCGAGCGCGAGGAGGCGAGGGCCAGGGTCCCCCTGAGCAGCCCAGCGCTCGAACAGGAGCCCGCTCCTCACCGGCGAGAACGGAAGGCCGGCCCGCGCACGGGGCCGTTCGGCGCGCTCGTCGTCGACGGTGACGTGGAGGTGCACAGAGCGGTGCGTGATGCCCTCGGCGAGGGCGCGGAGGTGCAGATCCATCGCGATCCGGAGGGGGCCGTGGAGGCGTTCCTTCGGATCGATTTTGACCTGTGCTTGTGCGACGTGCGCCTCGGGTTCGGGGGCAGGGGCTTCCTGACCCGGATCGCCAGGGAGCTCCCGGACCGCGCCGGCGAGATCGTGCTCGTCGCCGCGGAGGGGGAGAGGGAGCTCCTGGATGCGAGCCTCACCGAGATCTCGGCGCCCAACATCTACCTGGTAAAGCCGCTCGATCCTGTCCTGCTCCGTAACGTGCTCCGCGGCGTCCCTGTGGTCCCGCCTATCCCTCCGTCGGAGCCGGTCGCTCTCCCTCGCCCTTTGCGAAGCGTCCTTGTCATCGACGACGGTTCTCCAATTGGATCGACAAGCGAGGTGAGGGTGGTCATGGCCGACGAGCCCTGGGGCGCGATCGACAGCCTGGCCTCCGACCGCTTCGATCTCGTTCTGTGTAGCTCCGAGCTGAGGACAGCGGGAGGCGCTCCGCTCTACCGCTTCCTGTGGAGCGCGAGGCCCGACCTCAAGAGGCGCTTCGCGCTCATCGTCCCCCGGGGCGCCCTGGCCAACCCCGGAGAGCGTCGCGCCCTGGAGCGCCCCATAACCGCCGACAAGATCCGGGAGCTGCTCGAGAGGCTCTCGCCGTCCGTGTGAGCCGCTCACCGCACGCATGACTCCCTTCGCCGCTCTGGCACGCGAGGACCGCAGGTTGGCATTACGGGCTTCTTTGGCGCCAAGTTGGCAATGAGCCGACAGCGTGGAATGGGGGACTTCACCGGAGGCTTGCGGGCTCGAAAGGGCTCAGCGGATGTCGCTCGGCGGCTCGGCCAGCCTGGGGCTGTTCGACTCGACGCAGACCTTGGAGTCCCAGGGCGCTTCAGGAGCCCCGGCCCTGGGCCAGTCGCGCTTCCAGCTCGGCGTGTCGCCCCGTGTGGGGTATGTCCTCCCGCTCTCCCGCGGCGTGGCTACGGCATGTGCCGGACTTTGGGAGGGGGCCTGGGGAGCGAACGGGGCTGGGGAGGCCCCCCGAGGAGAGGGCGAGGGCCGCCGGGTCTTGCTGCGAAAAGTCCCGGCAATCGCTTACGGTCACCCCCTGGGATTCACAGGATTGCATCGGGCTACTGTGAGCGGTCCCCTTGAACTGGGACATGGCCCCTGGAATTTACAGGGCCAAAGCAGGCCCAAGAGACCCGTTCTCTGTCCCTTGCCAGCCCAAAGCAAGCCAAAGAGACCGACTCTCTGTCCCTTACCAGGCCAAAGCAAGCCAAGGAGACCCGCTCTCTGTCCCGGTCGAAGACCTGGCCCCTCGCCCCTGGCTCTCCGGCTCTAAGGGTTCTCGAGGAGCCCAGGAGCTGGTTCTTCCCCCACTTCTCGACCCCCTGGCCCTGGGTGCCCTTCGCCGCGAACGTGCCGAGCGCCGCGGCGCCCGGCGGAAAGGCTTCCAACCACCTGCGATCCGTGGCAAAACGCGAGCCGCGCCCATGCCCACGTTCAAACTCGACGGCAAGCCCATCCCCTTCGAACCCGGCGATTCCATCATTTTTGCCGCGGCGAAGGCCGGGATCGAGATTCCCCATTACTGCTGGCATCCGGGCCTCTCCGCCCCGGCCAACTGCCGCATGTGCCTGGTCGAGATCCTCCCCGGCGCCAACCAGCGCGCGATGATGCTGGACATCCTGGAGTGGGATCCCAAGCTGGGCGACTACCGCCCGGTCCAGAAGCCCAAGCTCCAGCCGGCCTGCCAGTACCCCGCCGTCGACGGGCAGGAGGTGCTCGCCGACACCAGCGCCCACGTGAAGGACGCCAGGGCCACCGTCCAGGAATTTCTCCTCCTCAACCACCCGGTCGACTGCCCCATCTGCGACCAGGCCGGGGAGTGCAAGCTGCAGGACTACTGGCTCGAGCACCAGCAGACGGCCAAGCGAATGAGGGACGAGCCCATCCACAAGCCCAAGGCGGTGGAGTTCGGGCCGACCATCGTCTACGACGCGGAGCGCTGCGTGATGTGCACCCGCTGCATCCGCTTCATGGAGGAGGTGGCCAAGGATCCCGTGCTCGACATGAGGGAGCGGGGCAACCTCAACGAGATCTTCGTGGCTCCGGGGCGCCAGCTCGAGGGGCACTACACCTTCATGACCGAGCATGTCTGCCCTGTGGGCGCGCTCACCACCAAGGATTTCCGCTTCAAGGCCAGGGTCTGGTTCCTGAGGAGCGCCAAGTCCGTCTGCCAGGGCTGCGCCACGGGCTGCAACGCCCACTTCGACTACGATCCGCGCACCAACCAGGCGCTGCGCTACCGCCCCCGCGACAACCACGAGGTCAACACCTACTGGATGTGCGACGAGGGGATGCTGACCTACCGGCAGGCCCACGAGAAGCGTATCCTGGAGGCGCGCGTCTCCGGCAAGACCGCCAAGGTCGACCGCGCCATGGCCGACGTGAAGGCGATGTTCTCCGGGGTACCCAAGAGCAACATCGCGATCGTCCTGTCGGCCCAGCACTCGCTCGAGGACAACTGGGCCGCCTACGAGATGGCCGAGCTCCTCGGCACTCGCCTCGTCTACTGGACCGGCGCCCCGGACGGCTACGAGGACAAGATCCTGATCCACAGGGACAAGAACTCCAACGCGGCCGGGGTGGCCTCCCTGGCCTCCGAGGCCAAGCCCTACTCCGCGCTCCTCTCGGACATCCGGGCCTCCCGGGTCTCGCATGTGGTCGCCCTGGGCGCGGCCACGCCGACCGACGATCCCGAGGACGCCACGGCGCTCGGCATGCTGAGCGCGCTCGTGGTCGTGAGCGCCCACGAAGGCCCGCTCGCTCGCGCCGCCAAGGTGCTGCTGCCGGCCGCGTCCTGGGCCGAGGCCAGCGGGACCTACGTCAACGCGAAGGGGCTGCGCCAGCTCGCCGACAAGGCGCTCGAGCCTCAGGGCTCGTCGATGCCGGCCTGGCGGCTCCTCGCCAAGCTCACCACCGCCCTGGGCGCCGAGCCCTCCTGGTCGACTCTCAAGGAGGTTCGCGCCATGCTGGTGGCCACCAGCGTGCCGCCCCCGGAGCCCGAGGCCCAGGCGATCGCCGAGTGATAAGGAGCGAACCAACGTGAACGGTACGCAGATTCTCTGGACCATCCTGAAGATCCTCGTGATGGTGGGTTTCCTCTTCAACGTGGGAGGGCTCCTCACCTGGGTCGATCGTCGCCTCAGCTCGATGATTCAGGACCGCGTGGGACCCAACCGTGCTGCCCTGAAGATCGGCAAGTTCGAGCTCCGCGTCGCCGGGCTGCTGCACACGGCGGCGGACGGCGTGAAATTCTTCTTCAAGGAAGACTTCATGCCTCCCAAGGCCGACAAATTGCTCTTCAGCCTGGCGCCCATCCTGGCGATGGTGCCGGTGCTCGCGCTCACGGCGGTCGTGCCCTTCGGCGACACGATCAGCCCGAGCCAGCTCTGGCGCCACCTCTGCGCCCCCTCGGCCGGGCACGCGCTGCAGCTCGTGGACGGCCAGTGCATCGACTCGGTCACCAAGGCCGTGGTCTCCTCCCCGCACCTGGTGTTCCCCGCCGCCTCCCGCTACGGGATCTCCACCCTTCACTCTGCCCCCATCGAGCTCCAGGTGGCCCCGCTCAACGTGGGCATCCTCTATGTCTTCGCCATGGCGGGGCAGGGGATCGTCGGCGCGGCGATCGCCGGCTGGTCGAGCGACAACAAATTCTCGCTGATGGGCGCGCTCAGGGCGGCCTCCCAGATGGTCAGCTACGAGGTCACGATGGGCCTGTCGCTCATCGGTGCCATGATGATCTACGGCTCGGTGAGGCTCGAGGACATGATCCGCTGGCAGGGCGACAACTGCTGGGGCATCTTCGTCCAGCCGGTGGCCTTCTTCCTGTTCTTCGCGGCGGCCGTCGCCGAGACCAAGCGCATCCCCTTCGATCTCCCGGAGGCCGAGAGCGAGCTCGTGTCCGGCTACTTCACCGAGTACTCCGGCATGAAGTTCGGGATGTTCTACTTTGCGGAGTACATGGAGATCGTCACGAGCTCGATGCTGCTCGTGACCATCTTCCTGGGCGGCTGGCAGCTCCCCTTCCTCCACCGCGACGGCATCACCATCGCCCTCGGCGACACGGTCCATTTCGCCCAGAAGCTCCCTCATATCTGGGTCATCATCTTCGGGGTCCTCGCCTTCTTCGGTAAGGTGCTGGCCATGTGCGGCCTCCAGGCCTTCGTCCGCTGGAGCCTCCCCCGCTTCCGCTACGACCAGCTGATGAAGCTCGGCTGGACGGTGCTCCTGCCCGCCTCGCTCGCCAACATCCTGGCGACCGGCGTGCTCTGGCTGGCCAGCAACGGCGCGGGGCCCCAGGTCGCCTCGGCCCTCAAGCTCGGCGCCGACGCGTCCCAGGCCCTGGTCGCGGTGCTCCTGACAGTGCTCCCGCTCTGGGCCGTCTACGGCTTCTTCACCCGCCGCGAGCATGACCGCACGGTCATCGGCACCTCCGGTGCCATGGCCGAGGCTGCTGGCGGCACCAAGACCGCCTCCATGCAGGCCTGAGAGAACCACGCCATGGCCAACGCCTTTCCCAAGAAGCCCGCGAGTCCGACCCACGCCGTCCCGGTGCGCTACACCGAGAAGACGCCCACGACCCAGGCCTACATCCCCGAGATCATCAAGGGGATCGGCGTGTCGATGAGCCACTTCCTCCGCAACACCAAGGAGATGCTCACCGGCCAGCGCCCCGATCCGGTGACCGAGAGCCTGGACATCGGCATCACCACACTCCAGTACCCGGAGCAGAAGCGCCCGTATCCCCAGCGCTTCCGCGGCCTGCACCGCCTCACCGCGCGAGAGGACGGGAGCCCCCGCTGCGTGGCCTGCCTCTGCTGCTCCACCGCCTGCCCCGCCCAGTGCATCTTCATCGAGGCCGGGGAGTACCCCGAAGGCGACAAGCGGCGAGGCTACGAGCGCTTCCCCGTCAAGTTCGTGATCGACGAGCTACGCTGCATCTTCTGCGGCTACTGCGTGGAGGCCTGCCCCTGCGACGCCATCCGCATGGACACGGGAAAGCACCCGGTCCCCTACGACTCCCGCGATCAGTTCATCTACACCAAGAACATGCTCATGGGCGTCACCGGCCGCGACGGGACCCGGGAGACCAGGAACCCTCGCCACGAGCCAGGCGATCCGGGCCACCCCGGGATCGATCGGCTGCACTCCCACTGACGAGGAAGCCCCCGGCCCGGCCCTTTCCCCCGGGCCCGGGCGAAAGGGCCGGGCCGGGGGGCCTGTCGCGACGGACCACGGTCAGAACCCTGGTTTGGCAACGGGCTTTCGGCTAAGCTCGCGCCCCCGCGCGCTCCCTTTCGGGAGGGCGCCCCGAGGAGCGCATGAATCCGACGATCGACATTCTTCGTGGTGAGCTCGAGCGCCTCTTCTCGCTCGAGGAGTTGACCTCGATGAGCAAGATGCTCCTCGGTCTCGACCCGGAGGAGGTGGGTGGCGGCTCGGCGAAGGGCAGCTTCGCTCGCGCCCTCACGGAGCGCTGCGTGGACGGCGAGCGCATCGAGGCGCTGGTGGACATCATCCGGGTCCAGCGGCGAGAGGTGGATCCCAGGATCTTCGATATGGTGGCCATGCTCGGCAGCGAAGACCTGGCCGCCGGGCAAAAAATAGGCGAATTTACCATCAAGAAGAAGCTTGGCGAGAGCGACCTCAGCGTCGTCTACGTGGCGACCCGAGGGGCCACCAACTTCGCCCTCAAGGTCCTCCGCAGGGAGGCGACCAGGGATCGCCGCACGACCCACCGCTTCCTCACGGCCAACCGCCTGGTCGCTGCCATCGCTCATCCCGGGCTGCCCCAGCAGCTGGAGGCCGGAGAGCTGGAAGGGGGGCTCTTCTACGTGGCCTACGAGCACGTCGAGGGCGGGCCGCTCTCGGCGCGCTTCGCCAGGATGGGGGCGTCCCACATCAGCGAGCTCAAGCCTCTGCTCAAGGGGATCCTCGAGCCTCTGGCGGCCGTGCACAAGGCCCAGCTGAGCCACGGCGATCTCAAGATGGAGAACGTGCTGCTCGGGGGTCCCAAGAGCATCGTGCTCGTCGATTTCGGCACCGACAGGCTGAGGCACCGGAGCTTCGGCGGAAATGGAAAATCCGGCCACCTCGCGGTCATCGGCTCGCCTCGCACGATCGCCCCCGAGATCGTCCGGGGCAAGGTCGCCGACGCCCGGGCCGACGTGTACGCCTTTGGCGCGCTCATGTACGAGCTCCTCTCGGGCAAGCCGATCTTCCCCACCGACAGCACCGCGGACGCCGCCTTCGCGCACCTGACGCGCGAGCCGGACCTCCCCAGCACCAAGGCGCCCAGGGGCTGGATCACCAAGGACGTCGATCTCTTCATCCTCTCCCTCCTCCACAAGGATCCTGCCCGTCGCCCCAAGGACGCCTCCGCCCTGCTCGAGGCCATGGAGAGCATGGGCCGGACGACCATCGCGGCCACACCCAAGATCCAGGTGTCTTCCGAGGTCCTGGCCGAGCTCTTCAGGAAGCTCGAGGAGGACCCCAAGGACTCCGACGCCGCGATGGGGCTGGAGACCGCCACGGATCAGGGCGCGGACGCCGCCAAGGTGGGCGAGGCCCTCATGGCCGCCGCCGAGAAGATCGGGGTGGAGTCGGCCGAGGAGCGCGAGGCCAAGAAGGCCCTCCTCTTCCGGGCGGCGCGCACCTTCGATCACCTCCAGGACAAGGCCAGGGCCGAGGTCGCCTTCGTCACCATCCTCAAGATCGATCCGCTCGACGACATCGCCTTCATCGCCCTCGAGGAGATCCGAAAGCGCCTCGGCAAGTACGAGGAGCTCGTGGAGATGCTGCTCGAGCGCAGCCACACGGCGCCCCCTGGCCCGGCGAGGGCGAGGGCCCTCTCCGAGATCGGGCGCCTCTACGCCCACGAGCTCGACGACGTCGATCAGGCGCTGGTCGCCTACGCCCAGGCCCTCTGCGAGACCCCCAATGACCAGGAGTACGCCGTCGAGATCGAGCGCCTCTCTGGCAACAAGCAGGAGCGCTGGGACGAGGTGCTCACCACGCTGACCGAGGTCATCAAGCACCCCGACGCGCCCCCGGGCGACAGGGCGGCCCTGCTCCTGCACGCCGGTCGCTGGTACGACGAGAAGATGGCCCGCGCCGATCTGGCGCTCATGGCTTACCAGCAGGTCCTCTCGACCGAGCCCTCCAACGAGGCTGCCTCGGAGGGGCTCACCGGCATCTACCGCCGGGCCCAGCAGTGGCCCGAGCTCACCACGCTCCTCCTGGCTCGCGCCAGCGCGGCCGTCAGCTCGCCCAGGGGCCGAGATCTCCGCGTCGAGGCCGCCGAGCTGATCGAGAGCAAGCTGAACGACACCAAGCGAGCCGTCGATCTCTACAGCGCTGTGTTGGCCGACGATCCCGGGCACGCCAAGGCGGGGGACGCCCTGGCGCGCATCTCCGAGCGGAGCGGGGATTTTCAGACCTACGTCCGCATCGTCGAGCAGCGCGCCGAGTCCCGCCGCGGCCGGGAGAAGATCGAGTCCCTCTGCAAGCTGGCCGAGGTCTACGAGGATCGCCTGAACGATGTCGGCGAGGCCACCCGGCGCTTCGAGGCGGTGCTCGCGCTCGAGCCCACCAACCTGACGGCGCTGAAGGGGCTCGATCGCATCTTCAGCCGCACGGGCCGCTACCGCGAGCTCCTCGAGGTCCTCGACCGACAGATCCACGTGGCCGCGACCCCTCGGCAGAAGATCGGCCTCCTCGAGCGCATGGCGGCGCTCCACGACGAGGAGTTCCTCGATCACACCAAGGCGGCCGAGCGCCTCGAGGAGATCCTCGCGATCGATTCAATCAACGATCTTGCCCTCACCTCGCTCGCTCGACACTACCGGGCGCTCGACAAGTGGGAGAAGGTGATCTCGATCTACGAGCGGCACATCGCCACCACGACCGACGAGGCGCGCAAGATCGAGCTGGTCGTCGCCAAGGCGCGCACCCTGGCCGAGCAGGTCGGCTCGCCCGATCGAGCCACCAAGGCCTACGAGCAGGTCCTCCTGCTCCAGCCCGGCCACGCCGGCGCCCTGGAGGCGCTGGCTCACCTCCGGGAGACCTCCGGCGACGCCCACGCGGCCCTCTCGGCGATCGAGGCGCTGGCCCTCAAGGCCCCCACGCCGGAGCTCAGGGCCGACCAGTGGATGAGGGCGGGCCGTCTCCTCGAGGGCCGCGGCGACAAGGACGGGGCGGTCGAGCGTTACAAGCTCGCCCTCGAGTCCAACCCCAGGGACGCGGCCGCGGCGGCGGCGCTGCGCAAGGCCTACGCGCTCCGGGGCGACTCCCAGAGCGTGGTCTCCCTCATCGAGCGGGAGCTCCTCACGGCCGAGGGGGATCTGGCCAAGGCGAGGCTCCACGCCGAGCTGGCCAGGGCCTGGAAGGAGCAGGGCGAGAAGGAGCGCGCCGAGGCGGCGGCCAAGCGCGCCACGGACCTCGACGCGTCCAACGTGGAAGGTCTGCTGGTCCTCGGCGACATCGCCTTCGAGGCGGGCCGCCTGCTCGAGGCCTCCAAGCTCTACGAGTCCCTGGTGACCCGGACCCAGGTGCTGGGCAAGGCGGACGCGGTCCGGGTGCTGGTTCGCTACATCGAGGCCTTTGGCAAGACCTCGCCGTCGCGGACCTCCACGCCCGACAGCCCCCCCCTGCTCGGGACCAAGACCATGCGCTCGGCGGGCTTGGGCGCCTCTTCTTCGCCCTCGAGTCCTCCTCCTCCCATGTCGGGGGAGGCGGGCCAGAACGTGGCCCTCGTCAAGTCGATGGTTCCGCCGTCCACGACCAGCCCCCGCATGCTGGCCGCGATCGACGCCCTCAAGGAGCAGGCCCAGGGCGACGTCGAGGCCCTGTCCCGCGCTGCCTCGGCGCTCTTCGACTTCGGGGATCCGGTCTCGTCGTACCGGATGCACGAGGACCTCATCAAGGGGTACGGGGCCAAGCTGGTCGGCACCGATCGGGCGGACGCCCTCTACCACCTCGGAGAGAGCGCCCGACGCAGCGGAGATCTCGACGCGGCGGTGGCGCCCCTCAGGGAGGCCACGGATCTCGATCCCTCCAACCCTCGCCCCTTCCGGGCGCTGGCCAAGGTCTACGACGCCCAGGAGAAGTGGCCCGAGGCGATCTCGGTGCGCAGGCGGCGCCTCGAGATCGCGATGGGGACCGAGCGCTTCGAGCTGTTCCTGGAGATGGGGGACATCCACTTCCACAAGCTGGCGGACCGGCAGAGCGCCCAGAAGGACTATGTCTCTGCGCTCCAGGAGAAGCCCGACGATCGCAAGCTCCTGACCAAGCTGATGCAGCTCTACTCGGAGGAGCAGAACTGGGCGAAGCTTGTCGACGTCGTCACCCGTCTGGCCGACTTCGTCGACGATCCCAAACAGCGCGCCAAGTACATGCACACTGCAGCGACCATCGCCACCCGCCAGCTCAAGCAGGTCGATCAGGCAGTGGATTTCTACGAGAGGGCGCTCTCCTACGATCCCAGCCTGACCAAGGCGGTCGACGAGCTGCTCGAGCTCTACCGCCAGAAGGCCGACCACCCGAGCGTGGAGCGGATGCTCAAGGTGCAGCTCGAGGGCGCCAAGAACGCCGGGGATCGCGCCAAGATCGTCTCGATCCTGGACCAGCTTGGCGAGCTCTACAACAAATCGCTCGACGAGCCCGAGCTGGCCATCGACGCCTACGAGGCGGCGCAGGCCTTCGATCCCGATGACAAGACCAGGGGTGACCACCTGGCCGAGCTCTACGCCTCGGATCCCAAGCAATACCTCGACAAGGCGGTCCGCGCCCAGGCCGTCATCCTGCACAGGAACCCTTACCGGGTGGAGAGCTACAAGCTCCTGCGCAAGCTCTACACCGACGCCAAGAGGCCCGATCCTGCCTGGTGCCTCTGTCAGGCGCTCAGCATCCTCAAGCTGGCCGAGCCCGACGAGGAGCGCTTCTACAAGAAGCACCGCGCCGAGAACGCCGCGGCGGCCCAGGCGGCGCTCACCGACGAGGACTGGGCGCGCATTGCCCACTACGAGCTCGATCCGGTCGTGACCCGGATCTTCGCCCATATCCAGCCCACGATCATCCGTGCTCGCACCCAGCCCATCGAGGCGCTCGGCTACGATCCTCGCTATTCGATCGACACCTCCCTTCACCCTTATCCCATCTCGCAGACTCTGTATTATGCGCAGGGGGTGCTGGGCCTGGCCCCTCCTCCGGTCTTCCAGAACCCCAATGACCCGAGCGCACTGGGCTTCATCCACGCCCACACGCCGTCGGTGCTCCTCGGCCGAGGGGCCTTCGAGCTCAACGCGCCAACCCAGATCCTGGCCTTCCTGGCGGGGCGTCACATGGCCTACTTCCGTCCGGGCTTCTATGTGAGGCACCTGGTGCCCACCGGTACCGGCCTCAAGGCCTGGCTGTTCGCGGCCATCAAGCTCGCGGTCCCTCAGTTCCCGGTCTCGGCGGATCTCCAGGGCCAGGTCGATGAGGCGCTCGTGGCGATGAACCGGGATTTCCAGGGGGCGCAGCGAGAGCAGCTGGCCAGCCTGGTGTCCAAGCTCCTCCAGGCCGGAGGTGCGCTGGATCTCAAGCGGTGGGTCGCCTCCATCGATTACACCGCGGATCGCGCGGGCTTCCTGCTCGCCCACGATCTTCAGGTCACGGCGGAGGCGGTCCGGATGAGCGACGAGGGGACCGCCAGCGTCCCGGTGAAGGAGCGCATGAAGGAGATCGTTCTCTTCAGCGTGAGCGAGGAATACTTCGCGATGCGGCAGGGCCTGTCGATCGCGATCGACTCTTGAGCCAGGGCGCCCCTGGATCGCGGGGGGAGGCGGGTGGGGCGGCAGGCGGAGGGGACGAGCTGCGGCGAGCCCTGGGCCTGGGTGACGCGACGATGCTGGTGGTCTCGTCGGTCATAGGCGTGGGGATCTTCTTCACGCCTGGCTCGGTGGCCGCGGCCCTCCCTCACAGGGGGTGGTTCTTCGCCGCCTGGCTGGCGGGCGGCCTGCTCTCCCTTGCGGGGGCGCTGGCCAACGCCGAGCTCGGCGCCATGTTCCCCAGGGCCGGCGGCGACTATGTGTACCTGCGCGAGGCCTACCACCCGGTGGCGGGCTTCCTGGTGGGGTGGCTCTCGTTCTTCGTGATCTTCGCGGGCACGGTGGCGACCCTGGCCGTGGGCTTCGTCGAGGGCGTGGCGGGCTTCGTTCCCATGGGGCCGATGGCCAAGGTGGCGCTGGCCGTGGCCATGGTGCTGATCACCTCGAGCGTCAACGCCCTGGGGGTCCGCGCCGGCGCCACGCTGAACAACGTCACGGGCGTGCTCAAGGTCCTGGCCCTGGTCGGCCTGGTGCTCGCGGGGCCGCTCCTGGGTCATGGCAAGGACGTGGGCACGTCGCCTCCGGTCGACAGGCCGCTCCAGTTCGGGCTGGCGCTCTCTCCGGTTCTCTTCACGTACCTGGGCTGGAACGCCTCGGTCTACGTGGCCAGCGAGATCAAGGACGTCGAGAAGACTCTCCCTCGCTCCCTCTTCCTCGGGCTGGGCATGTGCACGTTCATCTACCTGCTGGTGAACGCGACCTATGTCTCCACGCTGCCCATGAGCAAGCTCGCGGGGGAGGTGGCGGCGGGCAACGCGACGGCGGCGGTGCTCTTCGGGGCGGCGGGGGCCACGGTGATGGCGGCCCTCATCCTCGCCTCGGTTCTCGGGAGCCTCAACGCCAACACCCTTGTGGGGCCTCGCATCGCCTATGCGATGGCCAGGGACGGGCTGTTCTTCCAGGTCGCCGGCAGGGTCCACTCTACGACCCGGGCGCCGGTGGCGGCGATCGTCGTTCAGGCCATCACGGCCATTGCCGTCATCGTGGTGTTCCAAGGGAACTTCCGCAAGGTCCTCGACTACACGACCTTCGCCGTCGTTCTTGCCACCATGGCCGACACAGTCGCGCTCTACGTGCTTCGGGTGAAGGCGCCGGATCGCCCCAGGCCTTACCGGGCCTGGGGGTATCCGGTCGTGCCTGCGCTCTATCTGGTGGCCAATGTAGCCATCGTCGTGGCGATGGTGTGGGGGGACCCGCTCTCGTGCGCCATCGGCCTGGGGATGCTGGCGGCCGGCGTCCCTTTTTACCTGCTCTTCGCGCGTTCTCTTCGAGCTTCCGGTGGACGGCGAGGGAGCGCGGCCCCATGATCGGGCCATGCTGAAGGTCGCCGATCTCATGACGAAGAGCGTCCTCACACTGGCGCCGAGCACCTCCATCGGCAACGCCATCGACACGCTCGCCACCCTGGCGGTGAGCGGGGCCCCCGTTTGCGACGCCGAAAACAAGGTGATCGGCGTCTTCTCCAAGTCCGACGTGGTGTTCGATCTCAGCGACGGCGAGATCGTCCTCACCGATCCCATCTCCTCCACCATGTCCAAGGATCCGCTCCTCGTGGCCGTCGACGCGCCGATCCGGGAGGCGATCCGCCTGATGGCCGAGCACCGGGTCCACAGGCTCATCGCCACGGACGAGTCCGGGAGCGTCGTCGGGATCATCACTCCTCTGGACGTGGTGATGGCTCTCCACTCCGGCACCCTGGCGCTCTGAGCCCTCACCCCGCCTCTGCTCGTCACTGCACCCGCTTGCCCCTCTCCCGCAGCGTAGCGGGGAGAGGGGCCCCTCGAAGGAGAGAAAAATCGAATTCGGTACGGTGGGACCTATCCAGAAAAGAATCGACGTTTTGTCACCAAGATAGGCCCCCCCGCTACACTGCGGGAGAGGAGGGCTGTGGGCGTCGCGTCTGGATGCGGCGGGGGTGAGGGCGCTCCGGCTTCAGAGCGGCCGGAGCTCCACCAGCGGGATGACCCGCTCCGTCGAGCGCTGGTAAACGAGGTAGCGGGGCCAGTCCGAGATCAGCCTGGCCCAGTACCGCTCGCG
>SXGT01021807.1_pt1 | contig 34431 bp, 33 predicted proteins | sample 3176221 | NCBI WGS metagenome assembly SXGT01 (sample SAMN11356862, study PRJNA531348) | freshwater metagenome | isolation source: freshwater sample F1-120 | place: China: Fuxian Lake, Yuxi | collected 2017-12-25 | reverse complement strand
GGGGCGGGGGGTGTGGGCGAGCGACGACATCCAAACCTTCACCGACTTGACCTCAGGAAAACTCGCCAACGTCGTGATCGATGCCACCGGCAGCAATCAATCGATGGCGCGGGCGCTGCAATTCGTCGGCTTCGCGGGCCGACTGGTCTACGTCGGCATCACCACGCAGGAAATCGCCTTTGCTCATCCGTTGATGCATCGCCGCGAGATGACGCTGCTGGCGAGCCGCAACGCCCTGTCCGCCGATTTTGCTCGCATCATCGGGTTGATTGAAGAGGGCCGCATCGACACGCGCCCCTGGATCAGCCACCACGCCGCCTTCGACGAGATGATCGCCGCCTTCCCCAGCTGGCTAGACCCGGCGACCGGCGTGATCAAGGCGATTGTTGATGTGCCGGCGTGAACCACGGCGCGAAGGTGAGGGAAAATCTACGATGCCCCCTTTTTCTTCCCCGCTTGCGAATTGAAAATGTCAGGCAAGAAACCTACTCCGGAGCTAAATGTTTTTCTCGACCGCATCACCGAGCTAAGAGGCGTCGCTTGCGGGATCACGTCCGTCGATGAATTGGCTCAGGACTTACAAGGTAATTCCAGTTTTTCCGAAAAAAATCTGAAAATCCCGGTTCCAGGGCCGAAATCATAAGCTACGTTTGCATGAGCATTTTTAGGGGGCCGGCACCACGCCGAGCCCCCGCTCTGTTTCCCAACCCCTACTGTCGTGTCCCACCCTTTCCCAACGGAGGTACAGTCATGGTCCGTACCAGCTACGAAACCGAGTGCTTGCTCAAAGCCCAGATTTGGACCCACGTCGTCCAGATTATTGCATTGATGGAGAACTGCGGAGAGCCACGCGAGGCCCTGGCCCGTCGCATCTTCCTCATCCTGGGGGCCGACAACCCGGCCCTGGATTTCTCCGAGGAATTCCTTCGGGGAGACCCGACTAGAAACGGTAAGGTGACGAGGTAACAATCGGTGCTGAAAGGCACCGATTACCGTTTACATGTACCCCGATTTTCCACCGGGAGGGCGGGTTCGTGTCTACGGAAAGAAATGATGAACGACACGCCAAGTAATGATCAGCGAATGAACTCCGAAGAGCACCTTGTAGTATCCCTGCTCTGGCAACCATACAATCAAGAGTCGTGCTGCCGCCTCGTACAGCGGCTCCCCAAGGACTGGCCCCTTATTCTGCCGCTTCGATTTTCCGTGCGCCTTTTTCATATCAGCCTCCAGCTACGCATGATCATCAAGAAAATCCAGTGCTAGGGATCACGTCCCCGCTTTTTCATGATAATCAGCCGAGCCGGAACCACGCCAAAAACGAGCTATTTTCCGATCAAACGTGGACGAGTCATGTGTGGTGAATAGGATAGATTTTGCACTGGCCGTCACCGTCACCGTCGCCGCCACGCAGGCGGTCGTCGGCATTAAGAAGCAGATTGAGCTTCGACGGAGAGCATAGCAATTCTGCCTCCGAGGCGATGAGAACCAGTCTTTCATTCTGAAGCAAAAAAAGATCCACGCTGTGGTGTGCGCAGATTCCCTGCACTCGTTTAGGAGAATCAGCTCCACCAAGGATTTTTTTCTTACGGTCCTCCGATTCCTTATCCCCCACGAAAATCATACTACTTGGCGGGCGCATCGCATTGTCGTAGCGCCTTAATTACCAAGTGTCTTTTGACACCCTAGGTTTCTCACTGTACACTTTTTCTGTTTTTCGAGCCTGATGTATTTTACTCCTGGCGATGGCTGCCCGTTTTCGACATCGAATCGGAGGTCCCGGCTTCGTGTTTTCGGGGAAGAAAAGTGGACATCGTACTTTTCCATTGCATTTGGCGCGAACACCTTGACAATCCCGCCGCCCCTCGCACGCGCTATTCCCGGCGGCTACTGCTATCATGAATCCAGGTGCAGACACCCCCGATTGTCCAGTCTACCTTTGCGAGTCGGGCAACTGCACCTTTCGCAACTTCACTCCCCGCTCCCTACCGTCCTTGAAAACTAGCAAGGCTTCCGTTTTGTCGTCGCTATGAATCGGCTTAACTTTTGTCTTTTCAGCGTCAGGGTCCCAATCGTCTTCCATGACACCCATGTAAAGTGGGGACGACTGGGTGATAATGTGACGGTTGGGACCGTCCATGATTGTTACTTGTGGGGTGACTCGATACAATCCCGTCTTTCCCTCAAATCGAAAGTGCATGTCTGCAAATACATGATCTTCATTCAGCACCAGCGTACCTTCCGTTGGATTACCTTTCTGATCTAACATGATTGCTCTGACTCTCGTACTGTCGGGGTTTACAGGCACTTTGTAGCGGGTTTGTTCAACCTTGTGCGGTCCCACTCCCCGCCTTTGTCCCCAAGCAGTGTAAACGATGTGCTTAACGTCAAAATCTACGGCTTCGATACAGAGAGTTCTCCCCTGAAAATGCTGGCTGCGTGAGACGACCATCTTGGCAGAAGAATGGCAGGTGATTTCAAGCACAGTGGCTTCTTCATCCGTCTCCACGAAGTAATCCCGGGCCGGATATACGAAACTCTTGACGTTCTGATTCTCACCAGCTTCATCGTTGTACCGAATACTACTTGCCGTGAATGTTGTAATGGACGCGGGGGCCATCAAATCGAATCGCCAGAAGTACAACCAAGCGAACACAAACACACCGACGACGGCAAAGACAAATCCCCATTTCCTTTTTCGGTCACGAAAGAATGGAAGATCGATGGGATTACCGTCACCACCAAGAATGGCGCTCCGTTCCGAGAGAACACCCGCATTCCAGGATGTAACCACAACCATGAAGGCAATAGCAGCGATGACATTGACGGCGCAGAAGATGATCGGATTCTGAAAAAAGAGTAGCACTAGTGGCGACAACGCCATGACAGCGCCTACCAGCGGAATGTATCGTTCTAAGGTGGGGCGGCTTTCAGTTTTTGCATCGGGCATGACGGAATCCCTTCTTGCCGTGGGCACGATACTTCCATTATATCCGTCAGCGTAACTAAAAAGACCACGGGGGTTAGCCGTGGGGGAAGAAAAGGGGATCGTACTTTTCTCTTGCATTTAGCGCGAACACCTTGATAATTCCGCCATGCCTCGCGCCGCACGCGCTACTCCCGGCGGCTACTGCTATCATGTCCTGAACCGGGACATTGGACGCCGTAGAGGGGGAAGATAATCCCCCCTTCTCTTCGCCATGCGCTCCTTCGCCCCGCGCACCTTGGGTTCATGCACTCTCATTTCCAGCGAATTCGAAATTCGTATATTGACGCACATCTATATAGACGATATGCTATGTGGATGAGCCGACTGGACCAAGCATTTGCCGCACTTGCCGACCCCACGCGACGTGGAATCGTGGTGCATCTGGCTCGCGGCGAGGCATCCGTATCCGACTTGGTCGGCCTCTTCTCGTTGACGCAACCTACGATCTCGTCGCACCTGAAGGTGTTGGAATCGGCGGGGCTGATTTCGCGTAGTCGAGTGGCCCAGTCGCGGCCCTGCAAGCTGGAGACGGTGCAATTGAAAGCGGTCACGGATTGGCTGGAGAACGTGCAAGAGGCTTGGGAAGGCAACTACAAGCGGCTCGACGCGTTACTCGCCGAGCTGAAGCAAGCACAGAAAAAGGAGCGAAAGAAATGAAACCTGCTGAAGTGAGCACGCCGTCAGATCGAGAAGTGCTGGTGAAACGGAGCTTTGATGCGCCGGTCCATCTGGTGTGGCAGGCGTATACGGATCCCACGTTGATGCGTCGTTGGCTCACGGCCATGCCCGGATGGTCGATGCCGGTTTGCGAGATGTCTACTCATGTGGGTGGAAAGTACCGTTGGCGCTGGCGATTTGACGAGACTGGCCAGGAGTTTGGGTTCACGGGAGAGATGCTGGAGGTCGTGTTGCATTCGAAGATCGTGCATACGCAGACCTACGACCCGGGCGACTGCGACTTTGGATCGATGGGAGGTGAACCGTCGATTATCACGGTCACGTTCAACGAGACCAACGGGATCACGAACGTGGCGACCTCGATCAAGTATGCTTCGAAGGCGGATCGCGATGCGGCGATGTCGACCGGCATGACGGATGGAATGGAGATGAGTTACCAGTCGCTGGATGGAGTGCTGGCGGGTTAGGTCCCGTTGCATTGCTCAGGAAGAAAAAGCGACTTCGTAGTTTTCTCTTGCATTTGCGGAAACCAGCCGAATTTTCTGTCCTCCGAGTGGGTGTGTGAGTGCTCCCGTGCAAGCATTTCGATAACCAACACACCCAAAAAGAGTTGCGTTCAGAAAATTCGTGCGTGGCCGTCCAAACGAAAAAAGGAACTTGAGACAGCGCCGGGTCTAATTCAGCCCATAGAACCGCACCGCATTGTCATGAAATAGCTTGCGATTGTTTTCGGCCGAGCGGGTGCGGGTGATGCTGCGCAGCGCCTCCACCCATTGGCGATAGGTTGCTCGCAGCGTGCAGACGGGCCAATCGCCGGCGTACATGACGCGGTCGGGGCCGAAAGTGGTCAGCGTGTGATTGATGACCGGGGCCAGGTCGTCCGCGGTCCAGCGTTCGCGCGCTTGCACGACGATGCCGGAAACCTTGCAGACGACGTTTCGGAGCCGGGCCAGAGCCTCCATGTCGCGCTGCCATTGGGTGCGATCCTTCTGATAGACCGGGCCGTTGCCGCAGTGGTCGAGGATGAAGCGGGTGTTCTTGCACGCTTCGACCAGCTTGACGGCGTCGCCGATCTCGGTCGGCCGCATGCACAGGTCGAAACTCAGTCCGCTCTCGCCGAGCAATTGCACGCCGCGCACGAAAGCTGGCGTGAGGCAGAATCCTCGCTTGGCGGAGTCCGAATGGAGCACCTGGCGCACGCCCTTGAGAAAGCGATTGCCGCGGAAGCGCTGCACGTACTTGGCAAACCCCTCCTCCGCCGGTCGGCCACCGATGACGGCCGCGACGAGAGGAGTATTACCCTGCCGGCAGATGTCGAGGACATAGTCGGCTTCATCCGTGAGCTGCTTGGGATCGACGTCCACCTCCATGTAAACGCCCTTCACCACGTTCAGTCCGTCGATCGCCGTCTGCCAATCCTTGACGACATGATTGCGCGCGAGCGGCGAACCCTTCTCAATCCACGGCAGGCGCAGTCGGCTCAAGTCCCAGAGATGGACATGGGTATCGACGATGCGCGGCGCTGGTGCAGGTTGTTCATTTCGCACGGGACCGGCCTCCATCGTGGACGCACACGCACCTGCCCCCGTGGCAGCGGTGAGCGCAGTCCGTTTCAAGAAATCGCGGCGTTTCATGGGTGCTCTCCTCAATGACGGATTTCAGCAATAGTGGTAGTGTATCCCAGCCAGAGCCAATTCGTAGGCAGGTTCGCGACGAATGCGGATGCATAAAAGAGAGGCCTACCCGTGGGATGCGGTGGCAGATGTCAAGGTTGGTTGCAAATCTGCCAGGGAAACGAAAGTGTAGCATGTTGCGCCCGAACCTCCCTCGGACGTGATCCGCTCGAAATTCAGGATCGAAATTCGGCCTGGTTCTAATTTGACCGAGCACATGACCTACGGCGACCTGGACCACTATCAACGACCTCTTAATGCGCGCGACACTGTTATACGTTGTTATACTTTCGGTACCCTACCCCCCCCATCTGTTGAGAAATCACCAAAATCAGCGTCATAACCAATTGAATTAGAATCAGTTAGGTCGATGAGGGGATTTCCACTTGTGAAGGTCAGATGCGACAGCAAGCGTTGTCGTAGTCGGTGGCCGCGAGTCCGATAGATGCCACCTCCCACATACAGCGGATGTCAAAAAAAACGACCCCCACTGCGGGGGTCGTCGTTGAGAGATCAGATTGTTTAGAACCGATGGCGTGACCTCCTTTCCGTGGCCTGGAAAAGATACGCTTATCTCCGCCGCAGCGGAACCATTGAGAGTCAGCGATTCGTCGAGTCTGCCTAGCGGCCGTAGCCGTACCAGTAGTTTGGCATGGGCTGTTGCTGCTGCCAGCCCATGTACGGCTGGTAGTAGGTGGGCATGTAGTAGTTCGGCTGATACTGCGGCGCGTACATCGGGTAGTTGGCCTGGGCAACGCCACTGTAGGGGTTCATGGTGGTATTCGGTCCGACCGGCATGGGCATCGGCGGCATGTACGGAGACGGGGCAGGCGACATCATCGGCGGCATATCGGATGCACTAGCGCCGCCCATATACGGCATTCCGCCGAATTGGCCTCCCTGACACGCCCAGGGCGGCATGCCCATCGTCAAAGGCAAACAGCCGCTGGCAACGCCACACGGCGACGGGTTGCAGCCATCGCACACCAGGTTGCCCCAGCAAATCGGCGTGAAAGCGTTATAGGGCCGGCACGTGATGGTGGTCGTGTAGCGGTTGTGCTTGTTCCAAAGCGAATGGGGCCGATAGGGTGCCAGCAAGCCGAACGCCTGCGAGTCGCTCGTGAACAGCGCCACACAGCACATGCTGAGCAGGCCCAGGGCCAGGATCTTTCGTTTCATGATCCGCATCTCGTAGGGAGGGTGCCGGCGAAACAGCCACCGCCATCGTCGTGATGACAGTCCTTCGCCTGACCATTCATCGTCCACGCCCCGCGCCCGAGTTGCCGCGGAATGCCCGTGTTTTGCGAACATCCCGCGCGTGATGCAGTAGCAAAAGGCAAAATCTGAAGATTGCGCGTCCCTGTTTCAACGCACACGACGGACGAAAAAAAACGACTACCGTGGCAAAATAGGCTCATGTTCCACGTGGAACATGCCGAGAGGTCAGTTCTTTCCGTGATAGGTAGGCACGGCATCGAGATCCAAGGCGGCAAAGATCTGGCGACGCCATTTCTCGACGGCCACGGCTGCCATGGCGGCGTTATCGGTGCAAAGCTTCCTAGGCGGGATGAAGATCTCCGCCCTCTCCTGCTTGGCCATCGCCTCCAACTCGGCCCGCAAGGCCCCGTTCGCCGACACGCCGCCCCCGACTGCGAGGCGAGTCAACTTGGTCTTGCGCAGCGCTTGCCGTGCTTTGGCGACGAGCACATCGATCACCGCCTTCTGAAAGCTCGCGGCAAGATCAGCTCGTGCCTTACCTGGACCTGGCGCCGCCCCGCGCGTCTTGCCGACGCCGTAGAGCGCATACAGTACCGCCGTTTTCAAACCGCTGAAGCTGAAGGCCAGGCGATCTTCCTTGAGAAACGAGCGCGGCAACGAATGAGCCTTGGGATCGCCGAGCGCCGCCTCGCGTTCCACGGCCGGACCGCCGGGAAAGCCCAGGCCAAGGATCGCCGCGACCTTGTCAAACGCCTCGCCGGCCGCATCGTCGATGGTGCCGCCGAGCAAATCGAAATCGAGCGGCGTCTTGCAATGGAATAGACTCGTGTGCCCGCCGCTGACGACCAGGCCGACGCAAGGGAAGATATCACGCCCCGCAGCCATGCGCGCCGCAAAGATATGGGCTTCGATATGATTCGCGCTGAGCAAAGGCACGTCCAGGGTCAGCGCGAGCATCTTGGCAGCGCTGACGCCGACGAGCAGTGCGCCGACGAGGCCGGGCGAGTTCATGACGACGATCGCGCCGATGTCGGTGAGCTTAACCTGCGCTTGACGCAACGCTTCGTCCATGGTCGGAAGAAGTCGCTGAAGATGAGCGCGTGCCGCGACTTCGGGAACGACGCCGCCAAAGCGAGCGTGCAGATCGACCTGCGAGGCCACGACGTTGGCAAGGATTTGCAGCTCGTCGGTGAAAATCGCGACGGAGGTTTCGTCACAGGAGGTTTCGATGGCGAGGAAGTTCATGGGCCGCCCCCACACTTTCAAAAGACCTTATTCGCAGCTCATCGGTAGTGATTCAATGCAATCAGCTGGTCGGCGAGCGGCAGATTCGCCGACTCCAGGTTGCTGAGCGCCTGGTTAATATCATTGAAGCGCATATTCTTGCGCCGGTCGGCCTCTTGGTAGACAATGATAAGCCCGAAGTGATGTCCGCCAGCGCCCAGCACGAACTCATGAATCGCCTCGAAATCCCTGGCGTTCCGAGTCATGATTGGCATCCGCTGAGAAATGGCGTGCAAGAAATGTAGCGCGTCGTGCTGACTTGATTGTCCAAGCGTCCGCGGTGAAACGAGGGAATGTGCACGGGCCGTCGCCAGTCGGATCAGAACGTCCTGATCGACATCATCGTCAAGATAGCACGTCATGGAGTGGCCCTGAGATATCCCTTCGCGATCGCTCGTTGTCGGTCGCGCTCTCGCTCCTGGGCCAAGAATTCCTCGTTCTCATGAACATAGGCCGCCGCTTCGATCACCGCATCCACTGGAAGGTGATAAATCTCCGCGACGTGCTCGGCGCTGAGCCCCTCGTTTTCCATGTCGCTGACCAGGGACTGCGCGCGCAGGCTCGTCCCACACACGAACAGCTCCCGGTAACCGGACCCGGATCGCTCAGCGAGGTAGCGGTATTTGGTTGCGATTTCAGACATGGGCAATCTCCCGAAGGCCCGAAGGTTGACGTGGGCCTCATTCTAGCACCCCGACGAAACACATCCAACCCCACTCACCCGGCTGATGATCCAACCTTTCACAGTCAATTCTATCACCATTCCGGACCACGACGGAGGTTTCGATGGCGAGGAAATTCATGTCATTGATCGAGCCAACTGGCAAAACGCAGATTGGTTTGCGGTCCCAGAAATAGCTGCGTGCGTTCCTTCCTTGACGCCCCGGGGGTCTCCATTACAAACACCCCAAAGCTTGGCGGTCTTACTTGGATTTCATGCTTCATGAGACCCTCGCCTTCTCCTTCTTTTTCCTCTCGGCAACGTCCTCCACCGGCCATTCCTCCCAGCGGTTGCTCATGCGCCAAAAGGCAAGGGGGTTTTCGTACACAAGCTTGCGAATGACGCTATCCGCATGACCGCGCCGCTTCAACTCAAGAATCAACTCCGGCACCGCCAACGGATCGGACCTGCCCCAGTCGCCGGCGGAGTTGGCCATGATGCGGTCGGTGCCGACCATTTCGATGATGTCGGCGGCCCGTTGCGGCGTGCATTTGGTCGTCGGGTAGAGCGTCATGGCGCACCAGAAGCCGTTGTCGAGCGCGTGCCTCACCGTGTGCTCCTCGACGTGATCGATCAGCACGCGCTCGGGGTTGACGCGCTTGTCGTTCTTGAGCATGTCGATGATCATGCGCGTGCCCTTGTACTTGTCCTCCAGGTGCGGCGTATGGATCAGGATCAGCTCGTTGGTCTTCATCGCCAGGTCAACGTGTTCCTGAAAGATGGTCGCCTCGTTCTTGGTATTCTTGTTGAGCCCGATCTCGCCGATGCCCAGGACGTTGGGTTTGTTCAAAAACTCCGGGATCATCTGAATGACGCCGCGCGATAGCTCGACGTTCTCGGCTTCCTTGGCGTTGATGCACAGCCAGGAGTAGTGGCGAATGCCGAAGAGGGCGGCACGCTTGGGTTCGACCTCAGTGAGATGGCGAAAGTAATCGCGAAAGCCATCGACGGAGCCGCGATCGAAGCCTGCCCAGAACGCGGGCTCGGAAATCGCCGCACAACCGGAGAGGGCCATGCGATGGTAATCGTCGGTGACGCGCGAGATCATGTGGATGTGCGGGTCGATGTAGGCAGACATAGCTGCAACTCCTTATTACCAAGGCTGTTATGCAATACGACCTTACGGAGGTTGCACGACAAACGGTGTTACGTGGACCAAAACTGCACGGTAATACACATAATTATTGTCTGCGAATAATCTCTGGAAGGCAAGCACGAAAGCAGAACTGCGGAATAGCACAGGCCTATCGCTTTATTGAGAGCGGGGCCCAATCAATGGCCAAAGCAAATCTCGCTCGACTACCGAAGATTCTTGGGCAACTCCTTGAGCACTTCAAGAACCTGGAATTCGGTGCGCAGGTAGAGCGCGCCATTCTTGTGACGGACAAATGCCTTGGCGGGATATCTGAAGCCATCCGTTTCCTTCCAGTCGGCGAAGTCGATCTGGTAGGCACGCCAATCGATGCGTGCCAGCTTTTTGCTCTGGGCATCGAAATAGATGTCGATCGGCACTTGCTTGTCACGGGTCAAACGGACTCCCAAAATCGGCCGGTCGCCGAGCTTGGCATCCGGAAGTTTCTTCAGCGTCGAGTCTTTGTCCAGCAACGGGGCCAACGTCCATACCCAGACGAGGTAGGTTTTTGCGGTGCGATCCGCGTCTCCGGCTGCAATGTTCTTGCCGCCTTGATACCAGGCTCTGGGCAAGTCCAAAATGGCCTCGCGCGGGTTGGCTTGCTTCGACTCACCAAGAAACCACGTCTCCTTCCAGCGCAGCAGCTTGGGAAGTTTATCCTGGCCACCCGCGGCCTTGACGGCTTCGTCCACGAGTGTTTTGGCGTCATCTGCCCGACTGAACTGTTGACAACCCCCCAAGACCATCAGGCAACTGAGGGCCACACGGCTTGCACCTATTGCCATTTCTTTCAGACCTCGAATCGATGATTGATTAATGCACGCCGACACGACGGCGCGACTATTGTATAGTATCACGGCGGATCGAGGCGAATCCAAGTCCCCCCTGTGAAGGGCTCCGTCATGGAATCTCAACCAACCACAACTCAGGCGTCGAGGACATGGCCCGCTATTTGGTCGGGGTGCGTGATTCTATGCTTGGTATGGAGTCCGTACGACGCACGCGCTGACAATCCTTTGCACGTCGGGGTCGCCGAGGTGAACATCACCCCGCCGAAGGGCTTTCCGATCGCCGGGTACTACCACGAACGCCTCGCAACGGGGACAAAAGATCCCCTCAAGGCCAGGGCGATTGTCTTTCGAAGTGGCGACGTGCAGGCCGCACTGGTCGTATGCGATCTTTGCGGCATTGCCGTTGATCTCTCGAACGAGGTGCGCAAGCAGGCATCGGCCCTGACGAAGATTCCGGAACGGCACATCGTGCTCTCGGCCACGCACTCACACACCTCGCCCGACTATGCAAGGAATCTTTACCTCTACTTGGGAAAACCGGCCGGCGAACGCCGACCTGATTCGTATTCTGCCAATCTCATCCGGGGCGTGGTCGAGGCTATCGTCAAGGCACATGAGTCAGCCAAGCCGAGCGTGATCCATGCGGGGACCACTCGGCAAGAGACACCCGTATCCTTCAATCGCCGGTTTCTCCTGCGGGATGGCAGCGTGCGCACCTGGATGGCGCTTGATCATCCCGACGTACTCCGAGCCGCGGGACCGATCGACCCGGACCTCAATCTCTTCACGGTGCGTTCCACCGATGCGGACTCGACGCACGCCGTCTTCAGCAATTTCGCCCTGCACCTCGATACCGTTAGTGGTCTGGAATGGAGTGCGGACTATCCATTCTTCATCGAGCAAGCCGTGCGGGAAGCGATCGGCAAGAACGCCATCTCGATCTTTGGCACCGGCTGCTGCGGTGACATCAATCACGTTGACCCATCGCGCAAAGAACGCAACAAGACCGCATTCATCGGGGGTTCGCTCGGAGAGACCGTTCGTAAGTCGTTGAACCAGCTGCCGCCGGTCAAGCAGCCGACCTTGCGTGTCCAGTCCACGGTCGTGCCTTTGCTCCTTGAAGAGGTAACCAAAGAGGAAGTCGTGCGAGCGACGAAGTTGCTAGCCGCGGTTACGGGGGGACAGAAGGTTGATTTTCTCGATCAGGTTCGCGCCTACAAGCAGGTGATTCTCGACAACCTCCGCCATCGCCCCGCATACGTCGCTTCAGACCAATTCATCAATTGGGGCCTGAGTCGAACGTGGGCCGGCATCGGCGAGCGACTGCCCGTGGACGTGACGGTGATGACACTCGGTGACGAGGTGGCCATCGTCTGCTTGCCCGGAGAAGTCTTTGTCGACCTGGGCCTGGCCATCAAGCGGGCCTCGCCATTTCGCACCACGATAGTTGTCGAGTTGTCCAACTGTGTGGAGACCGCCTACATTCCGCCACGCGCGGCCTATGCGGCCGGCAGCTACGAGGTGACCAATTCGCTCGTGCAACCCGGCTCGGGCGAAATGCTGGTCGAGGCGGCCGTACGGTTGTTGCGTAGGGCGGCCAGCGATGCTCGATCGGCCAGCCCGAAGCGCAAGTCCACTTGAATAGCGATAGTACGCCGTGATCCAGCATGATTGAGAAGTTTACTCTTGTATGTGGAGCCGGCCATGAGATCGTTCCGGATGCGGTTGGGGACGAATTGTTCCGTGTGGCTGCTGGCATGGGTGGCCCTCAATCATATGGTCGCCATTCCAACCGCCAACGCGGATAGGCCATCGGCCACGGTGGCGCCGGCCCAGCCCTTCCCTGTCAAGCTGCTCGCACACTGGCCGCTGACGGTGAACGCTCAAGACAAAGTCTCAAACAGTCACGCGAAGTCTCAGGGCGGCGTCGCATTTACCAAAGTCGCTGGCCGCGCTGCCGCGGAATTCAATGGCCGCGATGGCTTCCTGGAGGTACCGCACAGTCCCGCTTTGGCCCTGGGCCGTGACGACTTCTCCATCGCACTGTGGGCCCACCCGCGCCGCCCACTCGCCGGCATTCCAGGGGACTTGATCAGCAAATGGGACGCAGTCCGGCGGCGCGGCATCAACTTCTACATGGCCGGCAGTTCGTCAGCGTACTCGGGGGTTTGCGATAGTCGCCATGTCCATTTCGGCATCGACGACAATCATGCCGGTCCCGAGCGCGATCACGGCATGCCGTGGGCCTCCAATTCCTTGATCAGCAATCTGGTGGTTTTCAAGGGCAAGCTCTACGCCGGCATCGCCGACGCGGCGCGGGCCGAGGACGCCGCCCGCGTCTTCCGACTTGAAGGAAACAATTGGGTGAATTGCGGACGCCTGGGGGACGATCCGACCATTCCTTCGGTCATGTCCATGGTGGTCCACGACGGCCGCCTCTACGCCGGCACGGGCGCCTGGGACTGGATCCGAGCCTTCGGACAGGTAAAGGATCAACCGCCCCCGCGCTCCACACGAGTTTTTGTTTACAACGGAGACAAGGGTTGGGACGACCTCGGCGCCGTTGGCAAGGGCTCGCGTGTTCTGTGCCTGGCCAGTTTCAAGGGAACACTCTTTGCTGGGCTTGACCGAGTAGGCGGCGGCAGTTTATTCCGCCGCGACGGCGAGCGCTGGATCGACTGCGGCGCGCCCGACGGCCGCAACCTTGAAAACCTGATGGTGTGGGACGGCGCCCTTCATGTGGCCACCCATGGCAACATGTACCGTTACGAGGCGGACGGCAAATTCACCTGCATCGGCGAAGCGCCGCATGGGATTACGCAGATTCACGCTCTCCATGTCCTCGAAGGCCGGCTCGTCGCGGGACCCTGGCCGCAGGGCTACATCCTGCGCTATGGGGGGGGCAAACGCTGGGACATCATCGGACGACTTGGTTTGCCGATGGGGCAGAGCGAAATCAACGAGACCAACGATCTTGAAGTTCACAACGGCGCTCTGTTCGCAGGCCAACTGCCGCTGGCGGAGCTTTACCGCTACAAGAACGAGCAACACTGGGACCGAGTGCGCCAGCTTGGACGCCGCGCCGATTTCGCGGAGAAAAACGTGGATTCATGGATGCGCGTAACCGCCCTGGCCAGCCATCATGGGCGCTTGTTCGCGGGCACCGGATCGTGCCGTGGGCGTAGCGTCGATGTAGACAAGGATAAGTCCCTCGGGCGCGTGCGTTCGTTTGGCTTCGGCCAGATGGCAAGTCACGAACACGACCTGCCCACGGGTTGGGTGCACCTCACCGCAGTCCGGCGGGGAACCATGTTGGAACTTTATCTCAACGGCAAGTTGGTCGCCAAGTCTCTGGATGCGCCGGCCCGACCACTGGACGTCACCACGAGCACCCCGCTGCGCATCGGGCTCGGAGCGCTCACGTATTTCGACGGCGCTCTGGCCGATGTACGCCTATATCGAGGGGCATTGTCGGCACAGGAAATAGCTGGCCTGGTTCGGTAGGGGCAGCAATCGTCACAAAATCTGCACGACGAGGAATAACATGGACTCAGCCTGCTTGAAAAACTGCCTGACGGAAGAGGAACGACGCTTCTTCCAGGAACAGGGATACTTGGTGATCCCTGATGCCTTGGATCGGTCCATGGTCGATCGGCTGATCGCCGCGGTGGATCGCATCGATGCGCGCGAGCGTACGCCCAGCCACGGCGCCGAACGTCTGCTGTCGTTCACCAATTTCCTGCCGGAGGATGACGCATTCGTGGACCTGATCGATTGGCCCCGGACTTTTCCCAAGGTGTGGGGAATGCTGGGCTGGAATATCTACGTATATCACACCCACCTCGATACCTTGCCGCTGCGAAAGACGCCTCCTGAGCATCCCTTCGCCTGGCACCAGGACAGCATGCGCGTCAACGAGGAACTGGAGTTCCATCCTAGGCCACGCCTGTCGCTGAAGGTCGCCTACTACCTGACAGATGTTTCTGGTCCTGACTGGGGGAACACGTTGCTCTTGCCCGCGTCGCACCTTACTGACCAGATGGCTAACCTTGACGACAGCCATGCGTGCCCGCCCGGGTCGGTTCCGTTGCGCGTGCCGGCTGGCTCGGCCTTGTTTCTCGACCGCCGGCTGTGGCATTCGCGCAGCCCCAACTTCGGCCCGCACACCCGCAAGGTTCTCTGGTATGGATATGCCTATCGTTGGCTTCGCCCCAAGGATGAAATGACCGTGACCCACTTGCTCGACCGCGTTGATCCGATCCGTCGCCAGCTTCTGGGGGGCGGCTCCTCTGCCAACAGCGCCTACGATCCTGTGGAAGCAGATGTCCCTTTGTTCACCTGGCTGCAAGAACATCAAAGCGATGACAGTCGCTGGTCGCCCCATCATGAGAAACCGCAGGCGCGGCCTCCGCTTTATGGAGTGCGTGGGAAGAACACGGGGCGCCGGTAATCGGCCGATAGGCTGGTTCATGCGTGAGGAACCGAGGGGCATTGCGCCAAGCTGGAGGAATGGATGAATCTTCAAGTCATTTCGGCTGCGATTGTTCTGGCTATCCTTGCTCCCTGCGCCATGGCTCAGGAGGGTAGTCGGTTCTCGCGGGCCACATTCGTTGCCGACGTGACGCCTCCGGCGAGCCATCCGCCGCAAGCGGGCGAGCCTTTGTTTCAGGCCTCAGCCAATATCGACTTCGGAGCCGACGTCGGCCAGGATTTCGGAACACTGTTCGAGGTGCGCGACAAGGAGCGGCGCGTCATTCTCGGTGCGGGCTTTCCGAGCATCTTCAATACATGTGTTCGATTGGACCGGTTTGCTTTGCAGTTCTACGTTCGCCCGACCAAGACTGCTGAAGCTGAAAAAGTCCTCCTGCCACGACCGAGTCCAATCTCTCACCAATCAGTTCAGGATTGCGAAGGCCAGCTCTACAGTTGGACCTATCACCTCGACAAGACCGTGCGACGCTGGGACGGATCGGCCAAGCAATGGCGTGAAGATCCCATTCTCGAAAAGAACAAGAATATCTTCGGCGATGGCTTCCTGCGTGTGGCCGGCAAGCTTCTGGTCTATCAAGACAGCCAGGCGTGGTACGGCGGCAAATTGATCCTGAGCAAGCCAGCGGTGGGCAGCTACTCGACTTTCTACTATGCGCACGGCCGCCTGTTCTTTTACTACACACAGCGGGAGGTGAAAAACGGCTTCACCAAGATTCTCGCCGCGCCGTGGAAGCCGGGACAAGCAAAGGTCGATATTGACGCCGCGACGATACTTTCTGCGCGCGTTTCAGGCGAAACGACTTTCACATGGGGACAGCTTGGGCCCAAGGTCCTCACCGTCTCCAACCATGGCAATGTTTATGTCTTCGACGGAACGTCCTGGCAGGTGTTGCGTAAGAACGTGCCAGGCAAGAGCTACCAGGTCTACTCGGCCGTGAATTATCACGGCGATCTGCTCCTGGGCCATTATCCCACCGGCCGCCTGCTGCGGTACGACGGCAAGACCATCGTCGAGATGAAGGATTCGCCCCCGGTCCTGCCGGGCGTTGCGGGGTACTCCCGCGAGGCCCAGTCCACGATGCTGTATCGCGGCGACCTTTACGTCGGCGTCTGGCCCTGGGCGGAACTGTGGCGGTATGAACGCGATACCAAGCAGTGGTCTCTTGCCGAGCGGATGTTTACCCGACCGGCATTGACCGACAGGTTCGGCCATCCATTTCAGAAGGAGATTCAGGAGCACCTCCAATCGACGAAGGCCAACTTGGCCATCAACGATTGGGGACAGCGCGTTTGCGGCTTGGCGCCCTGGCGCGGTGCCCTCATGATCGCAACCTCCGCCAAAGGCCCGATGGCGCACGATCGACAGTTATCCTTTCTCACGGACGAGGTGTACGCCGAGTACGGCCGTGTTTGGCAATACCATTTGCCCGGGCACCTGAGTGTGCCTGTGGAATATCGCAAGAACGCGACTCGGATTCAGTGTTTGTTGCACCGCGATCGGCTCGAAGTACTCCAGGATGGCAAGCTGATCGGTACGACCGCGATCGAGCCGGGATTGCTGTCCGATCTGCGGCCCGCGTCCATCACGTGGGCGGACGGGATGTATGGTCGCTCGGCGTGTAAACTGAGTGAGAAAGCGTCAACCCTTCCCTGACCCACGGATCGGGGGAAGAGGAACTTTCGGGAGTTATCGATGGGCCTGGAACTGTTTCGGCAATGCCTGACCGCCACCGACGAACTGCATAAGTTGATTGGTGTGCCGAGCGAATGGTCGGTCAAATAGCGACGCGTCGAGCTTGACCCGTGTGATGCGCAACGAGATCGTCGTGGCGTCGGTTTCTATGCAAGGCACCCGATACTTCCGGGCGAGGTAGGCGCCCGACGCCCTTTCTTGGCGGCTCCCGCTACCCTCGCCGCAAGTTTTCGACATCCGCGCCCGAAATCCGGTGGCAGCCAGGTGTGTGACTGGAATAGACTCAAGGCATGAATATCTTGCCACCCAATGCCGAGATGGAGCGAGCTTACCTCGAACAGGATGCGTCCTACAACGGGCTCTTTTTCCTGGCGGTAAAGACGACTGGAATCTTCTGTCGGCCGACGTGCCCCGCGCGTAAGCCGCTTCCGAAAAACGTTGAGTATTTCGCAAACCCGCAGGCCGCCCTGGCGGCCGGATATCGACCATGCAAACGCTGTCGGCCGCTGGCGGCGGACGACAAGCCGGCATGGGTGGCCGATCTACTCGCCGAGGTGGCGAATAATCCGTCGAAGCGGATCACGGATGTCCATCTGAAGGCGCGCGGCATTGACCCGGCGACTGTCCGCCGCCACTTCCTACGGGAGTACGGAATGACTTTCCAGGCGTTCACGCGAGCGCGTCGATTGTCCAACACGTTCAACCACCTCCGCGAGGAAGAATCCCTCTTTGATGCCGAGCTTGAGAGCGGCTACGCCTCCACGAGCGGATTTCGCGACGCCTTCCTCCGTACCTTTGGAGACACGCCTGGCAGCTTCCGTGGTGGCGAGTGCATTTTTCTATCCTGGATGCAGAGTCCGCTCGGCCCCCTCATGGCAGGGGCAACAAGCGAGGGACTTTGCCTGCTGGAATTTTCGGATCCAAGTCGGCTAAATGCCCAACTTGCTGCTTTGCGCAAGGTTTTTTCCATACCGGTCGTGCCGGGAATGAATGAGCATTTGGAGAAGTTGGAGAAAGAGATGGTAAGTTACTTTGCGGGGTCCCTGCAGACTTTCACCGTGCCGCTCGTTTACCCTGGAACAGACTTTCAAAAAAAGGTGTGGACCCAGCTCCTGGCTATTCCGTACGGGGAAACGCGTTCGTATGAACATCTGGCAATCGCCGTCGGCGACAAGAAAGCGGTTCGTGCAGTGGGTAGAACCAATGGGCTCAACCGCATCGCCATCGTGATCCCCTGCCATCGCGTCGTCAACAAAAGCGGCGCGCTCGGCGGTTACGGAGGCGGTCTGAGGCGTAAGCAATTCTTACTCGACCTGGAGCGGTCCGCGTTGCAGACTTCTTCAATTTCTTGCTCAAAGTAAGTGCCGTCTGGTCCTGCTGCTTGCGGCTTCGCGTTCGCTCGGCGCCACATGAGAATCCTAGCGCAAGCGGCAACCTAATAGCGCGGCTTTGGTTTCTCCCATGCCGCGTCGTACTCCAGCGAAAACACTTGCTGAATGCGTTCTGCGCGACCACCCGACTGGTCGTGCAGCACTTCCAGTGCCTTGCGGATTCGCTCGATGCGCGGATCATCGACTGCAACTTCGCCGAGTTCCTGACCACGATTGATTCGATCGAGGATGGCGGCAATATCGAGCAGCTTGGAGCGTGCTTCCAGGAAGAACTGCTCCAGGGCTTTGTTGGCAGGCAATGGCGCAATCGTTTTGGTCATGACTGTACTCCTTCTTGAACGGCCTGGGTCTGCTTGCGGATATCCAGTGAGATCAACTCATTCAGGCTGCCACTGCGGAACCCCTCGAGGTCGAGGGTCACGAAACGGAAGCCGAGCGATTTGAGATGGCGCACAAGACCTGCCAGCACCATGGGCTCGGTCAGCTTGGCAAGGGCCTCGGGCTGCACCTCGATGCGTGCCAGCTCGCCTTCGTGCAAGCGGACCCGAAATTCACGATGGCCAAGCTGCTTCAAATAGGCCTCAGCAGCCTCGATGCGCGCCGTGCGTTCGGCGGTCGCTTCAACTCCCGGGGCGATGCGGCTCGACAAGCAAGGCGACGCCGGCTTGTCCCAGGTCGGCAGGTCCCAGTACAGCGCAAGCGCCCGCACCTCGGCCTTGGTGAAGCCCGCTTCTTGCAGAGGATGCCGCACCTTGTGCTCCGCTGCCGCGATCAGGCCGGGACGATAATCACCGCGATCATCGAGATTGGCGCCGCTGCAAATCACTTCGCACTCCAGGCTAGGCAAGATCGTCTCGATCTGGCCATAAAGCTCGTCCTTGCAATAGTAACAACGGGTGCCGTCATTCTTCACGTAAGCTGGGTTCGCAAACTCGGCCGTTGAAACGATGCGGTGCTGGATGCCAATGCGGCGCGCGATCGCTTTCGCTTCCTCGATCTCCGCGCGTGGCACGCTGGGACTGTCGGCCGTCACGGCAAAGGCTCGGTCGCCAAGCGCAAGATGGGCCGCCTTTGCCACGACGGTGCTGTCGATACCCCCGCTATACGCTACAACAACGCGCCCCATCGTGCGCAGCACCTGGAGCAGGCGATCGCGTTTGGGTTCCAAGTGTGGGTTTTCGGTCGGCAAATGCGTGGTCCTCCCTCGGGATGACAGTGTTCATCATAAGTTCAAAGGGGAGGAATCTCAAGAAGCAGATGGGAATAGCATGTGGGTTATTGCTCCGAAACTCCCACGATGCGATCCTCACTCTTTCCGGAATGTGACAGGAATCGTCAAAATCGCTCCGGCAGGCTCCCGCAAATGCACACGCACACTCCCCATAGGGCCCGGCATCGTGACCTGGGCCCCATTGATGCTGACCTTCAGCGTCGCATCGGTGCCAGGCCCGGCCGCCCAGGTGCATTTGACGGCTGCGTGATCCGCTTCGGCACGCTCGATGCGTACCGTCTGGTCGCCGGCGCCACGCAAACGGATGAGCTGTGATCCCGATCCCGTCAACTCGACTTGCTTCGGCGTCGCGCTGACGTCGACACGATGGGCCTTCGTGAGCGTAATCGGCACCTGTAAGTGGCGATAATGCGGATCGTCGGAGTAAATGTCGAGCGTCTCCTCCTGCCTTGATGCGGTCAACCCGGACCGACTCACTTCGAGAATAATCTTGGTGACCCCCGCACTCGTCGGCAGCGTGCTGATGCGAATTGCAGGCGATGACGCGAGAACGGCCTTGATCTGCATCGGCTGAGCCCGGTGATCCTTGATGGTCACTTCTTGCCGTAGCATCGAATCGACCGTGATCGCCAGGATCGAAGGCTCGATGGTCACTTCATTGCGAATCCTGGCCGCGATAACGAGGCTGGCTTCCTGTTTCGTTTCGCCGTCTCGATAAACGATATGAGCATGCCAGGAACGGGCGCCGTTCGGCTGTCCCAAAGTGCGGACGTTCATCAGCAGCGTTCCTTTTTCGCCGGGCTGATAAATCCGCTTGGCGAGCAGGGGTTGGAGGCAGCCGCAGCCGAGGCGAAAGTCGATAACCTCGATCGGTCGCGAGGATTGGTTGACGAAGTCGAAGCGATGCTGGTACACGGGGCCGCCACGCAATTCGCCGAGATCCGCTGCGGCATGCGTGAAGCGAATTTGTGCCGATGCCAACGCGGGACTGAAAAGAACCAACAAGAGAGCGAGACAGACAGGTCGCATAAGGAATTCTCCATCAAATCAAGCGGGGGAGGATAGCGACCGAGGAGAAAAGATGCAAGAGGAAGAGATTTCGAAGAAAATTGCAAAATAGTGTACGAAAATCTGGCTGACAACACACATATAGAGGCGACGCCCTTTCCGCAGCATACCTTTCGGTCAACCTGCGGTTTTCTCAGCCTATCATGGAGACTTGTCGTGCGTTTGACATTGCGGACTTTGCTGTCTTATCTCGACGACACGCTCGAACCGTCGCAGGCAAAAGCGATCGGCGCCAAGGTCGCAGAGAGCGAACAGGCGCGCGATCTCATGGAACGGATCAAGCAGGTGACGCGGCGGCGCCGGCTCACGACCCCGCCGACCACAGGTCCGGGCGGCATGGATGCCAATACCATCGCCGACTATCTGGACAATGAAGTCACCCCCGAGACGGCGGCCGAGGTCGAACAAATCTGCCTGGCGTCGGATGTACATCTCGCCGAAGTGGCGGCATGCCATCAAATCTTGACATTGGTCCTGGGCGAACCCGCGCTGGTACCTCCATCGGCCAAGCAGCGTATGTATGGCCTCGTCAAGGGACCGGAGTCGATTCCGTTCCGTAAGCCTGCGAAGCCTACTTCCAAGGACGACGATGATCTTTCCAGCGAGATCGAGCCCGATCAGGATGAGACGCTCCGCCTCGGTATGACAGGTGTCGGATCGGGTGGGAACAGCCGCAATTTCGCACTCGCCATCGGCGGGGGCGTCCTCGTGGTCTGCCTGCTCGGATTTGCCGTCTGGGAGTTGACACGCGAAAAGAATCCGATCGTCCCGGGCCCCAAGCCGCCCGATCCGATTGCGCAGCTCGACAAGAAGGACAAGGACGCCGACCAAACCGACAAGAAAACGAAACCTCCCGAAATAACTGACAAGAAAAACGACAAGACGCAACCGCCCAAGAAGGACCCCGACGACAAGAAAAACGACACCAAGGTCGAAGACTTCAAGGTCGACCCGCCCCGAGAGGTCCCCTACGCGGCTGCAAACAACAAGCAGCAGCCTGTAGGCAAATACCTGGCGCCGGACTTCAAAGATCCGGGGGTCCTGCTGCAACATGCTGGTAAGGGCGCCTCGCCGTGGAAACGCCTCGTTGACAAGAACGCGCCGGTAATCTCGGGCACTCCGCTCGTGAGCCTGTCAGGCAGCAAGAGCGTTATCAACCTCGAAGAAACGGATATCGAGTTGACTCTCTGGGGCAACTTGCCCGAGGTAACCCTCGACGAGACCGTGCTGGAAAGCCGGGTCGTCCTTCACCTCAACCCATTGCTCGACGCGGATTTGACGCTGGAGCGTGGCCGCATTATCCTGCGCAACAAGAAAATGACCGGCAAGGACGCCCTCGTCCGTGTGCGTTTCCACAATCCGACGCTGTCGTCCGAGGAACACCTCGACATTACTTTGGAAGGGAGCGGCTCGGCCGTCATCCTCGAACGCTTCAGTGACCTGAACCGTGAAGACCCGTTTCAGGAAGACCCCAAGGAGCGAAAACGCGAAGGTCCGATTGCCTACTTGCGCATTTTCGCCTTTGAGCACACCGCCTACCTTCGATTCGGCGGTGAAAAATCCCGGCTTCACACGACCAACCAGCCCATGATGCAATGGCGCAGTCTGGGTGGAATACTTGGCCCGCCGGAGCGAGTCACTCTGCCCCCCTGGTTCGGTGGAACGCCCCCCCTGGACAAGGAAAAAGAGAAGCTCCGTGAGAAAGCGGTCGCCGCTCACCGGACGCTGGCGGCAGCGATCTCCGACAAGAAACCAGTGGGTGTTGCGCTCCTGGAAATCTTGACCACGGTGCAGGAGAATGCGCCCAAGGAGATTCTCGCCTCCAAGCAAGTCTCGGTCGACACCTTCAGCCAATGGCGCCACGCGATTCGCTGTTACGGAGCGACGGATGAAATCTCCCGCGTCGTCGAACAGTTCGGGCAGGAGAGAACGCATCCCTTCATTCGCTTGCTCTGTATTCAAACAATCCAGCGCTGGCTCGCCATTGACCGAAACCAGGACTACGCCCTGCTGGCGATCTTGCAGGGCAGCTACCGGAAGACCGAGTCGGTCAAGATCATGGAGTTGCTCCACTATGTCTCATCCGAGGAGGCGCGCAAGCCCGAAAAGTACGAGCGATTGATCGAAGGGCTCAACAACGATCTGTTATTGATCCGCGCATTGAGCCATTATCACTTGATGGTTCTCGCGCCGCCGCAGCTTCCGGCGGGAAGCAAGATTCCGTTGTATGACCCTGACATGCAAGCACCCGCGCGTCGAGCCGCAGTGCTCGCCTGGCAAGCTTTGATACCGCCTGGCCAACTGCCTGGGAGCGCGGCGCCTCCCGCTGGCAAAGATAAGAAGTAACGAGCGAGTAACGGAGGAAGGGAGAACGACGGATCGGCTGTCTCCCTTTCTCCGGAAGCCATTTCGATAAAACAATTCTCATCGCACCACCCCTGCTCCACGGACCCTCCGGATCGCGATGAGTCAGCCCACGATTGAACAGCCGAATGCCTCCGGCGAGACCCCCCTCCCCTTGCCCACCTGGCGCCTGGTATTTGCGCTTTCCCTACCGGTATTGGCGCAACAAGGCCTGTCATTCATCGTGCTTTTGTCCGATCGCTGGCTCGCTGGGCATCTGGTCATTCCCGAGCACGCCACGGCCTCCGTCCAGGCTGCTCAGACCACGGCACATTACCTGGCGTGGTTCATCACCTGCTACAACGTTCTCGTGACAGTGGGGGCCACGGCGCTGGTGGCCCGATTCATCGGTGCGGGTGAGCGACGCCTTGCCGTCGAAGTTGCCCATCAGGCGTTGCTGCTTGCGGTCGTTCTGGGACTGGTCGCTACCGCGTGGGCGTTTCTCGGCGGAGTGCGCTGGATGGTCGAAGTATTGAATCTGACACGTCACGCCGCCGACTATGCGACGAACTATGCGCTCATCCTTTTCGGACTTCTCGTTTTTCAGACTCTTGAAGTCGCCGGCATCGCCTGCCTGGTGGGCGCGGGGGACACGCGAACAGGCCTTTGGGTAATGATCGGCGTTGCCCTCATTAACCTGCCACTCGCCTGGGGCTTCAGCCGCGGATTTTGGCCATTCCCCGACCTTGGCTTCGTCGGCATTGCGCTCGGTACAGCACTTAGCCACGTGCTCGGCGGCCTGTTCGTGCTGATCGTGTTGATGCGCGGCCGATTCGGCCTCAAGCTGGAGCTTAGCCTCTTTTGGCCTCGCTTCGATTTGCTCTATCGCCTGTTGCGCGTGAGCGTGCCGGCCGGGTTTGACAGTTTGTCGGTGGTGATCGGGCAATTCTGGTTCTTGAGTCTTGTCAACCAACTCGGCGACGAAGCCAGTAGCGCCCACGGCATCGCGCTGGTATGGGAAGGGCTCGGTTATCTTTCCGGCGCCGCTTTCGGCACGGCGGCGATGACGCTCGTCGGCCAGAATCTTGGCGCCAGGCGCCCTCACGAGGCGTCGCGAGCCGGCTGGATGGCATTCGCCCTTGGGTGTGGCGTCATGTCGATAATGGGGGTGATCTTCTACACGCTCGCCTACCCGATGTTTTGGCTGTTCTGTCCGCAAGCCTCGCAGACGCCGATCATCGACTTCGGCGTGCCGGTGCTAAGACTCATCGCGTTTGCCATGCCCCCCTTGGCCTCAACGATCATTTTCACGAACGCCTTGCGCGGGGCCGGCGATACACGCGTGCCAGTAATCTTCACCTGGATCGGCTTCTTCGCCGTGCGCATACCACTGGCCTACATTATTTCACTGAACGATTATTCTCTCAGCGTGCCGCTCCCATTCGTCACTCTGGAATTTGGCCCGTACTCGGGTCTCGGCCTCGGTCTGTACGGCTGCTGGCTGGCGATGTGCGCCGACATTGCCGTGCGCGGCGTGTTCTTCTGGTTGCGTTTTTCACTGGGTACCTGGCATCGCCAGCGGGTGTAAGGGGGTCTGCCCAGCGATTTCAGGAATGCTTACTGCACGACGAAATGATCGCGAGCGTCCGGCCATGCAAGTGCCCGTTGGTCGCCAGCAGTCCATTTTTCTGCCAAGCGCCAGGCAATCCGTACTCGAGCGTCTGCCCACCGGTGCCGGTAACCTGGCCGCCGGCCTCGGTGACGAGGATGTGGCCCGCGGCGATGTCCCAATCGTGGAAGGCTTCGTAGGTGTTGAGATAGACATCGGCGTCGCCGCGGGCGACCAGAGCCAGCTTGATCCCCGCAGAATATGACTCGACGACATTGGCCGGCTCGATGGCATCAACCCACAGCGAGCGCTTGTTCGGTTCACGCGAGCGGCTCTGCGTCAGCGTACAGGCATTCGGCTCGGTGATGCCGGTCACCTGGCAGCGAGTCGGCGCATAGTCCTCGCCATCGAGACGCCAGCAGCCCTGTCCCAGCACGGCATACGTCCATTTACTGACCGCCGGCTGGGCCACCACACCGACGCCAATGCGGCCATTTTCGACGAACGCTATCATGACCGAGAACTCGCCGTTCTTGCGGGCAAACCCGCGCGTGCCGTCGATTGGATCGACGATCCACATCCGAGCGCCGATCTGCGAGCCAGCGGGCAAGGTTGCCGTCGTCTCCTCGGCGCAAAGCGCATCGCTCGGGAATTCACGCCGTACCGCTTGGAGGATGATTTCTTGGGATTGTCGATCTGCATCTGTGGTGATGTTGGCCGGCGCATCGGCGATGACTTGAAATCGTTCGTACTCCAGCATGAGATGCCGACTCGCAACGCGCGATGCTTCGAGTGCGACTTCCAGTTCCCGGTCGTACATTTCTACCTCCGTGATTGGGTGTTCTGAGTGCGAAAGAACAGGCCTCAGTCTGCCGCTTGCGTCCCTCAGGCAGAATCGGCTTCCTCCGTCGTCGGGGCCGGTGCGGCGGGCGTGAAGAGACCGGCGAATTCGTTGAACTCCAGATATTGGAGGTGCCGATACAACTCACTCGTATTGAGCAACTCCCGGTGATCGCCCGACGCATTGATCTTGCCCTCGTACAGCAGAAAGATCTTATCGCACGATTTGATGGTCGTCAGGCGGTGCGGCAAAAAAATGACGGTGCGGCCTGGCAGGACGCGCTGGAGCGTGTCGTCGATTACCCCCTTCGTATCCTCATCGAGCGGCGTGGCCGGCTCCTCGATGACGAGGATGGTCGGCTCGCGCAGAATGGCCCGCGCAAGTGCAATCCGGAACATTTCGCCCGCCTTCAACGATTGTCCCAGATCGCCGATGGGCGTCTCGTAACCCTGAGGCAGCTTGGAAATGAACTGGTGCGCGTGTGCGACCTTGGCAGCGTCAGTGATTCGCTGCAAATTGTAGGCCGGATCGCCGCAGCCGATGTTGTTGGCGACGGTGTCGTTGAAAACAAGATTGTGCTGCAACACCATGGCGATCTGAATCCGCAACGAATCGAGCGTGACCCAGCGCAGGTTCTTACCGTCGATGCGCACCTCTCCGGCCGACGGGTCAAGAAAGCGAGGCAGTAAGTAAACGAGGGCGTGCTTTTCCATCTCGTCGGGCCCAACGATTGCGACCTTCTCACCGGCCTTGATGTTCAGACTGATGTTGCGAAGGAGTTTGCGGCCCGTGCCAGCCTCGCGGAGCGAGATCTTGTCGAACTCGATCTCGCTGGTCAGTTGTGGAATGAACTCCGCCTCGATTGCCTGCCCGACGCCGCCTTGCCGATCGAGAAACGCAAACAGCGAGTTGGCCGAGTCGCGGCTGCGACGCACGATGCGGCGAGCCTCAAGAAATGCCAGACTGGGCCAGTACAGGCTAATCATCGCAGCGGCCAAGACTAACAGGGTCGTAACTCCAACCTCACCTCGCAAGAGGACACTTCCCGCCAAAAAAAGAAGAAAGATCGCCGCCAGAAGGCCGAGGAAAAAGAAGAGCGGCCGATAAATCGCCGCCCCGCGATAGCGTGCGAGCTGTGCCGTGGCATATCCGGCTAACTGGCGTTCGAGCCGGGTCTGATTGAATGCCTCCATCAGGTAAATCTTGATCAGTCGCATCAACATGAGGCTCTCTTGAATCAACACGAGTTGGTCGGCGCCTCGCAGTTCGGCCAGACGCCCCTGGCGACGGAAATACGCGGCAATCTGTCCGCCGATCATCCATACCAGCACGGCAATCAACAAGAACACCAGGGTAAGCCAAAAATGGACGACGCAGGCAAAGCCAACGAGCAATGCGAACTTGACCGGCTCGCGAAAGTATACCGTGAGCCATTGATAGAGCCCGTCATGAACGCCCTCCAGGTGCCGGGTCGAGGCGCTGACGGCTTCGCTCGGGCCGAGGGCCCGAAATGCGAGCGTGCCCAGCCGGCTGCTATGATAATAAATCGAACGCCGGAGCCGCGTGACCGCTTCAACCACAGCAATGGCGCCGAGGTAGTTTGCCAAGAAAAGCAAACCGAGCCGAAACAGAGCAACGGTGAGAGCGCCTGCGAGTAACGCCAGGAGGTAGTTTTGGTTGCCGTGTTGCCACATCCATTCGTTGGAGCTAGCAACCTGGGTAAGAATCCAGACATGGATGGTATAGCGGGAACGTGTGACCACCCCGAGGAAACCACAGTTACCGATAGCCTGATGGGGAATCGCGTCGAGGCCAACCCGGCCGGCTGCCACTTTGATTTCATCGCGCAGCTTGTCCGCGGCGGCGGGACCGACATGGTCATGAAGCCAAAGCACCGTTTCCGCCCACCAAAGCAGCGCCGGCTCGCGCGAGGACCAGTTTTCGGCCGGCTCGCCATGCTCCCACATTTTGACCTGTGCCGGATCGAATCCCAGCGCCTTCAATTCGGCCTTGATGACTTCGACGCGATCTTTGTCGTCCGGCGTGGGCAGTCCAGTGAGGAAACGCTGACGCTCATGCGGAGTTAACTGGTGGTAGCCAGCGATCTCACCGCGTTCGACCATGAGGTCGATGAATAGCCCGAGGAGCACAATGAGCGCCAAATAAAGAATGGCTGTCGTCAGGGACGAAAAAATAGAGACCCGCTTCGCCAGGGGGTGATAGGTCAGAAAACCTCGACTTCGGGCAAAGCCACTCTCGGGCATACGCTTTTCCTTCCGGGGTCTGGCCACGGAATTGGACTCGCGCGCAGTCACTCATCCCAAGGAGACCCTAATTTGGCATTGTAACAGAAGATCGAATGTTCAGGAGAATTGCTTTTCGGCAGCAAGGCTGCAGAAACGGCGATTCCGGGCCGGCACGGCGCAATCGTAGCAGTTAGGCAAGAATTTCAGGCCACGTCGCGGTCTTCGAAGAGAATCAAACCCGCCAGCATCGCAATGGCAGTGTAGGTGCAAGCGTAGATGGCAACGTGCAAGGTATACAGTGCATACCGAGCAGGATCCAACGGGACGTCGCGAACGATCGCCGGGCTTACGTCGAAGTTCTCGAGTCCCGGAAGCAACAACTCGAACAGTTGAGCGAAGAAATACACGAGCGGCAGGCGCTGGCTGACCTCGGTCATGATCGGCGCGAGATGCCCCAGGATGTAGATCACGAAACACATCGTTATGTTGACCACCATCGGCATACGCGTGGCCATCGCCACGCTCACGGCAATCAGGGTAATTACCTGGCCGAAACCAATGGTGATGCCCGGCAACGCCTCGCTAGTGTCGAAAACCCAAAGACCGACCCCGCGCAGCAGTTCTCCGGAAATGGACGGGCCATAGGTTTTCGCGATCAGATCCGTGAGCCAGGCCGGGTCGGGGGGCAACACGGTTACACCGGGCTGGAAGTCATAGTGAGTTTTCGCCAGCACGACCCAGATCAAAACCCAACTCATCAAGGCCGTCATCATCGCTGCAGCCAGGGTAATGCCGAGGAACTTGCCAAGCAAGAACTCGCGTCGGCTCACCGGTTTGCTGAGCAGCGTGACGGCTGTTCGTCCCTCGATCTCCTCGCTTACGGAAATGCTGGCGGAGATCACGCCGAAGACCGCAGGGAGTAGCATGGTGAGTGCGTAGGTGATCTCCTTGACCATCTTGAGGTCTTCACCAAACGTGAAGTAAGGAATCACGATGGCGAGTCCCATGGTCAGACTACCGGCCCCTGTCAGCAACCAGAACATCGGCTGGCGGACAGCTTCCTGAAATGCTGCCAGACCGACCGCGCTCCCTTTGGGCCAAACTGTCAAGCCAAGGTAGAACGTGAGAATAAGCAGATCGATGGCAATCTGGAGTATGAGAATAGACGCGTAGAATCGCCCCCAGATCCCGACGACGCCCGGAGCGCTGTTCCCCGCCACAAGAAACGCCAGCACGATTCCGCCAAGCGAGACGGCGCCGAGCACTTTCCCAATGTAAGGCAACTGCTCACGGAATGATTGCCGTGAGAAAGCGACCAACCAGGGAAGCGCCGCCAGCCCTTGCACCAGGAACAGAGCCATGCATACGAGTAATAAATCGAAGGACATTTCAGATCCGTATTTCAAATGTCGTGGTTAATGGCTCGCTTGCTTCGTCGCTCCGCTGTCCTTGAATATAGGAACCCATACGGGCAGCGACCGCTCCAAGAAAACTCTCGATCTCCTTCGCCTCGCCGAAGACGACGACTTCCACCTGTCCGTCTGGCATATTCCTCACATACCCGGTCACGGCAAACCGCTCGGCAATGCGTTTCGTCGTCATGCGAAAGCCAACGCCTTGCACCGTCCCCCAGTAGGTAACTCGCTTAGATTCCATGAGGCAACCAAACCCCAGTTTAGCCGACCTTCGCAACAGGGCGCGGACTCAACGAATTCCGCGGCCGCCTAAGTAATTCCCTACGTCGAATACGCTGCGATCATCCTCAAGGTTCACCACGATAATTTGGCGGCGTACCCCAACGCAGCTTGTCGCGCAGAGTTTGGTAGTAGCTGTGGCCTGGCACCTTGACCAGTTGGAACGCCACCGGCGCCTTACGGATCACTATGCGATCTCGGGCCGTCACACTGGCGGCTGTTTGACCGTCCACAACGACGGCCCCCTGCTCGGCTCCCTCCGCAAGCCGAATAGCGAAGGTCTTCTCGGCCGACTCGACGATGGGCCGATAGGTCAGCGTATGCGGACAGATCGGCGTAATGACAAACGCTGACAATTCCTGCTCCAGGATGGGACCGCCTGCTGAAAGGTTATGGGCCGTCGATCCGATCGGCGTGCTGACGATGACCCCGTCGCCGCCAAAGCGTGACACCGGTTGACCATCGATTTCAAGTTCAAGCCCAACCATGCGCACCGGCGGCATCGCGTGGACGACGACTTCGTTCAAGCCCAGGAAGGTTTGCTCTGGCCGCCCATCGCCCAACTCGACGACACATTCGAACATCAGGTGGCGCGTGACCTGGAATTTCCCTTGCACGACCTGATCGAAACATGTCGCGAAGTCTTTTGGGTGGATGTCAGCCAAAAACCCAAGCCGGCCCAGATTGATACCCAGGACGGGCACCTGGCGGTACGCCATCTGGCGGGCGGCGCGCAAGATCGCACCGTCGCCACCGAAGACCAACGCCAGGTCCGCCAACGGTAAGGTCGAAAGATCGCACTCCTGACGCAGGTCCGTGAGGAGCACTTCAACCTTTTGTGTAAGCAGCGGCAGCCAGCGTTCGACTTCCGCGGCGACGCCGGGCCGTTCGGCATTGCCGAGCACGTAAACGTTCATACGGTCATTCCCCGACTTCACGACGGTGGCTCCGCCGATTGTCTTAGTCAAATGCATGTCAGGCGGCGCAGGATATGTCGACTTTTCCGCCTGGACCGGCGGCCTTTCACGCTTCTAAGCAATTTCCACTTCGCCATCCAATAAAAAAGCGTCAAGTTTTCCGACAAGTAACGTATGAACACCGTTTGCGCCTGAGACAGTACTCTTGCCCGGGCATTGCCCGGAGCAGGATACAACCTTTTTCTTACAGCACGGAGGCTTCACAATGTTCTCGTTGCGTCGTTGGCTATTTCGCGCCGCGGTTTGCGGCATTTCGGTTGGAGCCTTCTCCAGCAACCTCGGCAGCGCCGATGCACAACAGAATCGCCTGGGCGCGCCCATGACGCCCAGTATTTTGCAGGGCCCCGTGACGCCCAGTATCCTGCAGGGACCCGTGACCCAGGTAGGAGGCCCGGAGGCCACGCCGGTGGTCGACCGAGACGCTGACAGCCGCGCCAGACCGAAACCTGCGGATACACCCGTACCCACGGCTACCCAACCGCCACTGGCAATCCCGGATGCCGGCAAGGAGCAACCGAAGTCCGCCTGGTATGATAACCCGCCCTACCGCGCGATTCCACGCCCCGGCAACTTTTACGTGCCGCCGACGGGTTGTGGTTTCTATTCGCTAGCGGACCGCATTAATGGCCAATCCCGCGACTCGGCTCCGAAATCGGCATACCCCCCCTTCGTACTGATGCCGCCTTCGCTTTTCGATGCGGATTTCCGCTACGTCGATAATCCCAAGTACCAGCCCGATTTTCTGGAGAGCCTGCATCGCATCCACCTTGGCGACAACTGGATGGCGGGCACCGGCGGCCAGGCGTCGTGGCGTCATATGCGCGAGTTCAATAGCCGCCTGTCGGGCAGGAATAACGACTATGATCTGTTCCGCCTTCGTACCTACGGCGAATTGTGGTACAAGGATTCGTTTCGCATCTACTCCGAACTCATCATGGCCGGCACAGCCAACCAGGATCTGCCGCCGCTGCGGATTGACGAAAACCGCGTCGATATCCAAAACCTCTTCATTGATGTTAAGATCGGCGAGTTCGACTGCCGCCCAGCCTATCTCCGTGTCGGCCGACAGGAGATCATGCTTGGCTCGCAACGTTTGATTTCGGCGCTCGACTGGGCCAACACTCGGCGTACCTTCGAAGGGGCCCGTGGTTTCTGGTCGAATGATAAGTTCGACGTCGATCTGTTCTGGCTGCGGCCCATCCTTGTGGACAATGCTCGATTCGACTGGTCGGACCCCAAGCAAAACTTCTACGGGGCCTGGGGCACCTATCGCCCGAAGAAGGGGACGGCAGTTGACCTCTACTACCTTTTCCTTGACAACGCGAACAGGACCACTCCCCAGGGCCTGGCGACGGCCCCGACCAGCCTCCATACGCTCGGCACCCGTTACGCCGGCGACCGCGATGGCTTCCTGTGGGACGTCGAGGGAATGTTGCAACTCGGTCAGCGCGGGCCCGGCGACATTGCTGCCGGTTCCACCACCGTCGGCCTTGGCTACAACGCCAAGAACCTCCCCATGAATCCCACTTTCTGGGCCTACTACGATTGGGCCTCGGGCGACCGCACACCAAACTCCGGCGATTACAATACCTTCAACCAATTGTTCCCATTCGGACACTATTACTACGGCATGATCGACTTGGTCGGCCGGCAGAACATCCGCGACTGGAATTTCCACCTGTACTTGAACCCGGCCAAGTGGATTACGTTCAATGCCCAGTACCATTTCCTCTCGCTGGACAGTTCGCGCGATGCCCTGTACGGACCTGGCGGGGCCCCAAGTCGCGTTCGTCTCAACGGCAGCGCCGGCGGGGTCGTTGGGCAAGAGATGACGTTCATGGCCAACTTCCATCTCACCCAGCGCACCGACTTCTTCGTCGGCTGGGCGAAGATGACCGCGGGCAACTTCGTGAGCAACACCGGCAACAGCCGTTCACCCGAATTGTTCTACCTCATGTACAACGTCCGCTGGTAAACTGGCGCCGTTGGCCCACGGCAAGTGAGGGCACTCGCCCTACAAACAAAACCGGCGTGGTCCTGTTGGGACCACGCCGGTTTGTTGATTTCATGTTAAATGTCTTACGTACCGACCGTCTTGTCCGCGGCTTTGCGGGCAGACTTCACTTTCCGCAAGCGATCACGACGCCTCAATTCGCTCGGCTTTTCGTAATGCTGCTTGGCCCGCAGTTCTTTCTGCATTCCGCTCCGTTCGACCAATTTCTTGAACCGGCGCAGGGCCAAACCAATTGGCTCCTTGTCATGAACACGCATCCGCAAGCTCATTCGTCCTCCTTTCAAGGAAAGCGATACCAGGCAAGTAACAACGTCAACCATACCACCGCCCAAAGCTCGCCTCACGAAGGGGACGGAGCAGCAGGGTTGCTCTAATATACCTGGCGGGCGGTAAATTGGGTAGAGGATTTTCGAAATGAGATGGACAAGCTCGTTGAGCGTTCACACGATGCCGTGCGAACGCTCAACGGGCCGAAACGCTTACCGAGGCGCAAGTGCCGTGGTCGTCCCCGACGGCGTCAAGTTCTCGAAGCGAACAGCAACATCCTCCCCGGACCGTACGATGACGCGACGCTCCTCGCGATTGAGCAGCCCGTTCCGCTCGACCTCGATACGGACGTCATAATAGAACGATTCACCTGCCGTCAACATCGGCGTCTGGAAGGTGCGGAGGCCCGGCGCCACGTTGATGTGGCGGCCGTCCACGAACAGCTTGCCGCCCACGGGCACGTCGATGCGAACCTTCGCGCGGGCCTGGCTGTTTTCTTCCTGTGGCTTCTTGTCGTCTTTGCCGCCGGGCCTGGGTTTTTCCTTCGGCGGGGCTACTTCCTCGGCATCCTTCACACCCTTCTTCTTGTCCGGCGGATTGATGGGCGGGAACGGATCATGGGTTCTTACGACTGGGATGTTGGCGATGGGGACTGGGATGCCATAGCAGCTGTGACCGCCATAGCAACCGTAGCAGCCGGTGCAGCCCCCGCCCTGGTGGGCTGGATCGACGTACTGAACGACGCCGAACGCGCTGTAACAGCCGCCATGGTACCCATAGCAGCCTCCAGCGGCTCCATAGCCGTGAACGGGCGCCCGATAAGTGTAGCAGCCGCTGCTGGTGCTGTAGCAGCCATGGCACGCGGAATAGGCATGGCAACCATGCCGGTTACCAAATTGCGGACTCGCCGAAGCCGTGGCCAGGGCGGTCATCAAAACGACACTATACATACGCTATTACCTCCACAATGGTGCTTTTGTCATCGAGAAATAGAGAAGATGGGATAAATAGTAAAGATGTCCGGCTGGGGTGTCAATTGCAATTGCCGAAATGCCCCAGGTAATTTGCGGAATTGTGCATTAAAGTCGAAACCCGTACGACGGCGCCGCTTGACGCCCTGGGATGAGGCACTCCGAATCCAAGGGATTGCCGTAGATCTACCAAAAGCATCCATGACTTATTCTAGCCGCAGCATCAGGTCGCCGGACTCGATTTGGAGTTGGGGCCGGACCAGTACTTCAACGATTGTGCCGGCGCACTCGGCGTAGACGGTTGTCTCCATTTTCATCGCTTCCATGGTGACGAGTTTCTGGCCAGCCGTAACCTTTTCGCCGGCAGCCACATTGACGCGGACCACCAGCCCAGGCATCGGAGCCGCGACGTGCTTGGGATTGCCCACTTCCGCCTTCGGATGCGCCTGCACCACTCCGACAAGCGAGCGATCGACGACCGAGACTTCACGCGGTTGGCCGTTCAATTCAAAATTCACCAGGCGTCGGCCGTCGGCATGAGCGTCCCCGACCGTCAAGAACTTGATGATCAGCGTCTTCCCCTCCTCGATGTCGGCGCTGATTTCGTCCCCTTTTTCCATGCCGTAGAAAAAGACCGGAGTTGGCAGGACGCTCACATCCGAGCACCGGGCTTGGTGGGTAAGCAATTCCTCATAAACGCGTGGATAGAGCAGATGGGTGACAACTTCACGATCCGGCACGGTCCGTCCCGCGTGTTTCTCAAGTTGCTGTCTCGCTGCGGCGAGGTCTGCCGCGGGGAGATTGGAGCCGGGCCGAGTCGTCATCGGCTTGCGTCCCTTGAGAACGCGTTCTTGCAATTCCTTGGGAAACCCGCCGACGGGCTGGCCGAGCTTCCCCTCGAAGAATTCCACGACTGACTCGGGAAACGCCAACTCCCGTTTGCCGACCGTCACATCCTCCGTCGACAGGTTGTTGGCGACCATGAACAGGGCCATGTCGCCGACGACTTTGGAAGTCGGCGTGACCTTCACGATGTCGCCGAATAGCCGATTGACCTCGGCATACATACGTCGGCAATCGGCCCAGCGTGATTCGATGCCGAGCGCCTG
>SXGT01622988.1_pt1 | contig 34436 bp, 27 predicted proteins | sample 3176221 | NCBI WGS metagenome assembly SXGT01 (sample SAMN11356862, study PRJNA531348) | freshwater metagenome | isolation source: freshwater sample F1-120 | place: China: Fuxian Lake, Yuxi | collected 2017-12-25 | reverse complement strand
GTCGCCGTGACGCCGGCCTTGAGTTCGCCCGTCAGCTCGAAACCAATGACTTCCGGCAGCAGCATGTAAAGCGATTGGCCGAGCATTACCGCTTCCGCTTCGATGCCCCCGACTCCCCAGCCGACGACCCCCAGGCCGTTGATCATGGTCGTGTGGCTGTCGGTGCCGACGAGCGAGTCGGGAATGGCCACCGGCCCTTGCTGGTCCTGGCGGAGGAAGACCCCCTTGGCCAGATATTCCAGATTCACCTGGTGGACGATGCCGACGTTGGGGGGAACGACGCGGAAGTTGTTGAATGACTTTTGCCCCCAACGGAGGAATTCGTACCGTTCGCTGTTCCGCTGAAACTCGAGGTCCACATTTTCCCGGAGCGAATCGCCGGTGCCGAAGGAATCGACCTGCACGCTATGGTCGATGACCAGATCCACGGGAATGAGCGGATTGATTTTCCTGGCATCCCCCCCGAGCCGCTGCATGGCCGAACGCATCGCGGCAAGATCGACCACGCAGGGAACTCCGGTAAAGTCTTGCAGGACAACACGCGCCGGCTTGAAGGGAATTTCCAGCTTGGCCGGGGCCGGAGCGTTCCAGGCGGCCAGCGTTTTCACGTCGTCTTCCCGCACCTCATAACCATCGCAGTTTCGTAGCACCGACTCCAGCAACACCCGGATGGAGAACGGCAGCTTGGAGATGGCCCCCAGTCCCTGTTCTTCCAGTTTGCTCAGCCGGTAAATGCCGGCCTTGCCGCTGCCGGTGTCGAAAGTGTCGCGGGCGTGGAAGGGGTCCAGCAGGGTCGAAGCAGTCATGGAACTAACGCATAACGCTAGAGTATAAGCACGTAAGACAACACGTTTACTGCAACGATTCTACCCACCGAGGGAAAGATTGTCTTGGGTGGAGGTGAACGACCCAAATACCGCCGGCCCGCGCCGCCCGAACTCGCCCCTCAGGGCATGGGCATTATTCCCGGCATATTTTCAAATAGGATTCGCCCAGTCAGGCTGCGGTCCAGCTCCAAGGCCTGTTTCGCCGCAGCGGCCTCCTCTCGGATACCCTGGGTGGTCAGCGTGCAGGGCTGCCAATTGGTCCTTCGTCCTCAGGCAGGCTGCCACACGGTTCGAGTCGACGTACTCATTGCTGAGAACTACAGCCGTCGCCTCTTCCAGCCAGCCCCGCCGCCGACAACGAAGGAAGCGAAGAGCTTGTTGTGGCCTTCGATGCCGATGGGCGGGTAGCGCATCTGGCGGGCATAGCGGGCCAAGGAGGAATCGGAAGTAGTCCCCTGGTCGGACATTTGGTTGTGATTAAACGATGTAGCCGGCGAATTGGCCGATGGGGGCGAGATCGGCTTGGAGTTTGTCGCAGGCGGCACGCGCTTCCGATAGGGCAGTGGGTTGGGAAAGCAAGCGGTGCATCAATGCGGGCATTTGCCATTCCTTGAGTCGATTTGCTTGAGTCGCTTCAGCACAAACGACTCTCGAAGAGTGGTCACCGCGGACCATAAGTACATTGGGCGCGGCCTTTTGAAGTGACTCGCCAATGTTCCAAGGACTATTGAAAAACGTCACTGCCGGAAACCTCGACAAGTACTTCAGTGACTCAACAACCTCGTCCGCAGTTTGATTGTCGGACTCATTAAGCGAGACGTAAACCATGATCCCCCGTTCCGAAGCCTCCTGCAGTTCCTTGTCGAGCATCGCATCGCAACATCTAAAAACTGCCGCCTGTTCCCTCCAGGCCGAAATTGACTGTTCCGTTGAGGAGGTTCGTGAAATTGCTCGCAACACCCAAGGCTTGCCTTCCCAAGTAAGGAACCTTCCTGAGATTCCAACTGGCCGGAAGCCAATCTGTCGAACTTCGCTGGCAACGAGGTCCATTCCGCGACGCAACTCAACGATAACGTCGTAGATGTTGGGCGTTTCGGGAGACCAGTAACATGGGTCGGTGACAACGCAATTCGAAGTAACCGCAATACTCGGTCCGGCTCGGGTTAGTCGATAGATCGAAGGTAGAGTCGCCGAGTAAACGCAGCGAGGTCCGCGGACGTTGCCCGCGAGCGAATACTCCCATGCGTTTTCCAATCCCTCCAGCCGGGCATAGACCGTCGCCCGGGTGGGGGTCAGCTCGCCATAGAAAACATCGAGGTTGTCCAGAAGGTTTTCGGGCATCTCTTCATAGTAGCCCGCATTCTCACTGTGCGGGAATGCCTCGCACACGGCGGAATGAGTTTGGCAAAGGGGACATCCGAATACGTTACGAACGATAAGGATGAGCTGCCGGGGCCGAATGCAAGACGTTCATGCCGCGCGAAACCAAGTTGGCGGCCCCGGTCAGCTTCCGCCGTTGGTGATGCCTGCTTCGCGCCGCGCTCACGACTTCGCCGCATCTGGCGACACGACGTGCAGGCGCGTGGCATCGTTGGCGATAACTCCGGGGATAGGACATGCCAGCCCGGTACCTCTAGTTTCCCTCGCGCTTGAACTCGAAGCGCCGGGGGGTGCCCCCCTTGGTGAAGCCGATCGTGGCGGAGAGGGCATCCTCGGCTGAGAGCTCGTACACGATGCGTTTCGGGTAGTCGTGGCGAGGGTTGTCGAACACGGCCCGCGTGGTGGTCAGCTCGGTGAGCACGAACTCGGTCGGCTTCGCGCCGCCGGGCTGCGCGATGTAGACCAGCCCGCCGTCGCGCTCGACGATCCGCAGGTACTCGAACGCGACCATCTTGCCGCTCGAGTTGACCGAGCGCGACACGGCGAGCATCGCGCCCCCCCGCGGCGGACTCCAGCGCTCCTCGATCGACGACCCCGAGCTCCTCGTTCCGACCCACGCTTTGGCCAGCCAGGCCAGGTCGCCGATCGCGGCCTTGGCCGGCGCGGGGAGCGCGATGTCCTCCGCATGGCGGTAGAGCCCCACCGAATCCTTCACCAGGGGCGGATCGACCACAACGCTGACGAGCAGCCCGTCCGCCGTCATGCGGAACTTCCTCCGGATCGACTTGATCCCTTCGGGCGCGCTGCCCGCCAGGCGCTCAAACTTGACCTCGTACTCGAACGTGCCGTCCTTCCACGCACCACTGTAGCGCGAGATCGTCTTGGGCTCTTTGACTTCGGTGCTCGAGCCGTCGAGCGCGATGCGCACGTCGCGGTGCCCAGAGCCATGACCGTTCAAAATGACAGCGCCTTCCTCGACGCGCACCTGGAACTTGGATGCCATGGGGGGCCCCAGTTGCTCAAGGGTGTGGCCCTCGGTGCGGTCCTCGACGTAAATCCATTCGCCGTCCAGCGCGGGCAACCCAGCGGGAGGCGCCGCAAGTGCGCCGGAGGCGTGCGCCGCCCAGAGTGTGCCGAGGGTTGCGAGGAGTGCGAGCGATGTTGACAGCCACGTGCGCAAGTGCATTGCGGTGTCCCCTTTCAAGTTGTGATCTACGAAGAGTAGAGGCTTTTCCTATGTCCCTGTCGGCCGAACGACCCGCATCACCATACGGCGGGAGTTGGCTGTGATTTTACAAAACGCTGGTCACCGCCGCTCCGGTGCATGCGATGGTTAGGCGGCGACGGCCTCACTTCTTCTTCGCAGGCTCCTTCGCGGGTTCCGAGCTGCTGCCCCGTTCTACGGCGATGTTCCGCTTCGACGTCGAGCTCACGTCCCGCAACACTTCGCCCTTCTCGTTCTTCGCCAGCGCGGCGAATACGATCCGGTCGCGGTCCAGCGTCACCGTCGAAGTGGTCGTCCATCCGTCGGGCAAGTCCACCCCTTTCCAGGTCATCGTCTGCGTCTTCTCGTTCCATTCACCCACGGAATGCGCCGCCGTGCCGTCGCTGCTGAACGCGAATTGCCGGAACTGTTTCCGGCCGCGATCATACCAGATGACCGCCGTCGACTCGAAAGTGCCCAGTTTCGATTTGGAAACCCCCGTCAATCCGAGGAAGTGCCCATTATGCATCCATTGCCAGGTCATGTCCCCTTTGGAAGTGAACCCCTCCTTGTTTCTGAGATTGGGGCGGATGACCGACTCGCTGGTCCATTGCCCGACGAACGGCGTCAGGACCTTCAATTCTTCAGGAGGGCCTGCCGGCGCGGCGGCAGACTTCTCAGCCGTTTTGGGGGACGGTTGCGCGACTGCCGCGGACGACGCAGCCAGCATCGCGACCATTCCGAGACCGGTAGCAAGTTGGGTGCATTTTTTCATGATTGTGTACTCCTTCATGATACAACGGATTGTTCAGGTTGCCGAACGCCAAGGATTACTTGCCCGTTGGCAACTCCCACACCTTCACCGTCCCGTCGAAACTGCCGCTGACGATGCGCTTGCCGTCGGGACTGAAGGCCACGCTCATGACAGGCTCGGTGTGTCCCATGAGGGTGAAGGTCTCCTTCCCCGTGGCCGCATCCCAAACCTTCACGGTCTTGTCGTGGCTGCCGCTGACGATCCACTTGCCATCGGGACTAAAGGCCACGCTCCGGGCACCATCGGTGTGCCCCTTGAGGGAGAGGACCTCCTGGCCCGTGGCCGCATCCCAAACCTTCACCGTTTTGTCCTCTGTGCTGCTGCTGACGATCCGCTTGCCATCGGGACTGAAGGCCACGCTGACACCATCGGCGTACGCCTTAAAGGAGAGGATTTCCCGGCCTGTGTCCGCATCCCACACCTTCACTGTCCCCTCCAAACCGCCACTGACAATCCGTTTGCCGTCTGCACTGAAGGCCACGCTGACGACAACACCTGTGTGTCCCTTGAGGGAGCGGATTTCTTGACCCTTGGCCGCATCCCATAACCTGATCTGGCCGGGTTTGTTCAACTCTCCTCCACCGCTGACGAGCCACTTGCCATCGGGGCTGAAGGCCACGCTGGTGATGAAAGCATTGAGGACCGAATCCCTGTGCTTGAGGGAGAGGACTTCCTTGCCTGTGGCTGCATCCCACACTTTGACGGTCTGGTCGTCACTGCCGCTGACGATCCGCTCACGATCAGGACTGAAGGCCACGCTACGTATGCCAAGGAAGTGACCGTTCAGAGAGAGGGTTTCCTTGCCCGTGGCTGCATCCCACACCTTCACCGTCTTGTCGTCACCACCGCTGACGATCCGCTTGCCATCGGGACTGAAGGCCACGCCCCAGACTGACATGGTATGCCCCCTGAAGGCGAATGGCTCATTTGCTTCGTGGGCTGATAGTGGTGGGCTTACCCACAGGATCACGGGCAAGACGATGCCGACGATGGCAGTCCAGAGGCTGGCCATTCCACGGGATGGGTTGTCGTTGACCATGATGGTTTACCCCTCCGACGCTCGGCCCGCCATTGCCGCCTCGCCGGTATTCTGTTTCGTTTCAGCTACTGACTTCGATCAGTAAAAAGCCCAACCAAGAGCAGCACCACCCCAAACAGGCCGAGGAGTACGCCTATCCCAATCAGGGCGTCCAACGGCCCTGTTCTTGTGGACGCTCCAACCGCTCCACTGACGCAGACCGCGCCTGCAACAATCAGCACAGCACCAGCAATCGCTCGCATGTTTTGCTCCGTTTCATTTACGCAGCCACTAATCCCGTCTTTTCTTGGGCTGTTTATCATGACTTTCAGCACGCCATTCAACGCGCAACGTCAGTTCGTTGGTAGAGCCCAGTCGAACGTTGCCCAGCCGAACCGGGCTTCCGATTTTGTACAACCCTGGCTGTACATTGATCTCCAGCACATCCGTCAACTTCTCCCCCTTCGCGAGAGGATACTCCTTCTCCTCTCCCATCGAAGCGGCCTCGACATCGGTACGAAACCGATAAAACCGCTCCTCTGTTCCGTCTTTGTGAACAGGCGTGACAACAAAAGTGATGGTTGCCTTCGACTCAGCGTTGGGAGGAATCGGCGAGCTTGGACCACCCCCTCCTACTCCCGCGGTGAGCCAAAGCGGGTTGAAGAATCCGCCTTGAATTTCTGCCATGGGTTCCATGGAGTGTCGGCTGAGGATAGATACCGTTCTCCTGATCTCTGATTCTGACGAAGAAAATGGGGTGGACGGCTTGGTCGGGCTGGTTGGCTTGGTCGGGCTGCTGGGCTTGGTCGGGCCGGTTGATCCCGTTGCTGGTTGATCTTCGATGGACAGAAGAAAGCTATCCGCCGGAATGTCCTGTTGAGGGGGGGCGGAAGCGGCAGGAGTCTTCGGCGTAGCGGCTTGCTGACGGCAACCGCAAAGCAAGGCCAGCAGACAGCAAATGATGGTGCGGTTCATCAGTGTATCCACCTTCGGTGTGTCCTCGTCGTCGAACAATCTGCTTCAGCCGTTGGTTCGGCAACCTCACCGCTGTTTCTCAGTCGTTTTCAGAGTCCCTCACGCAAGTGACGAAATCCGTGAACGAATTGGCAAGCAACTCAATGTTGCCCGCCGTCTCTACGCTTCCGTCCCAGTCATCATCCGGGGCGTTCTCGTCGTCCCAAAGGTAAATCCGCCCGCGATACGCGCCGGACACTCCGAGGCAGATCGCATTCCCGGACGGGTCGTCCATGATCCAAATCAACGAGGTCGGTAAACGCGGGTATACCCTGCGGGCCGCGACAAGCGAGTAATAGTCTTCCTTTCGCAAGCCCCCGACATGGTGCAACCCGGCACCGACAGCGCTGCCGTCGGACCCCAAACCTTCGAACTCTAAGAACTTTTCACCGAGCCACCCACCATTGCAAGCGACCAGGAATCGGCGGAAGTCTTCGGGAAGCCGTTGACCGAGTTGAGCCTCGAACGCCGCAAGCTGGTCCGGCGGGGCCGGCGGCAGCTTATCCTCGATCTGGTCAAGGAATTCGTCGAGCGTCATCGTCGCCCTCCACTAGGCTGGCGAACTTGTTAATATCCCGCGACCACGTGCGATAACCTATCGCCGCCGACTCCGAAAATCAAGCTGCCAAAAACTTGAGTTGAGCTGACGCAACTTTCGGTAATTAATGTTCGCGGAGGTTCATGACTTGGAGTAGCTGGAGTGAGCACTCTGCTGTGACGCGGTGTCTCGGCAAACCGTCATGCCTGCCCGGGCGAGTTCATAGGCTGGTTCGGCAAAGCAGGTTCTTATACCGCTGCGGGGTCGAGAATCACAACGGCAAGTCCGCGGAAGTCCGGTGCATTAAACGTAAGGAGCCGCGTGATTCCATAACTTTGCATTGCCGCCACGAGGCGGACGTCGTGCGCTCGGAAGCCCGTCACAACGTGCCGCTCAACCAGTTCCTGCCAAAGCCTGCACAGCTCCTCGCGGTCGGAAAGCAGCGTAAAACGGCGTCGAAAGAAGCGTAACCAGTGCCCGGCCTGCGCGGGGGTCATCCCCAAGCCGTTGCGTCCCGTGGGGGGCGGGCCCGGCGGACGCGTCGCCACTGCCCAGAACTCGTACAGGTTTTGGGGGACGACGATCAGCCGCTCTCCCCTCCGCAGAAGCGTTTGAATCGCCGCGCGCGCCACGGCGGACTGGGGATCATGCGACCGGGTCATCCGGGTAAGTAGGTTTGTGTCCAGGAGAATCATTCACCTTCCATCCGCGTGTAGACCGCTTCACGCGAGTCGTCCACATCCTGGGCATCGACCATGAACGGCCCCATTTCGGCAAAGATATCCTCGGTGCCGTGCGGGGATGCTTCCGCCGCTGGCACCGGCTCCGCTTCGAACACAATTGCCTCGCGAACTTCACCACTGATGCGGACAAGGCTGTCGGCAATCTCCTGCTTCGTCCCCGTGAGTAAATGCGTTTTCATCGATCACCTCTCCTGGACTTCCTGACGCTATTGTAGCTCACGCGGCACACAACCGGAATGCGGCCCCGTCGGCCGGTTCGCCCTAATCCATACCATGACCCTGATTCGGCCGGCGGGGCGGCACTGGCAGATGAGCCGACGAAAGGTATTGCTATCAATGCAAGCTCACCATCGGCTCGTCAGCCAGTGCCACCCCGCCGCGGAATCTGCCAACCCTCATTGTACGCTGAAGGTTCTGCCACCGTCGATGTAATATTCTTGGTTATGGTTCAGTTTGAATTCTGACTTCTGTCTTTATGAAATCGTCGCGGCGTTCCGCCATGCGTTGCCCTTATCGCCGCGCGGCATGCCCGGCACCGTTTGGCAGTTGTGTAGAGCGACCCTTTTGCGACTTCGTACCACCACTTTTGTTGGGTTGCCGTCCATACTTCGCGACGCCCGCAGGTATCGCATTCAAACTCGATGTCAGAATAGTACAAGGGCTTGCTGGCATAGGAGTTGTTCGGGACTTGTTGAGTTAAGTCTGCCTCGACAGCATTGGCCGGATACCCTGCCTGACGTTTTGCTTCCAGCGGGTCCTCTCGCTTATAGCGAGGTATCCGCCGCTTCCGTTTCGCCATAACACAAACTCCGTTTGAAAAAATCGGCTTGCTGGCGGGACGGCACTCTACGCCGCTTGTAGCATATCTGGGGCAACGACAGGCTGTTAGGCGGTTCCATCGTCTTCACCGCCGAAGTGCTCGGCAAAGGTACTCCGGACATCCGAGGTGTAGACCCTGATCTCCGTGGGCGCGACGGTGGCAACAGGAATGCCATTGCTCTGCGCCGCACGAGAAAAGCCGTTGTCTGCCGTTGGCTTGCCAGCCAAGAGGAGACGCTCCGGCCATTGCTGCTTTGCCGACCAGCCCTCGCGCAAGAGGGCAGCGGCGTCCTCTTCGTTTGGAGCTTCCGCTCCGACAACAGCCAGCGCATGTCCAAGGATATACATGCTTGCCGCGTCCAGGAGAACGAAGACATCAAACGCACCCTCCGGAGTACGAAGCGGTGCGCGGTTCGCACGAAAGGCTAGCCATGCCTCATTGACGCGAAAGTCCTTCGGATGCATGGGGTTCGCACCGCCTAACCAGTGTCTATACCGACATCGTCCGTATAGTAGCGGGCGCCAATTGGTCCGTCAAATCGCAACACCTTCCGGTAATTGACGGCGATTCGCGACTTTGCGTAGCGGGCCAGTGAGCGCCCTGCTGGGACAAGCCCGGCAGTCGCGAGGCTAAGGGTCGCGTTAAGTTGTGTAGCTGACCAATGATCGCCCTGCTGGGGCAAGCCCAGCAGTCGCGGGAAGAAGAAGCTGCACAACTTTTGCTGAGTGACCACTGGGCTTGCCCCAGTGGAACCCTCGCTGGCCAGCTACAAACACCGCCCCTCTGCCAATCTTCTCCATTCCAGTCCCGCGACCGCTGGGCTCGTCCCAGTGGAGCACTCACTGGACGGCTACAAGTTACAATGCTCTTTCCCTTCTCACGAGTTCGACTCGATGCTCCAGCCCCTCTACACCGCGGAGAACTGTCGCATTGCCTATCAGCTTCACTGGTCGCTGACTCTCTTTGCCGCGACAGCCTGGCCCGCGATCGATTCCTGGCGACAATCGCTGGGCGAAGCGGTGGAGGCCGATGGCGTACGCATCCTCGAATTCAAGCTTCACTCCCAGACGACCGGCCAATTCCTGGTCAGCACGAAGCCGGAAGCAGCACCGGCCCAAATCATCCGTTCGCTCAAAGGCCGGCTGCAATACTTGCTGCGCGGCGAGATCCCTCAGTTCTGGCGGCGGCATTACTCGATCACCAGCGTGGGAAGCGCGAGCAACGCGGCGCTGCAAGGTTACGTGGGCCGGCAGGTCGAGCACCATCCGATGGCGGACGCGAGGGTTAATCACCGCTTGTCGGACGCTCAATTTCACGACCCAGAGGTCGATCTCAGGGCGCCGCGAGCCAGTGCCCACGGCAGGTTCCTTCATAGCCTGCATGTCGTCCTCGAAAATGTGGACCACCTGGCGGATACGCGGGAGGAGTGGCTGACTACGAGCCGCGAAATGGTCATTGCCGTTTGCCGCAAAAAAGAGTGGCTGCTATCGCGGCTCGGACTGGCGGCCAATCATCTGCACCTACTTGTGGGATGCGACGTCACCGACGTGCCGCGAGCGGTTGCACTTTCCTTGCTGAACAATCTCGCCTTTGCCCATGGAATGAAGGCCGTCTACGAACACAGTTTCTATGTGGGGACATTTGGGCCGTATGACCATGAGTCGATTCGCGGAAAGTTGCGGGAAGAGGGTGGAGATAGCGGACCTGTAGCTGGCCAGTGAGGGCTCCGCTGGGGCGAGCCCAGCGGTCGCGGGAGAGGGAGAAACGGACAATAGGCTTGTAGCGGGCCAGTGAGCGCCCTGCTGGGGCAAGCCCAGCAGTCGCGGCGATCATCGGCCTCGCGCCAAGCAGAAAAGATTCTTTTGTTCATAGTGAACAAAAGAAATGTTTCGCGCATCTTAAGGATGAGGCCATCGTGCGCGCGGAAGCGTGCGCAGCGAACGTCCTCACCCAGGGGACTAGCGGCTGCTTATCACCCTGATTCGTGAATCAAGTGTTATGAAGCAGCAAGTCATGGGGAGATAGAGAGTTACGACTGCGAAAGGCGGAAACGTGGATCGAAAAAGTGCTTATCACCCGGGGGATTGGCGTAAGTGAATCACGTCGTTTCCCGGACGGAAAGTCAATGTACTTAATGACTTACGTGACTAGACACCAGGAGTTATGAATCAAGAATGGACTTATTCAGTCTAAAATTAATCAAGAATAATCGCGTAAAGCCAGAAATGGCAAGAGGTTGCGAAAGGGGACCAAGTCGTGAAAAAGTCGCTGAATCAAGTGAATCAACGGGGAGACCCGGAGGTCGTTGACCTCCGGCTGCTAGGTTTGGGCAGGCTGGAAGCCTTCCCTACACTCGTTCGGCGCGGGTCTCCTGACCCCGCCGAGCCAGCGACCGAAGGTCTCCTCATGGCTGCGAAAGCGGCGAGGCCGAATGGAGACCTGCGGTTGGCGCCAGTGTCACGGTCAGGAGACCGTGACACAACCAGCCCCACGGAGGAACCGTCCCGTCAGCGATTCTTCACACGCCGCCACCTCTTCCGGCGTCCCTTGCACCACGATCCGGCCACCGTCGTCGCCGGCGGCGGGACCGAGGTCAATCAGGTAGTCGGCGGAGCGCATGAGCTGCAGGTTGTGTTCCACGATGATCAGCGAGTGGCCGACGGAGAGGAGGGCATCGAAGCAGTCGAGGAGCTTGACGATGTCGGCGAAGTGCAGGCCGGTCGTCGGCTCGTCCAGCAGGAACAGCGTGCGGCTGCGGCTGGCTTCGCTGAGGTAGGCGGCGAGCTTCAGCCGCTGGGCTTCGCCGGTGGAGAGGGTGGGGGCGGGCTGGCCGAGGCGGAGGTAGTCGAGGCCGACGTCCATCAGTTGCTTCAGCCGCCCCTGCACCTTCGGCTGGCCGCGGAAGAAGGAAAACGCCTCGCGGGCGGTCATTTCCAGCACCTCAGCGATGCTTTTGCCGCGGTAGGTGACCGCCAGAATTTCCCGCCGATACCGCGTGCCACCGCAGACCTTGCACTTCACCAGAACGTCGGGCAAAAACTGCATGTCGATCTGCTTGTAGCCGTCCCCCTCGCAGGCGTCGCACCGCCCCCCTTCCACATTGAAGCTGAAATGCCCCGGCCCGTAGTTGTGCGTGCGGGCCTCGACCGTCTCCGCGAAGACCTGCCGAATCTGGTCAAACGCCTTGATGTACGTCACCGGGTTGGACCGTGGCGAGCGGCCGATGGGGCTCTGGTCCATCAGCACGACATCGTCAATCTGCCCGTCGCCAAACACGTCGTCATACGGCAGCGGCTCATCGCAGTCCTTCTTTTTCCGTTTGCAGAGAGCGCCGTAGAGCGTCTCCTGCACCAGCGAGCTTTTTCCCGCTCCGCTGACGCCGGTGACGAGGCAGAGAACGCCGAGGGGAAAATCGAGCGTGAGATTTTTCAGATTATGGCCGCGAGCACCCGTCAACTTGATGCGTCCGCGGGTGAGGGGCTTTCTTGCGGCGGTCGATGTGATGCCGCGGCGGCCTGCGAGGTATTCTCCCGTCAAGCTCGCGCCGGGGACGAGCATTTCCGTCGGTGTCCCTTGAAAGGCGACCGTTCCACCGCTTTCACCTGCTCCGGGGCCGATTTCCACGATGTGGTCGGCTGCGCGGATGAGGGACTCTTCGTGTTCGACCACGGCAACCGTGTTGCCGCGATTCTTGAGTCCTTGAACCGCAGCCACCAGCTTATCGACATCTCCTGGGTGAAGGCCAACCGAAGGCTCGTCGAGGACATAAAGCATGTTGATCAGGCTGGAGCCGAGAGCCGATGTGAGGTTGACCCGCTGGGCCTCTCCGCCGGAAAGCGTATTCAGCGGTCGGCTGAGAGGGAGATAGCCGAGGCCGACGACCGCGAGGAAATGGAGCCGGGAGTCGACTTGCTCCTGGATGGTCTTAGCGACCGTTTGTTCCGTGGCGGACAGCGGCAGCGATTGAAGGAAGGGACGAATCTCGTCAATTCGCAGATCCATCAGCTCCGCGATGTTTTTTCCGCCAATTCGCCACGCCAGAGCGTTTTCATTGAGCCGCCGGCCGCGGCAGGCATCGCAGGGGACGCTCACCTTTTTTCGGTTCGCCGGCCCCTCCACCAGCAACGTGCCGAACCCTTCGCACTTCGGACACGCCCCCAGCGGACTATTGAAGCTGAACTGCCGCGGCTCGGGATCGGGATAGTCGATGTTGCAGGAGAGGCAACGGAGAGAACTGGCATAGGTGAGGCGTTTCTGACCGTCGTTCGCCTCCTCCAAAATCAGACACACGCCGTCGCCATGTGCGAAAGCCGTCTCCACGGAATCCCGAACTCGTTGCAGCGGACTAGATCCAGCAATTAGTCGATCGACGACGACCAAAACCTCTGCGTCCTCCGCGCCTCTGCGTGATGCCCCTTCTGCTGCCTCGTTCGACAAGTCTACCGTTACACTACCGACAATCGCCCGAACAAATCCGGCCTCACGCAGAGGCGCAGAGATCGCTGAGAAAGGCAAATCCTGAGACCATCTTTTGGGGAAGGTGATTTGAAACTTCATCCCGGCTGGCAATTGTGTCAACTTCTCGGCGACCGATTCCGGCGAATCGCGTTCAATCAACCGTCCGCAACTGCGGCAATGAAGCTTGCCAATGCGAGCATAGAGCAAGCGAAGATAGTCGGCAGTCTCGGTGGTTGTGCCAATCGTAGACCGGGGCGAGCGGGCGGCATGATCATGCGTCACGGCGAGGGTCGCCGGAAGTCCGTCGATCCGCTCGGCTGCGGGTTTCTCCAGCCGTTCGAGGAACTGGCGGGTATAGACGGAGAAGCTCTCGATGTACCGACGCTGTCCCTCGGCATAGAGCGTATCGAGTGCCAGGCTGGTCTTGCCGCTGCCAGAGACGCCGCAGAAAACGATGAGCTTGTGGTGGGGCAAATCCAAATCAACCTTTTTCAGGTTGTGGACTTCGACTCCTCTCAACTCGATCTGCCCGACTGACACGACATCACCTCACCCTCAAAAAGGAAGAAGGGGAGGGATGAACCGCGGAGGACGCGGAGAGGCGCAGAGAAAAACCAAATCAAGACATTGATTTACTGCCTCTGTATTTCCTCTGCGTAACTCCGCGAACTCCGCGGTTATCCCCTCTTTTCCTATGACAGTATCTCCTCGATCGCCCGTCCTCCATGCAGAATCGATACCGGCCGGCCGCTGCGGTCGGGGACGGTGGTGGTGGAGGGGATGCCCAGGGCCTGATAGACCGTGGCGCAGATGTCCGACGTGCTGACCGGCTTGTCTTTGACGTAGCCGGCTTGCGAGTCGGAGGAGCCGTAGAGAGTGCCGCCGGTGACGCCGCCGCCGAAGAAGACGTTGCTATAGCAGTAGGTCCAGTGGTCCCGCCCGGCATTGCCGTTGATCTTCGGCGTCCGGCCCATCTCGCTCTTCACCACGATGAGTGTCTCGTCCAGCAGGCCGCGGTTGGTCAAATCTTCAAGCAGGGCGGAAACCGTCTGGTCGAAGTTCGGCAGCTTGTTGGTTTTCAGGATGGAAAAGTTTTTAGTGTGAGTATCCCAGGCGTCGTAATCAACTTGCACGCGGTCCCAGAACAAATCCCAAGTGACGTTGACGAACCGAACGCCAGATTCGACCAACTTACGTGCGATCAGTGTGCTGTGCCCGAACAGCGTGCGGCCGTAGCGGTCCAGGGTCTTCGGATCCTCCGTCGAAAGATCAAATGCAGCTCGAGCCTTCGATGAGGTCAGCATCCCATACGCCTTTTCCTTCAGCCGGCTGTGCTGATGGACCGAGAAAGCAGACTCCATCCTCCGCATCTCGCTATCCATCTGCTCCATAAGTCCGCGGCGCTGGCTCAGCCGGTCGAGCGTGATTTCCTGGGGGAGCGTGCATTGCGGCAGCAGCGGCATGCCGAGAACATTGCGGGGTGTGCCCGGCGTCGCTTTGGGAGTTGATTCATCGCCATACGGTTTGCATTCGGTCGTCAGTGCGTCGTACCGATGTCCGAGAAAACCGCCATACGGCCCCGGTCGAACGATGTTCTGTCCCCAGCCGAGATAGCAGGGCATGTAGACATAACCCGGCAGTTCGTTATTGATCGGCTGGCCGGCGAGCGAACCGCGCGGGAGCGGCGGGGGCATGGCCCCCGTGTCCTGCAGGTACTCGCAGACCGAGCCCATGCTCGGCGGATAGCTGTCCTTGGTGCTGGTGTTGTTCGCGAGCGGTTCTTCGAGCGCGGTGTAGCTCGGCAGCGTATTGTGGCAGCCGGCCTTGTGGTTCACCGAGCGGACGATGGCCGCCTTATGCATCCACTTGGTCATCTGCGGCATCAGTTCGCAGATATTGATGCCGGGAACGTTCGTCGCGACTGGCTTGAATTCCCCCCGAACCTCCGCCGGAGCATCCGGCTTCATATCCCACATATCCTGCGTCGCCGCGCCACCGAGCAGGTAGAGCACGATGACGTTCTTGGCCTTGCCCGGCTTTCCTTTCGGTCCAGGCGTTTCCTCCGCCCGCAACAAGTCCGGCAGCGTCAGCCCCCCCAGCACCGACAGCGCCCCCGCCTTCAGCGTTTCCCGCCGCGTCAGGCCGTCGCAACACTTCCGCGGGCTGCCGAGCATGGTGAGCATGGATGCTTCCTTGTAAAAAGTGGCCTTTTGCTCCGCAAAAGCACGTTCTTTCGCGGAGCGAAAGGCGACTATCGCGGCAGCTTGATTATATCGGAGATGGATTATGTTTCTCAACCCATTTCTCCGACAATCGGCGAATCAGCGATGACATCTCTTCGTATCTAATCAGGTGACAGCTTTGCTTTAACGCGTTTTTGGCACTCGAAGGCGTAGTCTTTGTGTTCGGGCCAGCGATGAGCGGCACTTTCATAGAGGGCGATTGCCTTATCCCATTCCCCAAGCTGATCCAAACGTGATGCCGCAGCCAGAGCATCTTCGGCGTTCGAGTAGTCGTCGTGGGGACGCTGCTCAACGGTAGTGGATGGCCGCACAATGAGCCAAACCAGCGCGGCAAAAGGACCAAATAACCAGAACAGAAACAGGAAAAGACAACCGCTTTGACCGCGCTTTTGCGCGTCACCAATTGCCCAAACGACGACGCCCAAGTAGGCGGCCGCAAACGCAGCAGTGAGAACCACGGCGAGGGATATCGCCAATATGTCCGACATGCCCACTGAGTCATCCGTTCTAAAACCCCAGCCCCGGCCCCGTTAGCACGCTCGTTCCCACGGTCCCGTCGCTGATGGTGAACATCGTCGGGAACCGCTCTTTCCAGGCGACGTTGCCCGACGGGCAGTATTGCCGGCTGTTGCCTTCGATGCCGGCAATGGTGGGAATGCGTGCGGCGAGGCTGCTGGAGTGGAGGAAGGAATAGCCGGGGCAGGAGAGGTCCTGCACGCAGAGGAACATCTTGTATTTTTGGGCGGCGGCTCCCATCAGCAGGGCCTCGGTGTGTCCCTTGCAGGCTTTGAGGGCCACGCCGGAGTAGCCTTGCTCGCGGGCCAGGTGAAAACTCTCCAGGTCGATCAGCGATTCGTCGATGACCACCGGCTTGATGGCGGCAGCCCGGTGCATGCGGTTTTCCGGATGGGCCTTCAGGTCCCGGTGCGTGGGTTGCTCAATGTATTGCAGCCGGCCGAGGGCGGCGGGGGCGAGCTCCTTCACTTTGGCGAGAAAGTCGAGCAGGTATTCAACATTCGCACACCGCTCGTTGAAGTCGCACGAATAGAACCAGGTGGAAACGCCACGTTTCGCCTGCGTCTCTTCCGCCACGCGATCGACAGCCACCACCCGGTCCACGTCCCAGGGCAGCTTATCGCCGTTGAGCTTAATTTTGAGATGCGTCAGCCCGTCCGCCAGAATCCATTCCCCCAGCGTGTTCGGCAGCCCGTCCTCAATCCGCGTTGTCACCTCTCCCGTCGTAAGCGGGTCGAGGGCCCCGACCAGGTGATACAGCGGCATCTTCGCCTTCGGCTGGCGGCTCGTATAGCGGTCGAGATACTCCCCCGCGAAAGGCGGCTCCAAGTAAGCGGCCAGATCCTTGCTCACAAACTCCGGCCCGAGCAGGTTGTAAGAATTGACGCCGAGCGCCTTCCCCTGGGCATCATGAATGGCCGCTTCAAACGGGCTGGCCGCCACCACCTGCGCCAGCTTCGGCATCGGCTGGGGAAGCTTCATCGCGGCCACAACTTCGTCCGCGATGGATTGGTACTTTTCTCCCCAATCCACCGTGATGTCCAGCGGATGGGCAATTCCTTTGTAAGCCGCGACCTCTTTCTCCAGCCGGCTGGCGAATTCCAACATCGCGGCCTGTGTTTGCTCCGTGGAAATCGCGTCCGTCGGCCAGGCCCAGACATTTCCCATCGGCATCGAACCGAAACCCTGCCCCCGCTTGCCATCCCGCGTCTCCACCTCCAGCGTCACATTCAGCAGCATGGCATCGATGACGACCCGGCCGCCGAACTTGATAGGGGAGCGATACTTGATGAGCTCCTGGGTGGAAGCGACGGAGAGAACGCGGACGTCGGTGGGTTTGGTCATAGTCTGCTCATGGTAACTTCCGGTTTATCGGACGCAAAGGCGCGAATGCGTCGAGTTGCAAGGAGAGAATGGGAAGTGGCCTCCGGTGTTTTCGGTGCTCCACTCCTCACTTCTTTCTCATTTGCGTCCTTGCACCTCTTCGCAAAGTGGCGGCTTCGGGCACACCATTTGCGATCATTTTGGATAAATCGCCTTTTTCCTGGAGGATCCCATGGCAGCCGCTATGTTTTCGATGACCACGACTCAAGTTTCCGCCGCAAGGATACACTCCGTAGAGCTTTTTAGCGGTCTCACGGGGAATGAAGTACTGGGGCTTCTTGCGGCGTCCGACGACCTGAGATTTGAGGCCGGGGAATACGTCTACCAGGCGGGTGACGATGGCCGGGCTTTGTATCTCGTATTAGAGGGAAAGGTGGAGATCGACCTCGATGTTCCTAAACTTGGCGAACGGGTGCTCGCCGAATTGGATTCCGGGAGCGTGTTTGGCGAAATGAGTTTTTTCCATCCTGCCCCGCATTCCGCAACTGCAAAGTGTCTCACTTCCGCGCGCATTATGCGACTGCCGCGCGCCCAATTTGACGCGCTCGCCGAGGAGAATCCTCATCTCGCACTCCGAATCACTACGAACGCCGCGGAAATCCTCGCTGCTCGTTTGCATTTTACTGACGAGTGGATTGCCGAATCGCTCACCCGCCAGCGTGAGCATGACAATCGCGAGAGCTGGCGCAAGTTGCGGGAGGGCTTGATGACTTCGTTCCGGGCCCCCAAGCCGTTCATCGGACTTGGTGCAACGATGTCGTAACAGACATCCCGATTCTCACAGCTTGAGCGTCAACTTCTGATTGGCCTTGATTCCTTTCTGCGAAACAGTTCCTTTGCCGTGCGGCAGGATGATTTCCAGGTCCACGCTGGTCAATTCTCCCAGGCCGAAGTGGGCAATCGCCGGCTGGGCGGAAGCGTAGCCGTATCCGGCAGCCATGTCGCGGCAGCCAAGGAGTTGCGCGGCGTCTCCCAGTTTGCCGGCGGGATAGATTTTTAGTTTGGCCCCGATGCCCATGCGATTGCCCCGCTCCCATTGCAGTTGCACCTGCAGCCAGTTACCGCCCGGCGTTTCGTTGTGCAACAGCAAAGAGCGGGAGGTGGCCCACCAATTTGGCAGGAAGAGGTCCAGCCGTCCGTCGTTGTCGTAGTCGCCGGAAGGACCGGGGGCCATATAAATGATCTTCTTATCCCGCACCACTTTGTCGAAGAACTCGCCGCTCCGCTTGATGGCCAGGTCTTCGGCCGTGGGGAAGTCGTTGACCCCCAAAGCATCCTCGCGGAACTGGGGAATGCCTTCCTTGTTTCCCAAATGCTTGTAAATCAGCGGATAGGGCCGCTCGCCAGCAAACTTGACGATGCTGACATAGATGTCCGGCCAGCCGTCATTGTCGAAGTCCTGAATCTCCACATGCGGACCCTTGATCGGCAGCGGTTTGAGCCCCGCGGCGGCTGTAATGTCTTCGTAAGCTGGATTGCCGTCTTTGTTGCCGCGATGGAGGTAGAGCCGCGCGGGAACAGGCTCTCTCCAAGGTGCCTTGAAATGCTGACCAAGTATCACATCGAGCAACCCGTCTCGATTGACATCCACCATGCTGACGCCGCAGACCATATTGTCTCCGCCGGTCCCGTCCCAGGCAAAGACCTTGCGTGAGCCGGGAGCCTCGCGGAATTTGCCGTGACCATCGTTCAGAAACAGCACGTTTCCGGCGCTCGACGCCAGGAAGAAATCCGGCCAGCCGTCGTTGTTCACATCGGCGGCGGCGACGCCATAGCCCGGCGTATCGGCGGTGAGGCCGGCGGCCGCGGAAACGTCTTCCAACTGGAGCTTTCCCAGGTTGCGAAAGAGTCGCGAACTTTTGGTTGTCGACCCGTTGTACCTTGGAAGCGGGTCTTCGCCGACGAGCAAATCCAGCAGCCCGTCGCCATCGAAATCCAGCACGGTCGCACTGCGTCCGCCAAAAGCTGTTGGGCAAGCACCGTTGTCCTTCGAAACATCGGTAAACTTCCCGCCACCGTCATTGCGAAACAGAGTGCATCCCACAACGTCTTTTTGTGGCTGGGGCATGCTGGAGACAAATAAGTCCAAGTCGCCGTCGTTATCGAGGTCCGCAAAGAGTGAGCCGCTGGCCCGAGAGTGCAGCCGGAGGTGCTCCTGATCATCGAAGCGAAACTTCCCTTTGCCTTCATTGCGAAATAGCAGGTTGGGTTTGCCTTCGCTATGAAAGGTCCCCACATAGAGGTCAATGAAGCCGTCCCCATCCACGTCTCCCCAACCGGCAGCGTGCCCTTGAATGCCGGCGATGCTGGGGAAGAGGCCGGCTTTATCGCCAACGTCCGAAAAGACGAAGGGATAGCTTCCTGCGCGGATTCCCCTATCCGCCGGACTTTCCTGCGCCGGCAATTCCGAATCGGCGCAAGTTGCCACCAATAGCCAAGCGACTGCGAAAATGCTGTTGACGAAGTTGGTGCATTGTGAACGCATGAAAGCCTTTTCTTTCCGCTTCTTTAGATGCTTCCGCCATCCAACTTATTGCCAACGTCCATGTCGATTGGGCCAGCGAGTGTAGCATCTTCAGGGCAATCGCAGTAAACTCTGCGGAATTGACCCATGCAACCTTCCCCCGCCATTACCGTCCTTGGCAGCAGTCAACGCATAGGCCAAGGGCTCGCGCGGCGGACGCTGTTGCAAGCGGGCGGATTGTCATTGCTCGGCGGTCTTTCGGCCAGTCAATCGCTGACAGCAAAGGATGCCGTTGCGGCCGGCAAGCATCCTGCGGCGCGGGCCAAGAGCGTCGTGCTGATTTATCTGCAAGGGGGCCCGCCGACGCAGGACATGTTCGATCTAAAGCCCAACGCACCAGGCGGCGTGGGGGGCGAGTTCAAGCCGATTGCCTCGAGCGTGCCGGGGACGCAGGTTTGCGAGCATCTGCCGCTCACCGCGAACTGGATGCACAAGTCGGCGATCGTCCGGAGCGTGTATCACAACGGCGGCTGCCATAAGAACTTGCCGATGTACACCGGCTACGACATCAACTTGCCCGACGAAGAGTTTCGGGACAGCGACCCGCCCAGCATGGGTGCGGTTTGTGCCTACATGGACCGCGAGCGGCAAAAGGAGTTGCCGACTTATGCCTATCTTCCGTGCCCGCTCGGCTGGGGCGAGAACCGCAAGAAGGCCGGCCCGCACGGCGGGTTTTTGGGACGGCAATACGACGCCTTCAGCACCGAATGCACCGCTTTCGTTGATCATCCTCCGGATGACATTTGGAAGCCCCAGGTCGTGCGCGGCGAGCCGCACCTGACGGACACCAAGCTGCGGGAGGGCATCACGCTCGACCGACTCGACAATCGCCGCAAGCTGGTGGATCAGTTCGATGAGCAACTCCGCGAGGTAGAGCGGCGTGGAGGGCTCGGCAATCTTCCCGCCCAGCGGCAGCTTGCGTTTGATATCCTCACTTCCCAGAAAGTCCGCGAGGCTTTCGACATCAACCGCGAAGAGGACACGGCCCGCGAGCGATATGGCCGGACGCTGTTCGGATCGGCCACGCTGCTGGCTCGCCGGTTGGTGGAGCGGGGGGTGAAGTTCGTCAACGTGAGCTGGGACAACTACTCCAAGCGATTTGAGGTGAGCAAAGCGGCCTGGGACACGCACGAGCGGAATTTCCCGATGCTCAAGGAGCTGCTGCTCCCGAATTTTGATCAGACGTATTCCGCCTTTATCGCCGACCTGGATGCCCGTGGCCTGCTTGATGAGACGCTTGTCGTGACGATGGGGGAGATGGGCCGCACGCCAAAGATCAACGCCAACGGCGGCCGCGATCACTGGACGTATTGCTACGGCGTGCTGCTGGCCGGCGCGGGAGTTAAGCAGGGGGCGGTGTACGGCGATTCCGACGACCAGGCCGCGTTCATCAAAGACAAGCCGGTACATATCAAGGATGTTGTCGCCACGATCTATCACATTCTCGGTATCGATCCGGAAATGGCGGTGCTTGATCGAGCCAAACGGCCGGTGCCGATTGCCCACGGCGGGCGGCCAATTATGGAAATCCTAAGCTGATGGACAATCCTCTCCAAAGCCTCGACCAGTGGGAAGACTTCGTAGCCGATCGCTACCCGCAGTCGGGCACCAAGGGAAAAGTCGACTACCGCAACTACGACAATCCCGCCCGCGACAGCGTCCGCGAATTCTATCGGCTGAACCACCTGCATCAGACGTACGAGTTCGTGCTCGAGAAAAAGCGAAAATACCTGGCCCTTGAGCAGCGGGAGATGACCGTCCTGCAGGCGATGGACTACTTGAACACGCTGGTCGATGACTCCGATCCAGACACCGACCTCTCGCAAAAGGAACACCTGCTGCAAACCGCGGATGCCATCCGCGCCGACGGCCATGAAGATTGGTTCGTCCTCACCGGCCTCATTCACGACCTGGGCAAAATCCTCTGCCTCTTCGGCGAGTCGCAATGGGCCGTCGTGGGCGACACCTTCCCCGTCGGCTGTGCCTTCAGTAGCCGCATCGTCTATCCGGAGTTTTTGGAAGCGAACCCCGATCGGCAGGATCCGCGGCTGAGCACACAGCTCGGGGTCTACGAAGAAGGCTGCGGTCTGCGAAACGTCCATCTCTCCTGGGGACACGACGAATACCTCTACCACGTCGTCACGCAGGCCGGCTGCTCTCTCCCCGAGCCGGCCCTCGCCATGATCCGCTACCACTCCTGCTATCCCTGGCACCGCGAGGAAGTATACGGCTATCTGCTCGACGACCACGACCGGCAGATGCTCCCTTGGGTCCGCAAGTTCAACCCCTATGACCTCTACTCCAAGAGTCCCCGTCGTCCCAACTGGCAGGAGCTTGAGCCGTATTACACGGCGCTGATTGAAAAGTACCTGCCGGGCAAGCTGCGGTGGTGAGATGCAATGGTGGCAACTGGAAGCGTAGTCCGTTGACTAGGTGATCTGATGGTCACGGATGCCTGGGGGTGTATTCGTCAGACTTCAATGGCCGCGATTGGCCCACTCTAAAGCGAGACAACCCAGCGTGCACCGACTAAATCCACGTCTTCTCCAGCCTCTGGCATCCATCTCTCGTGATTAACCATCAAGAGGCTTCCACCGGGAAGACCGATATTAATGCCTGTGGTCATGCGCCGGACCGAGGCGTCGCCAAAGGCCGGATGGCGAGTGTCCAGCGTGTCGTAGCGGACCAAAAGGCTGACGTTCGGCTGATTCCACACCTTCAGTTCCAGCTCCGTCACAGTGCCGTAAGTGTTTTCCTCGGTGTCCGGAACAAACCCCGAATCCTGCCGCCGCCGGGCATACTCAAAATAGAACCGCAGCCTGTCCATGACCTGGAAGGTCGCGTCCGCGCCTTCCAGCGTGTAATAGAGCTTCGGCAATCCCTGATCCTGCAGGTTGCCCCCTAGCACTGAGGCCCCCAGGCGAAAACGGTCTCCCCCCAGTGTGATTCGAGCGCCGCCCGAAGGTTCCTCGTTATTGTCGAAATAGGACCGGCTGCGTAGAAAGATGTTCGGGTTCGCGCCTTGCAGTCCATTGACGGCGTACAGGTCCGCCGTGAAAGTCAAGAATTCGCCCACGGGAGTGCGAATAGCTAAATCGACACCTTCGTCGGCAAACGGCATGAGAAGCAACGGCTGCCGGGGAGGGGACGCGCCGGGCACAAACACGCGACGTCCCATGTTGAACATCAGCGGGCTAGTTACCGTGCGGGAAATCCCAGGGTGGCTCATTGTGGAATACGCTCCAAAGGGAACCACGAAGCGTCCCGTCTTCAGGAGCACTTCCCGGCCATCGTCGCAACGACAGCCGTTAAACATGTGCCGCAGATCAAGGGTAGCGGAGCCCTCCACCAGTTCCACCGGGGCGCCGTTGCTGGTGTGGCAGCTCGTGCAGGCGGTGACCGTCGCTCGCCAGGCTCCCGTGGACTGATAGGATGCGGTGACCCAGACGTCCGCGAAGAAACCGGGATGCTCGACCGAGGATTCGTCGCTGGCGCTGCGGTGCAACGTGGAGACCGTGGTGCCGAAACTCCAGCCACCGGCCTCTCCGCCCCCCGCGATCACGCTCGCAGGCCCGGCGACCGACGCCAGGTAGGCTGCGATGACCGAAGTGTCACCGGATTGGATATCGGCCCCGTCCTTGCCCGCCATCCGGCGGATCGTGGCCAGCCAGCCAGCGTAGTCCTTCGCTTTTCCCAGCGCCCGCTCCGCGCCGTGGCAGTCAGTGCAGGATCGTTCAAACGCCGCCTGGCCTGCCGCGATGGCAGCTCCTTCCCGTGTGCTGTCGGGCTCCGGTGGAGGATCGGCCGGCTGCACCAAGGCCGCAGTCGTCTCCTCAAAACTGGCTGTCGCCGGCAGGACTGGTATCGTATCTTCCCATAACAAGGTTTGGCTTTCGCCGGTCCCTCCTTGGGCAATTGCTCCCCTGCATTCCAACAGCATGCACAGGGCCAGCCCCGCTAACATCCACCTTCCACTCGCGAACTTGCGCATCGTGACACCATTCGACTATCCAAATGAGCCGAGACTATGAAGCGCTTCGGCTGAAGTGGATGGATTCGACAATGATAAATGCTGCGCTGTTAAAGTCCTGTTGCTAGCTGCCGAATGCAATCATGAATCCGCGCATCGCGGCGGTCGCCGAGGGAAGACTTGGTCCGCGGTGACTCATCCTGATTGGGGGTGAGAAATCGTACAATGAGCGGAGATCAGCAATCTCCTCTCCAAACCCGCCCTCGCCATGATCCGTTACCACTCCTGCTATCCCTGGCATCGCGAGGAAGAATACGGCTATCTGCTCGACGACCACGACCGGCAGATGCTCCCCTGGGTCCGCAAGTTCAACCCCTACGATCTCTACTCCAAGTGCCCGAAGCGTCCCAACTGGCCGGAGCTTCAGCCGTATTACACGGGGCTGATTGAAAAGTACTTGCCGGGGAAGCTCAGGTGGTGATGTTGGATGGGGGGACTCACTCGGTAACTACGCTGTCTCTCCCGCCAGAACCCCCAGGACCAGTGCGGTCAATTTTGGCTCGGCGGCATTCGCGGTGGCGATGATTTTGGGGACATCGGCCGGTTCCAGGGCGTCGGGGAGACACATGTCGGTGACGATGGAGAAGCCGACGACCTTGAGGCCGCAGTGGACGGCGACGATGACCTCAGGGACCGTGCTCATACCGACGACGTCGGCCCCGATCATCCTGAGGAAGCGGTATTCAGCCCGCGTTTCCAGGTTCGGGCCCGCGACCGCGACGAAGACACCTTGGTGTGCGACGATGTTTTCGCGGCGGGCCACTTCCAAAGCCCGCTCGATCAGCCGGTGGCAATACGGCTCACACATGTCGGGGAAGCGTGGGCCGAGGCGGTCGTCGTTGATGCCGATGAGAGGGTTGGCTCCCATCAGGTTGATATGGTCCTCGATCATCATAATGTCCCCGCCGCGGAAATAGGGATTCATGCCGCCGCAGGCGTTGCTGACTACGAGCAGTTTGGCACCCAGCTCCCGCATGACCCGCACGGGGAGCGTAATCTGATCCAGCGGATATCCTTCGTACATGTGGAAGCGGCCTTCCATTGCCATCACCGGCAGTCCGCCGAGCGTGCCACAGACCAGCCGACCGCGGTGACTAGTGGCGGTGGAGCGGAGGAAATTCGGAATCTCCTCGTAGTCGAGAGCCGCTTCCACTTGGATATGCTGCACGAGATTCCCCAGGCCGGTCCCCAGGATGATGCCGGCGTGCGGCGAGCGTTTCCAGACCGAGCGGATTTTGTCGGCGGCGGCTTGGACTTTGTCGTAGAGACCGAGCATGGAAAGAGTAGTTGTAGGGGATAAGCAGTGGGCAGTAACAGCAGAGGAAAGAGTAATGTAATCCAAGCAGTGCCAGCAAGTGGACGACCATTTGCTTGATGCCAGCTTGAACCTAAATTAGGGTGGAAAGAGGAAGTGAAAGAGTGCGACAAACCTAGGTGGAGATTCCTGCGATGTCCCAAAGAATGCTCCTTTGTGCAATCACTCTGGCTTTGCTTGGTGGGAAATTCGCCGTGGCTCAGGAGGTTCTTCCAGCGCCGAAAGCGCCAGCGTCCAAACCGGCAGCGAGTGCCCCTGCCACGGAGGCGGAAGAGAGGGAATCGGAGCCAGTGGTGGTTGGCAACTTGGAGCATCAGGGCTGGGTTCTTTCGGGCTCGCGGGGAAGGCATTATTTCTTCGGCGGCCTGGCGGTGGCGGACTACACCTATCAAGGCGAGCGGCGGATCGTCTCGCTCCAGCAGGAAGAGCCGACGCTGCTTCCCAAGCCGGATGCCCATTTTCTTTATTACCGCGAGCTGCAAAGCGGCAGTCGCTGGGCCGTCGCCCGTGAGCCGCTGTCAGACGGAATGTATGTCATCTTCCACCAGCCGAAAGGGAGCGAGAAATCGGCGGACCCCAAGAAATCCTGGAAGGAGTTTCAGCGGGCTCGGTTGGAGTGGAAGAAGAGTGATGGGGCGTGGAAATCGCGCTAATGGCCGGCTGATAAGTGAAATCGCTGTACAGTGCGCGTCTGGCGCGGGATACTGGGGACGCTGCTCCGCCGCCTCTCTTCCGCTGGATGAGTTTCACCATGACTCAGTCTGATTCTCGCATTGCCGTTTACACTGGGTCGTTTGACCCGATTACGCTCGGGCATCTCAACGTCATTCAGCGGAGCGCCCGTCTGGTCGACAAGCTGTATGTCGGCATCGGCCTGAACGTGGAAAAATCCGCGATGTTTTCCACCGAGGAGAAGCTGGACCTGGTGACGCGGGCGACCGCACAGTTCAAGAATGTGGAGGTGCGGGTGTTCTCCGGCCTGGCCGTGCAGTTCGTGCGGGACTGCGGAGCCCGGGTGATGATTCGCGGCGTCCGCCCCCTGACCGATCTGGCGGGCGAGTTCACGATGATGATGGCCAACCGCCATCTCGACCCCGGCATTGAAACGGTCTTTCTGATGGCGGACGAGGAATTCGCCCACGTCAGCAGCACGTTGATCAAGCAGATTGCCGCGCTCGCCAGCGACGAGATGCTGGCCCGGTTCGTGCCACGGGAGATTATTCCGGCGCTGCGAAGCCATCTGCCAAAGTAGGCAGCGAGTCCTTTCGCGAGCCAGCACTGTTGAGCTTGAATCCGCTCACAGATCTTTGCTCGATCGAAGTCCGCACTTGGGGCGCGCCACGGAGTGGCGGCCTGCTTTATTCAAACCAGCTCTTCAACTTGAGGATGTGTTTTTCAAAGAGGTGCCAACTGGCGACGGCAGCAGCGATCGTGAGGGCCGACATGAGCGCGAGATAGGCGATCTTTGCCAGAATCTGGCTGCCGAGGTGTTGTTGGAGAATTTCCACGCTCAGCCAGGTTGCGACCAGCGGTATGAGCAAATTCTGAAAGACATACATTCCGTAGCTGTACTTGCCAAAGAAGCGAAGCAGCGGGGAGTTCCAGAGCTTGCCCCACAGGCCCTCTTTCGATGCGGTGAGAGCCAGCAGAATCGTCGCGGCAAAGAAGACGGCGAAGAGTAGTTCGGGAATTGCCAATAGCCGTTTGTGCAGAAGCGAGATGGGCAGCAGCACGGCTGCCAGAAAGACGGCTCCGGCAATCGCCCACGGATAGAGGGCTTTCACTCCGCCGGGACCGCGAACCGCGAGAGCCAGAAGTCCCCCCATCGCGAGAGCATCCATCCGTAGCAGCGTGAAGGTTTCGGCGGCTACGTCGTTTCCGCCACCAAGTAGCCAGACGGTCCGTGCAATAGCCGCAATGCCAACAATACTGCCGCAGGCGATCATCGCCGTCCGCCGCGAACAGCAGTAAATGACGAGGGGCCAGAAGAGGTAAAAATGTTCTTCTACCGCCAAGGACCAGAAGTGATTGAACGAACCCAGGCACCACTCCCCGCGAAGCGATTGCAACACATTTGCGCCGTAAAGCCACAGCCAGCTCTGGTGCTCATGGGCCTGCGGAAGGAGCCGCATGGTACTGACTCCGACGAGCGGAGGCAGCACGAGCGCGACTGCGAGGACGGCGTAATACAGCGGAAATATCCGCAGCGTCCGCCGCATGTAGAAGTTGCGGAAGAAGTGCGGTTTTTGCTTCGCGTCAAACAGGATACCCGTAATCAAAAAACCAGACAGCACAAAGAACAGATCGACGCCGCGAAAGCCGAGGCTGAAGACGTGCGAAAGGGCATCGGTCGGCACGACCTCGCCCACCGGCCGCTCCCAAAAGCGGTAGCCCGTCACGAGCAAGATAGCCAGGCCGCGAATGGCGTCGAGGGCGGGGACGTGCCCTTTGAGATTGGGCTCATCGCGCAGCGTGGCCAGGGCGGTGATTCGAGCGGATACGTGGCGTGACAACCGGGAAAGCGCGGGGAGCATCCGCAAGCATAGTTCGGCGCGAGGGGGTCGGGAGTCTTTGCCGCCATCGACTGTCAGTTTCGCCAAGTTATTGGCGGCAAAGACTCCCGACCCCTTCTGGTCTAACCCTCAAGACCCGCAATTGCCGCAAAATCCTTCTTCAGCGATTGATAGAGCTGCTGATAGAGCGGAAATCCCCGGTCGTAGAATTTGGAGGCTGCTGTGTCGAGTGGCGTGGTTTTCACGGGGAAAATAGTGGCTTCGCAGGCCTGTTCAATACTGTCAAATTCACCGGCTCCGACCGCGGCCAGCAGAGCGACGCCGTAGGCGGGGCCTTGTTCGGCGTTGATGGTGACAACATCCTGTCCAAACACATCCGCCTGAATTTGCCGCCAGAGTTGCGACTTCGAGCCGCCGCCGGAGGCCCGTATTTCCGCGACGGGAACTTTTAGCGACTTGATGATCTCCAAACTATCACGCATTGCGTAGCCGACCCCTTCCATGACCGAGCGAGCGAGGTGCCCTCGTTCATGCTTGAGCGTCAGGCCGATGAAGCAGCCGCGGGCTCGGGAATCGGCGTGAGGAGTTCGCTCGCCGGCGAGATAGGGGAGGAAGAAAAGCCCCTCGCTCCCCGTGGGCACGGCACCAGCTTCCTTGGTAAGGGTGCCAAAGGACCGTTTTTTCTGGGTGGCGAAGAGCTCGCGGCAGACTTTCTCCGTGAACCACTGCAGCGCTCCACCACCAGTCAAACTGACTCCCATCATGTGCCACTGGCCATGCACGGCGTGACAAAACGTATGCAGCCGACCCAGCGGGTCGAGTTGCATCTTATCGCTATGCACGAACATGATGCCGCTGGTGCCGATGGAAGTGGAGAGGATACCGGATTTGACGACGCCCGTTCCCACGGCGTTTGCCGCACAGTCTCCCGCGCCGCCCACCACGACGCAGCGGGGCGATAGGCCGAGCTCGGCGGCCGCCTCTTTCGTGAGATTTCCCGTGATCTCTTCCGATTCGTAACATTTCGCCAACAAGCTCTCATCCAGTTCCAGTGCGGAGAGGAGCTTTTTTGACCAAGTTCGCTTGGCGACATCGAGCAGCAGCATGCCGCTGGCGTCGCTGACATCCGTGGCAAATTCGCCGGTCATCCGCCGGCGAACGTCGTCTTTGGGAAGCAACACCTTCTTGAGCCGATCGAAATTCGCGGGCTCCTTGTTCCGCAGCCACAAAATCTTCGGCGCAGTGAAGCCGGTCAGGGCCGGATTGGCAACCATCTGGATGAGTTTCTGTCGACCGCCGGCACGGGCCTCGATTTCGTCGCATTCGTCCGCGGTCCGCTGATCGTTCCAGAGGAGCGCAGGGCGAATGATCTGGCTTTCCTTATCGAGAAAGACCGAGCCGTGCATCTGACCAGACAGACCAATGGCCTTCACATCAGCCGCTTTCAGCCTCGCCTTCTTCATCACCGCACGAACGGTGGCGACGGTGGCTGTCCACCAATCGTCCGGATTCTGCTCGGTCCAAAGAGCCTTCGGGGAATGTAGCCGGTACTTTTTGGTGGCCTCGGCCAGAATCTTTCCAGCCGAGTTCATCACCAGCGTCTTGGTGCCCGAGGTGCCGACGTCTATGCCAAGGTAGTAGCTCATGGGGAGAAGGTGTCAGGTGTCAGGGATCAGGGGAAGTGACGAGTTTACACTCTCTACTTTGAACTTTGAACCTTGAGGCTTAAACTTTGAGCATGTCACGTCTTCCCCGCAGTCCGGAATTGATGAACCGTGGAGATACCGCGCTGCTCGTGGTCGATGTCCAGGGCAAACTGGTGCAGCTCATCCCCGGGAATGAGCAACTGGTCTGGAACATCGGCCGGCTGATTGACGGGGCAAAGATCCTGGGGCTGCCTGTACTGGCGACGGAACAGTATCCCAAGGGGCTGGGGCCGACTTCGCCAGCATTGGGCGAAAAGCTGGGAAATATCCCCGCCAAGATGGCATTCAGTTGCGGGGAATGCGGCGAGCTGTTTGAGGAACTGGGACAAAAGGGAATTCACCGCATTCTGATTTGCGGCATTGAGGCCCACGTCTGTGTGCAGCAAACGGTGCATGACCTGCTGGCGGCGGGCTTTCGGGTTTATCTGGCTGTCGATGCTATCGGCGCTCGCGGCCGGATCGACTATGAAACCGCGCTTCGGCGGATGGACTCGGCCGGAGCCACGCTGACCACCGTCGAAGCGGCTCTGTTCGAATGGTGCGACGTCGCCGGCACTCCGGAGTTCAAACAGATCAGCAATCTCGTCAAACAGCCGCCGCCAATTTAGGCACCGATTCTCGTCGCGGCAGAGTTACGAGAACTGTTTTCCGGTCAGTCTTTCATACGCTTCCACGTACTTTTCCCGCGTACGAACGACCACCTCTTTCGGCAACTTCGGAGGGGGGCTGCTTTTGTCCCAGCCCGTGGTTTCCAGCCAATCACGGACAAATTGCTTGTCATAGGACGGCTGCGCCTGCCCCGGCTGATATCGGTCAGCGGGCCAGAAACGGCTGCTGTCGGGAGTGAGGACTTCGTCGATGAGAATGAGATTCCCATCGTGCCAGCCCCATTCAAACTTGGTATCGGCGATGAGAATGCCGCGACTGCGGGCATACTCGCGAGCCCGCGAGTAGACATCCAGGCTGCGGCGACGCAGCGCATGAGCCACGTCATCGCCCACAATCTCGACCATCTTCTCAAAGGAGACATTGATGTCGTGGCCAGTCTCTTCTTTGGTCGCCGGTGTGAAAATTGGCTCGGGCAACTGCGAGCACTGCACCAGCCCCGGCGGCAATTCAATGCCGCACACCTGGCCGCTGGCCTTGTACTCCTTCCACCCGGATCCATCGAGATAGCCGCGGACGACGCATTCGATGGGGACAACCTGAGCCTTGCGGACAATCATGCTCCGCCCGACTAACTCCTCGCGATTGACTTCCGCCGGCAGTTTCAAGTTGCTCAGATCTTGGGAAATGACATGATTAGACACACCCAGAAGGTCAAACCAAAAAGCGCTGATCTGGGTGAGGATCCGCCCCTTATCGGGAATTCCATTGGGCATCACCCAATCGAAGGCGCTGATCCGATCCGTGGCGATCAAAAGAAGTCGGTCTCCCAGGTCATAGACATCGCGGACTTTGCCGCGGCGCACGGGAAACGGGAGGTTGCTGGCTAAGAAGTCGGACATTTTCGGCCAATCCCTGTTAATCTGAGACAACACCGCTTTTTTGAGGCAACACTTTCCTCGCCGTGGCACAATATACCAAAGGGGAGTGAAGTGGGGCGAATTGTTCGCCGTTGAAGTGTGGCGTCCCCTCGGTTAGACTCCCAAATCCAATTCTTTGCCCGGTCGGCGTCTCATCTCATGGGTCAATTCGCTTTCCTCGTCCCCCGTCCGGACCGCCTGGCGCCGGATGCGGTGCAGTGCGCCTACCTGGCGAGCATCGACGGCATTCCTTGGGAATGTACGATCGCGTGGGACGACGGCATGCTGACGATTGAACGGGACGCGCGCGAATCGGGCAATCTTTACTTTTGCTGGAATGTGCCGGGGCGCGGACGGGTGATGCTCTGCAGCGGCAGTTTGATGGAGCGGGACCGGCCCTATAATCTGCCGGTCGAACTGGCCCGCGGCACCATCAATCGCCTGCGCAACCAGGCCGCTGCCTGGCACGCCGCCGGCATGCTCATCTCCCCCAAGTTTGAGGAGCTCAATAGCCGCGCCACTCTGATCTTTGCCAAAGCCGCTATTGGACAACAACAGCCGGAGCGCGCCGCGGAACATTCCGAGGAGGCCATTCGCATCGGCCTCGAAGCGGCGGACCTGCTCGCCAACGATTACGCCGAGCAAGTTCTGGCAATCCGCCTCCGTGAACAGCCAAAACTAACTACCCTTCTGGCCGGACGATTGGACGGCATTCCGCACGGGGCCGCCGCGGATGCTTTTCTGGCGGCATTCAATGCGGCGGTGATCGTTCCCAACTGGCCAGAGATTGGCAGTTCGAGCGGCGAATGCAAATGGGACGACCTGGACCTGCAAGTGCAATGGTGTCGGGACCACGGCCTGCGGATTTGTCTGGGACCGTTGGTGCAGTTTGACCGCGGCAGCTTGCCGGACTGGTTATATCTCTGGGAGGGGGAGTTCGACGACATCAGCGAAAGTGTCCTCGGTTTCGCCGAAGGTGTCGTGCGGCGCTATGCCGGCAAGGTGCATCTTTGGAATTGTGCCGGCCGGATGAACGTGCCAGGGGTGATGGACCTGTCCGAAGAGCAGCGTTTGAAGTTGACCGTGGACGTGCTGGAAATGACTCGCCGGCTGGACGCCCGCACTCCGGCGATCGTCAGCTTTGACCAGCCTTGGGCCGAATACATCGCGGCTCAGGACCAGGAGTTGACTCCCCTGCATTTTGCCGACACCCTGGGCCGCAGCGATTTGGGAATGGCCGGCGTGGGGCTGGAGATCAACCTGGGCTATTCACCTCTCGGGACGCTGCCGCGGGACCTGCTGGAAATCAACCGCCAGATTGATCGCTGGAGCCAGCTCGGTCTGCCACTGGTAGTTTTCGTCACCATGCCCAGTGCCGAAACCAAGGATATGCTCGCGCGCACCGCCGGACTTCCCCTCCCCAGCCTGGTTGCCGGTGGCGTCAGCCCGCAGGCTCAGGCGGAGCTGATTGCAGTCCTTGTCCCGCTGCTCATTGCTCGCCAGCCGGTGCAAGCCGTCGTCTGGAACCAATGGCGCGACGACCTGCCGCACGATTTTCCTCATGGCGGCCTCTATGACACGATGGGCCAGCCTAAGCCAGGGCTGAAAAAACTGGTCGAGATTCGGCGACAGTATCTGAGCTAAAGTCTCCTCGCGGCGCATTTGCTACAATCGCCGCATGACCACTTTTGACCTTCTTCTGCGGCGTGGCACGGTAATCGACGGCACTCGCTCTCCGCGCTTCGTCGCGGATGTGGGCATCCTGGGGGACCAGATAGCGGCAGTTGGAAACTTGCAGGATGCTCGGGCCGCTCGGGTCATTGATGCCGGTGGCAAGATCGTCGCCCCGGGCTTCATCGACCTCCACAACCACAGCGACGGCTGGCTGCTGAAGCACGCCAACTTCCTGCCCAAGACGTCGCAAGGGTTCACCACGGAAGTTCTGATGGCGGACGGCATCTCGTATGCCCCCGTCGACAAGCTCAATTGGCGGCAATGGTTCTATTACTTGCGTTCGCTCAACGGGTTGAAATTCGAGGACTACGAGGGCTGGGAGTCGCTCGCCGATTATATGCAGCTCCTCTCCGGCCGCACGGCGCAAAACGTCGCCACGCACGTCCCTTACGCCAACGTCCGCGCTCTCGCATGTGGATTCGGGCGAGCGGAGCCGGACGACTTTCAACTCCGCAGCATCGCGGCGGAAATTGTCAAAGGGATGGAAGCCGGTGCGGTCGGACTCTCGACGGGGCTCGACTACATCAGCCAGTGTTTTGCCGGAACCGACGAAATTGTCGCCGCCTGCAAAGCGATGGCGCCCTTTGGCGGACTCTACGTCACGCACATTCGGTACAAATCCGGCCTGCTGCCAGCGCTGAACGAAGCGGTGGATATTTGCCGCCGTGCTGGCGTGAAATTGCACGTCTCGCATCTCAAGGGTGGGACCGAGCAGGCAGTCCAGGAGGTGCTGAATTGGATTGACACCTACGCCCGCAAGGAGGTTGATTTCTCCTTCGACGTTTACCCGTATCAGCGCGGCAGCACGATGGTGAACTACCTGCTGCCGTACGAAGTCTGGGAGGATGGTCCCCTTGCCGCCATCGGTCGGATGAGCCGGCCAGAGCTGCTGGCCCGCTTCCGCACGGGGCTCGATGTCTATCGCCTGCCGCTCGACCGGGTTTACATCGCCTGGTCGGCATCCGGAGAAAATCAGCAGCACATCGGCAAGCTGCTCGTCGACTATGCCGCGGAGCTGGACACGCCGATTGAAGAAGCCCTTTACCATCTGCTGGTGGAGGACAGTCTGGCGACGCTCCTGGTGCTCGACGAAGGGAGCGACAAGCTGGTGAATCCGCTCCTCGCGCACGACCTGTACCTGATGGGAAGCGATGGGATTTATCATCCGGAGCCCTCGCGGCTGCATCCGCGGGTCTTTGGCTCCGCGGGAAGATTGCTCGGTCCGCTGGTGCGAGATGCCGGGCTGTTTCCGTTGGAAGATGCCGTCCACAAGCTCAGTGGCGGCCCGGCAAAGCGCTTTGGGCTCGCCGGCCGCGGTGTCATTCGTGAAGGAGCCTTTGCCGACTTCGTCGTCTTCGATCCCGTCGTCGTCGGCGACCGTGCCACCTACGAGCAGCCGCATCAGACCTGCGCGGGCGTTGAGTTCGTCGCGGTCAACGGCCAGATCATCATTGAGTCCGGCCAGCCGCACCACTTTTCGGGCGAACGCTGGAAACCGGCGAGCGGGGAACCGGGAAGATTTCTGCGGTATCAAGGGAGCGGCAAGCGGCCTGCGTAAGCTGGCCGGTCTCTCCGCGTACCTCACTCACTAGCGAAACCCTCGCTTCTCTTGGCTCACTTGCAACTCCTGATTCCGTTACGAGTTTAGAAACTTCAGATTCTCCTTGTCCGGTTTTGCGCGCCGATTGCGACTTTATAGGTAGGGGATTTGTGCGCGCCAAGATCCGCATCAGAGGGAATAAAAGGTGTCAGGAACCTTATATTGACGCGGTCGGGCCGATGCGATAGCTTATCGGGGCATGGGAAGACCATTGCGAGCGTCCGAAGGGGGCTGGGTGTATCATGTGCTCAATCGAGCCAACGCCCGGTTGCCGATTTTTGAAAAGTCCGAGGATTATGAGGCCTTTGAACGCATTCTCGCCGAAGGAGTCCTTCGTTACGACATGCGGCTGCTCGCTTATTGCCTGATGCCCAATCATTGGCATCTGCTGGTGTGGTCCAAGGGAGATGGGGATTTGTCGCGGTTCATGGCCTGGGTAACTTTGACGCACACGCAGCGCTGGCACGCGCACCGCCACTCGGCGGGAACGGGACACGTCTATCAGGGCCGCTTCAAATCGTTTCCCGTTC
>SXGT01180304.1_pt1 | contig 34436 bp, 28 predicted proteins | sample 3176221 | NCBI WGS metagenome assembly SXGT01 (sample SAMN11356862, study PRJNA531348) | freshwater metagenome | isolation source: freshwater sample F1-120 | place: China: Fuxian Lake, Yuxi | collected 2017-12-25 | reverse complement strand
GCCGCGCAGGGTCTTGTGCGTGGTCATGGTGACGACGTCGGCGATGCCGATCGGCCCGGGCACGACGCCGGCGGCCATCAGGCCGGCCGGATGCGCGATGTCGGCGAGCAGCAAGGCGCCGACTTCGCGGGCGATCGCAGCGAACGCGGCGTAGTCGATGTTGCGGCAGTAGCTCGAACCGCCGGCGATCAGCACCTTCGGCTGGTGTTCCTTGCAGACCTTGCGCACTTCGTCGAGGTCGATGCGACCCGTCGCGTCGACGCCGTACTGGCGCGCCTGGAACACCATGCCGGTGTGGCTCTTGTCGTGGCCGTGGCTCAGGTGGCCGCCGGCCTTCAACATCATGCCGACGATGCGGCCGCCGGGGCCGGCGAGCGCCAACAGGGCCGACAGGTTCGCGGTCGTGCCCGAGTGCGGTTGCACGTTGGCGTCCTCGGCGCCGGCGAACAGCTGCATTGCCCTCTGCCGCGCCAGTTCTTCGATGCCGTCGGCGACTTCGCAGCCGCCGTAGTAGCGCTTCGCCGGGTAACCCTCGGCGTACTTGTCGGTGATGCGCGAGGCGCTCGCTTCGCGAACCGCGGCCGAACAGTGGTTCTCGGACGCGATCAGGGTGAGGGTGCTCGCCTGGCGGCGGTCTTCTCGCTGCAACCAGGCGGCGACTTCGGGATCCTGGCTGCGCAGCGGGCTCGGGTGTCGTTCGTTTTGGCTCACAGGCTCGGCAACTTACGGCGGGGGCGTCGCGCCGGCCAGTGCCGAGCGCGTGTGAGCCGGCGAGGCTCGGGTGCGAGCGGCAGTCGCCGTCGGGCAAAAAAAGACGCGCCCCGCCACTGCCATGTTCTGGCCACGTCGTGTTCAATCCGCGCTCGCGTGCCCCGGCGTCGTCAGCATCACGTGGTGTGGTGTCCGAGGACCGGTCCGCGCCTTCGGAGTTCCCGCATTGAGTTCACCGCAGAATGACCTTCGGGCCTGGACGATCCGTGACAGTGTCGAGCTCTACCAGCTCGCGGCCTGGGGTGGCGAGTCCTACGCCATCAACGATCGCGGCGACTTGATGGTGCAGCCGAAGGGCAAGGCGGGACCGAAGTTCTCGCTGCCCGAACTGGTCGAAGACCTGCGCAACCGCGGCATCGAGCTGCCGGTGTTGCTGCGCGTCTCCGACATCTTGCAGCTGCGTGTGCAGGCGCTCGGCGGGGCGTTCAAGAAAGCGATCGACGAATGCGGCTACAAGGGTCGCTATCGCCCCGTGTTCCCGATCAAGGTGAACCAGCAGCGCGACGTCGTCGAAGAGCTCGTCGAGTTCGGCAAGGAACACTCGCTCGGCCTCGAAGCCGGCAGCAAGCCGGAACTGCTCGTCGTGCTCGCGCACATGACCAACTCGGAAGGGCTGGTCATCTGCAACGGCTACAAGGACGTCAGCTTCATCGAGACCGCGATGCTGGCCCAGAAGATGGGCCTCTACACGATCATCGTCGTCGATCGCTTCGAAGAGCTCGAGACGGTGCTGCAGGTGAGCAAGCGCTTCGATCTGCGGCCGCACATCGGCATCCGTGCCAAGCTCGCCAGCCGCGGCGCCGGCAAGTGGCAGGAGTCGGGCGGCGAGAAGAGCAAGTTCGGCCTCACCGCTGCCGAGATCGTGCAGGTGGTGGAGCGGCTGCGCGAATGCGGCATGCTCGACTGCCTGGAACTGCTGCACTTCCACATCGGCAGCCAGATCACCGCGATCCGCGCCATCAAGGACGCGCTGAAGGAAGCGACGCGCTTCTACACCGAACTGCACGACCTCGGCGCCGGCCTGAAGTTCCTCGACGTCGGCGGCGGCCTCGCAGTCGACTACGACGGCTCGCAGACCAACTTCCATTCGTCGGCCAACTACTCGCTGCAGGAGTACGCCAACGACGTGGTGTTCGCAGTGCAGCAGGCGTGCGACGAGAAGGGCATCGCCCACCCCGACGTCATCAGCGAGTCGGGCCGCGCGCTAACCGCCCACCACGCAATCCTGGTCTTCGACGTGCTCGGCGTGTCGAAGCAGAACATCGACGTGCCGCGCGGCGCCGATGCGCACGAGGACAGCACCATCGCCAACATGGTGCAGATCCTGAAGGAAGTCTCGCTGAAGAACTTCCAGGAGAGCTACCACGACGCGCTGCAGTTGAAGGAAGAGGCGATCAGCCTGTTCAACCTCGGCTACCTCGACCTGAAGGGGCGCGCCATCGCCGAGAACCTGTTCTGGTGCATCTGCGACAAGATCCGGCTGATCGTCAACACGCTGGACTACGTGCCCGACGAGCTGCAGGGCCTCGAGCGCGCGCTGGCCGACACCTACTACTGCAACTTCTCGGTGTTCCAGTCGGCGCCCGACCACTGGGCGGTGAAGCAGCTGTTCCCGACGATGCCGATCCACCGGCTGAACGAACGGCCGTCGCGGCGCGCGATCATCGCCGACCTGACCTGCGACAGTGACGGCAAGGTCGACAAGTTCATCGACCTGCGCGACGTCAAGAACGTGCTCGAAGTGCACCCGGTGACGCCGGGCAAGCCGTACTACCTCGCGATGTTCCTGGTCGGCGCCTACCAGGAGATCCTCGGCGATCTGCACAACCTGTTCGGCGACACCAACGCGATCCACATCTCGATGGACGAGCAGCACGGTTATCGCATCGAGCGCGTGATCGAAGGCGACTCGATCACCGAAGTGCTCAGCTACGTGCAATACGACAAGCAGGACCTGATGCGGCGCATGCGCCAACGCCTCGAACAGGCGGTGCGCGCCGGCAAGGTCAACATGCGCGAGTCGGCGCTGTTGATGCGGCGGTACGAAGAAGGGCTCGCGGCCTACACGTATCTCGCCGACGACGATGCGGTGTTCGGCAACGGCGATTCGTTTGCGCCGACGGCGACGCAGACGTTCACGCTGCCGACGCCGACTCCCGATCCGGCGCCGGTCCACGATTCGTCGGTGCCGCCCGTCTGACGGCGGCGCCAAGCTCGCTCACTGTCCAATGTGACGGCCCGGCCGTCCTCCGAATGTCCCTCCGAATTGTGATCGCATGCATGCAGCCGTCTTCGTCGATTTCGAGAACCTGTTCCTGTCGCTCAAGAATCGCGAGGAGCTGACCGGCCAGCGCATCCGGGATCTCTGCCTCGGCATCCTCGAGCACCTGAAGGTGCGCCTGCACACCGACAAGGCGCCGATGGTGCTCGGGCGCAGCTACGCGGCGTTCGACACGTATCCGGGAATGGAGGTCGCGCACGACCTCGCCCTGATGGGCTTCGACCCGCAATACGTGCTGACCGGCCACGCGGGCAAGAACTCGGCCGACGTGCAGCTCGCCTGCGATGTGTGCCGCGTGCTCTACCGCCGCCCCGACATCGACGCGATCGTGATCGTGTCCGGCGACCGCGACTTCATTCCGATCGCGCGCCAGGTGCTCGAGGAGAACCGCGAGCTGCGTGTGGTCGCGATTCCCGACAGCACCAGCGGCGACCTGCGCATGCGCGTCGGCGGCGAACGCTTCTGGAACGCGCTCGACCTGATCGGCGGCGAAGCGCGGCCGGCGAAGGCGGTGCCGGCACCGGCGCCCGCCGCCGAACCGGTCGCGGCAACGGCGGCCGAGGCCGCTGCGGCGCCAGCGCCGGCCGTGCCTTCGGCCAGCAACGGGCACGCGACCAACGGCCAAGCGACCAACGGCCACGACGACAAGGGCGAGAAGAACGGCCGTCCGCGCGCTTCGATCGTCGGCCACATTCCCGTCACCTGGCGCACCGCCGACGAACTGCCGCACGACGGCGAGGTCGGCGAACGCCTGCAGACGTGCATCGACCTGATCCTGCGCTCGCAGGTGCGCCACGGCAGCGCCGAGGTCTGGCTGTCGCCCTTCCTGAAGGGCCCGATGAGCCAGCACTTCAGCGGCCTCGTGCATCCGGAACGGCGCGCGCTGGTCAACGAACTGCGCCACCGCGGCGTGATCCGCATCGAGGAGCGCGAGAACCAGTACGCCGACCACCCGTACTCGGTCATCGTGCTCGACGAGAGCCACCCGATGGTCACCGCGGCGCACGAACGTGCCCGGAAACGCGAAGAAACGAAGTGATCGGTCCGTCCGACCGGTTCGCCTTGCCATGAACACACCCCACTGGCGTCTCCTTTTCGCCGCGTCCGTCGGCGTTCCGCTGTTCGGTCAGTCGTTCTCCGACTTCGTCGACGCCCGCAACCCGGCGGTGCCCTACGCCTCGGTGTTCCAGGTCGAACTTGGCGCCATCGGCACGCTCGCCAAGGACGAGGACCCGACGGTCGGTCTGGAGGACGACTTCAGCTGGGACGCGCGCGTGTGGTATCGCGACGAAGCGTTCCGCGCGCGCCGCGGCACGATCGAAGGCTACGCCGGCCGCGACGGCCTGTTCGGCTCCTACACCGACGGCAAGCTGGTCGGCGACGACACCGTGACGAAGTTCGAAGTGCGCGCGCGCCCCTGGCAGTTCTATCGCGACGGCTTCTATCGCGACGACAGCCTGGTGCCGAACGGCTTCTACGACGGCCAGGACTACGAGGGCTACATCGGGTTCGGCCGCGAGGCGCAGCAAGGGCTCTACGTCGAGCTCGGCCCCTTCTACAAGAAGTTCGATTTCGATCGCTCCGACCTGACGCCGGCGACGTTCTCGGTGCCGGACGGGTTCTCGGCCTACGGCGGTCGCCTCTACATCGAGCAGAACACGGTGCAGATGGATCGCCGGCGCGGCATGCCGCGCGACGGCTATGTGTTCACGCTGACGGGCGAACGCGAGTGGAACAACAGCCGCGGCGAATTCGGCGCCAACGGCTTCACCACCGAATTGCCCTCGGCGGTGTGGCGCGCGCGCGGCCGGCTCGACTGGTACATCGCGGCCACCGACACGATGTGCTGGGAGATCTTCGGCACCGGCGGCTGGCACGACGAGAAGGATCGGCTGCAGAACACCGAGGCGCAGCGCCCGCTCGGCAACCAGTGGGCCGATGTCCAGCTGCGCTTGCGCATGCACTTCGGCACGTCGCTGACCGTGACGCCGTTCTTCCAGGCGCAGTACTCTCGGCTGCTCGACGAGACCGGGTTCTCGTCAGACAAGGAGCTCTTCTTCGGCGGCGGCGCCGAGAGCTACCTGCACTTCAGCGATTCGCTGTCGTTGCACGCGTGGTACTCGTACGTCGACAGCGAGAATCGGCCGTCGATCCGCATCGACGAGGACGTGCACGGCCAGTCGATGTTCTTCCTCGGCATGGTGCTGCGGCTCGGCGCCTCGCGCGGCTGATGCCACGCGACGTGGCATGAACACCCTCCCCCCAGGCCCCGGGGCGTTCGCGTTGCTGGCGCTGTCAGTTCTGTGCGCGTGCGATGCGGGTGCATCGCGGCGGCCGCTGCGGGTGTTCGCGGCCGCGTCCCTGGCCGCGCCGTTCACCGCACTCGAACAGGCGTTCGAAGCCAGCCACCCCGGCCTCGACGTGCAGTGCAATTTCGCCGGCTCGCCGCAGCTGGTGCTGCAGATCGAGCAGGGCGCCGCCGCCGATGTGTTCGCGGCCGCCGACGTCGTCAACATGGCGAAGGTCCAGGCCTCCGGCAATGCGGTCGGCGAACCCCGCCGCTTCGCGCGCAATCGCCTCGCGATCGTCGTCGCCGCCGGCAATCCGCGCGCGATCCAGGGCCTCGGCGATCTGGCGCGCGACGGCTGCAAGGTTGCCCTCTGCGGTCCCGAAGTGCCGGCCGGCCGCTACGCCCGGCAGGCCCTCGCCAAAGCGAAGGTGGCCGTGCGGTCGCTGTCCGACGAGCCGAACGTGCACGCGCTCGTCACCAAGGTGCGGCTCGGGGAACTCGACGCCGGCATCGTCTTCCAGACCGACTGTACGGCGACGGGCATCGCCGCGGTCGCGATCGCCGCCGAGCACCAGGTCGTCGCCGACTACCCGATCACCACACTCACGGCGGCTGCCGCCGTCGAAGCCGCCGCGTTCGTCGACTTCGTGTTGTCGCCATCCGGCCAGCAGGTGCTCGCCGCGCACGGGTTCCAGGCGCCATGACCACCCTCCGCGGTCCCGTGCGTTGGCTCATCGGCGTGCCCGCCGCCGCCGCCGTGTTGCTGTTCGCCTTGCCGCTGTTCGGCATCCTGCTGCGCATGCCGTGGTCGCGGCTCGGCGAACAGCTGATGTCGCCGGCGGTGCACGACGCGATGCGGTTGTCGTTGCTCAGTTCGTGCAGCGCGCTGGCCCTGGCCGTCGCCCTCGGCCTGCCGCTGGCGATCTGGCTCGCTTCCGGCCGCTCGGCGCTGCGCACCGTCGCGCGCATCATCGTGATGTTGCCGATCGTGCTGCCGCCGGTCGTCGGCGGCATTGCACTGCTGCTCGCCTTCGGCCGCGCCGGCATCGTCGGCAGCTGGCTCGATTCCACCTTCGGCGTGACCCTGCCGTTCTCGACCGCCGGGGCGACGCTCGCCGCGACCTACATCGGCATGCCGTTCTTCGTGCTCGCGGTCGAGGCGGGCCTGCGTGCGTTCGATCGGCGCTACCTCGCCGCCGCGGCGACGCTCGGGGCCGGCCCGGTGCGGCGCTTCGTCACGGTGACGTTGCCGATGATCCGGCCGTCGCTGCAAGCCGGCGCCCTGCTGTGCTGGGCCCGCGCGCTGGGCGAGTTCTGCGCGACGCAGACCTTCGCCGGCAACCTGCAGGGCAGCACGCGCACGCTGCCGCTCGCCTGCGGTGTGGCGATGGAGAGCGATCCGGAACTGGCGATCGTGCTGAGCCTGATCTTGTCGTCGGTGTCGATCGTGGTGCTGTTCCTGCTGCGGCAACGCTGGCTGGCGCCGCGATGAACCTCGAACTCGACGTGCACCTGCGCCGGGCGTCGCTGCAACTCGACGTGCAGCTGACCGTCGCCGCCGGCGACACGGTCGCGATCGTCGGGCGCCACGGCGCCGGCAAGTCGTCGTTGCTGGCAGCGATCGCGGGCCTGTTGCCCCTCGAACGCGGTCGCGTGGCGCTCGGCGCGCAGGTCTTCGACGCCGGGCCGGCCGCGCCGTTCGTGCTGCCTGAGGCACGGCGCGCCGGCGTGATGTTCCAGGACCTGCTGCTGTTCCCGCATCGCAGCGCGCTCGACAACGTCGCCTTCGGGCCGCGGGTGCGCGGGGTCGGGCGCGAGCAGGCGTTGGCGCTGGCGAACGAGTGGCTGGTGCGCGTCGGCGTCGGCGACCGGGCCCAGGCGTTGCCGTCCGCGTTGTCGGGCGGTCAGGCGCAGCGGGTGGCGCTGGCGCGGGCGCTCGCCAACGAACCGCAGCTGCTGCTGCTCGACGAGCCGTTGTCGGCAGTCGATGCGTCGGCGCGGCTCGCCTTGCGGCGCGACTTGCGGGCGCACCTGGACGCCTTCGCCGGGCCGCGGTTGCTGGTGACGCACGACGCCGTCGACGCGTTCGCGCTCGCCGACCGGATCGCGGTGCTCGAAGCGGGCCGCATCGTGCAGGCGGGGCCGGTTGCCGAGATCTGCAGTCGGCCGCGCTCGCGCTACGTCGCCGATCTGGTCGGGTTGAACTTCCTGCGCGGCGAGTGTGCGGCGGGGCGGCTGCGCGTGGAAGGCGGCGGCGAGCTGGTGGTGTCGCAGGCGCCGGATGGAGCGGTGCTGGCGACGGTGCATCCGCGCGCGATCGCGCTCTACCGTTCGCGGCCGGATGGCACGCCGCGCAATGTGTGGTCGGCGGAGATCGTCGCGTTGGAAGCGGCGGGCGATCGCGTGCGCGTTCGGCTCGGGGGCGCGTTGCCGCTCGTCGCCGAAGTCACGCCGCTGGCGATTGCGGAACTGCAGCTCGGTGTCGGCGGCACGGTGTGGGTGGCGCTGAAGGCGACGGAGATCGCGGTCTTCCCGGCGTGAATGGGTATGGTGCGTCGATTCCCCGTGTTGCGCGGAGGGTCGAGATTCTCGTGGTCAAGAAGTCGCCGCTGTTCTGGTTCGTGATGGGTGTTGCGTGCGCGAGCGCGGTTGTTCTCTGCGTCGGCGCTCTCTGCATGCAGATGTCGGGGATTGTCGAGCGGATATCGCTGTCGACCTGCCAAGTCTTGCTACTGCTGTGCCAGATTCCTCTCGTCTGGTTGGCGTTCAAGGAGCGACGTCGAAGGATCGAGGAGCGCGCTGCGTTGGTTCGCGAGGCAGCCCGGAGCTGATTTGCGCGTGATCGTGCTTCCTCGAAGTCGCCGCTCCTTCTGCAACGAGTCGGACGAGTTGGCGTACTGCTGCAAGAAGGCGCACCACCACCTTTTCGTCGTTCGATCCGGGCAACGGGCGCGGCGGTTCGTCGATCGGATCGAGACGCTGCTGGTCGGGGAGCCGAAGAACTCCATGGCAATCGTTGTTGCCCAAGCCAGGGCCTTGTGCTTCGAGTTCCATCAAGAGTGGTTGCGTGCATGTTCCTGGCGCGAGAAGGAAGCGGTCCTGTTGCGCAGGCTCTTTGCCATCGTGACGCCCAAGCAGCGAGCCAACTGGGTCATCCAAAAAGACTATGGACGGGTCCCGCTGAGTCGTCGATTGCGGGCAGTCGCGGCGAGATATCGAGCGGATGCGCCGTCACACCTGGCGGATCGAGTGCAGGAGTGCGTACAGAGCGTCTTCCGGAAGCGCAGGCCAAACGCAACAAGACGGAAGGCCTCTGGCTCACGAGCCTGAGTGGCGCACTACCGCCGCCAGACCGCGTCCCAGCTCCGCACCATCGTCTCCACCCGGTTCTGCCCGTCGTCGTGCGTGCACAGCCGCCGGAACGGCGCGCGCACACCGCCCGCATTGCGATAGTCCGACCACGCATCGTGCACGTGGATCGCCGTGCCGTCCGGCAGCGTCTCCCACGACTCCACGACGCGCACCAGATGCGACTGCGTGTCGAGATGCAGCCGCAACCGGTCGAAGCGTTCGCCGCGCGTCTCCAGCACCATCACCGTGCGATCGCCGGAGTCGCGTTGCGCCACCGGCGTGAACGTCAACTCGCCGCGCGCCGCGGCCGACAGCACGGCCAACGGATGCCGCTGTTGCTCGCGTCGCAGCCAGCCCGCTTCGGCCGCGTCGAGGGAACGGTTCACGTCGCCGACCATCTCCGACCACTTGACTCCGTCGAGCGTCGTTTCCACCTTGCTGCCGACCAGCTCCCGGACCCGCCGCAGCGTGCCGTTGGCGTTCCATTCGCACGACTCGTGCATTGCCGGCGCCTGGTCGTGCGCGAAGTCGGCTTCGCTCTTCCAGCCCTCGAGGCGCGCCAGCAGATCCTTGCCGCCAACCGCCGCCACCGCGTGGTCGAGCCAGGGCGTCGGCGCCACCGCGGGCTTCGCCGCCGTTTCGGGCGCAACCGCGGCCACCGCCGGTTCGTGCCCGATCGGCAGCACGTCGTAGACGCGGGCCTCCGCCGGCAGGTCGGCGACTTCGCCGCCGCTGACCACCATCGCGAACGGTTGCGCCAGGAAGTTGCGGATCGGCGTGCTCAGGTCGACGTCCTGCATCGTGCGAATTGCCGCCACGCGCCGGTCGATCGCGGCGAGCTCGCCGCCCTTCAACGCCATTTGCGTCTGCAGTCGCAGTCGGGCGGATTCGTTGGTGAAGCCGAGCCGTGCCGTGAGGGGAACGCGCGTCAGCGCCAACTGCACTTCGGACGCGGTCGGCGGCACTGCCTGCAGCGATGCGCGCACCGACTGCAGCAAGCGCCAGACCGGCAGCACGTCGGTGGGCAGCACGTCGGCCGAGAGCACCAGCGCGGTGGCATCGGGCGTCTGCACGATCTCGCTGCGCCAGAGGATTGCGGAGAGGTTGACGTCCTGCTGCATGCGCTCGAGCCGGCCGCCGGTGCCGTCGAGCGTCAGACAACAATGCGCCGCCAGCATCTCGGCGGCATCGGGGCTCGTCACATCGGGCAGCAGTTGCACGACGGTGAGGCGCCGCGTCACCGCCGGCGTGGCGCTGGGCGCAGTGTCGCGTGCGACGTAGAGCCCCGATTCGAAACGGCGATCGAGCAGGCCGGTGGGGCCGGGCACGGGCGGTTCGGGCACGAGGCTGCCGAGGCCAACCGTGCCGCCGGTGCCGAGGGCATGGCTCGCGGCGGCGGTCGTCACCGGCAGATCGGCGACGAGCAGCGTGCGGTCGAAGGTGAACAGGCGCGAACGGAAGGCGCTGATCTCGGCCGGGTCGCGATCGAGCAGGGCGTTCACGTGCGAAGCGCTGCCGTTCTCGCCGAGCAACAGCAGGCGCGCCATCGCGTGGCCCGGTGCGCGCCGGATCGCGGCGATGCGTTCGGCCACCATGTCGGCGCGCACCCGTTCGATCTGGTTGCGCGATTGCAGCGGCGTCGCGAGTGCCTTCTTCATCGCGACCAGCGCTTCTTGCCAGGCCGAAGCGGGAACGCGTACGTCGAGCCACGTCGTCAGCGGCCCGATCTCGATGGCGAGCGTGCCGCCGAGGCGCACGATGCTCTGGCGCAGTGAGGGGCGGCCGAGGCTCGGATCGGCGCCGTCGGCGAGCACGTGGGCCGCGAGCTCGCAGAGGCCGGGTGCCACGAACGACGAGCCGGCGACGAATCCGAGTTGGATGTTGGCGTCGTGGCCGGGTTGGGCCTGCGTCAGCACCGCGGTGATGCCGTTGTCGAGCCGCAGCACGGCGCGCGTGGTCGGTTGCGCTTCGATCCCCTTCGCGACGGGCGTCAACGACGTCAGTGGCGCTTCGATCGGCGGCGTGGCGTGGTTCGGCTCCGGCGTGGTGCAGGACGACGCGGCGATGAAGCAGGCGACGAGCGCGGCTTGCGCAAAGGGCTGTTTCACGGGCGACCCTCCACCAACACCGGATGGCCGGCGAACGTGCGCGCGAGCAGCTCCTGCACCTGCTTGCCGGTGACATCGACCGGAGCCGTGCGACGTGGCGTGCGGGTGGGCCAAAGGAAGGCGTCGATCGCGAGCGAACGCGCCAGTGCGCGGGGATCCTGTGCCATCGTGCGCCAACGGCGTTGCCGTTCGAGGTTGATCGTCTGCAGTCGCGCTGCGTCGGGCATCGTCGTGGCCGCGGTGCGAGCGACGCGCAACACCAGTTCGTCGAGGCCGCCCTTGCTGGTCGCGGCGATCACTTCGAGCACGAACAGGCCGCGGCCATCGGCGGCGGCGGGCCATGGCGCTGTTGCCGCGCACGTGGCGCCAACGAGACCCGCCTTCGCCAGTTCTTGGCCGAGCAGGCTCGCAGGCCCATCGGCGAGCAGCGAGGTGGCGACTTCGAGAACGTCGGGATCGGTGCCAGCCGGCAACGCCCAACCCGCGAGCAGGCACGGCAGCGCCAGGCCCGGCACCACGGAACGGCGGCTGCCGGTCAGGGCACGCGGTCCCGGCAGCGGTTCGGCGTCAGGCCGCGGCAACGACGTGCTGGCGAACGTCGCCTGCAACGTCGCCGTGGCCGTGGTCACGTCGAAGTCGCCGAACAGCAGATGCACGGTGCGGTCCGGATGCTGGCTGCGCTGCCATGCGACCATCGCGCGTTCGAACGTCGGCACGATGGGGACGGGGACTTGCAGCGCGCGTTCCAGCGGATGGCCCGGCATCGACAGCGCCAGCAGTTCGGCGCGCAGCGGCCGCAGCGGGTCGCCGGCGAACGCTTCGATGCGCGTTCCGAACACCAGGAGCCACTCGTTCTGGAAGCGCCGCAACGCCTGCTGGTCGCGGCGTTCGACCAGCAGCCGGCCGACGTCGCCGAGGGCTGGTGCCACGGTGGTCAACGCCAGCGTGCCGCACCCGCCCTGCTCGCTGAGTTCGGGACGATGGGCGGGAGCGGCGGCGAGCAGCCGCGCGAACTCGACGACGTCGAACTGCAACGCCGCCGCATTCAGGTCGCGCACCTTGGCGGCGATCGCCTCGTCGCGCGGGTCCTTCATCATCAGGTCCCAGTGACGGTCGAGGTCGGCGTTGGCAGCGCGTTCGCGGCCGGGGTCGGGGCTCGTCGACCAGGTGCCGCGCAACGAGGTCCGGAAGGCGGCGCGCGCGAGGCCTTCACAGCCGGCCGGATCGTCGCTGCCGTCGAGCGGACTCACGATCACCCAGTGCACCTGCGGCACCGAAGGGTCGGGCAGCAGCACGAAGCGGCTGCCGTCCGGCGTCGTCAGCGCCACCGGCGCGAACGGGGCCGCGGTCGCGGCAGTGGCCGGGGCAGGAGCGTTCGCGTCGGTCGCGGCTTTCGTCTGCGCCACGGCACCGGCGACGAGCAGCAACGGCAGCAGCGCGTGCAACGCGCCGAGCGGCGGCGAGGGGCTGGGCCTCGACTCAGGCCGTGGCGGCGCCATCGCCGAGGACCTCGCCCTGTTCGCTGCGCTGTTGGCGGCCCGACCGCGGACTGCAGACGCCGCGTTTGCTGGCGGCGACGAAATCGACGATTTCACGGCAGATGGGGTCTTTGTGCAGGGCGCTGCCGCGCACGATTTCGAGCCGTTGGTGCAAGGTGCCCGCACGCCAGAACAGTAGTCGGAACACGCGCTTCACGAGAGCCTTCTGTTCGGGCGTGAAGCCATTGCGATGCAGGCCGACCAGGTTGACCGCGACCAGCTTGGCGCGGTCGCCCTGCACGATCGCGAACGGCGGCGCGTCGTGCGACACCATCGCGCCGGCCCCGACCATCGCCATCTTGCCGACGCGGGCGAACTGGTGGATGCCGACCATCGCGCCGAGGATCGCGCGGTCGCCGATCGAGGTGTGGCCGGCCGCCATGGCGCCGTTGGTGAACACCACGTGGTTGCCGATCGTCGCGTCGTGCCCGATGTGGGCGCCGACCAAAATCATGTTGTTGTCGCCGATCGTCGTCGCCCCGCCGCCGAACGGGGTGCCGCCGTGGATCGTGACGTGTTCGCGGATGCGGTTGCCGTTGCCGATGCGAAGCCGGCCGGGCGAGTCGCCGGCCTTCAGCTTCTTGTCCTGCGGGTAGCAGCCGATCGTCGCGAACGGGAACACTTCGCAGTCGGCGCCGATCCACGTGTCGCCATCGAGCACCACGTGACTGACGAGGCGGGTGCGGTCGCCCAGGCGGACCTGGGGTCCGATGTTGCAGTAGGGGCCGATCTCGACGTCTTCGCCGAGCTGCGCCGTACTGGCGACGATCGCGGTGGGGTGGATGCCCATCGTGGGGTGGCGTGGCGCGGTTCGGGTTCGGAGTCGCGTATCTCTACCCGAGGCCGGACCATCGCGCTACCCTTCGCCTCCCCTCGGTTGCCGGGCTCCAGGTCACCCTCGGACGGCAGATGTCCTTGCCGCCGGCGGTTCCGTGTCCGGCCGAGTGTTCCGCTCCTGCCCGCTTTTTCATGACGCCCTCGCCGTTCCATCCGACCGGACCCCGCGACCGTGGTCTCCGCCGCCCTGCCCTCCACGCGGGAGGTGCAAGGTGACTTCCGTGCGTGGGGAATGCGTTGCTCCCGGCATCGCCGTCGGGCCGGTCAGCTTGCGCGGTTTCGACGCCCAGCAGACGACGCGTCGCATCGCCGCCGACGAGGTCGAGTCCGAACTCAATCGCCTGCGCGAGGCGCTGCAGAAGAGCCGGGCGCAGGTCGAGGAGATCAAGCACAAGCAGGCGGACAAGCTCGGCGGAGCCGAGCTGCGCATCTTCGACGCACATCTCGCCTACCTCGCCGATGCGATGTTCGTCACCGAGATCGAAGGGCAGGTGATCAAAGATCGACTGACCGTGCGCGAAGCGGTGCAGGCGGTGTTCACCAAGTACGACCGCATCTTCCAACTGGTCGAGAGCGATCTGCTGCGCCGGCGGGCGAGCGATCTGCGCGACGTCGCGACGCGGCTGCAACGCAACCTCGAAGCAGAGACGGTTTCGGGAGTGGTGGCGCCGAGTGGGCCCTACGTGCTGGTCGCGCGCAAGCTGACGACCGCCGACATGTTCGATCTCGCCAACGACAAGGTCGAAGGCATCGTCGCCGAAGAGGGCGGCATGAGTTCGCACGCGGCGATCCTGGCGCGCAGCATGGGCATTCCCACGGTGACCGGCATCCGCGACCTGCCGCGCCTCCTGCGCGGCGGCGACGTCGTCGTGCTCGATGCGACGGCTGGCGAACTCGTGGTGGCGCCTGACGATCGCCGGCTGGCCGAGGCGACGATCGCGGTGCAGCGTTGGAAGGCGAGCAAGACCGCCGTGGCCGAGCCGGCCGCGGTCGGCAACCACGCGACGCGCGACGGCACGCCGGTGCGTCTGCTCGGCTCCTGCGGCAGTCCGGGCGAAGCCGAGCTGGTGCGCACGTTCGGCATGGAGGGCATCGGTGTCTACCGCACTGAGCTGCAGTTCCTGGCGGGGCCGGAACGGCCCAGCGAGGACACGCTGGTGGCGACCTACCGGCAGGTGATCGAGGCGCAGGCCGGCCGACCGCTCGGCTTCCGCCTGCTCGACGTGATGGCGGCGGTGCGCGACGGCGACCAACGCAGCAAGGAACGCAACCCGACGATGGGTTTGCGCGGCGTGCGGGGCCTGCTTGCCGACCGCGACGTGCTGCGCACGCAGTTGCGCGCGATCCTGCGCGCCGGGCACGGGGCGTCGGGCGTCGCCGTGCTGGTGCCGTTCGTGACGGGTCTGTCCGACCTGCAGCGCATCAAGGCAGCGTTGCTCGAAGAGCGCGTGGCGTTGAAGAAGGCCGGCATGGGTGCTGCCACCGACCTGCAGATCGCGCCGATCATCGAAGTGCCGGCGGCGGCGATGCAGCTCGGCGCCCTGCTGGTCGAAAGCGACTTCGCGGTCGTCGCCGTCGACGATCTGCAGGCGCATCTGCTGGCGGCGGATCGCGACAACGCGGCGGTGCGCGAGTACCACGAGATGGTGCACCCGGCGGTGTTCGAGATGCTGGCGCGCATGGCGAAGGACGCCGAGCGGCGCGAGAAGGCACTGGTGTTGTTCGGCGAGAGCGCGGCCGATCCGGTGCGCTTCCCGTTCTATCTCGGCACCGGCTATCGCGCGTTCTCGATCGCGCCGGTGCGGCTGCGCGGTGTCACCAAGGTGATGGCCCGCTACTCGATCGATGAGTGCCGGCGCATCGCGGCGCGCATTCTCGAAGCGCCGCGCACGCTCGACGTGCAGAAGGTGCTGGTCAACCTCGAAACGGAATAGCGCCGCGTTGGCGCTGCCAACTCAACCGCCACTGCCGCCGCCAGGCTGCCCACCGCCCGTGGGCGGCACCGGCTCGGGAACGGGCGCGCCGCCTCCAGCATCGCCTTCCGGGTCCATCGCCGCCGGATCGAACGGATCGTCGACCTCGGGCTTCATCGTGTCGATGTAGGCCTTGAACTCGGCATCCATCGCCTTCAGGTCGAGGCCCTTGAACACCTTCGTCTGCACGTTCTGCCAGTTGGTGTCGTTCTTGACGCCGTTGACGTAGTTGGGAATCACCTTCGCGTACTTGCCGTTCTGGCCGTGCAGCAAGAACTGGCAGAAGGCCCAGCCCTGCGCGTAGCACACACTCGCATTTTCGTAGTAGTCGCTCTGCAGCATCGTGATGAAGCGGTCGAGCGGCACCATCTCGTCCTGTCGCTTGGCCGCCTGCAGGATCCACAGGCGACCGCTGTTGATGCGGCCGAGTTCGGCGGCGGCCTTCTTCTTCTGGCGGTTGGGGGCAGCGGTGTAGAAGTAGTCGCCCATCCCCTCGTTGATCCACGACGGCAGGTCCACGTCGGAGACGACGAGCCAGTGGTAGTACTGGTGCCAGCCCTCGTGCGCGGCACAGCCGAGCAGGTCCATCGTCATCATCTCGTCGAAGCGCGACATGCGCCGACGCAGCCGGTCGAGCCTGGTTTCCGGACCGGTCTTCACCGCGGCCGGCGTGAGGTCGTCACTCCACTTGCCGGTGTCGTAGCAGACCATCTCGCGGTCGCTCGAGCTGTAGTAGGCAGCGGCCGATGCCGGCGCGCCGTAGCGATGGAATTCGTTCTCGGTCGCGAACAGCTTGATGGTTTGTTGCTTGGTGCCGTCCTTGTCCGGCTTGAACATCTTGCGGTAGGCGACCAGCATCGCCTCCATGTGCGTGCCCAGGCGCTTGGCCTTGTCGATGCCGCACTGGGATTGCACGTGGTAGTTCTTGGTGTTGTGCACCACCCAACCCTCCGGCACTTTTCCTGCCGTAGGCCAGGGCCCGGCTTTGACCTTGGACTGGGCCAATGCCGTTCCGAGCAGGAGCAGCAAGAACGAGGCGACGAAGTGCTTCATGGGGGATCCGGCTTCCACCCGCATTGCAAGCGATGGCGGGGAAGGTGCAAGGTCCGGACGTCGGTGCGCGACGAATGTTCCCGCCAAGTTACAAGTGCAGCACTTCGCCTGGATCAGTCCTGCGGCAGCAGCCGTTCCACCAGCACCGTGTAGGTCGGGCCCTGGGGCAACAGTTCACTGTCGTAGAGCACGAGCGCTTCCGGCGCGAACGGCTTGCGGTTGAGGGAGTCGCCAACCTTGCGCATCTCGTCGGCCAGGGCGAAGGCGCCGAAGTTGCTGCGCACGCGACCCAGGGTCAGGTGCGGCGTGTAGCCGCGCTTCTCGCGCGCGACGCCGAGCGGTTCGAGGCGCGCTTCCAGGTCGGCTTGCAGGTCCATCAAGGCTTTGACGTCGCCGCCAAGCCCGGCCCACAGCACGCGCGGAATGCCGCGCGGCGGGAAATGGCCGAGCGACTCGAGGTGCAGTTCGAGGCGGGGCATCGGCAGCGCCTGCACGATGTCGATCATCTCGTCGACGGCGTCGCCGGGCAGGTCGCCGGCGAACACCAGCGTCGCGTGCATGTGTTCGGGTGGCACCCACTTCACGTCGAAGCGGCCGTGTAGCGGCTGCGTCACGTTGGCCAGGTGTCGGCAGACAGCGAGAGGGAGATCGAGGGCAACGAAGCAGCGCACGTGGCGACTGACGTTACCGCCGAACCTCGAACGGCGCATCCTCGGGGGCGACGGGCGGCACGTCTTCTACCTCGACGCGGGCGACGTGGGCCAGCGGTGGGCCGCGGTGCAGCCATAGCGAAAACGTCGCCAGCTCGGCCACCGGGCCCTCGGCTTCGCCTTCCACGCTGCCGTCGGCGCGGTTCTGCACGAAGCCGGACAGGCCCAGTGCGATCGCCTTGTTTCGGGTCGCCATGCGGAAGCCGACGCCTTGCACTTCGCCGGTCACCACGAAGTGGATGCGGCGCGAGTTCGAATCCTGCGGCATCACGGCAGCGTCGCGCGGGACCGGCTTCGATGCTATTCCCACGTGGCACTTGTCGCGTGCGTCAGCTCACTTGAGCTGGCGGAAGTTGCCGCCGGTGACTTCGGCGATCTTCTGCAGCTGGTCGCGGAACCAGTCGTTGTCGGTGTAGGCAACGGTGTGCACGGTCACCATGTGGAAGCGGTTCAGGTCGGCGAGGTGGCGCGTCACCCGGTTCCAGTGCACGTAGAGCCCCGTATCGGGTTCGCCCGACGACAGCAGGTAGGCGGTGTCGAGCGTCGGGTCGGCAACCACGGCTTCCAGGGCCTGCCAGATGTCCTTCTCCTTGCCGTCGCATTCCGCGGCCGCGAACTGCAGCGCCTGCTTGCGCGCCTTGTCGGTCAGCTTGACCGACTTCTTCTCGAAGGCCCGCACCGCCGTGTCGTAGAGGAACACGTTGCACGTGACCTTGGCGTCGAGCCTCTGCAGCACCTGCTCCAGTTCGGCATGCGATGCGGCCTCCTTCGACATACCTTTCGAGGAGAGCTGCGCCTTCATCATCACCGACTTGTCGAGCAGGAAGGCGACGTGGTCGCTGTCGACCGGCACTCCGTTGTAGACGACCGTGCCGCCGGCGCGGTTGGCGACGCCGCGTTGTTCGGGGAACGCGAACGTGGCGCGGTTGTCGGCCCACCACTTCTCCCACATGTCCACCTGCTGCATCGGCTGGCCGGTGAGTTGCTGCGCTTCCTGTAGCGCGCGCGCCGCGACGACCGGCCGGCCGTCGCGCAGTGCCTTGACGAGTCCGTCGACGGCGCCCTTGGTCTTGGTCTTGCCGAGTATCTGCACCGCCTGCATGCGCGGCCGCCAATCCTGGTCCTGCAGCGCTTGCTGGCAGGTCGCTTCGAGTGCGTCGTCGAGCAGTTCGGGGCCGGCGCCGAGCAGGGCGCAGCGCACACCGCCGCTCTTGTCTTCGACGATGGCAGTCTTGTAGGCGGCGAGGTGTTCGGGGCCGATGCGCGCCAAGGCTTCGATCGCGTTGCCGCGCACGTAGTCGTTCTTGTCGCGTGTGAGGCCTTGCAGCGTCGCGGTGGCGGGGGCGAACTTCAGCAGCCCGAGGGCGCGCGCCGCATGGCGCACGACATGGTCATGTCTGGCGGCGAGAGCCTTCTGCAGCGTGCCGCCGAAGTCCTGCTTGCCGTAGATGCCGAGCAGCTCGGCGCACCAGCCGCGCACCATCGGATCGCGTCCGGTCTTCAATTCGTGCTCGACGCGGCGGCGGGCGTAGAGGTCGGTGATGCGCTCCAACCGGTCCCAGCAGATGTCGCGGTAGTGGCCCGGCGCGAGGTGCAGGTGCGTGCGCCGTTCCGTTTGTTCCATCGCCTCCAGCAGCGCTTCGACGCCCGGCACGTCGTTGGCGCGCAGGCAGATGTCGGCGCCTTCGCTGACCTGTTGTTCGGTGCGCTCTCCCAGCAGTTCGCGGGCGCGAGCGATCTCGGGTGAGACCTTGTTCTGTGCGACGAGGGTGCACAGCAACGACGACAAGACGACAAGGCGCAGCATGCCCACAGGCTACCGGGCGGCGTTGGCTGACGCTGCAGCGGCGCGTTCCCCGTGCCAGTCGGCGGTGAGGTCGAGCCACAGCGCGAGGCCCTGGAACGGCGCGAAGCGCGCGTACCGCCGTTCGACCGTGCGGTCGGAGGGGGGGCGCTTCTTGCCGTCGAGTTCGGCGAGGCGCGCCCGGCACCAGCTGTCGAGCGCCAGCTTGTCGTAGTGCCCGCACAGGCGCATGGCCTGGCCGGCGGCATACGGACCGAATCCGCGCAGCGACAGCAGCCGATCCCAGAGCTGCGCCGTCGGCTGCGGGGCCAGGAACGTGGCGTCGTCGAGCGCGCCGGTCGCGAACGCCTGCGCCAGCTGCACGGCGGCTTCGGCCCGATAGCCGGTGCGCACCGTGTCGCGATAGAACGCCACCGGCTGCACGCACTGCTGCGGCGAAGGGAAGGCGCGAGCCCCGCTCGGGGCCTGGCTGCCGGCGGCGGCGACGAGGCTCCGCGTCATCGCTTCGGTGCCCGACCACGTCGTGTTGGTGGTGAACAGCAGCTTCATCAGGTCTTCGAACACGCCCGCCGAACGCAGCATGCGCCCAGCACCGCGGCGCGCGGCCCAGCGCAGGCCCGGATCCTTGCGGCACATCGCGTGGAAGGCGCTGAGGTCGTCGTGCAGCCGCAGCATGTGCATGATCTGCTGGCGCGCGAGGCGCGTGGCTGCGGCGGCCAGCGGGCGATGGCTGACGAGACGCAACCGCAACGCGTCGGGCGCCGCTCGCGACAGCGTCGCGTCGACCGCGTCGTCGTGCAGGCGCAGCACCGTCGTCAGCGTAACGGCCGCTTCGTCGAACGCGTGGGGCGCCAGGGCAACCCAGCCGTGGCCGTTCAGGCACAGCCGCAGGTCGAACGGGGCCGCGACCGGGATCGAGATCGTGCGCGTGGGCATCGCCTGCATGCTACGGAACGGGTGCTTCGATGGCATGGAGCGTTCGCGGCGCGCCTCCGCGAGCGCGGGGCATCGCGCCGATGCTCGGGCATGACCTCCGACTGCACGAGCTGCGGCACCAACCACGCCCTGGTGCTGCGCGGCGTGAACGTGCGGGTGCTCGGCCAGATCCTGAACCAGCAGAAGCAGGAAGGTCGCGCCGCAGTGGCCTTGATCGATTCGGCGGCGTTGAAGCCGCCGCAGGGCGCGCCCGAGCCCGGCAAGGGTTCGCTCGTCGACGTCGTCGCCTGATCGTCAGACGGCCAGCGGTTGCACGCGGGTGTCGCCGTTCGCCTCGATCAGCACCATCGAGTTGCGCGGCACCAGATCCCAACCCGGGTCGTCACTCAACGGCTCGCTGCTGACCAGCACGCAGCCGTGGCCGCTGTCGGGCGACAGCATCTTGCAGACGCCGCCGGCGCAGACGTAGACCCGGCCGGTGTGCACCCACAGGCTCTCGCCGTCGTAGTCCACTTCCGTGGTGAAGCGGCAAGCCACGGCGCACTCGCCGTCGGTCAGCGCGAGGTTGAGGTAGGAAGGCGCCACGGTGCCGTGGTCGCGGCCTAGCTGCACGCAGCGCGCCACGGCGGCTGCGAGCGCGTGCGCGAGGCGGGCGGCGCCGGTGCCGAGCGCACGCGGCAGTTCGTCGACGACGAGCGCGAACAGGTGTTCGCTGTCGGTGTTGCCGGCAACGCCGTCGAACGCGGCGTCGCTGACCGTCGCCAGCAGCGCGCGGCGGACCTTGGCGAAGTCGCCGATGTCGCCGTTGTGCATGAACGCGAACCGGCCGTGCCGGAACGGGTGGCAGTTCGCTTCGCTCTGGCCGCCGTGTTTCGTCGCGGCCCGGACGTGCGCCAGGATCACCGGGCTCTCGACCACGCGCGCGAGTTCGAGCAGGTTGGTGTTGTTCCAGGCCGGTGTCACCGAGCGGAACAGCGTCGGCTCGGCCCGCAGCTTGGGCGTGTACCACGCGATGCCGAAGCCGTCGCCGTTCAGCGGATCCTCCTGGCTGCGGCTGTGCGCGCTCTGGTCGATGATCGAGTGCTCGGGTTCGACCACCAGCGAAGACAGGCGAATGGTCGGGCCGAGATAGAGGGTGAATCGGCACATGGTGGCGGTGCCGCAGGATAGCAGGCGGTGACGGGACGGCCGACGCGCGGCGCCGCGGCGCGGTACTTCCGCGCCATCCAACCTGGGTTTCGTCGCTGTCGCGGCAGTCGGATCGACCGGGCGGCTACGTTGGCCGCCATGCAAGAAGCGCTGCTCGCCGTCACTGACCTCTCCTATTCCTACCGGGAACGTCAGGCCGTGCGCGCGGCGAGCCTGCAGTGTCGGCGCGGCGCGATCCTGGGCCTGCTCGGCGGTTTCACCGGCACGATGACGTTCGCGGGGGCCGCGTTCCGGCCGGCGGGCGACGCGGCGATGCGATCGCGGCTGGGGCTCGTGCCGCAGGAACTGGCGCTCTACGACGACCTGACGGCGCGCGAGAACCTGGCCTTCTTTGCGCGCTTCCAGGGGCTCGATGCGGCGGCGACGGCGACGGCGGTCGCGCGCGGTCTCGAACTGGCCGGCCTCGTCGATCGCCAGAACGACCGCGTGAAGACGTTCTCGGGTGGCATGAAGCGGCGGCTCAATCTGGCGATCGGCGACCTGCACGGGCACGAACTGTTGCTGCTCGACGAACCGTCGGTCGGCGTCGATCCCCAATCGCGCAACCACCTGTTCGAGTCGTTGCGCACCCTGCGGTCCGCCGGCCGCACGCTGATCTACACATCGCACCAGATGGACGAAGTGCAGCGGCTGTGCGATCGCGTAGCTGTCATGCACGAAGGCCGCGTCGTTGCCAGCGGCACCACGGCGGAACTCGCCGCTCGCGCCGGCACGCCGGACGCGAACCTCGAGCAGGTGTTCTTGTCGTTGACCGGTCGTTCCCTGCGAGACGAAGCATGAACCTGTTCTCCGCCAGCGTCTGCATCGCGCAGAAGGACCTGCGCCTCTTCTTCCGGGACCGCACCGGAATGATGCTCGGGCTGCTGCTGCCGATCGCGCTCGTCACCGTGTTCGGCATGATCATGAAGTTCGCCTTCGGCGGCAGCTCGGGCATGCCCAAGGTCGCCGTGTGGGTGGTCGACGCCGACGGCAGCGACGCCAGCGCGAAGTTTGTTCGCGGCCTGCGTGAACTCGGCATGCTGTCAGTGCTGCCACGCGCCGGCGAACCGGCGATCGACGCGGCGATGGCGCGGGCGTTGGTCCTCGATGGCGAAGCGCACCACGCGATCCTGGTCGGCAAGGGCTACGGCGAAGCGCTCGCCGCCGGCAAGGAGCCGCCCATCACGGTGGTGCGCGATCCGGGTCGTGCGATGGAAGCGCGCCTCGTCGGCATCGGCCTCATGCAGGCGACGATGGCCGCCGCCGAGGGCAAGAGCATGCCGTGGCTGCTGGCCAGCATGATGCGGCGCCAGGGCATGAGCGAAGCGGGCGCCGAACGCGTGCAGGCGAGCATGCTGCTGGTGCAGAACGTGATCGATCGCTTCGTGGCGGGCGACGCCGAACTGAAGGATGCGGCGGCGACGCCGGCGAACGGCTTCGACATGGCGTCGATCTTCGAAGACATGGTGCCGGTCGTGCGCGAGGACGTGCAGCCGCCGGCGCGGCCGAAGAACCTCAATCACCAACTGGCGCAGTCGGTCGCCGGCATGACGGTGATGATGTTGATGTTCGGGCTGATGGCCTGCAGCGTGACGCTGCTGCAGGAACGCGACCAGGGCACGCTGCGGCGCCTGCTGGTGTCCGGCGCGCCGCGGGCATCGCTGCTGTTCGGCAAGTTCCTGTTCTGTATCGCGGTCGGCTTGCTGCAGCTGGCGATCATGTTCGTCTACGGCGAGCTGGTGTTCGGCGTCGGCACGTTCCGCGACCCGCTCACCCTGGTCGTGCTCGCGGTGACGTGGGCGGCGGCGGCGACTGCGTTCGGCATGCTGATCGCGGTGTGGGCGGGCACGCCGAAGCAAGCCGAGGGGCTGTCGACGATGCTGATCCTCGTGATGGCGGCGCTCGGCGGCTGCTGGTTCCCGATTCAGGTCGCGGACCTGCCGTGGTGGGCCGACGTGGTCACCCACGCGACGCTGACGCATTGGGCGATGACGGGCTTCCAGGGCATGTTCTGGCACCAGAAGGGAGTGCTGGATCCGACCATGGTGCGCGCGATCGCGGTGCAATGGGGCTTCGTCGCCGTCGCGACGATGCTGGCGTGGCGCGTCTGGCGGCGCCGCTTCACCGCCGGCTGAACTCAGCGCTTCTCGTCGATGCCGGTCTGCACGCTCGGCGGCGTGAAGATGTCGAGCACGACCGCCGTCTCGATCGCGTAGGCGCCGTGCGGGGCGTGGCTCGGCAGATGCAGCACGTCGCCGGCGCCGAGCACGCGCTCGCCATCGGCGACCGTGAAGCGCACCTTGCCCGACAACACGCAGGCGAACTGTTCGTTGGCGTGGGAGTGCACCGGCACGTCGCAGCCCTGGTGCAGCGTGATGTGCGAGATCATCGTCTCGGTGCCGATCACGCGGCGCCGTTCGAGCTTCGTCATCGGCGCGTCCATCGGCAGCGATTGCCATGGCGTCGAGGTGGGGCGCGGCGCCGGCGTCGCGGGGGCCTTGCGCACCAGGGCTTCGAGCTTCGCCACGTGGTGGTCGTCGTGCTCGGCGGTGAACAGCGCGACGTCGATGGCGCGCATCGGTTGCTGCAGGCGCGGGTGGGTCGCGGCGACCGCGAGCGCCTTCGCGTCGAGAGCCTCGAGCCGGGCGAGCAACGTGGCGCGGCTGCCGACGAACGCCGCCAGCACGGCCGCGAACGGCTTGTCGTTGTGGCCCGCGTTCCAGGTCGCCTCGTTCTTCATGTCGGCGGCCGACAGCGTCGGCGCACCGCGCGCCAGTTCGTCGAGGCGGCGCAGGTGCAGCGCTTCGAGATCGTGCAGGTGACCGACGTGGTCGTGCACCGACCACGCGCCGTCCCATCGGGTGTTCAGCACGGACGGCGGCACGGCGCGCACGGCGGCCGCGATCCGGGCCGCGGTTCCGCGCAGCCGCGACAGCAGCACCGCAATGCGATCGACCGGCAGATCGAAGACGAAACGACGCGAGGTCCAGGATTCTTGCATGGCGTCGGGCGGCGAGTGGACCGCGGTGACGCTACGCTTGCCGTCCGCCATGCGCCAGATCGCCCTCGTTTCGCTGCTCTTCCTGGTTGGGTGTTCTGCCACACCTTCCACCGGGGTTGTAGGCGGGGTCGTTTCGGCGCAGGTGCAGTGCCTGGGACAGCCGGTGCGCTACTCGATGGTGGGCGAAGGGCCCGTGGTGCTGTTCGTGCATGGCTGGTCGTGCTGCCGCGAACACTTCCGGTCGCAACTCGCCGACCCGAACCTGGGGCGCGCTCGCCGGTTGGTCGCGATCGATTTGCCTGGGCATGGCGAGAGCCCGCCGAGCGCCGCCCCGCTGACGATGGACACGTTCGCCGACGCGGTCGTTGCCGTGCTCGATGGAATCGGTGCCGACGATGCGGTGCTGGTGGGACACAGCAACGGCATGCCCGTGGCGATGCGCGTGTTGACGCGGCATCCCCGTCGGGTGGCCGGGCTCGTGTCGATCGACGGGCCGATGCGGCCGTTCTTCACCGACCCGGCGCAGGCACAGCGCATGCTGGCGCCGCTGCAGGGTGCGGAGCGGACGCAGTTCGCCGAACGCATCGTCGATGGCATGCTGCCGAAGTCGATGCCGGCGGAGCGCCGCGAGTTCCTGCGCTCGACGATCCTGGCGACCGGGCAGCGGGGGATGGCGGAAGGCTTCGCGGCGACGCTCGACCCGGCGATGTGGAGCCCGGCCCCGATCGGCGTGCCGTTGCTTGTCGTCAACGCGCCGAATCCCGCGTGGAACGCCGACTACGAAGCGTTCGTGCGCCGGCTGCGGCCCGACGTAGATTGGCAGGCGATGGCCGGCGTGTCGCACTTCCTGCATCTCGACGAACCTGCTGAGTTCGGGCGACGACTCGGCAACTTCCTGACGAGGATCGGACGATGACGCGGTTGTTCGCGGGTGTCGCAGCGGCGTTGCTTCTCCCGATGGCGATGCCGGCGCAGGAGCCGATCTGGAAGCTGCCGCTGCGTGGTGCCGCCGAATACGAGCGCACCTACTCGGCGAAGAGTGGCGTCGCCGATTCGCTCGCCGCCGCGAAGCAGCTGGAAGTGAAGGACGCGCCGCCGGTCGGTCTGTTGCCGCACCTCGTGCCGACGCCGTGGCTGTGCCAGGGGGAACTCACGGCCGACCAGCGCGCCGTCGCCGACGAGGCGCGCGACCTGCGCGACGTCTTGCGCGCGCTCGCATTCGACCTTCGACTCGATGGCGACGTGAAGCTCCGGTTCCGTCGCATCGTGCCCTTCGGCGATCTGGTGGTGACCGGCAAGGCAGTGCCACCCGGCGCCGACGGGGCGCAGAAGTTCTCGTTCACGGTGGCGACCGAGGATCCCGAAGTGCGGCCGGGTGAAGGCAAGGCGGCGCTGGGCAGGTTCATCCGGCCGCTGTGCAAGCACGATGCGGTCGGCACGGTCTCGCTGACGCGCACGTTCGACGCGGCGCAGGGCGTGGTGAGTTCGTTTCGCGGCGAGGTCGCCCTCGCGTACGAAGAAGCGAAGGGCAAGTTCCGGCGCCTGGTGGTGGATGACGCCTGGACGCTGAAAGGCGTGCACCAGAATCAGGACGCCGACTTCCGCGGCGACGTGCGCAAGGCGATCGGCAGTGGCGCCGAGTGGTTGCAGCGGGAGTTCAAGGACCTCGGTCGCAAGCACCTGCAGGACCAGGCTGACGGCGCCCGCAGCTACGGCGCGGGCCGCATCGCGCTCGGGCTGCTGACGATGCTGCATGCGGAAGTGCCGCACGACGATCCGGTGGTGGTTGCGGCCTTCGACGAACTGCGCCGCCGCGAACTGGTCGACAGCTACTCGCTGAGCGTGGCGTTGATGGCGTTGGCCGAGTGGTACACGCCGCCGGGCGAAGCCGACCTGCTGCGCTCAGGGCGCCTCACGGCGCCGAAGGAACGCAAGTTGTCCGAGGCCGACAAGAAGCTCGCGGGCGAGTGGCTCGCGAAGCTGCTGCAGAACATCGACACGCGCAGCAAGCCCGGCTACCGGTTGGCGTTCAACTACACCGCCGGTCCGCGCTTCGACAACTCGGTCAACCAATACGGCCTGCTCGGCCTCTACGCGGCGTCGCTGTGCGGCCTCGAGGTCTCGCCGACCACGTGGCGTGCGACAGCCGTCTACCAGCTCGATGTAGCGGTGCCGCACGAAGGGCGCACGCTGCCGCTCGAACTCACGACCTATGCCGACCTGGCGGCGCAGGCCATCGCCGACGAACCCAACAAGCGCACGAAGACCACGCCGGCGCCGGTGCCGACGCGCGGCTACGCCTACCACACGCCCGATCGGCCCGCGTACGGCTCGATGACGGCGGCCGGGGTCGGCAGCCTCGTGATCTCGCGCTTTGGTCTGTTGCGCAGTGGCCAGCAGAAGGCCGACGTGATGCCGAAGATCGACGCGGGCATCCAGGCCGGCTTTGCGTGGCTCGGGGCCGAGTTCTGCGTGCGCAACAACCCGGGTTACATCGATCGCGCCGACGACAATTTCTACTACTACCTCTACGGCCTCGAACGCACCTGCGAGCTGCACGGCGTGGCGCTGATCCAGGGTCGCGATTGGTACTACGAAGGGGCGCTGCAGATCCTGTCGCGCCAGCAGAAGAGCGGCGCGTTCGCGTCCGAGCATCCGCGTGGCTTGCTGTTCGACGCGACGTGCTTCGCAGTGCTGTTCTTGAAGAAGGCGGCGCTGCCGCCGGTGACGGGTGGCTGAGTTGGTGTCGCCCACGGTGCCGCCGCTTTCCCTCGGCAAGGTCGCGATCGGCATGCCTGCCGTGCAGGCGGCGTTGAGCGGCTACAGCGATCTGGCGATGCGCACCGTCGCGCGCGAACACGGCGCACCCTACGCGCTGAACGAAGTCGTGCTCGACGAACTGGTGCTGCAGAAGGGCCGCTTGCAGAAGCGCATCCTGTCGGTGCCCGAACACGACCATCCGGTGGGTGGCCAGCTGATGGGCAGTCGGCCGGAGAAGTTCGGCAAGGCCGCGCGCGAGATGGTTCGTGCCGGCTACGACGTCGTCGACATCAACTTCGGGTGCCCGGTCAACAAGGTGCTCGGCCGCCGCCGCGGCGGTTGGTTGCTGCAGGATCCGACGACGGCGCTGGCGATGGTCGATGCGGTGCTGCAGGAGGTCGCGGGCGACGCGCCGGTGACGGTGAAGATGCGCCGCGGCAGCGATGACTCGCCCGCCGCCGAGCAGCGCTTCTGGACGATCCTCGAAGGTGCGATCGCACGCGGGATCACGGCGGCGACGGTGCATCCACGCACCGTCGAGCAGAAGTACCAGGGCCCGAGCCGCTGGCCGTTCCTGGCCAAGGTGAAGGCGCACGTCGGCGCGTTCACCATCCTCGGCAGCGGCGACCTGTTCTCGCCGTTCGACGTGGTCGCGATGCTGCGCGAAACCAAGGTCGACGGCGTCACCGTGGCGCGCGGGTGCATCGGCAATCCGTTCGTATTCGCGCAGATCCGCGATCTGCTCGCCGGGCGGCCGGCCTTGCGGCCCGCGGCGACTGCGGTGCGGGCGGCGCTGCTGCGGCACTGGCAACTCGCGGTGCCGTTCTATGGCGACGAACGGCGGGCGCTGCCGCATGCGCGCATGCACGCGATCAAGTACGGCCAATACCACCGCGATCCGATCTGGGCTCGCGAGCAGCTCGTCATGATGCGTGGCCCGGAGATGTTTGCGCCCCTGGTCGAAGACGTCTTCGCCGACCGCTTCGACGACGGTCGTCCCGTCGAACTGCGACCCGAGGACGCGATCGTGCCGGCGTTGCAGAGTTGCTCGGAGTAGATCCACGCATGGCTGATCAGGAAGAAGGCGATCTGGACGTCCAACTGCGGCTCTGCGCCGAGCAGCGCGCGCGTTGGCTGCAGGCAAATGCGGCGCAGGACGAGGTTCGCGAGCGCATCGCCAAGCTGGTGGCGCGCGAACAGCACCACCGCCGGCGGGCCGAGGCAGCTGCCGAAGAGCTTGCCTCGTGTCGTTCGTTCTGGCCGTCGGCGTTGTGGGCGCGCTGGACGGGAGCCGCGGAGCAACAGGCGATCGCCGCCAAGGCTGTCCTCGAGGAAGCGCGCAAGGAATGCGATGGGCTCGATGGGCAGCTTGCCGAGGCGCATGCCGAACTGGACCGCCACGGCGCGACGCTGCGCGTCCTGGCCGGCGTCCCGGAGCGGCATGCCACGTTGTTGCGCGCGAAGGACGCCGCGCTGCGGGCGAACGGCGGCGAACTCGCGGACCGTGCCGAGGCCGCCGCAGCGGCGATCGCCGAGCTGCAACGCGAACAGCAGGCCGTGCAGCGTTTGCTGGAGCATGCCCGCAGTGCGGAGGGCTCGCTCGAGAACGCGCGCGACCTGCTGCAGGGCGCGCGCCATGCCGGCGCCCTGGACCTGCTGACGAACAACGTGCTGCTGGCCAACGCCAAGTTCCGCACCTACGACCAGGCCCGCGGCGCCATGCTGCGGGCGCAGCAGTCGATGCAGCGGGTCGTCGACGACGTCGGCACCGAAGGCGAGGCGCTCGGACGCATCGACATCGCCGGCGGGCTGCGGCTGGCCGACATTCTGCTCGATGGCCTGCTCGTGCAGATGCTGACGCTGTCGAAGATCGACAACGCCGCCGATCTCGTGCGCGACGTGCTGCCGAAGGTGCGCGACATGGCCCTGGGCCTGGAACGGCGCCTGCAGGAACTCGGCCGCGGTCGCGCCGCCGCCGAGTCCGCCCGCATCGCGTGGCTCGAATCGGTGAGCGGGTAGAGTGCGCCGACCATGAAGGGATCGCCGTTCGCCACGCTCGCGTTCACTGCCACGCTCACGTTCCTCGCCGCCGGCTGCACGTCGACCGTGCTCGCGCCGACGCCTGGCGCCGAAGGCTTCGACCAGTCGCTCACCGGTTGGCGTACCGACAGCACCGGCGGCAGCGGGCCGAGTGCGACGTGGGGCACACGGCCCGACGCCCAGGCGATCAGCGCGCCGAACGTGGTGGGCATGCAGGCGGTGAACCACGCCGACGACGACCGCTTCAACCTGTTCTGGACCACGGGCAGCGTCGCCGACGGCCACGTTGCGGTCGCGGTGCGCGCCGATGCGGGCGTGGTCGACCAGGGCGGTGGACCGATGTGGCGCGTGCAGGACGCGAACAACTACTACCTGTGCCGGCTCAACCCGCTCGAGTCGAACTTCCGCGTCTACGTGGTGAGGGGCGGCGTGCGGCGGCAGCTGGCAACGGCGAAGTTCGAAGCGAAGGCCGGCGCATGGCATCGCCTCGCAGCGACCTTCGTCGGCGATCGCATCACCTGCTCGGTCGACGGCCGCGTGCTGCTGGAAGCGCAGGACGCGACGATCTTGCAGGGCGGCGGGCATGGCCTGTGGACCAAGGCCGATGCGCTGACTTCGTTCGACGACTTCGTGATCAAGGCGAAGTCGTAGACGCCACCCGGTCGCTCACGGCAGCACGACTTCGTCGACCACGTTCGTCAGTTCGAACCCGGTCGGCACCACGACCAGTCCTTGCACGTGCAGCGTGACGCCGATCAGGGCGACCGCCGGCGGAATCGCGAGGCTCGACGTCGCAGTGCCGGTTGGCGTGGCGAGCAACGGCAGCGCGACGCTCGACGCCGGCGACAGCAGCAAGCGGCCGCGCACGTCCGGGAATGCGGTCGAAGGGCCGGCCGCGAGCGCGGCCAGCGGCAGCACCAGCGAATTCGCGATCGGCGCCTGCGGGCGCACGAAGAAGCGCACCTGCATGCTGCCGCCCGGCTGCACGCGCTGCAGACTGAGGGCGCTGCGCATCCGGTTGTCGAAGCGTTGCCAGGCCGAGCCGATCTGCGTCAGCAGGTCGACGTCGCCGTCTTCGTCGAGGTCGGCGATCTGCATGCCGAGGCCCGTGACGGCGCTGAGCAGTGCGCTGCCGTCCTGGAACACGCCGTTGCCGGCGTTCACGACCAGGGTGCACGGCGCGTCGCCGGTGAGGATGTCGAGATCGCCGTCTTCGTCGATGTCGACGAACTGCAGTCGGGAGAACCCGCAGCCGGCGGGGAAGGCGCCGTCCACCCGCGTGAACGCGCCGCCGCCGAGATTGCGGAACCAGACCGACGCGCCCGACTCGTTGATGACGAAGTCCATGTCGCCGTCGCCATCCAGGTCGGCGGCGCCGCGGCGCCAGACGTAGAGCCCCGGCGTGATCGGCAGCGCCGCCGCGATCGAGAAGGCGCCCTGTCCGTTGTTGTGCAGCACCGGCAAGGTGTTGCCCGACTGCCCGGCGAGCAGATCGCGGTCGCCATCGCCGTCGAGGTCGGCGAAAACGAAGTCGTTGGCGCTCGCCATCGGCGGCAGGCCGGGCAGCAGGCCGGCGTCCACCAACGTCCCGTTGCCGACGTTCAGGATCAGGACCAACTGGCCGTTGCCCGCCGGCGTCAGCATGTCGATGGCGCCATCACCGTTCACGTCGCCGACCCGCACGGCGTACGAATGCGTGCCCAGCGCCACATCCTGCACCGCCGTCAAGTTGCCCAAGCCGTCGTTCGCGAAACGTTGCAGCGGTACGTAGGGCGGCGTTGTGCCGCCCGCGTTGCCGAGCACGAGGTCCTGATCGCCGTCACCGTCGAAGTCGGCGATCCACCCGCTGCGGTAGTTCGTTCGCGCGCCAGGGATCCCACGGCGCGAGAACCGGCCGCGCCCGTCGTTGTGCAGGAACTCGCGGTCACCCGGGGAGACCACGTCGACAAGGCCGTCGGCGTCGAGGTCGCCGAGCGCCACTTCGTCCGGGTAGTACGAGTTTGTCCCCAAGGGCCCAGGCTGGATTTGGGGGTCGTGGAATGGCTGCGGCGCGGCTCCATACAGCGTGCGGACCTGGCTGTTGGCGAACACGGCCACGACATCGGTGGCGCCGCGTGAAGCGCCGTCGCCCAGGGCAACCGTCGACACACCGATGAGTCCTGCGTACCGGAGCGCCGTCAAGCGCGTGAACGAGTGGTTGCCGTCGTTGCGCGCCCAATCGACCGTGTACTGCGAACGCACCACGAGGTCCGGGTCGCCGTCTTCGTCGAGGTCGCCGACGAGCACTTCGTAGGCCGGTCCGCTGTTCGGAATCACCGCCGGCTGCAGCAACCAGCCGGTCGGTTGGTTCCACAGCACGTCGATGGTGTTGCCGTTGGCGAACGCAATGTCGATGCGGCCATCGCCGTCGTAGTCCGCACACGCCGCGTCGATGCCGGTCGCGGTGAACGAACCCACCGCGGTGAAGGTGCCCAGGTGGTTGTTGAGCAGGGCCGCGCCGCTCGGGGAAGCGATGACCATGTCGAGGTCGCCGTCGCCATCGCGGTCGAACAGCTCCGGCCGGGCGTTCGGCAATTGCGAGACGATGGTGGGGTTGCCGATGACGGCGTTGCCGAGGTTGCGCCCCACCTGCACGCCGGTCGTGGTGCCGAGCACCGCGTCGGGCAGGAGGTCGCCGTTGACATCGCCGGTCGTGCACGTGTTCGTCGAGCCGGGCAAGAAGCTCGGCGATTGCCCAAGCCACGTGAACACACCGCCGTTGTTGCGCACGATGCCGTACGGCACCGGGAAGCCGCCGCCGGTCGCGCCGACAAGTACGTCGCGATCGCCGTCGCCGTCGAAGTCGACCCAATGCGCGGCGGTGATGACGTTCGGCAACAGGTCGAAGGTGGTCCAGGTGGCGTTGGGCCCTTGCCGCAGCACCGAGAACGAGATCGGGCCATTCACGGCCGCGTCTTGGTCGCCGTCGTTGTCGCTGTCGCCCAGGGCGACCACGGTCCACGCGGCCTGCGGCAATTCGGGTGAAACCCTGCCAGTGAAGGTCGCGAACTGCTGGGCGACGAGGCCGCCGGCGCAGCAGGTGATGGTGAGCAGTGATCGCATCGGTGGCACGGAGTCGAGGTCGCTGGGGGCGGGATGCCCATGTCGCCGACGGTGGAGCATGGGGCCCGCGTTGGGCGTTCAGCAAGAAGCGGACCTTGGCTGCCCCGCCGGCGGATGGCGTGCCAGGGGGCCGGTGGGTGTCGGCAAGTCGGCGCGTGCGGCGACGTTCCGACGCACTCCAGGAGCCCATGGCAGCGGCGCGTGGGCGTCGCCGGGCGATCCTGCGATTGTGGCTGGGGTTTCGGTGGCTGGGTTCGCTGGTGAGGGGACCAAGGCATTCCATGAACTCACCCCTCCTCACGTCCCGTTCCCTTCTCCTTGCCGCCAGCTTGCTTGCGGCGCCCACCGTGGCCCAGGTCGTCGCCTACCACGACCAGAGCAGCGCTTCGCACCAGGCCAACTTCGCCAACCTGGAGCCGCAGGGCTACCGGATGATCGCGCTGTCGATCTACGGCACCACGGTGACCCCGCAATACGCCGCCGTCTGGGTGCAGCGCGCCGGTCCGGGCTACGTCGCGTTCCACGACATGACGGCGGCCCAATACCAGGTCTTCGCCAACACCAACTTCGCGCTCGGGTATCGCCCGAAGGTCCTCACGGCGATGGGCAGCGCGGCCAATCCGCGCTTTGCGGGCAGCTGGGAACTGACCAACGCCGCCGGTTGGACCAGCCACGGGCTGACCGAGGCGCAATACCAGGCCGAACGGACCCTCGCGCAAAACCAGGGGCTCGACGTCACCGCGGTCGACATCTACGGCACCGCCGCCGATCCGCGCTACATCGTCGCGTTCGGGCCGGTCGCGGTCGGCCAGCACGAAGTGGTGAGTGCCAACGTCGGCGATTTCCAGGAACACTTCGACGCGCTCAGCGACGGCCACAACCGGCCGGGCATCGTCGCGTTCAACGACAGCAACCGCTTCGTGTCGACGTGGCGCGTCGAAGACGTCGGCGACTGGGTCGCGCACCACGACATGACGTCGGCGCAGTACCAGGCCAACTTCAACGCCTACATGCTGCAGAACCGCTACCCGATCTCGCTGCAGGCGTCGGGCAGTGGTGCCGGTCGTCGCTTCGCGGCGGTGTGGGCCGCGACCGACCTGCCGCTGCCGATGGTGTGGAACGCCGTCGGTCCGACCGTGCCGCAGTTCGCGCCGTTCGACGCGTGGGTGCAGAACTGGATGACGCAGAACGGCACGCGCGCGGCCCAGCTGGCGATCGTGCGCGACGGCCGGCTCGTGCATGCGCGCGGCTACACGCGGGCGCCGGTCGGTTACCCGACCACGCTGCCGACGAGCCTGTTCGAGATCGCGTCGTGCACGAAGCCGCTGACCAGCATCGCGGTGCACCAGCACTTCGCGACCAACGCGATGAACCCCGGTGAGTCGATGCTGTCGTACTTCCCGAACGTGATCGCCAACGATCCGCAGTGCGCGCAGATCACGCTGCACCACCTGCTGACCCACCAAGGTGGTTGGGATCGCAACCTCTCGGCGGATCCGATGGTCGGCATCGACAAGACGATCGCCGACGCGTTCTTCCAGCCGCTGCCGATCAACAAGTTCCTGATCTACCGCTACCAGGTCGGCACGCAGTCGCTCGACTTCGCGCCCGGCACGCAGTCGCAGTACAGCAACTTCGGGTTCTCGGTGCTCGGGCAGGCGCTGGAACAACGCAACGCCGGCATGACCTACGCGCAGATCATGCAGCAGCGCGTGTTCTCGCCGCTCGGCATCACGCGGCCGCGCATCGCCGACTCCGACGCGCTGCACCCCGGCGAAGTGCGCTACCACCCGTGGACGCCGATGCTGCGCCGCAGCGTGCTCGACAACAACCAGCCGTGGGTCGCCGGCCAATACGGCGACTTGAACAAGGAGAACATGGACTCGCACGGCGCGTGGGTCATGGCGGCGCCTGACTACGCGAAGGTGCTCGCGGCGTTCGACCTCGGCGGCAGCAACCCGCTGCTCGACCAGGCGCAGACCGACGCGATGTGGACGGTCCCGGCGGGCTACAACACGGTGATGCGGGGCTGGTACCGCAAGAACGTCAGCGACGGCATGGGTGGGCAGGTGGAGATGAGCCACCACAACGGCCTGCTGTGGGGCGCGACGTCGTTCATCGCGCGGCGCGCCGATGGGCTGTCGTTCGTGTTCTTGACCAACGGCGACCGCAACACGCTGGGCGGCGACGTGCACGGCGAGCAACTCAGCAACATCGCCAACACGATCTCCCTGTGGCCGACGACGTGCGCGTTCCCGCAGGTCTACCTGCCGTGCTTCACGCATGTGCCCGGCAGCGTGGCGACGTTCGGAGTGGCCTGTGGCAGCACCGCGGTGATGCCGCTGCAGTTCAGCGTGGCGGGGACGCCGGAAGTCGGCGAGGACATCACGTTCAACCTGACGAGCGCGCCGTCGAACCGGATCGCGATCACGGCGATCGGCGTGCAGCAGGTGGCGGTGCCGCTGGCGGGCGTCGGCGCGCCGGGTTGCTGGCTCTACACGGATCCGGCGATCAGCCTGGTCGCGGTGACGAACGCGCTCGGCGCGGCGTCGATGCCGTGGAGCGTGCCGGCGGTGCCGGCGGCGATCGGCCTCACGCTGACGACGCAGGGTGCGGTTCTCGATCCGGGTGCGAACGCGCTCGGGCTGCGCACGACGCGCGGTGTGAACATCACGCTCGGCGGCTGGCAGTAG